>Ga0075030_100003061_pt1 | contig 15242 bp, 15 predicted proteins | sample LitLauG_LLR_2012_FD_71393 | JGI IMG/M metagenome (GOLD analysis project Ga0075030, IMG submission 71393) | Freshwater sediment microbial communities from Pennsylvania, USA - Little Laurel Run_MetaG_LLR_2012 | ecosystem: Environmental > Aquatic > Freshwater > Creek > Sediment | place: USA... | reverse complement strand
GGTTCTGCTTGTAGCGGCAGTGGTGCAATCTTCCAAGCAAACAAATAATTTTGCGTCCTAAGGTCACGGCGCGCAGGGCCAGCCATGAGGGGGGCACTTCTAATTCCTTGAAAACAAACCCTAGAATCTGGTGGCGGCGGTAGGACTCGAACCTACGACCTACGGATTATGAGACCGTCGCTCTAACCACCTGAGCTACACCGCCACGGTTGTGCAAATCGGGGAAATGCGCGAAAGAACGTCGGGACGTCAACACCACTTTCGCTGCAGGAGCGACGACTTCCGAAGCGTCACGCCCAATCTTTGATTTTAAGAGCGCCCGAGAAATTGGTCAAACCCCGCCGCTTCAACCCCGATATACTCTGCGCCATGATCTTTGGCACTCATTTCCTGCTGTACAGCAAAGATCCGGAGGCCGACCGCGCCTTTTTTCGGGATGTGCTGGGCTTTCGCTCGGTCGACGCCGGCGAGGGTTGGCTGATCTTCGCCATGCCACCGGCCGAAGCAGGGATCCATCCGCTTGAAGGCGATTTTTCGCAAGACCATGCGGGGCATGCATTGCTGGGCGCGGTGTTGTACCTGATGTGCGACGATCTCCATGCGACGATGGCTTCACTGCGGGCCTCGGGAGTTCAGTGTTCGGAAATCCAGACAGCGCCGTGGGGCGTCACCACTGCCATCCCGCTGCCCAGCGGCGGCAGGATCGGCCTGTACCAGCCGCGGCATGCGACTGCTCTTAACCTCACGTGATCCGGACCATCGTACAATGACCGCACCATCGATGAAGGCCATCGCTGTCATCCCGGCTCGGCTGGCTTCTACGAGGTTGACCCGCAAGATGCTTCGCGACATCGCGGGAAAACCGCTGATCGGCGTGGTGTACGAGGCGGTGCGCTCCTCGCCCCTGCTGGCCGACGTCATCATTGCTACCGACTCCGAAGAGATTATGCGCGTCTGCAACGGGCACGGCTGGAAAGCGCAGATGACCTCACCGGTTCACCGCAGCGGCACCGAGCGGGTGCATGAAGTATCGAATCAAGAGGCCGCCGACGTTTATCTCAACGTTCAGGGGGACGAACCGATGGTTTGCAGCAAGCAGCTTGCCACGCTCCTCGAGGTCATGCAGAATCCGGCGGCGCAGGTGGGCACGCTGATGACGCCGGCAGCCGAGATCGACCTCGCCAACCCGAACGCGGTAAAGGTTGTGACGGACCTCAACCGCCGCGCGCTGTACTTCTCGCGGGCTACAATTCCTTTTGATCGTGACGGGACGCACCCGAAATGTTTCAAGCACCTGGGCTTGTATGCCTACCGCAAAGCCTCGCTCGACCGTTTTGTGAGGCTGCCGGAGTCGTCTCTGGAACGCAGTGAGCGGCTGGAGCAGTTGCGGTTCTTGGAAAATGGAATCTCGATCTATGTCGGGGAGACTGAGCACGACAGCGTGGGGGTCGATACCGAGGAGGATCTGCAGCGGGTGGTTGAGATTCTGGGCAGGCGATGAAACTGTCAGTCGGGGATGGCCACGGCCCGATACGTCCGGGCCGCCAGACTGCCCCTTCGACTTCGCTCAGGGCAGGCTGAAGCCCTGTCCCCACATTTTTATGAATGCGTGCTCCGGGTGCGGCCCCAGTTTTGTGCTGCTTCAAGCCGCCGGGAGATGGAGGGATGCGAATGGAAGAACCATTCCACCCATTTGGCTGGCGTTCGTTCCGCGAGGTTCTGGTCGGCCAGCTTGTTCATCGAAGAAATGAAGGGCTCGATGCGGGCGATGGACTCGAAGGCGTAGCGGTCCGCTTGCCGCTCGTTGAAACGGGAGTACGCGTTGAGCGCGGGCATCAATACGAAAGAAAGCACGGTCGCCACCAGCGCCAGCAGGGGCAGGTTGGCGAAATCGGAAATCTGTACAAACTCGAACAGCTGATGGTCGACGGCGTAGTGCAACGCCCAGTTGGCGGCCCAGAAGCCGAATAGCGTGATCGCGGCCTGCACGAAAATGCTCTTCAAGATGTGGCGATGGACGTGGTGCCCGAGTTCATGCGCCAGCACGGCTTCGATCTCGTCGGCGCTGTAGTTGTCGAGCAACGTATCGGCCAGGATGATGCGGCGGGTTACGCCCAAGCCAGTGAGGGCGGCGTTCGCTTTCTTGCTCTTCTCCGAGAGTCGCCAGCGATAGACCCCACGGACCCGCGTACCAGCGCGTTCACTCAGCACCACCAGGCGGCGGCGCAGTTCTTCGTTCTCCAGCGGTTCGAATTTGTAGAAGATGGGGAACAGGACCACGGGGGCAAGCTGAGCCATCAACACAAACAGCCCCATGAAAATCGCCCAGGCCAAAAGCCACCAGTTCTGCGGCCACTCGCGGATCGTGAAATACAACGCCTCTACCACTACGCCCCCCAAGATCAGCCCCAGAAAAAAGCCTTTGGCCTCGTCCCAAAGCCACGACCGGAATCGTTGCGTCGAAAGCTTGAAGCGGCGCTCCAGGCGGAATCCGTAGAAATCGAGGCCCATCCCGAGGACCTTGCTGATCGCCAGCAACAGCAACAGGTACATGAAAACCGCGAGGGAATAATTCTGGAATCCCATGCGATAGGCGAGATCGCGCAGCCAGCCGGACCATCCCGTAACCAGCAGCACCAGGAGAAACGCGAATCCGACGACAAAGTCGGCAATGCCGACCCAGCGCCTTATGCGGTTATAGCGCTGCGCCTCGGGCGAATCAGCCTGAGGTGTTATGGGGTTCGCTGCCATGGTTGTTCAGAATCAGGTTCCGGTAGAGTATCGCACTATCACACGGGATCGGACGAGTCTTTCCTCTGCTTCTTCGGATGTCCTCAGAATGCGTCACCCCAAGGCACCAAAGCCCTGATTTATCAGGGTGCGCTTACGGCGCAGCTGAAGCCGCGCCCTTTCAAAACAATTACTCGGCTCTCACAAAGCCTTCGCCTGTTACCAGCAGTTCGCTGACCAGGTCCCGCGAAGAAGCCTCGGTGTAGAGGCGCATCAGCGGCTCCGTCCCGGACGCGCGGAACAGGACCCAGGCTTCTGCGCCATTTCCATCGGTAGGTGCATCCAGGAAGAACTTCACACCGTCCAAGTGTTCTTTCCGGATCACGCGATAGGCGCCCAGCGTTTGCGTACTGTCGGCACGGGCGCGCTGAATCGCATTCTGTTTCATATCTTCCGGGATCCGCAGATCGCGGCGCCCGTAATAATGGGAGCCGTATTCTCTCTGCAGGTCGGCCACCAACTGTCCCAGGGGCTTGCCTTCTTCCGCCATGACGTTGGCGAGGAGGAGGCAGTTGAGCACACCATCGCGCTCCGGCAAAAACCGCGAATAGCCGATGCCGCCCGATTCCTCTCCGCCAATCAGGATCTCGTGCTGCATCATCAGGTCGGCGACGTACTTGAAGCCGATGGGAGTTTCGTGGAGCTTGCGGCCATATTTCTTCACGATGCGGTCGATCATGCGGGTGGTATTGAAGGCCCGGGTGACGTCGCCCGGCCATTTCTTGCGCTCCAGCAGCCATTGCAACAGCACGCAGATAATCTTGTGCGAATCGACAAAGCTGCCGTCTTCGGCGGCAGCGCCGATGCGGTCGGCATCGCCATCGGTTGCGAGGCCCGCGTCGCACTTTTCCTGCACTACCGTCTGTTGGAGCAACGCCGTATTCGGCTCGATGGGCTCGGGATTAATTCCAGGGAATAGCGGATTCAGTTCCTGACGGATGGCGACATGCTGCACCCCACGCGCGGCAAAGATTCCCGTCAGGACGCCGCGTCCGGAGCCGTACATGGCGTCCACCGCGAACTTGAATTTCGTTTTCGCAATCAGGTCCATGTCGGCGAACTGGCAGACCGCGGCGACGTACGGTTTCTTGAGATCGAGCTGTTCGATCGCTGCCTTGTTGCCCTTGGGCACGGCGTTAGCGGCCATCTCTTCTTCGATCTTCTTCATGATGGCGGGGGTGGCCGAGCCGCCGAATTTGCCTTTGAACTTGATACCGTTCCAGTTCCAGGGATTGTGGCTGGAGGTGATCATCACTCCGCCGGCGGCGCTTTGCGTCTTGACCGCATAGGAGACGGCCGGCGTCGGGGTGTAATCGTTGGCGAGTCGTACCGGGATCCCGGCGGCAGCGATCACCTCGGCCACAATCTGCGCGGCACGCGGCGACGCAAACCGGGCGTCGTATCCGACGATGACTCCGTGTTGCGGTTCTTCGTATTTCAACACGTAGGACGCGATTGCGCCCGCCACCCGGCGCACATTGTCAAAGGTGAAGTCGTCGGCGATGATGCCGCGCCAGCCATCGGTTCCAAACTTGATTTCTTGCGCCATAAGTTCTGGGACCGGAGATCAGGGGTAAGCGGGAGACTTGCAGCAGCCCACTGTTCCTGGAACCTATTTATACCAATTTGACCAGTTTTTTCTCGTCGAGATGCTTGACGACTTTCCCGACATCCTGGGCAGCCTGCCTGGTGGTAATGAGCAAGGCGTCCGGGGTTTCCACCACTACCAGGTCGCTGACTCCCACCGCCGCCACGAATTTGCCCGGGGCATGAATGTAGTTGCCGCGCGCGTTCAGCAGGAACATGCCCGAACCCGCTACCAGATTGCCCTCCGGCGGATTGCGCAGGGCGCTGTGGTGCTCGTGTAGCGCAGTCCATGAACCCAGGTCGTTCCAGCCGAAGTCAGCCGGAAGGCAAAAGATGTGGCCCGCCCGCTCTCCCTTGGCCGAGCGCGGTTCGAGCACGGCATAGTCGACGCTGATGTTTTCGCATTTCGGATACAGCCTGCGGAAGGTCGCGGCGAATTTTCGCGGGCCGACCGCCGCCGCAATTTCTTCCAGCAGCGGCGCGGTTTTCGGCAAATGCTCGCGCAACGCGTTGACGAGGGTACGCGCGCTCCACAAAAACATTCCGCTGTTCCAGAAATAATTCCCAGCGGCGACAAATTCTTCCGCTTTCTGGGCATCCGGCTTCTCTGTGAACCTGCGCACGGGCAGTACCTCGCCTTCAAAAGCGCTGCCAGCTTCAATGTATCCGTATCCGGTTTCAGGGCGATTCGGGCGAATGCCGAGCACCACAACGTTCTCGCCGGCGGCGGCGATTTCAATCCCACGCTCCAGCGTGTCACGATAGCGGCGTTCGTCGGCGATCACGTGGTCGGAGGGAAACATGCCGAGCACCGCGCTGGGATTCTCCCGCAATAGGAGAAACGCAGCCAGGCCAATCGCCGGGGCGGTATTCCGGCCGAGCGGTTCGGCCAGGATTTGCTGCTTCGGCAGTCTGGGCAATTGTTTGGCGATGGCAGGTCGCAGGTCTTCGTTGCTGATGATCCAGAAGCGGCTTGCCGGCGCCATTGGCAACAGGCGGGCGACCGTCTGCTGAATCATGGTCTGCTTGCCATCTAGCGCCAGCAATTGCTTGGCGCGCTTCTTGCGGCTCAAGGGCCAGAAGCGAGTGCCACGCCCTCCGGCCAGGATAACGGGATAGAAGTTCGGGTTCTTAGCCAAGGATTCTCACGGTTGAAACCCAACCCCAGGGGCTAAAGCCCCGACTGCGAGGGACGTAGTCGGCGCGGCTGAAGCCGCGCCCTTTCAAAACACTACCACTTTACTCGCGACTACATTCTTGTTTCCGGCTCGGGCAGCAGGCTTCCGGGCACGTAGGCCCGCAAGAATTCTACGGACCACTGCGGGCGCACGGTGTAGCGTCCGATAGAGGCGGGCACCACCACCGCGTCTCCCTTGGTTAGAGTCACCGGATCCATTCCTGCTACCTCGATGACTCCGCAACCTTCGATGGCAACCAAAACCTGGACAGACGTCTTCCCTGAATTATCCCGAGTCGCGAGTTTCAGCGTCTCTTTGGCCTCGAACATATCCACGACGAAATACGGAGCCGCGACCAACGGCGCATGCCGGTTCTTGCTGCCAGGCAACTGTTCTGGCGCGGGGCGCACCACTTTGCCCGAACGCACTTTCTCACGCACCGCCGCCATGCCAGCTTTCAGGTGCAGTTCGCGCGGACGCCCGTAATCGTACAGGCGATAGGTGGTGTCGGATTGCTGTTGAGTTTCGACGATTACCGACCCGGGTCCCAAGGTATGCACCGTTCCGCCGGCGACGTAGATCATGTCGCCGGGATATACGTTGATCCAGTTGAGCAGTTCCTCGGCGCGCTGCTGGTGAATTGCTTCTTCCAGTTGCGATGCGTTTACGCCCGGTTTCAGGCCCAGTGCGATCTGCGATCCCGCTTTGGCATGAGCCACGTACCAGCACTCGGTTTTGCCCCACGGCTGGCCCACTCGGAGCGCCTGTTCGTCGTCCGGATGAACCTGCACCGATAATTTCTCGTGCGGAAAAAGAAATTTGAGCAGCAGGGGAAATCGCCGGGCATCGCGCGCCGCCTCTCCGACCAGTTCGCGCTGAGACTGTTGGCTCAAATGGACAAGCGTCTTGCCCGCGAGGGGACCATTCGCGACCTTGCAATCGTCCCCGCTCAACCAGGCCTCACCGACTTTTTCGGCAAATCTGTGGTTGGGATAGATCGGGGACAAGTCGTAGGTGCCCCACGGCCGGGGATCGAATCCCGGAAGCATCAAAAATGGATAAAGGTTTCCCATGCCGCAACTTAAGCCCGAAAGGCCGCTCGCGAAACGAACCGGCCTCGCCGCGTCCGATTTTCAGCAAACTTCGGATGCAGGACCATCCTATAAGGCGGCGAAAAACTTCCGCATGCGTTCCAGGCCGCGGTCCAATTCGGCCTTGGAAGTGGCATAGGAAACGCGAATGTGATGGCTGGTGCCGAAGCCCTCGCCGGGAACCGTGGCCAAGTGTGCTTCGCGCAACAGCCGTCCGGCCACATCGGACGCGGACTTCAGCCCACCCCGTCCCAGGAACGCCGAGATGTTGGGGTAAGCGTAGAAGGCTCCTTCCGGCAGGGTGCAGGTTACGCCCGGGATGGAGCGCAGCCCGTGGACGACGTGATCGCGCAGTTGAATGTACTCGAACCGCATCTCCTCGACGCATTCCTGCGGCCCCTTGAGCGCGGCCACCGCGGCCTTTTGCACGATGGACGTCGGATTCGAGGTCGACTGGCTCTGCAACTTGGCCATGGCACTGGTGACAACCGCCGGGGCCAACGCATATCCCAGGCGCCAGCCGGTCATGGCATAAGTTTTCGAGAGCGAGCCCAGCACGACGAAACGGTCCTTGTATTCGCGTAGCGAGCCCACGGAGAAATTCTTGCCGCTGTAATTCAGGTAGACGTAGCACTCGTCGGATAGCACCCAGATGCCGCGCTGGTGGGCTAGGCGAATCACCTCGGTCATATCCTCCGGCTTCATGACCGCGCCTGAGGGATTCGATGGGGAATTGAGAATGATGGCCTTGGTACGCGGCGTGATCAGGCGGGCTACCATTTCGGCCGTGACGCGGAATCCCTGGGCCTCGTCGGCTTCGAGCAACACGCAGTTGCCGCCGGCGAAGCGCACGATGTCCTTGAACGAAACCCAGTAGGGCACGGGCAGGATCACTTCGTCGCCATGGTCGACCAGCACCTGGATGGCATTGAACAGGGCATGTTTGCCGCCGGTGGACGCAATCACTTCCTCGCGTCGGTAGTCGGAATCGAAGTCCACGTTGTGGCGGTGCGCAATGGAATCGCGCAGTTCGGCAGTGCCGGCTACGGCCGTGTACTTGGTGAAGTTGCCCTGAATGGCCACAATGGCGGCGTCTTTGATGTGCTGGGGCGTGGCGAAATGGGGCTCGCCCGCACCGAAATCGACGACGTCGATTCCCTGCTGGCGCAGCTTGTCGGCTTCCGCTACAACCGCCATCGTGGCGGAGGGTTCGATGCGATTGATGCGGTCAGTAAGTCGGAGCCCTTCCGTGGTAGCCGTGGTCATGACTTCTTCTTCCTTTTCCGTGGGACTTCAATCAGTTCCGCGTCGTGCAGCTTGTACGCGGGGTCGAGCTTTTCTCGCAGTTTCTGTTCTACAAATTCAGGCACAAGACCTTTGACCGGGCCACCGACCTGTGCCACCTCCCGCACCAGGCGCGAACTGACGTAGGAGTACTTGTCGGCCGGCATCATGAACACCGTTTCCAGCGTGGGCTCGATCTTGCGGTTCATCAGGGCCATCTGCAGCTCGTACTCGTAGTCGCTGATAGCGCGAATACCGCGCAGCACGCACATCGCGTTCATCGATTTCGCGTACTCCACCATCAACCCGTCGAAGGTGTCGATGCGCACATTGCCCAAGTCGGCGGTCAGCCGCCGCAGCATCTCCAGGCGCTCGGCCAGGCTGAACATCGGACTCTTCTCCGGGTTCCGCAGAACCGCGACCACCAACTCCTCGAAAATCTTGGCGCCTCGCTGGATCAGGTCGAGGTGCCCGTTGGTGGGCGGGTCGAACGAACCGGGATAGATGGCGACGCCTTTATTCAATCGTCCTCACAGGGGGCCGCGCGGTCGAGCAACATCGGGTAACAGGAGATTCTATGCGGGCGGGAGCAGGGATGGCAATTGAGGGGAGTTCTGAGGGGAGTTCTGAGGGGAGTTCTGAGGGGAGTTCTGAGGGGAGTTCTGAGGGGAGTTCTGAGGAAAGTTCTGGGAATGGTAAGTTTGAGTCGGCGTCATCCCGAACCGTGGCGCAGTTCCGCCGCGGGAGGGATCTCCCGAAGCGTGAATTTGTGGGAGATCTCGCGCTCCTTCTGAAAAACGGCTCGGCTCGACGACGAGGAATCGAAGAAAATTCAAGACTGACCCACTCCCGAGTTTTGGAGGAGGCGGGCGCGGTCACAATGGCAGAAACCGCGCCCCTTTTGGCAACAGTCAAGAAGTCCGGACGATTACCGCTTCGCGGCCACGATGGGTGGCTTGATGGATTCGGTGCCCGTCGGCATGGTCGCAACTTTGCTACTCGTGGCCGAGGCCTGACTTGTGGTGGCCGCCGGTTGAGCCGGTGTAGCTATGAGGCCAAGCGCCTTGCGCACCTCGACGTCGAGTTTGGCCAGGACATCTTTGTTGTCTTTGAGGAACTGGCGGGCATTCTCGCGGCCCTGTCCGATGCGCTCAGTTTTGTAGCTGAACCACGAGCCGGACTTTTCGACGATGTTGTTATTGACCGCCAGATCGAGCAGATCACCTTCGCGCGAAATACCCTCGCCGTAGAGGATGTCGAATTCGGCCTCACGGAACGGCGCGGCCACCTTGTTCTTTACCACTTTTACTTTGGTGCGCGATCCAGTGACGATGTCGCCTTCCTTGATGGCGGCGATGCGGCGAATGTCTACCCGCACAGAGGAATAGAACTTGAGCGCGCGCCCGCCGGTCGTGGTTTCGGGATTGCCGAACATGACACCGATTTTTTCGCGGATCTGGTTGATAAAGATAAGGCAGGTCCTCGACTTGGAAACGGTCCCGGTCAGTTTGCGCAGCGCTTGCGACATCAGGCGTGCCTGCAGGCCCATGTGGCTGTCGCCCATTTCGCCGTCGAGTTCGGCTTTGGGGACCAGAGCGGCGACTGAATCCACCACCAGCACATCGATCGCATTGGACCGCACCAGCGCTTCCGTGATCTCGAGCGCCTGCTCGCCATAGTCGGGCTGCGAGACCAGCAGGTTGTCGACATCCACGCCGAGTTTCTTGGCGTAGGCGGGATCGAGCGCGTGCTCGGCGTCGACGAATGCCGCCATGCCGCCGGCTTTCTGGGCTTCCGCGATGACCTGCAGCGTGATGGTGGTCTTACCGGAAGACTCCGGGCCGAACACTTCCACCACTCGCCCGCGGGGGAAGCCGCCTACGCCCAGAGCGGCGTCGAACGAGATCGAACCCGTGGGGATCACCGCGATGGGAACGATCGCTTCCTTCGACCCTAACCGCATGATCGAACCTTTGCCGAACTGCTTTTCAATCTGGGATACCGCCAGGTCTATCGCCTTGCCCCGTTCATCCGCCATGAGTGGCTCCTTTAAGAGTGCAGCATGAATCTGGCCGGATTATACATTCAGATCGAAGCGAAGAAAAGGCGAATCTACGTAATTAACCTGTGGAAGGTTCCGAAATGGGGCTTGTCAAGGCCTTGCATCCTGAGGCCGCACTTCCGCCACCGTCAGATACACTCGCTCGGGCATTGGGCAGTTTATCTAGGGACGGCCACCCTCCGCCGTCCGTCTGCCCCAACTCGCTACGCACAGGTTAAATCAGCGGGGCTAACCCGAACCGCCAGCGGAGCTTTGCTCCGCCGGACAGCCGAGGGCGGCTGTCCCCACATGAGCTACTGGGCTTATCTCTGCAGCAAATCCACCGGCGCCGTCACGTCGTGCACGCGGAAATACTTGGCCAGCGCCGGATACTTCCGCGCGACGGCCTCGTACATGGCATACGCCACGTTGCGGTACGAAACGTGCCCCGCCGGCGTCGTGCGCAATTCGGAAATATAGACGGCCTCGGCGAAGTCCATCTTGAACAGGGCGCGCTTGCGGAACGCCAGGGGGATCGCGTACTGCGAATTTTCCTCCGCCTCGGGAGTCGTGCCCTGTGCCAATTTGTCCACGGCGGCCTGCACTCTCCGCATGGCAGCATCGAATCTCCCGTTCACGCCTGCGTCTTCGAGGTCGAGCAGCATCTCATATCCATGCTGGGTAGTGAATCCTTGCATCACCTGGATGCAGCGGCGGTGCCGGTGCATGTCGCGGAAGCCGCCCGTGTCCATGAGAATGTCGAAACGGAACTGCTGTCCGGCACGGAAGGCGCGCAGCATCTCGTCGTGGCTGCCGCGATGGCGCAGGCCGAGATCTATGATCTCGCGCCTGCGGCGTTCTCCCGCCACCTGCACGGCCTGGCGAATCTGGCGGTAGGAATGGTGGCAATGCTCGTAGAGCAACGTGGTAGCGATCTCCACTTCGAGCGGTTCTTCGTCGAGCAAATCCACGATTGCCTTCGACGGAGCCAGTTGTTCGTGCTCCATCAACTCGCGCGCGGCCTGGCGCAACTCGCGCCTGGTTGCCATCTCGTACTCACTCGGGTCGGCATACTTCACCAGCGTTGGCGCTACCCGGACCTCGCGCAACAATTCCTGCTCGGCCCGGGCGCCTAAGTCAGGACTCACGGCGCGAATCTGCTGGACCAACGCCCGCAGGGAATCCGCATTCACGTTGTAGGCCGCGCCCGTCGCTGCTTTCTTCAGCGACTCCCCCAGTTGCCGAACTTCTCTGTGCGTGTGCGAAAGCAGGTGGGCAACTTGCGCCTCCAACGTGCGAGCGTTGACAATCTCGCCCAGCGATGTGTTGGTGGCCAGCGGCAGCAGGTAACGCGTGATGTCAAACGCCCGCGCCTTCAGCGTGCGCTCGTATGCGTCCTGCTTCATGTCTGAGGGTTTGGGCGTGATGCTGATCAGGTATCCGGTCATGTGCGCCGAGAGCGCCTCGTACTCGGCGAACAGGAAGTCCAGGGTCTCACGATAAAGCTTTCGCGCCTCCTCGTCTGATCCGAAGTCGGGCGTATAGTAGCCGCTCTTCTTGAAATCCTGATAACGGGTCGAACGCTCCTGCCCGTCCCAGCGCTGTTCGTCGGCCAGTTCGATGGCTGCCAGAATCGAGAGTCTTTCTACCGCCAAGGCGAGGTGCGCCAGGTCCGCAATCGAGCGGTGCCCGTACTGAAAATAGAAAGTGTTGAGGAATTTCTCCGCCTTCTGCGTACTGATTTCGCGCAGGGACTCCTTCATCGACAGCGCCGAGCGCGAATACTTGGCCATGGCGTACGCCTGAATTTCCGGCTCCACGCCGAAGACCGCAAAAACGTCGGTGGAAGGCTCGCCTGGCACGGCCACAGGAGCGGTTTTCTCTGTCGGGCTGAGGTTCTCCGCCGTCGCCGCCCGCTGCGTCGACCGGTGCCCGCCGGAAGCGGCGGTATCAGGAGTGGTTTTCTTGGAGGGCTCAGGCATCATCACTACGTTTGTCGCATTTTTCCGCATAGGGAGTGTGGGCATGTTACCCGGCGGCGTTGTGGAATAGCAATGCGTTACAGGAAAGATACTGGCACTCAAAAGCGCTAGACTCGTTGGGTGCATTCACTTTTGCAATCGACCGGGCATCGTCCGTGGTCCTTGCCCGCGGGACGATGGATCATGCGGCAGACCTGGCACGATCTGCTCTTCGCTCACTGGCCGGTCGGAGCGGATCAACTGCGGCCTCTCGTTCCAGCGCGAATCGCACTCGACACTTTTGAAGGCCAGTGCTGGATCGGAGTCGTGCCCTTTCGCATGAGCGGCATTCGCGGGCGCGGCCTTCCTGCTTTGCCAGCGCTCTCGAGTTTCCCCGAACTGAACCTGCGCACTTACGTTCACTACGACGGCAAGCCCGGCGTCTACTTCTTCAGCCTGGACGCGGCGAATCTCCCGGCGGTGTGGGCGGCTCGGACTTTTTTTCATCTGCCGTATTTTCATGCTGGCATGACTTCAACCGAGCAGAATGGAAGCATCTTCTATGCCTCACGCCGCTATGGTGATTCTGCTGAATTTCACGGCAGATATGGACCCGTGTCGGAAGCGGCCCTGCGCAAGAAGGGATCGATCGAGCACTGGCTGACCGAGCGCTATTGTCTTTACACCATCCACGACGGTCAGGTATACCGAGGCGACATTCACCACCTGCCCTGGCCGTTGCAGGACGGACAAGCAGAATTCGAACAAAACACCGTGGCGGCGGCGGCCGGGGTCACACTGCCAGCCGTTCCTCCGCTTCTTCACTTCGCTCGTCGGCTCGACGTTCTGATCTGGCCTCTACGCCGCGCCGATCCGGCCGGGGCCCGCGTATAATTCGGCGTTCCGCATTGATTTGACGCTTCAACTGGGAGAGAACTCTCATGGCCCTTTCCGGACACGTGGCGCTGGTCACTGGCGCCTCTCAAGGCATTGGAAGAACGTGCGCCCTGAGGCTGGCCAAAGAGGGCGCCGCCGTAGCGCTGGCCGCGCGCAGTCAGGAGAAGCTGCACCAACTAGCCGCGGAAATTACTGCCGCAGGGGGTCAGGCGGCCGCCTTTGGTCTCGATGTCGGGGACGAAGAGCAGATCAAGTCCACGATCAAGTCGGCCATCGCGCAATTCGGCAAGATCGACATCCTGGTCAACAACGCCGGCATCACCCGCGACCAACTCGTGATGCGGATGAAGCGCGCCGACTGGGACGCCGTGCTGCAGACCAATCTCACTTCCGCGTACCTGTGCATCCAGCAGGTGATCAGCTCCATGCTCAAACAGCGCTGGGGACGCATCCTCAACATCACCAGCGTTTTCGGGCAGATGGGGCAGGCGGGACAGGCGAACTATGCTGCGTCCAAAGCGGGATTGATCGGCCTCACCATGGCCATCGCCCGCGAGGTTGGCTCGCGCAATATTACCTGCAACGCCATCGCTCCGGGATTCATCGAAACCGCTATGACCGCCACACTGGGCGACGAGTTCAAGCAAAACGCGGTGAAGCAGATTCCGCTCGGGCGGGTGGGAACACCGGAAGATATTGCTGGCGCGGTCGCGTTTCTTGCTTCCGACGAGGCCTCCTACATCACCGGACACGTGTTGAACGTGAATGGCGGGATGTTGATGGGCTAGGTGCAAAAACCTCCACCACCGAGGGCACAGGGGACACACCGGGAAATGCAAACCACAAACGCGAATGCGGGTTCCTCTGCGCCCCAGGTGGTTCAGGATTTTTCCGTAACTCAGGCCGAATCTCCGGCCCAAATTACACGGGCACGCCAACTGTTTCTCGAATACGCGCAATCCCTCGGCTTCAGCCTGTGCTTCCAGAACTTCGACGCGGAACTCGCTGGTTTGCCCGGTGAGTATGCGCAACCGGGAGGGCGCCTGCTGCTGGCAGAATGCGATGGACAGATGGCCGGGTGCGTGGCGCTCCATAAACTGAGCGCCGACATCTGCGAGATGAAGCGGCTCTATGTTCGCCCGCAATTCCGGGGCAAGAGGCTGGGGCGCGTGCTAGTGGAACGGATGATCGCGGAAGCCCGCCAGATCGGCTATACGCGCATGCGGCTCGACACGGTCGCACCGGTGATGAAAGATGCGGTTGCGATGTACCGCAAAATTGGCTTCCGGGAAATCGAACCGTATTGCCCCAATCCCATGGCGGGCGCCCTGTACATGGAATTGCAGTTGTAATGGCACGCACTTTTCGGCAACAATGTGGCGCAATAATCGGGGGACAGGATTCCATCATGACTCGAACTCTCGCCCGCATGTCGGTCGTCCTTCTATTCGTTTCGGCTACCCTGGCTGCAGACAGCAAGATGGTTTCGTACCGGAGCGGAGACGAAACCGTACAGGGCGTTTTATACGCGCCGGCGGGAAAGGGGCCGTTCCCCGCTCTCATCGTGATTCACGAATGGTGGGGATTGAACGACTGGGTGAAGGAGCAGGGCGCGAAACTCGCTGACCAGGGCTATGTCGCGCTGGCCGTCGACCTCTATCGCGGAAAAGTCGCCACCACGCCGGACCAGGCGCACGAAATCATGCGCGGAGTTCCGGAAGATCGCGCCAAGCGTGATCTGCACGCCGCTTTCGCGTTTCTGGCGTCCCAACCCAACGTGAAGAAAGATCGCATCGGTGCAATCGGATGGTGCATGGGCGGCGGCTATTCTCTTGACGTCGCCCTGCAGGAGCCGGACTTGGCAGCCGACGTTGTCAACTACGGCCACCTTGCCACCGATGCGGAGGCGCTCAAGAAAATCAACGCGCCCATCCTGGGGTTGTTCGGTGCGCAGGATCGAGGGATCACTCCAGACGACGTTCACAAATTTGAGCAGGCACTGAAAGCGGCGAGCAAGAAGATCGACGCAAAGATTTACGACGACGCGGGCCACGGTTTCGAAAATCCCAACAACAAAGATGGCTACCGCGCTGCCGACGCCGCCGATGCGTGGAAGCGGACACTCGACTTTCTGGCATCCACGCTGAAGAAATAGGCCGCGGCTCGGGGTATGGAAAAAGGCTCCCCGCGCGCCATTCGGGCTGGTCGTTTCTTATACGTCGTGCAAGTTAAACCCCCGCCGCATTGAATTTCGAATCGTGACCATGCAATTTCCGTATGGCACGAATGTCCGCCCTATGGCACAAATTTCCCACTTGCCAGATGATGCCTCTGTGATTACTATGGCCCTTCCTGAAATGCTCCCTACCATGAATATCGGCGAGACCATCCGCAACTACCGGCTCCAGAAAGG
>Ga0075030_100003059_pt1 | contig 15251 bp, 10 predicted proteins | sample LitLauG_LLR_2012_FD_71393 | JGI IMG/M metagenome (GOLD analysis project Ga0075030, IMG submission 71393) | Freshwater sediment microbial communities from Pennsylvania, USA - Little Laurel Run_MetaG_LLR_2012 | ecosystem: Environmental > Aquatic > Freshwater > Creek > Sediment | place: USA... | reverse complement strand
GAGGAACAGAAACGGCAGAGAGAGACGCACTTCGTGCGCCGACGGAGAAGTGTGCTCGAGTTTGTTATTAAAGAAGAGAAAAAAACTCTTGACACGGCCGGCGTCGTTAGAGATTCGGCGATAAGTTTGACGAAGCAAAACTGAAAACCCTGCCACCCGGCAGTTTCTACACGGAACCGCCATCTCGGAATCACTTCGCAGAGACCGGTGACGAACCTGTTGTCGTTCAGATCACCGGGTTCGGTCCGTCTTCGACAGAATACGTCGATGCCTCACAAGACCCGCGTAAGGCAGGCAAGTCAAATTAAATCATCTCAACACCCGAAAGACTACAAAAGTCGGCTGGTCTCAACATTTGTACTGACCAACGCGCTTCTCATCAGTGCTTGATTTCCTGACGACAAGCCGACTTCCCGTTACCGAATCCCTGCTGCCCGTTTCTATGAGGTCTTGCATTTCGGACGTTGTCCGCCCCACAAGTGCCGCGCCAGAGCGCACCCACTCAGGGGAAGTCCGTCACCTTCGGCGTCACGCGAGGATGTATCGCGGTCGCCTCGCCCGTGTCGTCGATCACATGGTTGATCGCGCCGTGATGGCCGAGCGCCACGGTGATCATGTCGTGGAACCGTACCTCCGGGCTCTTCGGCGTCTCGATTGCCCGGGTCAGCCCGACATCCGGATAGATGAAGACGCTGTACACGCCAAGCCCCCACGCTTCATGCGTCGTCACTCCATCCGCCACTTTGTACGAGGCCCAGCCGTTCACCCCCGGCATACTCGTATAGCTCGCCTGGTTCGGAGCATCGTAAGGAATCTCGGACTGATAAAAATACGTTCGCCCGCCATTGCCCTTCCACAGAACCTGGAATTGCTGGTGATGCTCCACAAACAGGCCATAGATCGTAACCTGGTTTCCGTTCACCACCAGCCCGTTCTCGCTGGTATTCAGCTCCCAGCCCACCCCGGCGCCGTGGTCCGCTCTCCAGATCCACGTATGGTCCACTAGTGTGTCGTTGCTGTTGATCCTCAAATTCACCTTGGCCCGGCCCACACCAGCGCCTCCCACGCGAAAGAAAACATCGTGCAGCGTGATCGGATCTTTCGCATGGCGCACACGGCTTCCCTCTGGCCCTACCTCTAGCAGCACCGGAGACTCGCTCGGCCCCGCATCGAAGAGCAGTCCCGCAATCTCGATCCCGTCTTCGTCAGTCGTTGTCATCGCTGCGGTGCCCTTCATCGGACGCAGCGTCGCAAACCCTAGCCCCAGCACCACTGTATGCGGCCGGGTCAGGCGAATCGGAGTGGCCAGTTCATAGATCCCCGGCGTCAGAATCAGGTTCTTGCCTTGGGCAAGCTGCGCGTTGATCGTCTCTACCGTATCCATGTCCGGACGCGCAATATAAAACCGCGTAATCGGAATTGTCTCTCCCGCCGTTTCCCCGCCGCGAAACGTAATCCCAACGCTGTCGCTGTACAGCTCCGGAACCCGCACGCTGAACTCGCCCGCAGCATCCACCTGCAGAAATGGTTTCTCGCGCGCCACTGGCGTCCGCGCCACCTTCGTGTACGGCGGCGAAGGCCATGCGCCTTCCGGCGGATGCACTACGCCAACAAACACCATATTCCAGTTCGAGCCCGTCCAGCCCTTCCAATCGCAGTTGCGCGAGATCCACTGCTGCTGGCTGCCGGAGTCGACATTGCCGTCCACGAGCGAATCCGACATCCAGCCGCCGCTGGCCCAGCCACGATTCTGGTGCAGCACCAGGTCGCCGTGTACATGCATGCGCCGCAGCGACACCGCCTGCGAAACCGCCCACTGCATCATGCCCCCCGCCGGCTTTATGGAGAGCCCTTCCGCAGCTCTCCAGAAGGTCGTCGTTGCGTTATTGTTCTGGTGATTTGCATCCGCATGCACGTTGCCCGCAATCCGTGTTGCATCGGGCGACGCCCCAAGTCCTATCACCTCTGTGTAAAAGCCTACCGGCACGTCCACAGAATAGTCTCCCGGCAGGAATAGCAGCGCATTCCTCTGCTGTCCAAACTCGTTGTGCTGCTGCGTCGCATAAACCGCATCAATTTTTTTCTGGATCGCCTGCGGTGGCATCAACGGATCGAAGATCAGTACATTGGGTCCGAACTCCGGTTTCGCGGCCTTCGTCAGCTTCAGCCGCGCCTCCTGCTGCGAGTTCAACGACAAGGACAACAAGGAAGAAAACAGCAAGGTACAAGACGAAAACAGGACCAATCTCAACTTCATGAGGACTCCGGCTTACAACGGGTACGATCTTTTCGGAAAGACAATCGATTGCGCTATTAAGAAACAACAGCCGTACCACAATTCACTAACGATAAACGATAAGAGCAGAGCAGAATCGCGCTTGTCAACCCCGGCGACCACGACACCGAGTTCTCCGTTACTCGGGAGCAGTCAAGAAAGATTGGGCGAGTCCTGCAAATCACTTCCGCAAAACCGAATTATCAGTTGAGTAAAAGCATTCTGGTAGGGCATCTCCGCTCTCGACCGGCACGTCAGAATCGCGCAAAACTGTCACTTCAATGCTCACTCGAAAAGACGACCAGTAAAGTCAGGATTTGAGATTGTCATGGCGCTGCTGTTGTCCCTCGCGGCTTCCAATTGTGCAGCAAAAGATACTGATAGGCGCTAAACAGACAACGCCCAAGAAATCTTGAATGGCGACGGAACTTTCTGGCGTGGCTATCGTCTATGCTTCTGTGGGAATTGCACAGGAGGGTTCTTGGCACCTCAACTCGACATCTTGAAGGGAAACCTGGACCTCATGGTGCTCCAGACCCTGGAGGTCATGGGCGCACTCCACGGCTACGGTATCGCCCGGCGCATCGAGCAGGTTAGCGGGGACACTATCTTATTGAATCAAGGCACGATATATGCCTCTCTGGTGCGCCTACAGCAGCGCGGCCTGATCCACTCCGAATGGGGCGTTTCAAATAACAACCGCCGCGCCAAGTTCTACTCCATCACGCGGCGCGGTTCCCGCCGCCTGGCCTCTTCGGTCCAGAATTGGGAGCAACTTTCGATTGTCATGGGACGGTTCTTCGCCGCCCAAAAGGAGCCACAGCGATGAATGACTCTTTACTCGCCTTTTTCTCACGCCTGCGCGCGTTCTTTTTCAAGACGAGCCTGGATCACGACTTTGGCGATGAGCTTGCGGCCCACATCGAACTCCTCACCGAAGAAAACGTCCAGCGCGGTATGACTCCTGAAGAAGCTCGCCGCGCCGCCTTCATCAAGTTGGGCGGCGTGGAACCGGCCAAAGAGCTACACCGCGACACCCGCAGCCTGCCATTTCTTGACAGTCTTTTGCAGGATCTCCGCTACACCTTCCGCACTCTGCGCCGTGACATCGGCTTCACCACATTCGCTATTCTCATCGTCGGCCTCGGCATCGGTGCAAGCTCCACCATCTTCAGCGTCGTCAATACACTTCTCATCCGTCCGCTTCCGTTCCGCGATCCCGCAAGTCTCGTTTGGATCGCCAACAGTCCCGGCGCACTCGGCCTCTCCGGCCAAACCATGCAGGTCGGCCACTTTCTCGATCTGCGCGAACAAAATAAATCCTTCTCGGACATGGCCGCCTATTTCGCCTTCTACGGCGTCGGCGATAACAAACTCACCGGTATCGGCGGCGAACCCGAGCGGCTCACCAGCGTTCCCATCTCGCAAAATTTCTTTTCCTTCCTCGGCGTCGAGCCGCAGCTCGGCCGCCTCTTCACTGCCGATGAGTGCAAGTGGAACGGCCCTCACGTCGTCCTCCTCAGCCACGGCCTATGGCAGCGCCGCTTCGCTTCCGATCCTAGTATCGTCGGCAAATCTCTCACGCTCGACGATCAGCCCTCGGCCGTCGTCGGCGTTCTTCCCGCTTCCTTTGACTTCGCTACAATTTTCGCACCGGGAAGCCACATCGATCTTTTCAATCCGTTTCCTCTCACGCCGGAAACGAATCGCTGGGGCAACACGCTCGCCGTGGTCGGACGCCTCAAACCCGGCTCTTCAGCCCAAAGCGCGCAAGTCGAATTCACCATCCTCTCCAAGCGCATCACTCACGATCATCCTGAGCGCAATGATCTAGACGCCTCGCTCACTCCTCTCGCCTCCCATGTCAGCGGACGTCTTCGCCCTGCACTCGTCGTCCTCGCCTGTGCCGTCGGCGTCGTCATGCTCATCGTCTGCGCCAATCTTTCCAACTTGCTTCTCGCGCGCTCCGCTTCACGCCAAAAAGAAATCGCCATTCGCGCCGCGCTCGGAGCTGGAAAGGCCCGTCTCATTCGCCAGATGCTTACCGAAAGCGTCGTTCTCTCTTGCTGTGGCGCCACGCTCGGCCTGCTCTTCGCTTTTCTAGGTACACGCGTTCTCGCACACTTGACCTCCATCAGCATCCCTCTCCTCTCCGATGTACACATGGATTTCTCCGTCGTCGGTTTCACCGCGTTGATCGCCATTCTCACAGGCATCCTCTTCGGCCTTTTCCCTGCCTTCCAGGTTCCCGGCATCAAGCTCCACGACACTCTGAAGGATGCCAATCGCGGCTCTAGCCAGGGCCACGGCCGCGCATGGATTCGCAGCGCTCTTGTTGTATCGGAAGTGGCTCTCGCGTGCGTGCTCGTCGTTGGCGCGGGTTTGCTCATCCGCAGCTTCCTTCGCATCCTCGATATCGACCTCGGTTTTCATCCCGAACGCGCCGCCGCGCTTCGCGTCGATCCCGGCTCGAGCTATAACACCCAGGAAAAGCGCAACGCCTACTTCACGCAAGCTCTCCACGGTGCGCTCGAAATTCCTGGCGTCGAGGCTGCCGGGCTTACCGACGCCGTTCCTCTCGGCCACAACCGCAGTTGGGGCGTCCGCGGCAAAGGTCAGGTTTATAAACGGGAGGAATATCCCGACGGCTATGTTCGTATTATCAGTAACGGCTATTTCAAAGCTATGGGCGTTCCTCTTCGTGCAGGCCGTGACTTCACCGAGCGCGACGACCTGAACTCGGAAAAAGTCATCATCCTCAACGACACTCTGGCTCGCTTTCTCTTCCCGGGAAAGAATCCCATCGGCCAGATCGTCAACGCCGATGATCCCGACCGCAAGGTTGTCGGCGTCGTCGGCGACGTCCACCATCTCGCCCTCGAAGAAAAATCCGGCAACGAGTTCTACATTCCCATGCGGCAAACGCAGGACTTCGGCTCCGTCGATCTCGTCGTTCGCACGTCGCTCCCTAACTCCGAGCTCGTTCCGCGCCTCCGCGAAGCTCTCAAACCGATCGATCCAACGTTCGCCACAGGCACGCTCCGCACCATGCAGCAAATCGTCGACAAAGCTGCCTCACCGCGCCGCTTCGTCGTCCTCTTGCTCGCCGGTTTCGCCGCCTTCGCCCTCGTCCTAGCCTCGCTCGGCATCTACGCCGTCATCTCGTATTCCGTCAGCCAGCGCACGCAGGAAATCGGTATTCGCATGGCCCTCGGCGCTTCCGCGCAAAAACTTCAGGCCGGTATCCTTTTTCAAACGCTCGCTCTCGCCGCCGTCGGCATCCTCATCGGAGTTGCCTCTTCCTGGGCTCTCGCTCGTGCCGTTAGCGGCCTCCTCTTCGGCGTAACTGCCACTGACCCAGCCACTTTTGTGGGCATGCTCATTTTGCTGATAGCCGTCGCCGCCCTCGCAGGTTATCTCCCCGCGCGCCGCGCTTCCCGCATCGACCCTATGTCCGCGTTGCGGGCGAGCTGACGCCATTTGCACAGTGAGGGGGAATCCTATTTCTTTCTTAACTCTGATAACGCCCGAACCGAAGTTATTCCGAGCTAGAAGTCCGGTTGTGGGAAGTCTCACCAGATAGGTAACGAGAACGCGTTTGTGGTCATTAACGGAGTAGGTCCCGTGATACGCCGCAATTCCCAGTAAGCGTCGGTGAACTCCCACAGCGGATGTCCCGGTTATAGAGACTATCGTAGTTCCATTGAACGTTGCTGAATGCGCTGAAACTCTTTCAATAAAAGCCGATTCATTCCTCGCGCAGCAGGATTGCAGGATCAATCGAAAGCGCACGTCGCGCTGGTATCCACGTTGCGACTAGACCCAGCAGCCCCATAGCGACGACCACGCCAGTCAATACGACCGGATCGCGGGACGTCGCCTGGTAGACGATCAAGGCGAGTACACGGCTGGCTAGAATTCCGAGCAGCAATCCTGCTGCTGAACCAAAAGCTAGCAATTTGAATGGGCGCCCCAAGGCCGCCTTTAGCACTTCCTTACCTTGCGCGCCGAGGGCCATACGAATTCCCAGTTCCCGCAGGCGCTTGCTGACCGAATACGCAGCCAATCCAAAAATGCCAGTTACAGACAACATCGCGCCCATGGCGCCTAGGACGCCCAGGGACAGCGCCGCAATGCGCGAGGGAAACAGAGCTCCGTCCATGGCCTGGGTCCATGTTTGGACGAAGATTGGCAGCCCTGCGTCCAGGTCCCGCAGATTGGTTCTTATGCTTGCGGCGAGTTGCTGCGCGTCTCGGTCTGAAAGCACCCGGCTTGAGCCCACCACCATCCACGTCTCGGTGGAGGGTGATTGCAGGATTGGCAAAAACATCGCCAGCCGCGGCTCTTCGGTGATGTTCGGGGAATATTTTCCGTCCTCGACAATGCCCACCACTTGGATGCGCGTTCCATCGTCCAATTTGTAATATCCGCCGAGCGCGCTGGCGGCGGAGCCGAACATTCTGCTGGCAAATAGCCGATTCACCACGGCTACGCGCGGCGCATTCTTGTCGTCATGCCATGTCAAGTCCCTGCCTGCCAACAAGGGCGTGCTTGCTGCCCGGAGGTATTGGGGAGAAATGCTGAACATCATGGCGCGAGCAGCGGCATTCGACGGCCTGAAATCCGCCGTTTTGTCAGTAAAGATATTCGATTCGATGCAGCAGGCCCCAAGTAATGGCGGGACGTTGATCAGTCCCACCGACGTTACCCCAGAAACCGCCGCCATCGCATCGATCATGCGCTTTTGCACTGCGGGCATGTCGTCGGCTTTATAGCCTGCCATATTCAAATCTATATCAACGAGCATGGCGTTCCGGGGCTCAAAACCAAAATTGCTGTGCAGCGAGCGCAGCAGTCCGCGCACGGCAACCATGGAAGAGGTGATGAGCACGGCGCAAATGGCAATTTGCACCGCAAGCAACGCGTCTCGAGCAGTGAGCCGCCGCCCAACCCTTGCGACTGATCCCGACTTGACGATCTGATAGGGATCGGTACGAAGGACCTGTTTCACCGGCACCGCGCCAAACAGGAAGCCGCTCGCTAAACTCAACAGCAAAGCGACTGCATAAACAGTTGCGTCCGGATTCACCGGCATATGTATGGGATATTGGGAAAATGGCTGGAAAACGCTCAGCCAGCGCAACAGCACTACACTGCTCCAAAGTCCGGCAGCGCCTCCCAAGAGTGAAATCAGCAGAGCTTCGGTAAAAAGCTGCCGCAAAATGCGAATGCGGCCCGCTCCCAGCGCTAGACGAAGGGCAACTTCCCGGGAACGGTCGGCGGCGCGCGCGGCGAACAGGCTGCCCAGATTGGCACAAGCAGCCAGTAGAATTAATCCCGCCAGCAGCATCAATCCGGCAAGAAATGCCTGTATAGCGCTGCTAAAGGCGCCGCCAGGAAGACCTGCACGCTCCAAGGTAAAGCTCATCTTGCCATCCTCATTGGGATAGCTCTTTTCGAGATCGGAACCAATGGAGTTCAGGTCGGCAACGGCTTGCGCCGGACTGACTCCCGCTTTCAAATGTCCCAGTACCTCACCGATCCAATGGTTTCCGCGCGCGCTCAACCCGTTCCATCCCTCGACTTGTTCCTGGTTAACCATGGGCACAAAGAAATCGGCCGAGAAGATCAATACAGTTCCGCGGAACCCGGGCTGCGCTACACCGAGGACGGTGAAAGGATGCTTGTTGAGCTGGACAGTGCGACCCACCACGCCGCGGTCATCCTGAAAATGGCTATGCCAATACGCATAGGTGAGCACGATGTAGGGGGCGCTGTTGGGGCCATGCTCATCGGAGGCGTGGAAGAACCGGCCAAGATAGGGCTGAATGCCTAGGGCGTCGAAGTAGTTCTCGCTGACTTCAAAGACCCACACGCGTGACGGATTCTTGCCGATGTCTAAACTAGCCCCAGAGATGTTATACGCTATTAGACCGTCAAAGCTGCGGTTGCGATCGCGCAGGTCGAGATAATCGGGATAAGATTCACTCGAGTCCTTATCGCTTCCGCGGATGAGCTGGTACAGGCTCTGCGCCTGAGGCAGGTTCAGCGGGCGCAAGATAAACCCATTCAATGCACTAAAGACCACGGCGTTTGCGCCGATGGCCACGGCCAACGTCAGCACCGCGATGGCTGTGAATCCGGGATTCTTCTTCAGCATGCGAACCCCGAAACGCAAGTCCTGCCAAAGTGTTTGCATGGTCACATCCCCCGAATTCTGGTCACCTAAGGGCACCTGTTCTTCCGACTTTCCTATCTCTTAACTGCTTATATTAGCTGGGCTTAGTGGTTTACCTAGTGCTGGAACACGACCGCCGATTGTCCGGTTGCGGGAAGAGTTGTCGCGGAACCGGACAGCTAAGCATGCGCTGCATCGCGAGGATGCTCTTCTCAAAAGTCTCGCAATTCTTCCGTTGGCAATGCCACGCGGACTGCGTTCAGGACGGCGAACAGATCAATCAATTCCTGGCCGACTGCACCCCAAATCGGAGGGAGATATCCAAGGGCTGCTGCGATCATGCCGACCAGGCTCGCTGCCATCCCTCCAAGGGCGCTCTGCAGAGCGATGCGCCTCATGCGGCGGCCAATGTGCATCAGTTCATCTACTTTGCCGAGCGCGAGCTCGAGGATGACTGCGTCGGCGGCCTCCGTGGTAATGTCGCTGGCCGAGCCAAAGGCCACGCCGACCGTAGCGGCCATGAGCGCGGGGGCGTCGTTGATACCGTCTCCCACAAAAAGAGTCTTGTTGCGTGCAGTTTCCGCCTTGACGATGGCCACTTTTTCTTCCGGGCTTTTCCCTGCGTAAACCTCGGTGATTCCGACGGTTTCCGCAAGATAGTTAACTTCCGATTGGCGATCGCCAGAGACCAGAATAATTTTTCGCACGCCGTGACGCGGTTGCAGGTGCTCGATAAAGAGGCGTCCGTCCTTGCGCGGCGCATCATGAAAGTGGATGGCAGCCGCAAAATGATCGTCGATAAAAACCAGGCATTCCAGCCCGCTTTGGAGTGGGGGAAGTTCGACTGAGGGAGACACTTTGGTCCGGCCGGTGACTCGGACCAAATGTCCGGCTACATTCCCAAGCAGACCTTCGCCCGGCTTTTCGCCCACGTGGTCAACCGGAACCAGGCTCACTTGTTTCTCTTTTGCGGCGTGAAGGACCGCTGAGGCCAGAGGGTGCTTGGAGTATTGTTCCAGGCTGGCGGCGAGCTGCAGGACACGATCACAAGAAAATCCATCCGCGCAAACGATTTCGGTCAGCGTCGGCCGGCCGTAGGTGAGCGTTCCAGTTTTGTCAAAGATTAACGTCCGGCAGGAATCAATCTGCTCGAGTACGGCAGGATTCTTGATGATGATGGCGCGGCGTGCCGAAAGGGAAATCGCGCCAATGATTGCCGTGGGAATGGCGAGGAGAAGCGGACACGGAGTTGCGATTACGACGACCGCCAGAAAGCGATGAGCGTCTGCGCTGATCAGGCCAGCAGCGCCTGCTACCGCAAGGGCCAGCGGCGTGTACCAGGCTCCCAGCTGGTCGCCGAGACGTCTCAACCGCGGGCGTTGCTGCTCGGTTGCGCGCATCACAGCCATGATACGGGCGTAACGCGAGTCGACGGCGAGTTTTTCAGCCTGAATCGTGAGTGCGGATTCTCCATTGATCGCGCCGGAAATCACTTGCGCGCCGGGAGTTTTTGAAATCTCGTATGGCTCGCCGGTCAGGTAAGCCTCATCCATTACGGAGTGGCCTTCGAGGACGACGCCGTCAACCGGGCAGATTTCGTGAGGCAAGATGACCAGGACCTCGCCGACTTGAATGTCCTCAAGCCTTATGTCGACCAGGGCTGAACCAGAGCGACGGTGGGCCGTGCTGGGCATGCGTCTTGCGAGGGCGTCGAGGACCGAAGATGCTTTCGCGGTTGCGTAGAATTCAAGAGCGGCGCCGCCCGAAAGCATCAGAACAACGATGGCGGCGACTAAGTATTGGCCGAGCACGACTGCCGTCAGAATGGAGATTCCCGCGAGCAGATCCGAGCCAAATTCTTTTTTCAATAATTTCTTGAAAAGTTCATAGACGAGCGGGGCGCCGCCAACGATCAGCGCTGCGATCAAAGGCAGCAAAGCTCGGCGGGCAGTGACGTGAGTGGCATACCGAAAGACCAGATGCAAAATTATTGCAACAAGTGTAAGGCCAGCGATGTAGGTTTCTTTGGGGAGAACCGAAAATGGCTTGGACGCCACCTTCATCGCTTACAGCTTACAAGATTCGAGAGTTGCATGAGAAAAATTATTCTAAATCTGTACTGGCTTGCCTGAAGCGCTGGGGTCAAACAGTCTTGTCTCTCGAATGGCAGAGCGATTCCAAGTTGCACTCGATACATTTCGGTTTGCGAGCGTGGCAGACCCGCCGGCCGTGCCAGATCAACTGGTGCGAAAATTTTATCCATCTGTCCTGAGGAATGATCTTGATGAGGTCCTGCTCAATCTTTTTTGGATCCTCATGGGTAGTGAGTTCGAGGCGATTGGAGAGGCGCTGGACATGCGTATCCACGACCACTCCGCTGGCGATTCCATAAGCCGTGCCAAGTACCACGTTTGCTGTTTTTCGGGCGACTCCGGGAAGCGTAAGAATCTCTTCCATGGTTCTTGGAACATTGCCGCCAAAAGTATCAAGGATGGCTTTGCTCGCGCCCATGATCGATTTCGTCTTATTGCGGAAAAAACCTGTCGGACGGATGTCTTTCTCCAACTCGCTCGGGTTCGCATAGGCAAATGCCTTGGGGTCGGGATATTTCTTGAACAGGGCCTCTGTAACTAGATTGACGCGGACGTCTGTACACTGTGCCGATAAGATTGTGGCGATCACAAGCTGGAAAGCATTCTCGTGCCTCAGTTCACAGTTTGCATCTGGATAAGCCTCATCCAATCTGGCGAGTATGGCGGCCACCCGTTTTGGATCAGCCGGCGCGCCACTTCTTGTTCTTGGTGTCGCAGTCGGTTTCGGTCTAGCAGCCTTCTTCTGAGCGGTTTTGGGTTTTTTCAAGGATCTCTTAAGTTTCTTTGGCATAAGCGTAGAAACTATAGCACGGTGGATAAGAACGCCAGGAGGCGGCGGAAAGCTTTTCCGCGGTGGCTGTACTGATTCTTTTCCGTGGCCGAAAGTTCAGCAAAAGATTTCTGCAGAGGAGGGAAAAAGAAAACTGGGTCGTATCCAAACCCGCCGGTACCGCGCGGTGAGCCAAGAATGGTACCGTCTACGCGATCGGTGACAATGGCGACCATCTGACCGCGCTTGACCAGCGCGATCGCGCAGATAAAATGCGCTTCGCGTTCACTACCCGATCTATGCTGCATCTCTCGAAAAAGCTTCGCGTTTCTTTCAGCATTCGAAGCGTGCGGACCGGCATATCTTGCAGACTGAACTCCGGGAGCACCGTTCAGTGCAGGCACGACCAGTCCTGAGTCATCCGCAAAAACCAGTCCATCTTGAAAACGAGAGTAGTGAAGCGCTTTACCACCGGCATTTTCCGCAAACGTTGGGGCGTTTTCTTCGAAAGCAGGGAGGGAGTCAAAATTGCGCAATAAGACCAGTTCAAGCGGAACTGTTCCAGAAAATGTTCCTGCAAGCCCGCGATATTCAGCGAGCTTACCTGGACTGGAGGACGCAAGGTGAAGTTTAACGGGAGCGCGCACTGAACTTTACGGGCAGGATGGCCCGCTGCTCTTCGGAAATGCGCCGAATACCGGCAGCGGCGAGAGCAAGGAGATCCTGCATTTCACTTCCAGAAAATGGACGGCCTTCCGCTGTGGCCTGAATTTCCACGAAATGACCGCTTCCCGTCATTACCACGTTCATATCCACTTCTGCCCGCGAATCTTCTTCGTAAACAAGGTCGAGCAACGCACGATCGTCAACAATGCCGACACTGGTTGCTGCGACAGTGTCGATCAGCGGTGAATTTTTCAAGATGCCGGCGGCAACGAGCCGTTCGCACGCCAGACCTAGAGCGACGAATGCTCCGGTGATGGAAGCGGTCCGCGTCCCGCCGTCGGCTTGGATCACGTCGCAATCCAGCCAAACTGTTCTTTCGCCCAGTGCTTCCTGGTCCGTGATTGCGCGCAACGAGCGCCCGATCAAGCGCTGAATCTCTTGCGTTCTGCCGGACTGTTTTCCGCGCGCAGCTTCCCGTGGCGTTCGCTCTTCGGTTGCTCGCGGCAACATTCCGTACTCGCTTGTCACCCAGCCCTTCCCGCTCCCCTTCATAAAACCAGGAACACCATCGTCCACTGTGGCCGTGCAGATCACACGCGTATTTCCGAACTCGATAAGGACGCTTCCCTCGGCCGTTGAAATGAAATCCGGAGTAATCTTCAGAGGGCGGATTTGGTCCGCCGTGCGGCCGTCAGCTCTCACGAATCCCCCCATTCAGGTGGCACCTGCGATGATCAGTCTTATGGTTTACCGGTCAGGCGTTGCCAGTTTGACGGGAGCCTTGTCTGGTGTCAACGATTCTGGCGCAGCCGGCTTTGCCCCGGGAGAACTCGGCGAAGTCGAACCCTTTCCGCTTGCGGGCGATGGAACGGGAACGGGGGTTTCCCTGCTCACCGCCAGAAAGCCGGCCAAATCGAGGTGACCGGCGAGTGTTTCCACTTCCTGACCGTGAATCAGAATCTTGAGCTGTTTGACTTGGGGGACATTGGCTTCCAGTGTCCGCGTGATGGAATCGGCCGCCAGTTGTTCGCTTTGAATTCCCGAAGGAATGGAGGTAGCCAGCGATTCAGAAAAATCCGCGATGCCTGTGCCGTCCGGCAAAAGATAAAAAGCAAGCAACGCGGCTTCCGGAGGAAGCGTTCGCAAATCCGTATCGACAGGGCCCGCGAGCAGCGTATTTAGAATTTGCCGGGAGCGCTGGACAGGGTCTTTAGCCAATGGAAGGTCTATCGTCACCGGGGTCAGCGTCGAGCCATTCGCCCCCGCCGCCCAGAATAGTTTTACTTTTTCTTTGGCGTCGCCTGGATTCACAGAATTCAACTGGGTCAATTCACGGCGAGCTTGTTCTTCTGTGGGCGGCCGGACTCGCGCGGTGGTCTTCACATGTTTCCGCAAAATCGCAAAGTAGATCGCCGAGGACGTCAGAACGAAAGCAATTCCCGCAATCAGCAGCGGACGCCATCGTTCCATCATGGAGAAACTCCGGGCGCGGCCGGCATGGGCGACTGCGCGCGGAAGGCGGATGCGCCCTGAGCAATTGCTTCTGCGAATCCGGTGGCCATCCAGTCTAAGCTCGTACGTTCTTCAACCGTGACGCTGGAGATTTCGACGGCGATGGCGGGCGCCGCCGTCGTGCGAAGTTGCCGGACTGACGCAATTTGGGAGAAGTCCGGTGACCCTTTAAACCGCTGCGTTAGACTGCCTTGCACGAGGTCCCCCAACTTGTGACTCGCCGCAAGGAACCCGGCTTGAGCGCGATCCCAGGGAATTAATCCCGCTGGATCGGTGATCGGCGGCAAGTCAGAGTTCACGTACACGCGAACTGTGCCTGGCAATCCCGTGGAAGCAATGTGAATCGTAATAAAGAGCGCTCGACGCTGAGCGTTGGCGATGGAAGATCGATCATCAAAAGTAGGATTGTCGTTTCCCTGGCGCGTTTGAATTACCTGAAAGCCATACGCTTCCAGCACTCGCTTGGTCTGCACTGCAAAATCAAGAACGATATCGCTTTCGCGAATTCCACCCGTTCCGCGCGCGCCCGGGTCCGCGCCACCGTGAGCTGGATCGAGGACGACGACAAACGGATTGCTCGCCGGTGCCTGCGAAGAGGGGCTTTGAGTGGCTGGTATCGGTGAACTTGCTTGGGGAGTATCTTGTCCCGAAGCTCGCGTGCTTGGCGAATGCGGAACCACTCTTAGAGCGTTGCGAAGCGAACCTAGAGAAGCGCTCTTTGCAGGGCTGAATAAGGCTGCCGTGAGCAGCCCGGCGCATAAGATGCCTCCAGTCCACGCGGCGTTTTTCACAGAAAGCAGCATATCAAATCTGCATCCCAAACTGTGCAAGCCCGGAAGGAAGCGCTTGTTTCGGTCAAAGCCTTGCTGCGACAGCATCTTTGGCGAGGGGAAGGCGGTTTCAGCTGACCTTATTTGTGATCGCTCTCCATCGTAAGTGGCTTCAGCTTCTTCGAAGAGAGCAGCGAATTAAGCTTCTCGAGCTCCTCTGTCTGCAATGCGGCGAATCGTGACAACGTATTTTCGCCGGCTTCTTCCCACAATACGCGAGCTCTTGCGGCGTCTGAGGTGGGTGCCGAGTCCCCGCTCTCAACTAGGGAGAGGAGACTGCCCAAAGCAGAACTCAGTTTGGACAGCGGCTCATCGCCGCTTGAGGGAGCGGAAAGTCCAAAGGACCAGTCTTCGCCTCTGCCATCGCGGCCGGACAGGGAATCGAGATGCTTCGCAAAGCCCTCCAGTGCTTGACGAAGTTCCGCGTCATCTTTCGCGCTCTGCTTTCGGCCCTCTACTTGAGACTTGAGTGCTTCCGCTTGGCTGATTGCCACCTCAATCTTGCCGAGCTTCGCGACTAAGCTGGACGATAAATCAAATTGTCTGACAAATTCTTCTCTGGTTGTTTTGAGCCGAGGATCCGCTTTGACCACCAGCGGCTGGGAATAACTCTTTCCGTTCACGGTCAGCTTCACGGTGTAATTTCCCGGAGGAGCCCACCACCCGCCGAGTCTCCGGGAAGAGGTGTGCACGTCTTTTGGCAGAGCGTAACGAATGTCCCAGACCAAGCGATGCGTTCCAGGTTCTGCTTGAAGAACAGGTGGATCTGGGACCCAATTCGAGGTGAACGGAAGTTCTTCAGGTTTTAGTTTTTGAGGAGCATCGTTGCTTGCAAATTGACGCGCAACCTTTCCTTCTGAGTCCAGAATCTCCAGTTGAATCGGAGTCGCCGGCTTTGATTTCAAATAGTAGTCAATCACTGCGCCAC
>Ga0075030_100003057_pt1 | contig 15252 bp, 15 predicted proteins | sample LitLauG_LLR_2012_FD_71393 | JGI IMG/M metagenome (GOLD analysis project Ga0075030, IMG submission 71393) | Freshwater sediment microbial communities from Pennsylvania, USA - Little Laurel Run_MetaG_LLR_2012 | ecosystem: Environmental > Aquatic > Freshwater > Creek > Sediment | place: USA... | reverse complement strand
CGCAAAGCCCCCGTGCAAATCTTTCGGGGCCGCCACAGCCCGTACCGGCGCCCGATGCCACGCAGGCGCAGCTCCTGGCATCGCTCAACGAGCAAATCACGCGTGAGCGCGAACGCGCGGCTCAGCTTGAAAAGGACCTCGCACAACAGACTGAGCTGGTGGCTGCGGCGCGCAGGGCAACCCAGGAATCCGAGCAGAGATACCAGGCGCTTGATGCGAGCCAGCGTCGCGAAAGCGGAAACCTGCAGGCGAGCGTCGCGGCCCTGAACGGAAGAATCCGGCAACTCGAACAGCAGATCACCGAGTATCGCGTGCTGCTGGATGGCCAGAACCGGCGGCTGGAACAGACAACGCAACTGGCCAGCCTGGTGACCGACCCCGCGCTTGAGGTGTTCCGCCTGCGTGGAACGGAACAGCAACCCGGTTCGCAGGGTCATGCGGTGATGGTTCCCGGACGCGGCGCGGCGTTCTTTGCGTATCGCCTGCCGGCACTCCCGGCGAACCGCACGTATCAGGTCTGGCTGTTGCGGAAGAACGGGCCTGCGATAGCCAGCGCCGGAGTCTTTACTCCGGATCAGCGGGGCGGCGCAGTGCTGGAGATTGCCAACACCGCGTTACTGAACGGCGTCACGGCATTCGCGGTCACAGATGAACCAGCCGGTGGCAGCGCTCTTCCGACAGGCCATAAGTGGCTCATCGGTTCTTAGAGCGACGCATGCAGGGCCAGGTGTGGTGTTTCTGAAGTTCCTTCGTTATACCCCGGTACACGCGGCTTCAGCCGCGTCCTTCGGCTGCAGAACCAACGCGGCTGAAGCCGCGTGTACCGTGGATTGATCCAGGCAGGGATCGATCCAGGAACTTCAGAAACACCGCACTAGAAATGAAATCCGAGGCGTGCGCCATAGGTCACTAACGCACCGGGGCTTCCCGATATCCGGTTCCATCGGCCGTCAAATCCCATGGAGAGTGTGCGGGTCAGCCGGTATTCGAAACCACCGCCGGTCAGCCAGCCGATATCGATGTTGCCATGGCCGCTGGGCAGACCGCGGGCTTCCAGTTCCGGCGACTGTGTAATCTGTCCCGCCACGAGCTGACCGCCAAACGGGGCCTGCCCTCCGTAAACCTGATTTATAAGGCTGATGACGGACGGAGGCAGATTGGCATTGAGGCGGACACCGCTGTTTGTGGGACTTTGCTCGTGAATCGTGACATACGTCCCGAACCCAACCAGAGCGTAAGGCCGCAGACGGAAGCGGTCCAGTGCTGTGGTGGTGTATTTGAAGGAGAACGGCACAACCTGCAGAAGCTTCATCGTAGTGACCGACGGCGCTGTGACGGGAAACGGAGCGGCTCCGGTTCCGGTAACGGAATCCAGAATATTCTGCAGGCCACCGGAGGGATTCAGGGTATTCAGGACAGTCAGGTTGGTGACCTGGGCGACATTGGACGTGGTGCTGAAGGTGGTCTGAGATCGCGACAGACCGATCGATATCTCGTAAGAAACCTTGCCGTGCAGCCAGCGCGGTTTATCGAACAGGGGGAGGTCGATAAAGCCGCCAACATCAGTTCCTTTGTTCAGGTGAAACGGATTGGCTGAGCCGTTGAACAGAATCCCGACCTCCGCGCCGATTTTTCCGACTTCCGGAAGCAGTTCCGGTGGCATGCGGTCCGTGACAAGATTATTGATTTTCAGCGGCGACGGCGCCGGGGTGTGCTCTTCGGTCAGGGTCGGCATGACATCGGGCCGGGCAGCCAGCAGGGTCTGCAGTTTCGCCTCCACGAGGGCAAGACGATCCTCCAGTTGCCGGATGCGAATATCCCGCGGATCGTCCTGGGCAGAGGCAATGAATGGCACGGCGAACAGAAAACAAAAGGGGAAAAGCCTTGCGATGAAGTGTCTCAAGATGACCTCGCGAGTGCTGCTGTTTCGTTCAGGAAATGCGCGGCACGGCGGCAGGCATATATCCGCGCGGCCCAATCGCTCTAATTGTAAATTGAATGGTTCCGGAATGGCGGGTCATAGTCACAGAGCAAGTTCCGGATTTTAATTGGATTTGCGATGCCCGGCAGCTGTGCGTGCGGTCAGCTATAGGATAAACGGAACCACACGCTTCGTCACCTGCGCATACGCTCCGTACTCCGGGTACATCGTAACCAGTAGTTTCTCTTCTGCCACGATCCGCACCGTCGTGAGCGCCGTCGCAAAAAGGCCTACCGCTACGGTGAACAGGGACGGGTGGGCCGCTATCCCCGCCCATAAGAAATAGAGGATGGCCGCGTAAATCGGGTGGCGGATATATCTGTACGGTCCTGTCGTGACCAGTCCCCCGGCGGTCGGGTTGGCGGTACCGTGAAAGCTCCTGATGCCGAACGTAAGCCGGGCCCAGAACATCAACAAAGCGGCGATTACCTGAATGCCGATAGTAATCGGCCCCGCGCCAAAGATCGCGTAGTTGTTCAGATACAACCCGATGATGCAGGCGGACAGGCCTGCCATTGCCGTGAAAGACAACCATTTCCAGTTCATCGCGGTTCATTCAGTATGGCGCTTATGGACTATTATCAACAGCAACGGTTAATTTCGCGACAGCGTGTATGAGACCCTTCGCTGGCGCCGGGGTTGGAACGTCTTTGAGTGGCTTACGCGTCGCCGCGCTGTTCTGATAGAGTGAACAGCCATGTATTCAGGCATCTTCACACTGACACTGAAACGACTTGCCGTGTTCGCTGCCGCGGGCGCGCTGGTGCTGGCGCAGGGGCCTCCGCCGCAGGGGCTCACGCCGCATCAACTGAAGCCGAATGTCTGGTGGCTGGAAGGCGGAGGGGGGAATACCGGCGTCATCGTAGGCAACACCGGTGTCATCGTGATTGACGCGAAGACCACGCCGGCCTTCGGGAAGATGATCATCGAGGAGGTTGCCAAAATCACTCCCAAACCGATCACTCACGTGATTGAGACCCACAGCGACGGCGACCATGTGAACGGCCTGGCGTCGTTCCCGGCGGGGCTGGTGATTGTGGCGCAGGAGACGAATAAGAAGGAACAGGCAGCGGCGCTGGCGAAGGGCGGGAACGGAGCTCCCCCAGCCGAGCACCAGCCCACGCAGGTGATTACGAAGACGAAGGAAACGTTCACCTTCGATGGTGAGAAGGTGGAACTGTATCACTGGGCGCCCGCGCATACGGGGGGCGACCTGGTGGTGTATCTGCCGGGGGAGAAGATCGTGTTCGGGGGTGACCTGATTCCGGTGCAGGGTCCGGACCCCGTCATCCACGCGGAGAAGAACGGGTCGTCGGAAGGGTGGATCAGGACGATGCACGGCGTGGTGAAGCTGAATGCCGAGTTGATTGTGCCGGGGCATGGCAATCCGCAGACACGCGCGGCGGTGGAGGGGCGGTTGAAGGCGAGCGAGGAGAAGCGGGCCAGGGTGATTGCCATGGTGAAGGAACGGAAATCGCTGGCGGAGATCAAGGCGGCGGTGGACGATAATTCTCCGCCTCCTGCGGGCGGCGAGCGGCGGCCTGCCACGTTTGCCAGTTTTTCGGAGATCGTGTACAACGAAGTCAAAAAATAGCGGCGAGAGAGCACCAGTGTGGTGCACATTGTAAAATCGAATTATGCCTGACCGAGTCAAAACTCGCACCCGTTCGGCGCGGTCCGTCCGGCAGAGCGTGACGATGCCTGCGAAACTGGCGGCAGAAGTTCGGCGTGTTGCCAAACAGAAGCATCTGACCATGAGCCGGGCGCTGGTGACGCTGGCGGAAAAAGGCGTGGAAGCGGAAGCCGCCGCGCGAGAAAATCTGAACGGCGCCTATCGGCGATTCATGGATGAAGGCGATGCGCAGCGAAAGAACGAGGCTGGCAAGGACCTGATCCGCGCCATCTTCGGGAGCGACGCGATTGCCGAAGATTCGATTCGCTGATCTTCCCCGGCCCGTGTGGGAACACCTGATGGCACGGGTAGCGGATCGGGAGATTTCACTTAGCGACCTTCAACGGCTGCACGATTGGGTGAAGACCGAGCCCGTGGCCCCCTATGGCGATTGGTACAAGGACTTCGGTTCATTCCTTCTGTGTGGAACCGGCGAATTTCCGAAGACCGTCCTCTTAAAGGGAATGAAGCCTTTCGGCAGGCGGGTCGATTAACCGGACCCGCTGAAGTTGCGCGGCGTTTACGCAGGAAACGCGCTGCCGCTCGGTTTCGATGACTCTTCCGCAGCCTCGCCGGATGTGACATAGTCTTCTTTATGCAGCGACTCAAACCTGTCGACGTCGTAATTGTGGGTGGTGGATTCACGGGCCTTCTGCTGGCCAAAGAGCTGACCCACCGCACCGGCCTCACGGTGGAAATTCTGGAGCGCGGACGGGCGCGTCAAAACGGCGAATATGCCGCCGGGATGGATGAGCTCGACTTCGCCATCCGCCTCAAAATGATGCAGAACCTGTCCCAGGAGACACTCACGCACCGCCACGATGCGCGCGCCTCGGCCGTGCCCGTTCGTCAGTACGGGTCGTTCCAGCCGGGGACGGGCACCGGCGGCGCGGGCGAGCACTGGGGTGCGCTGTCCTACCGGTTCACGGATGAACTCTTCCGTCTGGGCAGCCATATGCGGGAGCTCCACGCGGGTTCCAAGAGCCTCGAAAACGTTTACGCCGCCGACTGGGGCGTGACTTACAACGACCTTGAACCGTACTACTGGCGCTCCGAGCAGATGCTGGGCGTTGGCGGTAAGGCCGGCAATCTCAAAGGGCAAAAGATCGAAGGCGGCAACGTCTTCGAAGCGCCGCGCCAGAACGAATATCCGAATCCGCCGCACAAACGTGCGTATGTGACTTCCGTGTTCCAGAAGGCGGCGACGGAGAGCGGCTATCATCCTTATCCGCTGCCCACAGCGACGCTGAGCCAAACCTATAAGAATCCGGACGGAGTCACTCGCGCGGGCTGCGAGTATTGCGGATTCTGTACGCGCTTCGGCTGCATGATCGGCGCGAAGGCGCAGCCGACTAATACGCTGCTGCCGCTGCTGGCGAATCAGAAGAAGTTCAATCTGCGGGCGGGGTCGCAGGTGCGGCGCGTGCTGCACACCGACGGTCAGGCGACGGGTGTTACTTACACCGACGCGGCGGGCAATGAGTTCGAACAGCCGGCGCGCGTGGTGGTGATGGCGTCGTGGACGCTCAACAACAGCCGGCTGCTGATGCTGTCGAAGATCGGCGAGATGTACGATCCCGCGACGGGGAAGGGAACGCTGGGCCGCAATCTCACGCATCAGGTGAGCGCGAATGTGCGGTTCTTCCTCGATAAGCCGCTGAATACGTTCATGGGCGCGGGCGGCCTTGGGTTCGGCATCGACGACTTCGACGGCGACCGCGGCTTCGACGAAAAGGCGGGCCTGCTGCGCGGCGGCACTATGCGCGTGCAGAGTTCGGGTGAAGGGCCGCTGCAGGGGTTCGGAAGATTCCCGGCGGGCGAGGCGAAGTCGACATGGGGCTCGGAATGGAAGAAGGCCGCGCTCAAATGGCATGACAAGAGCGCTTCGGTGGCGTTCGAAGGTTCGCACTTTCCGTATCGTCAAAATCACCTGGATCTTGATCCGACTTATACGGATCAATGGGGCGATCCGCTGATTCGTCTCACGCTGGACTGGACCGACCACGAGCGCGCGCAGGCCAACATGGCCATCCGCGTCTCCAATGAACTGGTAAAGAAGATGGGCGCCAGGCAGGGCGATACGCGCGGCCTCGGCAAGTATTCGGTGACGTTCTACCAGAGCACGCACGTGCAGGGCGGGACGATCGTGGGCGCGTCGCCGGAGACGAGCGTGCTGAATCCCTGGGGGCAGCACTGGAAGATGCCAAATCTGTGGGCGATGGGCGGGTCCACGTTTCCGCAGAGCGATACGGGCAATCCGACGCTGACCATTCTGGCGATGGCCTACCGCACGGCTGACGCGCTGATCGATAAATATTTCAAGCATCCGGGAGCATTAGCATGAAACGCCGCCAATTTCTAACCGTACCCGTGAAAAGTCTGGGTGGCCTGCTGATCTACACCATGGCCGGGGAACCAGTGCGGCTGAAAGCACAGGAGGGCGATGTCAAGATTCCGCTGCGCTTCTTCACCGAGGCCGAGGCGAAAATCGTGCGCGCTGCCTGCGCCCGCATCTTCCCCACAGACGAAAACGGGCCTGGCGCGACCGAGGCCAATGTCATCGTCTACATCGACCGGCAACTGGCAGGGCCGTGGGGGCGCGACAAGTACCGCTATACGAAGGGCCCGTGGGTCGAATCGGTCCCCGAGCACGGATATCAGGGGAAAGAGACGCCGCAGGAGATATATCGTGCCGGGCTCCCCAAACTCGGCGCCGACTTCGCCTCCGTTCCGCCAGCCGAACAGGACAAGCGGCTGACGGCGATTGAGAAGTCACAGTTTTTCACCGTCCTGCGCACGCACACGCTCGAAGGCATGTTCAGCGATCCTCTGCACGGTGGCAACGCCGGTCTGATCGGGTGGCAACTGGTGGGTTATCCGGGACCGTTGATGAGTTACCGGGAGCAGATCGACAAGTACAACGGTATGCCGTTCGAACTGAAGCCGAAGAGCCTGGAGCAGATGGTGGGGCACAAGGTGGCGGGCTGGGAAGACGAGAAAGCCTGAGATACTGAGGATATGGCGACAGCGACCTCACACCTGACGCTCGAGGAATTCCATCGCCGTTTCGGCGACAGCGAAAAGCCGTATCGCGAATACTGGTTTGGAGAGGTTGTAGCGAAACCGATGGCGACTGTTTTGCCCGGTGTGGTGCAGTTCGTTCTGATGCTGCTCCTGCACGCGAGGGGATGGAAATCCGCCTCGGAAGTTCGGTTGAAGATCAGCGGTGAGTTCGAACCGGTCCCGGACGTGATAGCGAGCAGGGAAAGGCTGGAACAGCCTTATCCGACGAAGCCCCTGGAACTGTGTGTGGAAATTCTTTCGCCTGAAGACCGCCTCAAGAAGGTCTTCGAAAAAGCCGGCTACTACCTCTCTTTTGGCGTGAAGTACGTGTGGATCGTCGATCCACAGGCGCGGACGGCGTGGATCGTGAGCGCGGAGTTTCCTCAGGGTGTGTGGATTCATCCGGACGGCGCGCTGACGGCGGGGGACGATCTGCGGATCGAGTTGCGGGAGATCTTCGAGGAAGTCGACCGGCTGGTTGCGGACGCGGTACATTAAGGACAGCTATGCCGATCTACGAATATTCCTGCGAAGCCTGCGGCGACAAGTTCGAAAAGTTTGTCCGCCGCGCCGAAGACGCCACCGAAGCCGGCTGCCCGTCCTGCGGCGAAAAGCATCTGAGGCAGGAGTATTCCACGTTCGCGGCACGCGGCGGGGATTCCTCAGGCTCCTCGTGGACACCGGCCGCCGACCGCTCCTCCCCGGGCGGATGCCAGCATGGCTGCGGTGCTCCGGGCATGTGCTCCCGGAACTAACGAGATCAGTCGCCCCCCCACCTGAGTAACGCGCCGCCCGCGCTTTGACCGCCCGCGCCGGCGTGGTGCTGTTTCAGGGAAATCGCGCTCAAAGGCTGGTGGGGGAACAGATTGCCGCGAAATCGATTCCCGCACGCGCACGAGGCAAATTCGTCAGTCTTGACAAAGTGTCACATTAGATATAATTTGAACGCTTCATGGATGTGCCGGCGATAAAACGGTCACTGGAAGGCAGCGGGTTGCGGTGCACTCCGCAACGCTTCGCGGTGATGGCATTCCTGATGGATCACAATATGCATCCCACGGCTGCGGAAATCTTCGAGGCAGTGAATCGCCTGGATCCGCGCTCTTCAAGGGCCACGACGTATAACAATCTGCGGGACCTGGTGCAGGCGGGGCTGGTGCGTGAAGTGGCCGTGGAGGGCCGCGCCGCGCGATTCGACGCGAAAGGCATGCCGCATCATCACTTTATCTGCGACCGGTGCGGGAATGTTGAGGACTTTGCATGGTACGACGTGCCCAAGCCTGCCCCGGGCACCCTCGGTAAGCGGATTCTTCGTGAATCCGAACTCATTTTCCGGGGGCTATGCACGAAGTGTGCTCCGCGGCAGGCTTCCGGCTAGGTGCCGCAGGCGCGTGGCCCGCGTCAGCAAGCGTGGCCGCGGGCGTCTCGCCAACAAATCGCAGACCGGGTTTGTAGAATCGCGATAATTCTTTTTTTGAAGGAGAAGCAACTTGTCAACCGAAGCGAAGTGCCCGTTCAGACACACCCAGGCTGGGGCCCCGACGACTGCGAACTGGTGGCCGAATCAGCTGAACCTGAAGATCCTGCGCCAGAACTCCCCCCAGTCCGACCCGATGGACAAGGAGTTCAATTACGCGAAAGAATTCAAGAGCCTTGACCTCGATGCCGTGATCAAGGACCTCCATGCCCTGATGACGACGTCGCAGGACTGGTGGCCCGCCGACTATGGCCACTATGGGGGGCTCTTCATTCGAATGGCCTGGCACAGCGCCGGTACGTACCGAATCGCCGACGGCCGTGGCGGGGCAGGCGCCGGCATGCAACGTTTTGCGCCGCTCAACAGCTGGCCGGACAACGTCAGCCTCGATAAGGCGCGCCGGTTGCTGTGGCCGATCAAGCAGAAGTATGGCAGGAAACTCTCCTGGGCCGATCTCATGATTTTGACCGGCAACGTCGCCCTGGAGTCGATGGGCTTCAAGACCTTCGGTTTTGGCGGCGGGCGGGCGGACGTATGGGAACCCGACGAGGTTTACTGGGGGCCTGAGAGCACGTGGCTCGGGGACCAGCGCTACACCGGCGACCGTGAGCTCGACAATCCTCTTGGCGCCGTTCAGATGGGCCTGATTTACGTGAATCCGCAAGGGCCGAATGGAAATCCGGATCCGATCGCTGCGGCACGGGATATCCGGGAGACGTTCGCGCGGATGGCGATGAATGACGAAGAGACTGTTGCGCTCATCGCCGGCGGGCACACGTTCGGAAAAACTCACGGCGCTGCCGATGCCGACAAGTATGTGGGCCGCGAACCCGAGGCCGCCGGCATCGAGGAACAGGGTTTTGGCTGGAAGAATTCCTTTGGCACCGGCAATGGCGCCGCGACCATCACCAGCGGCCTCGAGGGCGCGTGGACCACCACCCCGACAAAGTGGAGCAACAACTATTTCGAGAACCTGTTTGGGTTTGAGTGGGAGCTCACGAAGAGTCCGGCCGGCGCGCACCAGTGGACTCCCAAAGGCGGCGCCGGGGCCGGCACCGTTCCCGATGCCCACGATCCCTCGAAGCGCCACGCTCCGTTCATGCTCACCACGGATCTCTCGCTGCGGATGGACCCGATCTACGAGCCGATCTCGAGGCGCTTCATGAACAATCCGCAGGAGTTCGCGGACGCGTTCGCCAAGGCATGGTACAAGCTCACGCACCGCGACATGGGGCCTGTTTCGCGGTACCTTGGTCCGCTGGTTCCGGCGGAGCATTTGCTGTTTCAGGACCCGATTCCCGCGGTGGATCATAAATTGATCGGGGAGCAGGATGTCGCCGCGCTGAAGGCCAGTATCCTCGCATCCGGACTTTCCATCTCTCAACTTGTCATGACGGCGTGGGCGTCGGCTGCAACGTTCCGAGGCAGCGACAAGCGCGGCGGGGCTAACGGGGCGCGCATTCGCCTCGCTCCGCAAAAGGACTGGGACGTGAACCAGCCGGCCGAACTGGCGAAGGCGCTGCAGACGCTGGAGGCGATACAGAAGAATTTCAACGGCGCGCAGTCGGGCGGCAAAAAGGTCTCGCTTGCCGACCTCATCGTGCTGGGCGGTTGTGCCGCTGTCGAGGCCGCTGCGAAGAAGGCCGGTCACGACGTGAAGGTCCCCTTTTCGCCGGGGCGCACAGACGCGTCGCAGGAGCAAACCGATGCGCATTCCTTCGCCGTACTGGAGCCGGTCGCAGACGGGTTCCGCAACTACCAGCGGAAGGCAGACCAAAGACCAGCGGAGGAACTGCTGGTGGATCGGTCTCAGCTGCTCACGCTGACGGCTCCCGAGATGACGGTACTGGTGGGCGGTCTGCGCGCGCTGAACGCCAACTTCGGGCAGTCTAAACACGGCGTCTTAACCAACCGGCCCGGGACGCTGACGAATGATTTCTTCGTCAACCTGCTCGATATGAGTACGAAGTGGGAGCCATCCTCTACCGAAGGCGTGTATGAGGGGCGCGACCGCGCGACGGGCAACGTCAAGTGGACAGGCACCCGTGTGGACCTTGTCTTCGGTTCGAACTCCCAGCTCCGGGCCCTCGCGGAAGTCTATGCATGTGACGACTCGAAGGAGGCGTTTGTGAAGGACTTCGTGGCAGCGTGGAACAAGGTGATGAACCTTGATCGCTACGACCTTGCCTGAGGTCGGCGGAAAACCCCGTTCCTGTTGTTTTGGTTTGGCCGGCAAAACCGAAGTTCTTCGGTTTTGCCGGCTCGCGTCTTCTGAGAACCCAGCGGCGACTCACCGATGCAAAATACCAGCCCGTTCAATGCCGCTGGCGATACTGGTCTGGTGGCCTCCGCCCCCTTCAATTCCGCTCCCCTCATCGATCTCCGCCGCGTTTCTGTCATGCGCGGCTTCAATCTTGCCCTGCGCGACATCAGCCTCACAATCGGTGCGGGCGAGCACGTTGCCATCCTCGGTCCGAACGGCTGCGGCAAATCCACGCTCATTAAGACCATCACCCGTGAGTGCTATCCGCTGGCCCGTCCGGAATCGCAAATCTCGATTCTCGGGCAAGCCCGCTGGAATGTGGTGGAACTGCGCGCGATGCTGGGGATCGTCTCGAACGAACTAATGGCCCAGTGCACGCGCGAAATCACCGGGTTCGACATTGTGCTGTCCGGCTTCTTTTCGAGTATAGGTATCTGGCCGAATCACGAAGTGACGGCAGCGATGCGCGAGAAAGCCCACGAGGTGATCGCCCTGCTGGATGCGGATCGGCTTTCGGAAAAGCCGGTAGATGAAATGTCATCCGGCGAAGCGCGGCGTATGCTGATCGGGCGGGCGCTGGTGCATGGCCCGCGCGCGCTGCTGCTCGATGAGCCCTCCACCAGCCTCGATCTCTTCGCGCAGCACGAATTGCGGGAAATCGTGCGGAAGCTGGCGCAGTCGGGGATCGGAATCCTGCTGGTGACGCACCATCTCTCCGATATCATTCCGGAGATCGAGCGCGTCATCATGATGCGCGGCGGCCAGGTGGTGGGCGATGGCCCGAAGGCCGACATGCTCACGGCCCCGCGGCTGAAGGACCTATTTGGTGTTGCCGTTCAACTGGCGCAGCGCGGAGGCTACTATCATCTTTGGTGAGCGCTTCAGGAGTGATGCCCTGGGCGTAATGCACTGGCTGGCAGCCATTTGCAACTCTTCCGCGACACGTCTCACCAGCGCTTTGTTATCGACGCTGGGCGAATCGAAGTAGATCCACATATTGCGTTCGTTGCCGGGGACCGACCAGTTGGTTGTTTCAGCCGCCGTGCCGTCGGTGCGCACCGTACGGGATACGGTGTCCGTTTTGAGGTGGAAGACGTCACCGGCGGCGAAGATCTTGACGTGTGCAACGCCGGTGGAGGTGTCGGCCATGATCTCGTTCGGGCTCAGTTCGTGGAGGTCGAAGGCATAAGTCGTGGTCTTGTCTTCGCTCCGCCCGAACATCTCCTGTCCGATGAACACTGAGTTCGGCGATTCGCGGTGCCAGGTCTCTTTCAGTTCCACCTGGCAGCTTTCCATCTTTACGACCTGCCATTTGGTTTCGCTCTGCCGCGAGGGAGGCTCGAAGTAGCGTGTGACGGCATTGGCGTCGATGGCCTCCTGTGCCAGTTTGAGGCCAGCCTGTGCCCGGTCGGCGTCGGATTGCCCGTACAGGATGCCCGCGCTGCCTGTTACGAAAGTCAGGAGAGCGGTCAAAAGGAAACGCTGTGTATCCATGCTCGGAAGTGTAAAAGGTTTGGCGGCCGGCAGGAACTCTGTATTTGGTTGGCAGCGTGCTATTAACCTTAGAGAGCGCCGGGATGAGCGATCATATGATTCGAATGGCGGAGCAAGTTGGCGGGAAGAAGATTGACGTCCGGGAGCCGGAACCGCGCTGGCCGGCTATCATTGCGGCGATTTCCGTCGGCCTGCTGCATTACGCGATGCCGGAGGCGTTCACCATGGGGCCGGGCTGGATCACGCTGGTGCTTGTCGCTGTGCTCATGGTTCCGGCAACCGTGACGCATCGGCTCGGCCGCCGCCATCTGAATGAGATCTTCGCGTACGGCGCGCTGGGCGTCATCACGCTGGCGCTGCTGTCGTCGGTGGTGCTGCTGGTGAGGTCGCTGCCGGATCACTCCATGAAGCCGGTCGATCTGCTGCGCGCCGCAGCCACGCTCTGGGTCAGTAACATTCTGGTGTTCGCGTCATGGTATTGGCGGCTGGATGGCGGCGGGCCGAACGAGCGCGACCGCCGGGGGGCGCACGAAGACGGCGCGTTCCTTTTTCCCCAGATGGTCCTGCCGCCGGACCAGCGCCGGCAAATGGGCGAGGATAAGTGGTCGCCGGGCTTTGTCGATTACCTGTTCCTGGCGTTCAACACCAGCACGGCTTTTTCGCCGACGGATGTGCCGGTGCTTTCGCGCTGGGCGAAGGTCATGATGATTGTGCAGTCGATGATTTCGCTCACGACGGTGGCGCTGCTGGCCGCCCGCGCGGTCAACATCATCTGAGAACCGGGGCCGCCGACGGAATGTTGAACTGGCAGGCTGTGTTCCGCGACTCTTGCCGCGTGGCAAGGGGCAATGGCGCGCGCGTCAGCAACGGCACACGGTTTCCTGTCAGACCCGCCGACTGCAGCACGTTCAGTGTCAGTGCAATTGTTGCAACGTAATAAGTGTTCGAAGAAAGCTGGCCGTTATCGGGATCGACCCACTCCAGTGCCAGTGCATGGCCGTCCGAATCCACCGATGCCTGCATTGCACTCATGTATTCCTGCGCCAGACCGCGCGCCAGATCCGGATAACTACAGGCAAGCGCGACAATGTACCAGCCTGTCGCCGTGCCCCAATATCCCCCGTTCTGATAATCTCCGCACCCCGTGGTGTTACATAAACCCTGCCAGTATCCGTTATTCAGAGGCTCCGTGACGGGCAGTTCCCGAACCTGGCCGAGTTTGATCGTAGTGCCTGCCAGATACGCATTGGCCAGAGTCTCTGCAAGCGTGGCCGCAACGTTACCCGAAACTGCGCCGGACGCCACCGCGTAAGCCGTTCCCCATACATCCTGCTGACCGCCATATCCGGTACTGGCATGCAGCCAGCCGTCCGATTGCAGGAATAAGGCGGGGATCGCGGCCTGAATGCCGGCCGCCACTCCGGCATAGTAGCCGGATTTGCTCACCTGGCCTGATGCGGCCGCCATTTCCGCAAGCTGGTTCGCGGCAACAAATTTGAGGATGGACGGGAAGAGTACCTTTCCATCGATAAACACGCTGTCGCGGAAGCCGAAGTCTTTGGCGTTGGCAGTCGTCCAGTCCGGGGCCACAACAACCCCCGTCTCGCCGTCAGCCCGCACGGACTGGAAGAGCTGGTCGATCGGCGTCTGCGCTCCTGCCGGCGCGCCATTGGGCGGCTCAGGGCCATACGCAGAAATTCCGGTCAGGCGATAGTATTCATAGGCGGCCTGAATCAAGTAGAAGTTGTCATCCAGCGGGGGAAGTATGCCCCACGGGAAGCCACCCTGGTTTGCATCCGTGTTCCCGGATCCCGGAAAAAACGAGCCGAGTTCGTTTGCGGGCATGACATGATCGGGGGCCGTCCATGCCGGAATCGTGGCTCCGGTGTCCAGTTGCCAGCCGGATGGCCCCTGGGCGGCGGCTGCATAGAGGGACAGAAGACAGAGGATGTCCTCCTGCGGTACCAGATTCGCGGGGCCCAACATCATGGCTGCGTCGCGGATCCAGATGGCGCCGTATCCTCCCCCCGGTTCATGGGCTGTACAGTGCAGTGGACCGAATGTGGTCACCTCGGAACGCTGGACGATCCAGCGGGCCTGTGCATCAAGCCAATGGACCTGCTCGGAAGAAAGAACCTGGGCCGTTAGAGGCGTGCAGAGACAAACAAAGGGCAGCAGTGATCGGATGAAAGTCTTCAGCCAGGCGCCAGCCGGGATCCACGCGCCGGATTTCAGTGTGAAGCAGTTTTGGTGCGAGATAGCACTAGCCTAGCAGTTCCAGCTTCTTGCCCACGCGGCGGAAGACATCCAGCGCCTGGTCGAGTTCTTCGATGGTATGCGCGGCCGTGACGATGGTTCGCACGCGGGCTTTATCCTTCGCCACTGTCGGGAATCCGATCCCTGTCGCCAGCACGCCTTCGTTGAATAACTCAGCCGATAACCGGAAGGCTTTCGCGGCCTCGCCGACCATTACGGGAGTGATTGGCGTCTCGCTCATTCCGATGTTGAAGCCGGCCTCAGCCAGCCCCTTTTTGAAGTAGCGGGTGTTGCTCCAGAGGCGTTCGATGCGTTCCGGTTCCTGCTCCAGAATGTCGAACGCCGCGATGCAGGCCGCCGCAACTCCCGGCGGGTGCGACGTGGAGAACAGAAACGGCCGCGCGCGGTGGTAGAGGAATTCGATCAGATCCTTCGTGCCGCAGACATAGCCGCCGAGCACGCCGATGGCTTTCGAAAGCGTCCCCACCTGAATATCCACGCGGCCGTGGAGCCCGAAGTGATCGACAGTCCCGCGCCCGTTGCGGCCCAGCACGCCGGAGGAATGCGCGTCGTCCACCATCATGATTGCGCCGTGCTTTTCCGCTGCGGCCACCAGTTCGGGCAGCGGACCGATGTCGCCATCCATGGAAAACACGCCGTCCGTGATCAGCAGCTTGCGGCCGGGGACGCCGGTGAGGGCTGCGAGCTTTTGCTCCGCGACAACGTGATCTTTATGCGGGAAGACGTGGATCTTCGCGCGCGAGAGACGGCAGCCATCGATGATGCTGGCATGGTTCAGTTCGTCGGAGATGATGTGGTCATCGGGCGTCAGAATCGCGGAAACGGTGCCGGCGTTGGCCGCAAAGCCAGACTGAAAGACTACGCAGGCCTCGACATTCTTGAACTGCGCGATGCGGCGTTCCAGTTCCAGATGGAGTTCCATGGTGCCGGAAATGGTACGGACAGCCCCCGATCCCGCGCCGTACTTTCGCGTTGCGGCAACAGAGGCTTCGATCAGTTTGGGGTGAGTAGTCAGCCCGAGGTAG
>Ga0075030_100003056_pt1 | contig 15253 bp, 10 predicted proteins | sample LitLauG_LLR_2012_FD_71393 | JGI IMG/M metagenome (GOLD analysis project Ga0075030, IMG submission 71393) | Freshwater sediment microbial communities from Pennsylvania, USA - Little Laurel Run_MetaG_LLR_2012 | ecosystem: Environmental > Aquatic > Freshwater > Creek > Sediment | place: USA... | reverse complement strand
GATCTTCACGGATTAGAAAGAGAGAAAGAAGGCCGCAGAGTTGGTTGCGGCCTTTTTGCTTGGAGGGCACCGTAAAGATTCGCGCTCGGCTTGAACTGCAACGGCTCGCGCGTCCGGAAAGCCCCGCCCTTTAAGAATGCAACGGTTGGCTCACACCCGCCGCCTAATGGGATGAGGGATAACTGGGAGTGCACGCGAAAACGTGCCCTCGTTTTGTTGGCTATTGGTGGACGTACTTATACAAGATAGTTTGCAGGGGCGTGTCTCGCTCGACGGTCTCCAATTCGGTGCCGCTGGCCGCCATCCCGCCGATGGCATAGATGAGGCCGGCGTTGTCGGCCGCGGCGAGAAAGTCCCGCACCGTCGTCATGCTCGCCATGGCGGTCCAGGTATTTGCGGTTGGGTCGTAAGCCTCTACGGTACTCAGATCGGTACCGTTGTAGCCTGTTGCCCCGCCGGTAGCGTAGATCGTGCCGGGCCGCTAAAGGTCGGCTGCCCGCGTTTTTCCACATAAGAAACGGGTGCCCAAAAAAAGAACGGGACTTCCATGCCTGTTGGCGACAGGGTGGAAGTCCCGGGCTGACTGCGACGTTACCGGTTCACGGTCTGCGTCAGCGAAACGGAGCTGGCGGTGAAGTTGGCAGAGCCGCCGTAGGTTGCCGTGATGACATCCGAGCCGGTCGGCAGAGTTGCAGTGGTGAAGCTCGCCTTCCCAGCGCTGATGGCGACTGTCGCCAGAGTGGTGGTTCCGTGTTTGAACGTCACGGTGCCGGTTGGCGCTCCGGAATACTGGGGCGAGACCGTCGCGGTGAACGTCACCGATTGCCCGGCGCGGGAAGGATTCAATGACGACTTCAGTACGGTCTTGGTCGTCGCCTTCTTCACCACCTGGCTCAGAACGGCGGAAGTGCTCGTTGCGTAGGCCGAGTCGCCGCTGTAGACCGCGGTGATCGAATTCGTTCCTGCGTTGAGCACCGCGCTCCCATAGGCTGCAATGCCGTTGGTCAGAGCCACGCTGGCTAGGGTGGTCGTGCCGTGCTTGAACGTGACCGTACCGGTCGGTACACCGGTGCCGGAGGTTGGCTTCACGGACACGGCCAACCGGATCGACTGTCCGTAGACGGACGGATTCAGGCTCGAACTGATCGCCGCCGTCGTGGGAGCACCCTTGACCACCTGGCTGAGCGGGGATGATGTGCTCGCCACATAGTTACCATCGCCCGAGTAGGTTGCGGTGATGGAGCGGGTCCCGCTGGTGGTGAAGGTTGTGGTGTAGCTGGCTTGTCCGTTGACCAACGCGACTGTCCCCAGCGTGGCGCCGCCCTGTTTGAACGTAACCGATCCGGACGGAGTGCCGCCATAGATTCCAAGAACCGTCGTGTTGAAGGTCACCGCGTGCCCCGCAATCGAAGGGTTCGCCGTGGAGAAGAGCACGGTACTGGTCGTGGCTTTCGACACGGTTTCCGAAACCGCGGGCGAAACGCTACCGGAGAAGTTGCTGTCCCCGCTGTAGCTGGCGGAAATCTGCTGAGACGACGCGCTCGAGAAAGCAAGCGCGCAGGAATTGGCCGGAAGTGTAGCAGTGCAACTCGCGGTCGACGGTACAGCCAAGACAGTCACGGTACCGGACGGGGTGAAGGTGTCACCCGACGGCGGCGTGACCGAAAAGGTGACGGTGACGTTCTGGTCCACCATCGCCGGGTTCGCCGAGAGCAAGCGGATCGCCGTCGCTGGCGTGGCTTGCGTCGCGGTGCCGACAAGCAGACTCGCTTGCGTCGAGCCTGGCTCAGCAGCGCTGTCATCGGTGAAGAAGAGCGACGCGCTGAAGATGCCGGTTGCCGTGGGCGTGAACACGACCGACTCAATGGACTGCGCTCCCGGCGCCAACGGAGATGCCGCCACGCAGTTCTGCGTCGCGGAGAAAGGTTGCACGCAACCCGTGCTGTCGCAGGGGCTCACGGCAACGCTGGTTACGGTTAGTGGCGCGGTTCCCGTATTGGTCAGGGTGACAGGCTGAGGTGCGCTGGGCACTCCGACCGGGCTGGTAACGCTAAGCTGCGCGGGTGAAACGGTCGCCTTGGGGGCCGTCGCCGCACCGCCGAAGACATACATGGCGCCGGCTCCGTTGGCGTTGACCGTCGGGAACGGTTCGCCGGCGACGATGCTGACGCCAGTGTTGTCGACGGCAACCGAGTAACCGAACCAACCGGCAGCTTCCCCATTGGCAATGGTGAACTTCAGGGTCTCGGTAGAAGTCGACCAGCCAGCTGCAGGCTTTGCGTAGACGTAGACCGCTCCCTGGGCTACGTTGGTTCCAATGTTGGCGTAGGGTGCGGATGCCGCGAGAGTGGCGCCATCGCTGCTCAGGCCGACGGACCAACCCAGACCGTCCTGCAATTGTCCATCGGATGCGGTGAATTTGGCCGCTTCCGTTTCGCTGCTCCAGCCGGTTGCCTGCCGTTCAAAAACATAGGCGGCGCCCTGCTCGGAGTTGAAACCGACGGTCGCATCGGCCCCCGCAACCAAGGTGCTGCCATCGCCGCTGAGTGCCACGGCGATGCCGAGGCGGTCATTGTTCTGGCCGTCGGAGGCAGTCACTTTTGCGGTTTCGGTGCTGCTCACCCACGCACCCGCGGTTTGCGCGAAAACATAAGCGGCGCCGACTGTGCCGGCGGATTGAGCGGCACCGACGGCAATCGTATCTCCGGCAGTGTCGATGGCGACCGAAGTGCCCATGTAAGGGCCTGCATCGGAAGAGGTGAGTTTGGCGGTTTCGTTCGAGGAAGCCCAACCGCCTGCCGGTTTCTGAAAGACGTAAGCGGCGCCAACAGCGCTGCCGACGATGGTGCTGCCGTCGGCGCTAATATGAACGGAAAAGCCGAGCGTAGCTGACGCGGCTCCATCCGAAGCAGTCAGCTTTGCGGTTTCGTAGAGCGGCGAGCGCGGCGCCGTGGACCATCCCGTGGAGGGCTTCACGAAGACATAAATGGCTCCTTGTTGGTAATTCCCTCCAACCGCGGCGAACGGAGCTGCGACAACAATGGTGTTGCCATCGCTCGAAGCGCTCAAAGACCAACCGAAGTCGTCGCCATCGGCGGCATCCGAGGATAGGAGTTCGGCGACAGCAATGTTCGGTGTAGGGCCTCCCCATCCCCAACGGAACTTTTTCAAGAAGACATAGGCCGCGCCGTGAAGGCAGAAATAGGTCGAGCATGCACCCATGGCGTCAGGAGCTCCGGCCACGACCATGCTGCCGTCGCCGCTAGTTGCCACCGACCAGCTCATTCTGTCACCGGCATTGCCGACACAGGAAGTCAACTCTGCGGCCTGGAAGAAAGGATCAATGGTGAGCGGATATCGGGCGCCTGCATCCTTCACACGAATCAGGAGCCGGTTGCGGCGGACTTCCATCCAGGCTCGCAGCTCGCGACCGGTGGCGTCTGTGACTTTCAAGTCCTGATATCTCAAGACGGCCACGTGATTGTTTTCCAGCGTGAGGCCGTGAGCATCCGCATCAAGCACGGCGGCCAGATCGCCACGGATCGTAAACGCCAGAGTGAGTGGCTTACCCTGCGACTTGCCTGGACGTAGGGGAATGGTGAATCCCTGCTCCAGCCCAAAGGGCCCGTTTACGTACCACTCGTTCAGCGCGCCGCGGGCATATTCCAGGCGATTGCCTTGGACGTTTGGCGCTGCGGGGCGTGCGGCATGCAGTTTGTCGCCGTATCCATACGCCGAGAAGGCGATTTCCGCTTGGGCCGATCCAGCAACCAGATTGACTCCCGTGGAGGTGAAGTCCGCCACCAGCCGGTTCGCCGGATTGACCATCCGGGCCCCGCCCGCCTGGACCGCGGTCTGATAGGTGCGCCCGTTGTTTCCCAGCGTCGCGGAGATTCCTGGCTTGGCTAGTGTGTTTATCGGAGCGCAAAACTGGGCGTGGAGCGGCATGCCGAAGAGCCCGATAAGGACGGCCAGCATTAGCAACTTGCTTTTTGCGCGCGGGCTTGAGCGTTGCCCCGCCTTCCTGGCCGGCCTTGCGCTACTGCCGATGGCCGGGCGATAAATTTCAGTCGTAGAGTGTGTAGACGAAGTCATTGGATCGAATCCTTTCGCAAATCTTCAAATTTGTTTTCTGAGCGCGAGTGGGGCGAAATGGCCCCTCCCCCCGGAGAGTCCGACCGAAGAAACCGCTAATCGGTTGATCCGCCCCCACCGCGCGTCAACGTCCCCCACTCGCTTAAGAGAGGAATGCACAAAACATTTCATCGAGATTTAATGTTCTGGGATTTCAGGGGTTAGGGGTCAGGAGTCAGCGTCAGAAGATCGGGCTAAGGACGGGGTTCGTCTTCGATTTCCTTTTTCCTTCATCTTTGGGACTTCGCTGCGCATCTCTCTGACCTGGGAGGGAATATGTACGAGGTGATCCTCAAGCGATTTGAAGCGCCGGATGAAGTGCGGACGTTCGAGAAAGGCAGATTCGACCTGGTTCGTATGGGAAACATGACCATCGGGCGTGCGAGTTATGAACCGGGCTGGAAATGGTCAGAGCATGTGGGTAAGGCCGCGGGCGCCAGGAGTTGCATGGTGGAGCACGTCGGGCTGGTGATTTCAGGACGGGCAACGGCGGCGATGGATGATGGCCGCATCTTCGAAATGAGAGCGGGCGATCTGTTCTACATCGAACCGGGGCACGATAGCTGGGTCGTAGGCGATGAGCCTTATGTGTCTCTTCACTTCATGGGGGCTGACCAGTACGCGCAGAAGAAGTAGCCTTGGAAAATATTACGAGACGCTTTTTGAATCACGAAGGGCACCAGACCGAGACAGGTAACTGCCTTCTCAGTCCAGTGCCTTTGCGTGTCATGGGGCGTTATTTGACCCGTTCGGCGATAGTCACGATCCAACCTTCCGGATCCTCGAAGGCGAATTCGCGCATGCCGTAGAACTGCTGCTTGAGAGGCATGACGATCTTCGCGCCGCTTTTCTGAACCGCGGCCATTATCTCTTCGATGCCTTCCACTTCCATAAACAGCGTGAGTGCTCCGCCGGCGGGGCGTGCTCCGAGCGGAGGGTAGTCCTCGGCAACGGCTTTGCGGTCGTTGAAGAAAATCTCGACACTGCCGCTGGTGACCGAGCCGAAGACGTACGGCGGCTCGTCGGGCACCTTGATGGCGGGCTCGAAACCGAGGACGGAGCGGTAGAACTCCATGCTGGAGGCGACATCGCGGACTACGAGATTGGGCGTGAGCTTCTGGAATTTCATCGGTATCTCCTGTTGATTTGGTTCGGGGTGGGCTGGCGCGGCCGGAATTCCGTCGGAGGCGCGACGCACACCAAGATTGTGTGTTCGCAACGCCTCCGTCCACGCTCTTTGCGAAGGGAGCGCAGGTAGGGTCACCTCATTGTCAGTGGCGCTGGCGAAGCAGTTCAGCGCGCGGTGCCCGCGAGGTACGGAGGAAGCATAACACGGGAAGTCAAATAAACGGCGGTTGGTGAGGGTGAATGGGGATAACGGCAGTGAGCCTCGCGTGGATCATGAACCGCGAATTTGACAGGATCATCCGACATTCGTCCTTTGACCTTGGTAAGATTTCAGCGGATGAAGTATGGGAATTTCCAAGGAAATTGGTCGGGCGCGGGACGTCAGCGGCAGGCTTGTGTATTTGAGCGTGAAGCCCAGGCTTGAAGAAGCGATAGCACGCGGCTTGCATTCTGGCTTATCCCTGGACATTCTCAGGCACCCGCTGCCGGTCTGCCTCCGGATTCTAGTGGTTGGGTTTTTGTTGTTAGGGACAGGGTCGGCCCTTACCTCTGGCGAGCAGGTTTCCTCTCCGCAGCCTCAAGCGCAAAGTCATGAGGCATTGAAAATCCTCGAGCCCGGCACGCCAGTAGAAACCGAAATTGCCGCAGCGCAGACGACCAGTTTCAGTTTTGAACTCGCTAAGGGAGAGTATGCTCGCATAGGCGTGGAGTGCCGGCGGGTAGATGTGACGATAACAGTCATGCTGCAGGACCCGCTCGGCGCCAAGATCAGCCGGGAGTCGGCCGATCTAGAGTCTCCCAGAGTTCAGGCCGAAATTGTTGCCAGTGCCACGGGGCGCTACGGTATTGAGCTGCAGAACCGGAACAGCGAAGCCCAGACCCAATCATGCAAACTTGAAATGGCATCTCCGCGGCAAGCGTCGGAGAGTGAGGTCGTGCTGCAACAGGCACGAGAATTGAACTTTAAGGCCATCACCCTGAGCGAAGGTGGAAAGGTCGATGAAGCGCTGGAACCAGCACAAACAGCCATCGGGCTGCGTGAGAAGATGTTGGGCTCAGACGACGCTTCAGTTGGAGAAACGGCTTTTATTTTGGGTCGCATTTTCGAACGGAAGGCCGACTTTCCCAACTCTGAGGCCTGGTATTCTCGGGCCCTCGAAATTCAAGAAAAGACTACCGGGAGCAACAGCCGAAAAGTCTGGCGAACCCTGAACAACCTTGGTGCCGTTTACCAGAGGGCCGACGAACTCGACAAGGCCGAAAATGTGTTGAAGCGGGCGATAACCGTCTGCGAAACGGCTTACGGTTACGACCATCCCTATCTTGCCGGCACTCTGGTCAATCTCGCAAATGTCTACGATGAGAAGGGCGACTACGTCAATGCGCTTCAGATGTATCAACGAGGTGTTCAGCTGGCGGATAAGAATCGCGCAGCCTCACATGGCGCCTTTGAGATTGCTCTGGCGAATATATCCGGCGTCTATGCCGAGATGGGCGATTATGCTAATGCGCAGGCCTTCGGTCAGCGCGCGGTGGCCGCGGTGGAGAAGACGGAGGGACCAGAAAGTGAGGGCCTGGAGTATCCGCTGCTTTCCCTGGGGGATGCGTATCGCTTTGATGGACAGCTGGAGCAGGCCGAACCCCTCTACGAGCGGGCATTGCAGATCATCGACAAGATCCAAGGCCCGGATGATCCCCTTGGGGCTGATGCGCTGACCTACCTGGCCGACATTTATGAAGAGCGCGGTGAGTTTGGGAAAGCAGAAGCGAACCGTCGCAGGTCACTGGCTATTCGCGAAAAGAAACTCGGGGACGCTCACTCCAAAGTGGGGGACTCCCTCGATGCCTTGGGTTCTCTTTCTCTGCGTCAAGGTGACTATGGCCGCGCGGAGGAACTCTTTCAGAGGGCGTTGGAGGTCCGGCAGAAAGCGCTCGGCCCCGAAGATTCCGAGGTCGTTGACAGTCTTACCCACCTCTCCCAGTTGCACATGGCGAAAGGTGATTTTTCAGGCGCCGAGGGATTTCTCTCTCGCGCGATCACCATCAGCGAAAAGATCGCAGACCTGAACTTGCGGTACGGTTCCGAGCGTCAGAAACTCGCGTACCTTAGCCTGTTCTCTTCCCAGTTGGACCAGGCGTTCACGCTGAATGCCGCCCTGTCCTTCCAACAACCGCAAGCCCGTGACCTCGCTGCCACTGCGCTCTTGCAGCGTAAGGGCCGGGTTCACGACGTCCTGGCCGAAAATCTCAAATCCTTGCGCCAGCACCTGGGCCCGCAAGACGTGAAGTTGCTTGACGAATTTGACGGCGTTACTTCGAGCCTCGCACGGCTAGTTCTGGCAGGGCCCCCTGACGACTCCGCTGGGGACTATCCCAAGAGGGTCAACGAACTGAAGGAGAAGCGGGAATCGCTGGAAGCGGAGATCAGCAAGCGAAGCACCGAGTTCCGGGCTGGCAAGCAGCCGGTGACATTGGAGAGCGTGCGTGCCGCGCTGCCCTCGGATTCGGTCCTTTTAGAATTTGCCACCTACCGGAAATTTCTGCCCCAGGGCATAACGGACAAAACCAGTCTCGGGGAGGGACACTATGCCGTCGCGGTAATCCGTCCCACCGGCGATGTACAGTGGGCGGAGTTAGGAGAATCGCAGACCATCGACGCCGCCGTCGCGAAATATCGGGCGGCGCTGCGGGACCCGGCACGGACTGACGTTGCGCAACTATCCCGTAACCTGGATCAGAAAATCGTTCAGCCCCTCCGGGAATCGATCGGCGAAGCCAGTCATCTGCTCATCGCCCCGGACGGACAGCTCAGCCTCATTCCGTTCGAGAGCCTGAGGGATCCCCAGGGCCGCTTCGAGGTAGAGCATTATTCCATCAGCTACCTCAGTACCGGCCGCGACCTACAGCGGATGCAGACGCCTAGAACAAGCTCCAGCGGGCCGACTTTGATCGCCGATCCTGTCTTCGGTGAACCGGGCAAAGCCTTGATCGCACAGAATTCCCGTGCTCAGAAGCCCGCCCGGCCAGCGCGCCGAAGCATCGTCGTATCCGACGATCTTTCCGGCCTGTACTTTGCGCCTTTACTGGGCACGGCCCTGGAGGTACGCGCCATACAATCTTTCTTCCCGGAAGCGAAGGTTCTGGTCGGTGAGCGGGCGACCAAGGGCGCCCTCCAGTCTGTGAGTGCGCCAGAGATCCTGCACATCGCGACCCATGGTTTCTTTCTGCGTGACCGAAGAGAGAATTCCTCGACCACTCAGAAGAACACAACGGGCACCGCTCAAGACTCTGCCAAGATTGAGAATGCTCTGCTGCGCTCCGGGCTGGCCTTGGCCGGCGCAAACGGGAAAAAAGGGGCAGAGGGGGAAGGCATTCTCACCGCTCTGGAAGCGTCGAACCTGAACCTGTGGGGGACGAAACTGGTCACCCTTTCTGCTTGTGACACGGGAGTGGGCGAGGTCCAGAACGGGGAAGGCGTCTTTGGCCTTCGGCGCGCGTTTTTCCTGGCGGGAACGGAGTCTCTGGTTATGAGCCTCTGGCCGGTCAGCGACCTCGTGACTCGCGAGTTGATGACTCAATATTACGCCGGACTCAAGAAAGGCCTGGGACGAAGCGAAGCTTTGCGCCATGTTCAGTTGGCTTGGCTCAAGCGCAACGGCCGGCAGCATCCGTTTTATTGGGCCAGCTTCATCCAGGCCGGGGAATGGGCCAATCTCGACGGCACGCGGTGATTGCCCGTCCCAAAACCGAGCGCGAAGTGGGGCACCCGTCCTGGTAGAAATGGGCCTCTCGCAGACATTACGGCGATAGGGATCCTTCGACTGCGGAACGAGTTCGCGTTCGCGAACCCGTTCCTTCGCTCAGGATGACAGCCTGCGGAGAGTATCTAGACTTCGTCCTGCTCCTTCAGTCTTGCGATCACGCCGAAATCTTCGAGCGTGGTGGTGTCGCCTTTTACTTCGCCGCTGCTGGCTAGTTCGCGGAGGAGGCGGCGCATGATTTTTCCGCTGCGGGTTTTGGGGAGCGTGTCGGTGAAGCGGATGTCGTCGGGCTTGGCCAGGGCGCCGATTTCTTTGGCCACCCACTTGCGCAGTTCTTCTTTTAGCTCGGGAGTGGGCTGTCTTCCCTGCTCTAACGTTACGAATGCGCTGATGGCTTGGCCCTTAAGATCGTCAGGACGGCCGACTACAGCGGCTTCTGCCACGGCTTCGTGGGCGACCAAGGCGCTCTCGACTTCCATCGTGCTCAGGCGGTGGCCGCTGACGTTGAGGACGTCGTCGACGCGGCCCATGATCCAGAAGTAGCCGTCTTTATCTTTGCGAGCGCCGTCTCCGGTGAAGTACATGCCGGGGATTTGCGACCAGTAATTCTTCACGTAGCGGTCGGGATCGCCGTAGACGGTGCGCAGCATGCCGGGCCAGGGGCGCTTGATGACCAGGAATCCGCCGGACCCGAGAGGAACGGACGTGCCGTCCATGGTGACGACGTCGGCGACGACGCCCGGGAACGGGCGTGTGGCGGAGCCGGGCTTGGTTGCGATCGCTCCTGGGACCGGCGTGAGCATGATGTGTCCGGTTTCGGTTTGCCACCAGGTGTCAACGATGGGGCAGCGGTTGCCACCGATGGTCTCGCGGTACCACATCCAGGCTTCGGGATTGATGGGTTCGCCGACCGTGCCCAGCAGGCGCAGGCTGCTCATGTCATGCTTCTTCGGCCAGTCGTCGCCCCACTTGATGAAGGTGCGGATCGCCGTGGGCGCGGTGTAGAAGACGTTGACTTTGTGGCGGGCGATGATCGACCAGAAGCGATCAGGCTCGGGAGAGTTGGGAGCGCCTTCGTACATCAGGCTGGTGGCTCCGTTTTGCAACGGGCCGTAGACGATGTAGCTGTGGCCGGTGACCCAGCCGATGTCGGCGGTGCACCAGAAGGTGTCTTCGTCTTTCAGATCGAAGACCCACTTCGTGGTGAGATAGGTGCCGACGGAATATCCGGCGGTGGTGTGGACTACGCCTTTGGGTTTGCCCGTGGTGCCGGACGTATACAGGATGTAGAGCGGGTGCTCGGCATTGAGAGGTTCGGCGGGGCAGACGTCAGAAGCCTTGGCCATGAGCTCGTGCCACCAGTGATCGCGACCGGGCTGGGTGTTGATGGCGCTTCCGGTACGCTTGTAAATGACGACATGCTTGACGCTGGGACAGGACTTCAACGCTTCTTCGACCGCGGGGAACAATTTCACTTCGGCGCCGCGGCGGTAGGATCCGTCTTGCGTGATGACGGCGGAGGCTTGCGAGTCGTGGATGCGATCGACCAGCGCGTTAGAGGAGAATCCGCCGAAGACGACGGTGTGGGGGGCGCCGATGCGGGCGCAGGCCAGCATGGCGATGGCCAACTCCGGCGTCATGCCCATGTAGATGGCAACGCGGTCGCCTTTCTTTACACCTAGACCCTTCAGAACGTTGGCGAACTTCTGCACCTCGCGGTGCAGTTGCTGGTAGGTCAGGACGCGGACTTCGCCGGGCTCGCTCTCCCAGATGATGGCGGCTTTATTTTTGCGGTGCGTCGTGACGTGGCGGTCGAGGCAGTTGTAGGAGAGGTTAATCTCGCCGCCGACAAACCATTTTGCCCATGGGCAATTCCATTCGAGCACTTTGTCCCACTTCTTGAACCAGTGGAGTTCGCTGGCAACGCGCGACCAGAACTTGTCGGGGTCGTCGATGGATTCCTTGTAGAGACGCTCGTATTCTTCGAGGCTCTTGATGTGCGCCTGCTTCGCGAATTCAGGCGGGCACTCGAACTTGCGTTGCTCGTGCAGGATCGAATCTATATTGGTGGACTGCTGATCGACGACGGCTTTCTCGGGCATGTTCAGAACCTCGACTGGGAGGAATGTTTTCGGGCTGCCCGCTGCAGGCAGCCCGAAATTTGACGAGTCTATTCTACACAGCGAATGGCGGGATGTGATTGGGATCACAGTGCAGAATTGCCCAGCTTACTGATCCAGGAATCGGTTGCGGATGGCGGCACTCGGAATCGGGCATGTGTCGTAGCGGCCGAAGACGCGGTAGCGGTTGCGGGCCACGACGCGATAGGCCCAGTCGCGAAGCGGGCTTGGGAGAGGGGCGAGGATGTTTCCGGCAAGACGCCAGAAGCCGCCCAGTTGGTGGAGGACGAAAAGGACGGCATCAGAACGGTAGAGAAGAGATTCGTTGGCTTGGTCGTAGTTTGTGACCACGAAGACCGTGTCGAGTTCGTTCGGGTTCGCGCCGTGGCGAGCCAGGACGCCGGCGGCGAAGGGGCTCTGGAGCGAGGCGAATTGAAAGACGGCATTGCGATCGTGGCGCAGGATGAATTGGGTGAGACGGTTGCAGAGTCCGCAGACGCCGTCGTAGAGGAGGATTGAGTGGGGCATGCGTCGGAGCCCGTCGATGACTTTAGCATTTCGAGTCAAATCCCTTGGCGAAACTCCCACTTCTCGCAAATGAAGCGAGAAGTGGGGCACCCCAATTTTAGAGTTTTGAGCCGAGGCGCAAAAGTTCCTCGCGGAGGCGGGAATGACGCTGGGTGAGGCGAAGGTAGTGCATCTCGTTCGCTGCGGATTGGGATTGGATGATTTTGATCAGGTCACGCTTTTCCTCGCGCGACCAGCGGGCGAGATCGGGGATGAGTGCCAGAACCAGGGACCAGTTCTCGAGAGAGCGGCGTTCGACTGGAGTCCAGCGGGCCGAGTTTAGGCGGAGGGCGCGGGTGACTGCTTTCATGGAGGCTTTGCGGATGCGGGTGGAGTCTCCGTTAAACTCACGGGCCATGCGGCGGTTCACGCGGAGAGCGAGGTTGCGAGTGGAGAATGTGTCCCAGAGGCCTACCTGGTTCTTTCGCCCCTCCGGGGCTGGATTCATCGATGATCGACGCCCCACGGCTTGCGCCGTGGGCTGCATTCTTCCGCCGCTCCGCGGCTGCTCGTCGGCATCGCGATCCGATTCAGACGGGTTTTCATAGAATACGTGGGCTTCGGCGAGGCGCTTTAGGGTTTTCTTTGGGGTGCGGTAGTGCGGGTTGGTGGTGATTTTCTTTTCTTCTTTTCTCGCAAGTTGTTCCAGGGCTGGGCTGCCGGAGCGGAAGCCTAGTTTTCTGTAGAACCAGAAGGCGCCGGAGTCCAGTGCTTCGTCGTTGTTCTGGCCGATCTGGTAGGGGTAGACGGAAATGGTCGTCGCACCGGTGAAGGAGCGGAGGCAGCGCAGGGCTTGGGCGTAGATCCAGGCGGTTTCTCCCTGGCGGTAGGTGTAGAAGGTGTTGAAGCCGACTTCGATCCATTCGCAGAGGCCGATGGCTTCGATGTAGTTGATGGGGACACCGTTCTTTAGGGTGAATCCGGCGACGTAGGCTCGCAGCGGAAGGCGGCGCGCGGGGGGAAGATTCCAGAGGTGGATGACGACGCCGCGACCGGCGCTGTCGCCGCCCAGATCGGCGCGCACGACGGAGCGCGGATCGCCTAGCGTGGTGCCGTACAGTTCGCGATAGCGGACTAGCATGACTTCGCGGATCGTGCGCATGACTTCCTCGCCTTCGCGGAGCGAGAGCTTCGTGAGACGTGGAGCAGGCTGCGCCAGTTCAGGCGCCAGAGAAACTTGACTGCGGGTGATGAGTGGTTCGGCGTGATGGTAGAAGTGGCGGGGGTGGCTCCAGTTGCGGGTGCGGGAGAGTTTGAGGTTCTGAAGATGCCAGCGGATGGGAATGCGGAGTGAGTCGTAGAGTTCGGCGCGTTCGCGAGGTGTGACCGGCCATTGCTCGAACTGGCGGAGGAGCCATGCCAGGTCGTGTTCGCGGCCGCGGGCGGCGTCGAGCCAGCGGCGCCAAGGGATGTTGGCTTCGACGTCCGCGTCTTCTTGGAGCAGCGGAACGAAGCGTGGGCCGGTGGCACCCAGGGCGCGCTCGGATTGGGGGTCGTCCCAGTAATTGTCCCATGCGATTTCTACGTTGCGCGGGACGCGGCGGGTGAGCCAGCGAGCAGCTTCGAAATTGAGTGTGTCTCGCATGGTGGTGCCCGCGATGCCGGAGGTATCGAAGTCGTCGAATACGGACATGTCCGCGCCTAGCTGGCGGAGTTTTTCGATGCGGCTGTGAAAGTCGTTCAGTAGCGATTCCGTTTTCGAAATGAGCGATGGGGAGTGTGGGAATGCGCGGAGGAAGAGCAAGGTTTCGTGAAAGCGAAGCAGGGGTTTCGGATCGCGGAAGTCGCAACGGGAGAGTCGATGCAACAGCCTCTTGATTTCGGTGGCTCCACCGTGACCGAAATTGCTCTTGGCGTCTTCGAGGCTGGAGAGCAGCGCATCGCGGGTGGCGGGCATGGGGTCGTTGGTCTAGCGAAGTCTAAGTCAAATTCCCCGCCCTGTCCCTGCCAAAAACGCAGGGACAAGGCCGGGGCACCCGCTTGATTATGAGGCTCATTTCACGCGGCGGCAGGCGACCAGGAGTTGCGTCCAGGGTGGATCGTCGAGGCGGCTGATTTGCACTACCGGATGGCCGTTGGTGGCGTCGTGAACGAATTGGCCATTACCGATGTACATGCCGGTATGGGTGATCTTTTTGGGCGCGGAGCCAAAGAACAGCAGGTCGCCGGGCTGTAGGTCTTTGCGCTCGACTGACGTCACACCTTTCCAGGCAGCTTGCTGGTCTGCATCGCGCGGCATGTTGACGCCTCGGGCACGAACCAGCATTTGGGTGAAGCCGGAGCAATCAAAACCGTAGCTGGAACGACCTCCCCACAGGTAAGGCAGGCCGAGAAAGCGTTTGGCGAGTTCGATCGATTCCGGAACGGTTAGGGGCTTCGGGTCCGAGACGACATCGCTCGACTGGATCCACGCGGAACGTTTGTCGGGCAGGCGAACCTGCAGCCATCCTTCGTCGCTTCCCTTGCCTTCCGTTATGACCTCAAGGTGAGATTCAAACGGAATCGTAATAACAGGCTTGTGACGCGCGACGTCAGGTTCATTATAGATATTGGCAAACAGACTTTCTACCTGGACCGTCTGTCCTGCCGTGGCGTAGCCGAGTCCGCTTTGAACGAGACGAAGGTAGCGACTTGGAGTCCAGCCTTTATAGTGGTCTTCCATCTGGATCCGCGACCATTCTCCGCGAGCGGTGATGAGGGTGACATTGCTGCCGTAGATCGCTTGCGACACGACGTCAGACTTGTCGGTCGGGGCCGAATACATGTTCGCGACCGGCACCACCACGACTTGGGTCGCATTTTTTGCGCACAGGCCAGGGGAGGCGAGCAATAGCAGCAGTGCCCATCGGGCCCGCCGACCGTTACTTCGCACCAGTAGCGTAAGTGTAAGCGGCATAAGAAAAATGTCTCTGTACTGAATCCTTTTCGGCCCTGATGTTGCAAACTGTTTTGTAAAGATTTGCGACGTAAAGATTGGTAGTGTAAGGATTTAAATCACATCGACTTACAAGGAATTTACAGCTCTGTTACAACTTTTTACCGCCGCTCCGCCTCTTGCAGAGTTAAATGGTCTCAGCATAGATGCCGTCCCCGGCAACGCACGAGCGGCGCAAGCGCTCGTCGAAATCTGAATAGTAGCACTGCGGAGGGAAGATGTTGACCACTGTCATGGGATCGAATGAAAATCGCACCCGCATCGAGAAGAGTGCGAAGACAATTTCAGAGCTTCCGAATTCGAGCGACTCGATGAGCTTGGAGCGCGGGCGCCTGGAAGACGCACTCGCAGAGCTGCACAATCTCCTCGAGGAGTATGCCCCCTCCTGGTACACCGAAGAACACCACGACAAAGCCGAGTCCGCTCTGCGTTCTGTGAAAAAGCAGTGACTGGCCGGCGAGTACAAGGGCGCAACGAGCCCAGTTCCTAACGCCTTGCCGTCATGGCTTGAATTTGTAGCCCATTCCTGGGACCGTCAGAATCAGTTCTGGGCGCTTGGGGTCCTTCTCGAGCTTCTGCCGGAGACTTGCAATGTGAACGTCGACGGT
>Ga0075030_100003055_pt1 | contig 15254 bp, 14 predicted proteins | sample LitLauG_LLR_2012_FD_71393 | JGI IMG/M metagenome (GOLD analysis project Ga0075030, IMG submission 71393) | Freshwater sediment microbial communities from Pennsylvania, USA - Little Laurel Run_MetaG_LLR_2012 | ecosystem: Environmental > Aquatic > Freshwater > Creek > Sediment | place: USA... | reverse complement strand
GTGAAGCGGGGCATCACGGTGCTCACCAAGTCGGACGCTGTCGACGCTGAGATGCTCGATGTGGTGCGACTGGAGGTGGAAGAATTTCTGCGTGGGACGTTTTTGGAGCTGCCGAAGGCTCCGATTGTGGCGGTGAGTGCGTTGGCTGGCGCGGGGCTGAATGAGCTAAAGGAAGCGATTATTGCGGCTGCGGCGGAGGTCAAGGTGCGGGATTCCCGCGCGCTGGCACGGTTGCCGGTCGACCGTGTATTCACCATGAAGGGATTTGGCACGGTGGTGACCGGAACTCTGATTTCGGGGACGATCGGGCGCGATGAAGAGTTGGAGATCTTCCCCACCGGACAACGTGTGCGGGTACGAGGAGTACAGGTGCACGGGCAGACGGCCGACAACGCCGTAGCAGGGCAGCGAACCGCGCTGAATCTGACGGGAGCGAGCACCGACGACCTGGCCCGAGGGATGACCCTGGCCCCGCCCGCGACATTTGCAGCCACGCGTTCGGTCGATGTGCAATTACGGTTGTTGTCTTCTGCGCAGCGGGCGCTGAAAAGCCGGACGCGCGTACATTTCCACTCCCACTCGATGGAGACTGTGGCGGAAATCGTTTTTCATCGTTCCGTGCAAGTGAATCCCTCGCTGGCAACGAGCGGCAAGGCGGGGACATGGCAACTGGCGCCGGGTTCGGAAGCATTCGCGCGTATCAAGTTTCCCGAGGCGGCGCTGCTGTTGCCGGGCGACCGATTCATCATCCGCCAATTTTCTCCCGTCGTGACGATCGGCGGCGGCGTGGTTCTGGACGCGGCGCCGCTTCCGGGATTTAAGCAGGCGACCGTTCACGCCCTCTTGCAGGCCTCGGCTGCCGACGATCCGGTGGCGATACTGACGACCCGAATCGCCAGGCGCGGGTACGGCGGGTTGACCCTGGCGCAGGCGGTGACCGAGACCGGATGGCGCAGGGACGTGATTGCGTCTCGCTTGGCCGGCCCGCTGGCGGAGAAGTTGGTGCTGCGATTCGGCGATCTGTTGCTTGATTCCGCGGCCCAGTCGGCGTTAAGCAAGCTGTTGCCGGAGGCGGTCTCCGTATTCCACAAAAAGAATCCGCTCGTGCCGGGTATGAGTAAGGAAGCGCTGCGGGAGAAATTCGGTTTGAGTCCGGAAGTCTTTACGGCGGTGACTGACTCTCTTATGCACGAGAAGAAGATTGAAATCGCCGGCGATTTGGTTCGCTTGCCTGGCCTCGGCGTAGTGATGAAGGATGAAGAAGCGGAGTCAAAGAAGAAAATCGAAGAGGTGTTTGCTGTGGCGGGTTTGAAAGTCCCCGCGCTGCAAGATGTGATTTCCGGGTTGAAGGTGGATAAGGCGCGCGCGCAGAAGATTGTGACGCTGTTGCTGCGAGACAAGGTGCTGGTCAAGATTTCCGAAGAACTGGTGTTTCACCGGACTGCACTCGAGCAGTTGCGGCGGCAGATTGCCGGGCAGAAGACCAAGTCGCCGAAGATGGATGTGGCGCAGTTCAAAGAGTTAACCGGCGTGAGCCGCAAATATGCTATTCCGCTGCTGGAGTATTTGGATCGGGAGCGGGTTACCCGGAGGGTCGGGGACGTCCGCGAAATCCTTTAGGAATTTGAGTGATGGGGGCGGTTTTAGAACACTTTGCTTCGGGACGCTCTGCCGGACCACGGCGTCTTTGCCGGCGCATGGGAAAAGCAGGTTCCTCGTCGCTGCCCTCCTCGGAATGACAATAGGTGGGAGATTGTCAATTACTCAGTCACCCGATTCCGCAATTGCCCGACCCTTCAGATCTTTTCCTCGGGGAACTCGAGCTCTAGGCCGAGGGGATCGGTGAAGCGATTGGTCAGGTTGGCGAGACCGGTGAGCAGGTGGATGTCGACAATCTCGGGATCCGAGAACACTTTAGCGAGGAGTGCAAGATCGGCGTCGGTAATGTCGTGTGGGGTGCGGGTCAGTTTTTCGGCGTAGGTTAGCGCGACGCGTTCCTTCTCGGTGTAGCGGGAGTAGTCTCCAGCTTTGAGTGCAGACCAGTCTTCTGCCGTGAGGCCGACGCGCTTCGACGACGCGAGGTGGTGCTGTGAGCAGTAGTGGCATCCGTTGATCAAAGAAGCGCGGATGTAGATCAGTTCATAAAGCTTGCGGTCGAGCGAGCGGCCCACGCTGGCGTAGAAGGGTAGAAAATTCTTAAGCATTTCGGGACGGTGCGCCAGGGCTTTTTGCGAGTTGCCGGGCTTGCCGCGCAGAGTTTTTTCAAAAATCTCCATCACTTCCGGGGAAGCGATATCAGGGGTCACCAGGCGAATCCGAGCCATTGAATCCTCCAAGAGAAGTCGAACTCACCATCATAGATGAACCTCGATCGGCGAACCGGAAGCAGCCGTGTCTCCGCGCCACCCAATGCCTGCGAAGCGTCTCAAGAAAGAAGGTGGAGTGCCGACAGACGAGTGTGAAGACTCATGCCGCGAGTTTCGTGTGTGCCATGATTTTCATCAGAATGGTGCAGGTGCCCCTAGGATCGCAAGGCGCGGACGAGCCGGGAGCAGGGACGAAGATACTGGCTCTTGAAAATGCCTGGAACCGGGCCGAGGCATCCAAGGACATGAGGGCGAGACTGGTACTTGCCACCCGGCGGACTTGCTTTTAGAGTCCGGGAGAGGCTCAAGGTTGAGTCTGTATCGAGACCGACTGCCCTCTTGTTTTACATTGGAACCGATTTCCGTATCGAGGAGTATCCCTGGTTATGCTTCGCATCCGTCCGGCAAATATCGATGACGCGGCTCTGCTCCGGACCATGATTCGTGAACTGGCGGAGTTCGAGCACGAGCTTGAATTGGTCACTATCAGCGAGGAAGAGTTAGAGCGGGACGGGTTCGGGGAAAATCCCCGGTTTCGCGCGCTCATCGCCGAATGGGACGGGCAGGGCGCAGGATACGCCCTTTTCTTTGGATATTACTCAACCTGGGTGGGGCCGGGATTGTTTCTTGAGGATTTGTTCGTGCGCGAGTTATATCGCGGGCGCGGCATCGGAAAGGTTCTGCTGGCCGAGGTCGCGCGTATAGCGGTCGAGGAGCATCGTTACGGCATACACTGGGAAGTGCTCGACTGGAATGAGAAGGCGATCGAACTGTACAAGTCGCTGGGAGCGGAATTCCGCGATCAGTGGCGGCCGGTGCTGCTGACCGGCGACGCGCTGCGGCGACTGGCAGAGAAGGCCGTGTGATGGGGCGGGTAACAATCATCGGAGCGGGACTGGCGGGGTCCGAGGCAGCGTGGCAGTGTGCGCGGCGGGGCGTGGACGTCGAGTTGCTTGAGATGCGCCCGGTGCGGGCGACGCCGGCGCATCAAACTGCGGATTTTGCCGAACTGGTGTGCTCGAATTCCCTGAAGTCGGACAGCGAGAATACGGCTCCGTGGCTGCTGAAAGAAGAAATGCGACGGGCGGGTTCGCTGCTGCTGGAGATTGCCCGGGAATGTGCGGTTCCAGCCGGACATGCGCTGGCGGTGGATCGAGTCAGATTTGCTGAACGCGTCACCGAGGCTATTTTGCACGAGCCGCGGATTACTGTGCGGCGCGAGGAGGTGACCGAGGTCGATGAATCGGGTGTGACCATCATCGCTACGGGGCCGCTGACTTCGGAGGGGCTGACTTTAGAGATTGCGCGCTTGAGCGAGAGTTCTATTGCTCTCGACAGTTCGCGGACAGGAGTGTCCGCGCCACACATGAACCTCTACTTCTACGACTCGATCAGCCCAATCGTGGAGGCGGACTCTATCGACTTGTCGCGGGTGTACATGGCGGCGCGATATGACAAGGGTTCGGCCGACTACATCAACTGTCCGATGAGTCGGGAGGAATATGACCGGTTCTACGATGCACTGGTCGCTGCGCAATCGGTCGAAGAACGCGACTGGGAGAAGCTGAATTATTTTGAGAGCTGCTTGCCGATTGAGGAGATCGCCCGGCGCGGGCGCGACACTCTGCGCTTTGGACCCATGAAGCCAGTTGGGCTGAACGATCCGCGGACGGGCAAGATGCCGTACGCTGTGGTGCAGTTGCGGCAGGAGAATCTGAGGGCTGACTCCTACAACCTGGTCGGGTTTCAGAATCATTTGAAATTCGGCGAGCAGGCGCAGGTGTTGCGGCTGATCCCCGGGTTGGAGAATGCGCGCTTCCTGCGCTACGGGCAGATTCACCGTAACACCTACATCAACGCGCCGGCTTTGTTGCGCGAGACGCTGCAGATGAAGGCGCATCCTGGTGTGTTCTTCGCGGGGCAGATCTGCGGCGTTGAAGGCTACGTGGAGTCGATCGCAACCGGGCTCATGGCAGGCGTCCATGCTTCTGCGCTGGTGGCGGGAAGCGAGCCTGTTTCGCCGGGGCGGGCTACGGCGTTTGGATCTCTGACGCATTACATCACGCACGCGAACGCTGGGAGCTTCCAACCGGCCAATATCACCTTCGATTTGCTGCCTCCGCTGGAGAAGAAAATTCGCGACCGGAAAGAGCGGCATCGGATGCAATGCGAAAAAGCTCTGCTCGAGTTTGACCAGTGGCTGGGCGCGACGGTGGTAAGGACTTGACTGCAGAGTGCACCGTCCATGGTGCAAAGTCGGTTGCTTCGCTGCCACGATTTTCGCGCGCGCTGCGCGCGACGATAACCGTATAGTTAACGTTTCACGTGGGCGGTCATTTCCTCGAGGTCCGGTGCGCTGAAGTTCTTCGCTGAAGTAACTCCACAAAATGCAGAAAACACCGCGCTACTCACTCGTACAGAAAACAACAATGGCCAGAAAGTCCCATTAGCATCGGCGGCACTTTACAGCGGCCACGCTTCCCGATAGCATGCAACTCGCTCTTAAACTCTTCATTTCGAGAAAGACCTCTGCAGGCTTGCGATTTCTGGCGGGGTCGCTTGCGGCAGATGCGGAAGGTGGATGAAACCTAAACGCACGATTCTGTGTGTAGACGACAACGAACAGTCTCTGTCCCATCGCAAGATCATGCTGGAGACGCGCGGCTACCGCGTCGCCAGCTTCTCCCGTGGAGAAGAGGCGCTGGAGCGCTTCCTGCGTGGAGACATCGACCTGGTGATTGCCGACATGGCCATGCCTGGGCTCGATGGCCCGCAACTGATCGCGAAGATTAAAGAGATGTCGCCGCAGACTCCCGCCATCCTCATTTCGAGCAAGTTCCGCATTTACGACCACGATTCGCAAGCCGACGTCTTCCTGACCAAGGGAATGTACGCTCCGGTGGATCTGCTGGAGCGCGTGCGCCAGTTACTCGTACGAAAGCGGGGGCCCAAGCGCATGCAGCAGAGGCCGGCCGCGATTGCGCGCCAGGTCGGCGTAGCCTGAGATCTGTTCCTGAGCCACGGCATTTCGCACCGCTGTTCATGTAAGATTCTTGTCAGGCATGGCCGGAGCATTCATCGAAGCCAGAGATCTGCGCAAGACCTACCACGTGGGCAAGATCGAGGTCGAAGCGCTGCGCGGCATCTCATTCAGCGTGCAAAAAGGCGAGTTTGTGAGCGTAGTGGGGCCGTCGGGGAGCGGAAAGTCGACGCTCTTCTATCTGCTGGGCGGACTCACGCGCGCCGACGGCGGCAGCGTTGTGCTCGACGGCGACGATCTGGCAAAGCTGTCGGATGCCGAGCGCACTCGCATGCGCAAGCACAAGATAGGATTCGTCTTTCAGAAGTTCAACCTGCTTCCGACGCTCGATGCCCGCTCCAACATCCTCATGGCGCAGGAAATTTCGGGCAACGGCGATCGTGATCCCGCGCATTTCAACCGCATTACCGACCTGCTGGGACTAACCAAACGCCTGGGGCACCGTCCGGCGGAACTTTCCGGAGGCGAGCAGCAGCGCGTCGCTTTGGCGCGGGCGCTTGTCAACAAGCCCGCGGTCGTTTTGGCCGACGAGCCGACGGGGAATCTGGATTCGAAAAACTCTGACGTCGTGCTCGGCATGCTGCGGCGGTCGAACCAGGAGCTTGGCCAGACGGTTTTGATGATCACGCATAATCCGGAGGCGGCGAAATATGGCGACCGCATTATCCACATGCGCGACGGGCAGATTGTGAAGCCGGAGGACGATCCGCAGTGGGCGCTGCATTAGGTTGGGCCAGCCGGATAGCGGCCGAGACGGCGGCGCTGCTCGCGATGTTATCCTAGAGAATCTTATCTCCCGATGAGGCCTGCAATCTTCCATGTCCAACCCAGAACCTCCTGAAAACCAGCCTGTCCCCGAAACTACGGAGTCGTTCGGCGACATTCTCTCTCAGTATCAGAAAAGCCACGTGCGCAAGGCCGAGGGCAGTAAGCAGATCCAGGCCACGGTGATTGCGGTGACGGCCGAGTCCGTGTTTTTCGACATCGGATACAAGTCCGAAGGCATTCTGCCGGTAGCGGCGCTGCAGGGTGAGACCACGAAGCCGGGCGACAAGTTTCTGGTCACCGTCAAAGGCCGCGATCCGGACGGATATTACGAGCTTTCGCGCTTCAAGGTCGAGCGCCCGATGGATTGGACGGCGCTCGAAAAATCCTTCGCCGACAAAGCAGCCGTGCTGGGAACCGTGACAGCCGTGGTGAAAGGCGGATTCAGCGTCGATGTCGGCGTGCGAGCGTTTATGCCGGCCTCGCGTAGCGGCGTACGCGACGCGGCCGAGATGGCGAACCTGGTGGGGCAGGAGATTCGCTGCCGCATCATCAAGCTCGACGTGGCGGATGAAGACGTGGTCGTCGATCGCCGCGCGGTCGCGGAAGAAGAAGAGCGCTCTGCGAAGGATCGCCTCTACTCGCAGATCAAAGAGGGCGAGATCGTGAACGGCACGGTGCGCAGCCTTACGGATTACGGCGCGTTCGTGGATATCGGAGGAGTCGACGCCCTTCTCCACGTGGGAGAGATCGCATGGGGGCGCGTCAACAAGCCGGCGGACGTTCTTTCGGTGGGCCAGCAGATCGAAGTGAAGGTGCTCAAGCTGGGGACCGACGCGGACAAGCGGCGCATTTCGGTTGGCCTGAAGCAACTACAGCCGCATCCCTGGGACGCGGTCGCGCAAAGGTATAAAGCAGCCGACCGCGTGCGGGGCACGGTCACGCGCCTGGCCGAATTCGGTGCCTTCGTCGAACTGGAGCCCGGCATCGAGGGACTGATTCACATTTCGGAGATGTCGTGGTCGAAGGGCAAGGTGCGGAAGGCGAGCGACGTGGTGAAACAGGGCGAAACCGTCGAGGCGGTCATTCTGGGAGTAAACGCGGCCGAGCGCCGCATCTCGCTCGGACTGAAGCAGGCGCTGGGCGATCCCTGGGCCGACGTGTCGCAGCGCTTCTCCGCCGGTTCGGTGGTTGAAGGACCTGTTACCAACCTGACAAAATTCGGGGCCTTCGTGCAGCTAGCGGAAGGCATCGAAGGCATGATTCACGTCAGCGACATCAGTGCCGAGAAAAGAATCAACCAGCCCGGGGATGTGCTGCGGGTTGGGCAGATCGTCAAGGCGCAGGTGCTGGCCGTCGATCTGGAGAAGCGGCAGATGCGGCTGGGCATGAAGCAACTGGTGCCGACCGGGCTGGACGAGTACATTGCCGAACACAATGAAGGCGACGTGGTTACGGGCCGGCTGATGGATGACGCGGGTGATCGGTCGCGCGTGGAGTTGGGCGAGGGCATTCACGCGACCTGCAAGGTTACAGCGGCTGCCCCGGCGCAGGGTGAGGCGGCATCGCAACCGAAGGCGGACCTGTCGTCGCTCAGTTCGATGTTGCAGGCGCGTTGGAAGACCGGCTCCGGCGGCCCTCCAAAGGCGGAACCCGCTCGCGCCGGGCAGGTGCGGAGTTTTCGTATCGTGAAGCTGGACCGGGCGGCGAAGAAGATCGAGCTGGAACTGGCATAGGCGCCCTCAGAAAACCGCGCGGAGGCTCCCGCTAGGAAGAACGTGGGCTGATCGCGTCGAACCTCCAAATCCTGCGCAGCGAGCGGGTACTATCACCGAAGTGAGTTTGAGATGACTTGCGCGCCTCCCATCTTGCTTCCGGATGAGTTCAATGCCGCGGCATACTTCGTCGATCGGCACGTGCTCGAAGGCCGCGAGAGTAAGACGGCGATCGAATGCGGGGACCTACGGATCACCTATGGCCAGCTCTTTGCACTTGTAAACCGGCTAGGCAATGGACTGAAGGGCTTGGGAGTGCGCATCGAAGAGCGCGTCTTGCTTTTACTGCTGGATACGCCTGAGTTCGCCGTCGGCTTTTTTGGGGCCATCAAAATCGGCGCCGTACCGGTTCCCGTCAATACTCTGCTCAAGCCTGCTGACTACAAGTACTTGCTAAACAATTCGCGGGCGCGAGTAGCCATCGTCAGCGCCTCTTTGCTTCCTCTCCTACACGCGATTCCACGGAAGGAATTGCGTTATCTGGAAGCAATTGTGGTAGTTGGCGGCCCGGCTCCGGCAGGAACGATCTCATTCGAGGATCTGATCCAAGACAGCGCGAGTGAGCTGGAGGCTGCGCCGACCGGCAAGGACGATGCGGCTTTCTGGCTCTACTCTTCCGGCAGCACCGGCCAACCGAAAGGTTGTGTTCATCTGCAGCACGACATGGTGGTGAGTGCCGAACGCTACGCCAAGGCAATTCTCAAGATCACCGAAAGCGACCGCTTCTTTAGCGTCGCGAAACTTTTCTTCGCGTACGGCCTGGGAAACGGGCTTTATTTTTCTCTGTCCGTGGGTGCTACGAGCATTCTGCTGCCCGATCCACCGCGCCCGCAGGCCATTTTTGATGTGATTGAACGGCATCGCCCGACGCTGTTCTTCTCAGTTCCCTCCAACTACGTCAGATTGCTGGCTCATCCAGCACCGCCAGAGCGAGACTTCGATCTCTCTTTCATCCGCCACGCGGTCTCAGCCGGCGAAGCTTTGCCGGCGGCTGTTTTTCATCATTTCAAGGAGCGTTTCGGAGTGGAGATTCTGGACGCTATCGGCTCAACAGAAGCCCTGCACATGATGATCTCCAATGTTCCGGGCGCAGTGCGGCCGGGATCGAGTGGCAAGGTCATTCCCGGCTTTGAGGCCAAGATCGTGGACGATTCCGATCAGTCCGTGGCCCAGGGACAGATCGGAAATCTCGTCGTCAAAGCCGATTCGACCTGTGCCCATTACTGGAACGAACACGAAAAAACGAAAGACACGCTGGCCGGTCACTGGCTCCGCACCGGCGACAAGTATCACCAAGACGAGGAGGGATACTTCTGGTACGCGGGACGATCCGACGACATGATGAAAGTCAGTGGCGTGTGGGTCAGCCCGATCGAAATAGAACGAGTCTTGGGCGATCATCCCGCTGTGCTTGAAGTCGCGGTCGTTTTTCGCCAGGACACACACGAGCTTCCGAGGCCAGTGGCCTGCATCGTGCTGCGAGACGGTGCCAGCGGCACTCCGCAGCTGGCCCGCGAACTGCAGGAGTTTGTGCTTAGCCGCCTCCCGGTCTACAAGCGTCCGCACTGGGTGGAGTTTCTTCCTGAACTGCCAAAAACGGCTACCGGGAAGGTGCAGCGGTTCAAGCTGCGCGGTGCGATGACAGGATCGGTCTGAGGTGATGTTTTCTTTCGGGGAAACCCTGTGGTTTTCCGCGGTAACGTTTTGCGTGAATGAGGCAGGCGCTTCGCAATGATGCAGACGAGCGGAACTGACAATCGTTGTGCTTCATTTCAAACACCGTAATTTGCGACGACCCGAATGACCTTACGGTTGGCATCGAATTCCATAAACTCGCCGGCCTTTGTCCCCTTCTGATTCACGTAATAGAGAACGACACTGGAGAGCCCCCACATCACATCCAACAGTTCGAAAGCGAGGCTTGGGTACACTTGAAGCCCTCGCTTGAAATAACTGCGCAGGGCTTCTTTCCCTGCGACAGTCCCGGATTCGTCATTCAAGAGCTTTGCCGCAACAGGCGATGTCAGAACGACTTCCGATCCATAGTGAGCCATAATGGCATCGAGATCGTGGGAATTCCATGCGAGCACCCAATGCGCGGCAAATTGTCGAGCCTCAGCTTCCGTGAGCATCCCATGTGTCTCCCAAAGAGGACTTGCGTTCTGCAAAGTCGATACTGGGCAGGAACAACGAGTGATCATTATGGCAGAAGTGCGCCTGCAGGAAGGTGAGTCTCGTAAGTGCCTTGTGGCGGTGGTTTAAGCGCAAGGTTCAGAGGGAAGGCATCATCAAGGAAGTAGAGCGCCACTCCTACTATCAGAGCCGGGCGCGAAGCGCCGAGTCAAGCGGGCTTTGGCGCGAAAGCGTGCCCTGAACAAAAATTCGCGAAGAGCGAGACTAGGTTGCCAGCAAATGGGGTGGCCGCTGTTGAGCAACAACCCCATTGCGACCGTCCTGTGGAAGATTTATCGGCCAGACTTATTTTTCAATATCGAAGTAAATCTTTGCTGTGGTGCGGTATTTGGTTATTTTCTTGCCATCGAGTTCCATTTCCAGTTCTGCAACCCGTGCCCACTTCATCCCACGAACCGTCTTCGCTGCTTCTGCTACGGCGTTTTCCGCGGCCTTGGCAAAGCTCTCCTTGGACGTTCCGACTACCTCAATGATCTTTTGGGTCATTCGATTCTCCTTTGATTTCCCGCTGGAGAATTGTACTGCGCGAGTGGTCGGCTGTGCTGCTCGATTGCCAAGAAGCAGAGCGTGTTCTCGTGAGCTGAATGCGCAGCATCCCAGCCAACACCCGAAATGATATTCCCATCTTGCTCTACACTCTGCATCTTTCTCCTCAGATGATTGAATTGGCTCGTGACGCTGGGATGCGCGGTGCGATTGCAAAGGAGGAAATGAGCAAGATCAGGTTTGCCATCAAGGCGCTTCAGCGCGGTGAGACTTTCTTCTATCAGAATTAGATAGCACCGAACACAAGAAGGGCGTCCAGACCATTCGGTTCTGGACGCCAGCAAATCCTTAAGGAGCGTCAAAAGACTCTCTAACGCGTACACTAGATCGACCCCTCGGTGTGCGCAAGATTCCTCTCGTACCTCAATCGTTGTTACTTCTTGACTGCACGTAAGGCGGCTGGCGACTTGTGTGGACCCCGACTGCTCGGCCCTCATTTCCACAGTGGCCCGTCAGAGCCATTCCCACGGGACAGTCTAGAATATAGGCTGGTGGTGAGCAGTTTTCGGGGGAGGGCTGTTCAGCGAAAACGCCCCACGGCTCAAACGAGCCTGGGGCGTTTTCCTTTTTGCACTTGCCGCGCCAACTAAGCGGTGAGCGGTTCTGAACGATGTATTCCGCTTGGACGTGCCGGCCTCGCGTCAGAGATTTCAGAAGGACTCCCGTTTGTTCCGCAAATTGCTTGCTGCTTTTGCAGGTGGCTCTGGAAGCGCCGGACGCTGCTCCCGCGTTTCTTCCGGGTTGATCGTCATCAGCTTCCACTTGCGATAAACGTTGCCGACCGCCAACGTCCAAAAGGGAACCAAATCAACGCCGGGTACAAGTTCAGCGAAAAACGTGGGCAAGAATTCCCAGTGCCAGCCCAAGAGGCGAACCAACACAGCGGCGACCGCGACATCAAGAACGTCGTCAGCGGGCGACAGCGCGCCCTCAGCGAACAAGGGAAATACGAGAATTTGCAAAGCGTCTGCCGCCATCGCCAAAATCAGCGCGGCTCGAAAACGCGAGCGAGCGGTGAGCAGGAGAGAGTCTTCCGGTAGCGTAGAGTCCTCGTGCATAGTGTTCTATTCTGACCCAATTCCCCACGGGTTGCGAGGCCGATCATTGAGAGCCAAATGCGTGGCTATCGAGCCGCGTATTCTGGCGCCGGAAAAGGCCTTAGAGTCACAATTACCTCAGTAATATCGAAGGGATTTCTGATTCCTGCAAATTGTCCTGGCTCTGGCACAATTGATTTCAAAGGTGTTGCGATGGAATTAGTCTCCCCCTCGGGTGATGTGTGTCGTCTCAGCAGGTCTGACGGCGACGATTCGTTGTCCTTCCATGCCAAGCTGCTCGACAGTTTGTTTGACGGAGTCTACTTCGTAGACGTTCAACGGAGGATCACGTATTGGAACCACGGCTCCGAGAATCTAACGGGATATTCGGCGGCTGAGGCCGTAGGGCGGCATTGTTTCGACAACTTTCTGGCGCATGTAGACAAGGCAGGGTGTGCCCTCTGCGCCAATGGATGTCCTCTCTCCAAAACCATCCAAGACGGGGAGCGACGAGAAGGCGAACTGTTCCTCAGACACAAGCAGGGGCACCGAGTCCCGATATGTGTGAGGGTCGCTCCGATCAAGAGCACATCCGGGGACATCATCGGAGCGGTGGAGGTTTTCAGCGACATTACAGCAAAAGAGCAGTCCGAGAAGCGGGTCCGAGAACTGGAGAGCATGGCCTATCTAGACAGTCTAACGAGCCTGCCCAACCGTCGCTATACCGGACTCAAAGTGAAGCAAGCATTGGAGGAATTCCAGCAATTCAGCCGTGTGTTCGGGCTTTTGATGATCGATATTGATGACTTCAAGCGAGTCAATGATCGTTATGGTCATGATGCTGGAGATGCCACTCTGAGAGTAGTGTCTGAAACCTTGAAAAAGAACTTGCGACGAGAAGACGACCTCGTTGGTCGATGGGGCGGGGAAGAATTCTTGATGTTGCTCTCGGATTTAAATGCCCCGTTGCTGCATGCGATTGCCGAACGTTTCCGCGTTCTGGTGGGCAAGTCGGGAACCTTCGTTGGCGAGAACCGGGGACCGGTCACGACCTCCATTGGAGCCACGCTTATCGCGAATGGGGATTCTGCCGAATCTGCAATTAAGAGGGCCGACCAGTTGATGTACTTGAGCAAGTCGAACGGCAAGAACCGAACGACAGTCGGGTAATCGGTTGCGTCGGCCCGACACGGTCAATGACACAAGTGGAACCGCTCTCGTTGATCGCCTCCTTATGCTCTTAGAACTCAGCCGATCACCTCGCATACCAATTCGGGGGGCGACCATCGGCTGCGTCATTCAGTCCTGCCTCGCGCATACAATGACGCCATGAAAGACCTGAACAATCGAATTGCTCTTGTGACTGGCGGCAGTCGCGGAATCGGAGCGGCAGTCGCTCTCGCATTGGCTGGGGCTGGTGCCCATGTTGCTGTGAACTACCGCGAACGAGCCGACGCTGCCCATGCGGTCTGTGACGCAATCAGCGGGATGGGGAGGAAGACAATCGCAATTCAAGCCGATGTTTCGGTCGCCTTAGACGTGAGGCGCATGGTCGCAGAAATTGAAGCGCACCTTGGTGGAATCGACATCCTCGTTAACAACGCAGGGATCGCCCATCCGCGCAAATTGGACGAGATCACGGAGGCGGAATGGGACGAAGTGCTCACCGTCAATCTAAAGTCCATGTTCCTGGTAACGCAGGCGGTGGTCGGCGGTATGCGACAAAAAAGATGGGGAAGGATCATCAATCTATCTTCGGTCGCAGCACAGACGGGCGGGGCTGTTGGGGCGCACTATGCATCGTCCAAAGCGGGCATCATAGGGCTGACCCACTCTTGTGCCTCGTCGCTCATTCGAGACGGAATCACCGTGAACGCCATTGCTCCCGCGCTGATTGAGACGGACATGGTGGCCAGCAATCCAAATGCGAGTCCCAGTCTTATTCCGATGGGGCATTTTGGCTCGGTGGATGACATCGCATCCGTAGCTGTGATGCTGGCGATAAATGACTACATGACCGGGCAGACGATTTCGGTCAATGGTGGCTGGTATATGAGCTAGGGGCTGTGGCGTCAAGGAGACACAGTACAGGAGACGATGAAAACGGGTGCCAGTGCGGGTGGGTAGTGGCTTAGTTCTAATTTCGGCTGAATCCGCGCCCGGAACAGCGTCATCCTGACCGCAGCCGTTCTTCAGGCGGAGAGAAGGATCTCGCGCGAGTCGGCACACTCTCACGCGAGATCCCTCTCCCGGCTGAACTGTGCCGGGCTTCGGGATGACGTCTTTGAAGCAGGAAGCACCAAACTGAGCCACTTCCTGCGGGTGCGGTGAATTGTCACGAAATGCGCAAGTGCTGTAAAATGAGAGAACGAGCGGGAGTAACTCAGTGGTAGAGTGCGACCTTGCCAAGGTCGAAGTCGCGGGTTCAAATCCCGTCTCCCGCTCCAGATTTTGTCCCGCCGGCTCGTTTTCCCTCAGATGGACTTTTTCCGGCCGGAACGCTAACGTATGGAACAGGGGCGCGGTACCCAAGTGGTAAGGGAGAGGTCTGCAAAACCTTTATGCGTCGGTTCGATTCCGACCCGCGCCTCCAAACTTTTCTTCCCAGTTCCCTGACCAAAACGGCGTTTACCGTCGATTTGACGCTTCGTCGTCGAGCGGCAAGAATGGAGCTCGCTCGGGCTCGAAGGCGGACAAAGACGGAGCGACGAATCCCTCTGAGCATTCCTCAAGATTGGCTGACGCCGAACCGGAAACTCCTTCGCTTCAGATTGAATGACACATCGCTCGCAGAGGGCACACTCTGGTTGATCATGGGGCTAGGGTGAAGGACGGCCGCGCCTTTGGTTTTCCCGACATTCGGCCGGGGCCTTCACAGTTTCACGCTTCACCTGCGTGGCGGAGAGAGTACCTTTTCAAATTTTGATTTCTGAATTGAGTCGTTCGCCTTGACAGCAGTCGGACCTTTGTATACCTTTCTAAGCCTTTGGCGCTTGGAAGGATTGTTTTGGGTTGCACCCCTGCGCCACTATTAAGGACCGGTCGAGTGCTGATAATCCGCGACGAACAGATGCGAGTGCTCGCCCAAGCGCTTACGGCGGCGTTCAAATCGAAACTTGCATCTGATCTGAAACAACGGTTTGCGGAGATCGGGCGAATCATCGATCAAGATCGGCTGTCTCTTGAAGTGGAGGGCGCCATCGCCGCGGCCACTGCGGTCGGACTCGAACGCGAATGCGATATTGCTAGGTACGCATTCCTCGTGATCAAGGAATTCGGTGGACAATGGACGGAACCCCTTCCGCCCCAAGCCAGGCGGATCCTCGGTGCAACCGCGATTCCGCCCGAACAAAGGCTGTCCTTACTGGAAGAATGGACCGAAGACTGGAAAGGGTTCGGTTCCTGATATGGCTTACGCCGGGAACCCAATTGGTGCTATCGCTGCCGCATGCAGAAGAGCGGCCAGGATCACCTACTGGGTGGAGGTTGAACTCTTCACCGAGGACGGCATCCCGGTGGCATGGGAGGACTA
>Ga0075030_100003054_pt1 | contig 15257 bp, 6 predicted proteins | sample LitLauG_LLR_2012_FD_71393 | JGI IMG/M metagenome (GOLD analysis project Ga0075030, IMG submission 71393) | Freshwater sediment microbial communities from Pennsylvania, USA - Little Laurel Run_MetaG_LLR_2012 | ecosystem: Environmental > Aquatic > Freshwater > Creek > Sediment | place: USA... | reverse complement strand
ACGTTCAACCACTTCCTTAAGTGACGCGCCTAGCCAATCGGCATCCATCAACAGTTCAGTCGCGTGGCCCAAGGAATGCAATCTTGCGATCAAGGTCTCGCGCGCTCCGTCGACGGAGCGGCTGTTGGTCAAGGTCTTTGACGCGACCGATTGAACCACCGCAAGCATATTCTTAGTTCGGTGTTGCAACTCGCGCACCAGCATCGCCTGACGAGCTTCAGACCGGTTTCGCTCGGAGATATCGACTAGCATATTGACGCCCCCGATAATCCTCTGGTCGGTACCGCGCATCAGAGCCGGATGCGATGTAACCCAGATCCGCGAGCCGTCTGGTCGCTCGACAATATATTCCGTTCCGCGGACAACTTTGCCCTGCTGTAATGCGACGGCCATAACACAGGTTTCAAGTGGCTGTGGCGTACCGTCGGGACAGTATAGCTTCCAACTTACACACCACCGGTCGGCGCCTCGCAGAGGCGTGCGGCCAGCGAGCTCCATACTGGCAGGATTGAAGTGTGTCAGCCAGCCATGGGCATCCGTGGTATATACTGCTGCCGGCAGCGCATCGATCATCTCCCGGAAGTGCCGCTCATTGTCGCGCAGTGCCTCCTCCGCACGTCTGCGCTCGGTGATATCAAGTCCGGCCGGGACGATGAGTATGACTTCGCCTCGCTCGTCGCGTATCGGACGAAGCGAAAAGTCGAATGTCTTCTTTTCTCCCGATGGAGTGATAATCAAGATCTCGGTTCTGACCGGCTCACCGGCCGCTGCCCGCAACACAGCCTGACGAACAACCTCTGGCGCGCCCGGCGTGAATTGGAACCAAACGGTATTCCAGAATGGCACTCCGACAACGTCCTCTATTTGGCAATTGGAAAATTCGAGCGCCGTTCGGTTGGCTTCGCGCAGGATGCCGTCGGGGGTCAGCAGCCCCATGTATTCGAATGTGCCATCATAAATTGCCCGCAGTTGCTCCTCGGACGTGCGAAGTGCGGTCGTGCGCTCAGTGACCCGTTGCTCGAGGGTATCGTTCAACTCCCGCAACTGATCCTCGGCGCGACGGCGCTGGGTGACTTCGGAAAGCAGGGTCCGATTGGACTTGCTGACTTCGCGACTCTTGCGGTGCAATTCGGCAAAAACAGCAACCTTAGAACGAAGTATTGTCGGGTTTGCCGGCTTTTGCAGATAGTCGACCGCACCTGTTTGGTAACCTTCGAGAACATGCTGGTCCTCGTTGTAATACGCTGTAAGAAATATTATCGGAACGCGCGAGGTCTTTTTTCGCTGCTTGATCATTTGAGCCAATTCGAACCCGGTCATGCCGGGCATGCGGATGTCGAGTATGAGGAGAGCGAATTCCTCAACGACAAGCGCGAGCAGTGCCTGCTCAGCAGATTCTGCCCGGACCAGACGGTAGCCAGGATCGTCGAGAACGGCTTCGAGCGCCGTGAGATTTTTTGGCTCGTCGTCGACGATCAAGATGCTGATCGTGTCATCGTCAGGAGCAGCCGCTTTTTCCGCTGCAGAGGGACGAAGCCCTGGTTCGATATCCTGGCGCCGCCCGGCTGCCGGCAATTCGGCTTTAGGGACAAAGTTGTTCATCTGAACAGCCACACGCGCATAAGAGAGAGCAGCTGATCGGTATTTACTGGTTTGGCGATATAATCACTGGCCCCCGCATCGAGGCATTTTTCGCGGTCACCCTTCATCGCTTTGGCGGTGAGCGCGAGTATCGGCAGGGTGCGGAGTTCCGGAGCTTTGCGGATCTCGCGGACCGTTTCATAGCCGTCCATCTCTGGCATCATAATGTCCATCAGCACGAGGCTTAAATCCGACGACTTTTGGATCAGTTCAATGGCCTGCCGGCCATTGGTTGCACTAATGACCTCCATATCTTGGTTTTCGAGCAAGCTGGTCAAAGCGAAGATGTTGCGGGCGTCGTCATCGACGACGAGTACCTTGCGACCCTTCAAGACCTGGTTGGTGCCGTGCAGACGCTCAAGCATCTGCTGCTTTTCAACCGGCAAGTCGGTTACAAGGCGGTGGAGGAAAAGTGCGGTCTCATCCAATAGCCGCTCGGGTGATCGGACGTCTTTGAGGACGATGCTCTTGGCCATGACTTTCAACCGCGCTTCTTCATCGACCGTCAATTCCTTGCCGGTGAAGACGACCACGGGAATATTGGCAAGGGCAGGTTCGATTTGGATCTTCTCCAAGAGTTCGAAGCCGGTCATATCGGGCAACCGCAAATCGAGGACGACACAATCGACGGCTCGCTCGCGCATCGACTGAAGAGCCTCGGCGCCCGTGCTCGCGGTAACCGTCTCGATATCATGATGGTCGAGCAGTGCGACAACTGAGTCCCGCTCGATGTCGTTGTCCTCGATGATCAGCAATCGCTTCGTGCGCGAAGTTGTGAAATCCTTGATGCGGTCAAATGCGGCCTCCAGGCCCTCGGTCGTCGGCTCCTTCACTAGGTAGGCGAAGGCGCCGTGGGCGAGCCCGTGTTGACGCTCCTCCTCCAAGCTGACGATTTGCACCGGAATATGGCGTGTGGTCGGGTCCAACTTGAGCTGATTGAGCACCGTCCAACCGAGCATATCGGGCAGAAATATATCGAGAGAGATCGCCGCGGGGCGGAACTGCCGAGCAAGCATCAACCCTGTTGTGCCCCTGGTGGCGACGATGCCCTTGAAGGCCTTGTCGCGAGCCAGACCGAGAAGAACGCGAGCATAGTGCGGATCGTCCTCGATGATGAGGAGCGTGGCATCGCCCTCGACGATGCTATCTCGGTCGTCGTCGATGTGTTCTTCGCGGGCAACCGGCAAAACGGTGATATCGCGAAGTTGTGGCCTGTCGAGCTCGCGGCTATCGGTCGATACGCTCCGTGAGCTGTCGCGGCCGGAGTAATGAAGCGGGAGATAGAGCGTGAAGGTACTTCCCTGTCCGTAGATGCTGGCGAGTTTGATCTCGCCGCCCAGGAGCATCGCTAGCTCGCGGCTGATCGCAAGCCCAAGGCCCGTACCGCCATATTTTCGAGAGGTCCCCGCGTCGGCTTGCTGGAACGCCTCAAAGATCAGCCGTTGCTTCTCAGCTGGGATTCCGATTCCAGTGTCCTCGACGGCGAATGACACGACCTGCTGGGCTTTGCTGAGTACCGGATGATCCGGGCTCCAGCCGTGAGTGGCGAGATCGACACGGACAGTGACATGGCCATTCGTTGTGAACTTGACCGCATTGGAAAGTAGGTTTTTGAGAATTTGTTGCAGGCGCTTGGGGTCGCTGGTCATGTCGTAGGGCAAGCCCTTGCCGAATTGCACGTTGAAAGGCAGATTTTTGGCCTCGGCCACATGGCGGAAGTTTCGATCGATGGTATCGCGTAAAGCGTTGAAGGTGAGTTCTTCGATCTCGACAGAGACGGTGCCGGATTCAATTTTTGAGAGATCGAGAATATCGTTGATCAGATTCAGCAGATCGTAGCCGGAGGAGTTGATATTCCGCGAGAACTCGACCTGCTTTCCCGACAGATTGCCGACCGGGTTCTCAGCGAGTTGTTGGCTGAGTATCAAAATGGAATTGAGCGGTGTGCGCAGCTCATGTGACATGTTGGCCAAGAACTCGGATTTGTATTTCGAGGTAAGAGCCAGCTCAGCGGCCTGTTCCTCGAGTGCGTGACGAGCTTGTTCGACCTCGGCATTCTTGCGCTCAACCTCGGCGTTTTGCTTGGCCAGCAGTTTCGCCTTTGTGCCGAGCTCTTCATTGGTTTGCTGGAGCTCACTCTGTCGAGATTGAAGCTCAACGGTCAATTGCTGCGATTGGGTGAGCAGACCCTCCGTACGCATTGTCGATTCGATGGTGTTGAAAACCGCACCGATGCTCAGGGTAAGTTGATCGAGAAACGCAAGGTTGACGTCAGTGAACGGTTGCAGGGTGGCCAGCTCGATGACCGCCTTGGTCTCTCCTTCAAAGAGGACTGGCAGGACGACGATGCTCAGCAATGGGGCCTGTCCGAGGCTGGAGGAGATGGTGAGGAACTCAGGCGGCACATCCGCCAGCAGGATGCGTTTTTTTTCAATTGCACACTGGCCGGCGAGGCCCTCGCCGAGATCGATGGTCTGAGCCAAATGACTACCTTTGTGCGCGTAACTCGAGAGTAGTTTCAGCTGACGGCTTTCACCCGCCCCCCCGAGATGATAGATGGTTCCCTGGTGTGCGCTTACGAGCGGGCTGAGTTCGCTCAGCAGCATTTGGCCGACGGTGCTCAGCTCGCGCTGACCCTGAAGCATACCGGTGAACCTGGCGAGATTGGTCTTCAACCAATCCTGCTCGCGGTTGCGTTCGGTCGTTTCCCGCAGGTTGGAGATCATCGTGTTAATGTTGTCCTTCAGCTCGGCCACTTCGCCACGGGTCTCGACCTGAATAGCTCGTGTAAGGTCGCCCTTAGTGACAGCGGTGGCGACTTCGGCGATGGCGCGAACCTGGCTGGTCAAATTGGCGGCGAGCAAGTTGACATTGCCCGTCAAATCCTTCCAGGTTCCGGCCGCGCCGGGAACATTGGCTTGGCCGCCAAGCCGCCCTTCGACCCCCACCTCGCGCGCCACGTTGGTGACCTGATCGGCGAAGGTTGCGAGTGTGTCTGTCATGTTATTGATGGTATCGGCCAGTGCAGCTACTTCACCTTTGGCCTGCACGGTCAGACGCTGACTGAGGTTGCCATTGGCTACCGCGGTCACCACTTTCACGATACCGCGGACTTGCTCGGTGAGGTTGGAAGCCATGAAATTGACGTTGTCGGTCAAATCCTTCCAAGTGCCGCCGACACCGGCGACCTGAGCCTGCCCGCCGAGCTTACCTTCGGTGCCGACCTCGCGCGCGACTCGGGTAACCTCACCAGCAAAAGCATTGAGCTGATCAACCATGGTGTTGATTGTGTTCTTCAGCTCCAGGATTTCACCCTTGACATCAACGGTGATTTTTCTGTTGAGGTCGCCGCGCGCGACAGCGGTGGTGACTTCAGCAATGTTGCGAACTTGAGCGGTCAGGTTGGCGCCCATCGTGTTGACTGAATCGGTGAGGTCCTTCCACGTTCCCGCGACGCCTGGCACAACCGCTTGCACGCCCAGCCGGCCCTCCGTGCCGACCTCGCGGGCCACCCGGGTGACCTCAGAGGCGAACGAGCGGAGTTGCTCGACCATGGTGTTGATGGTTTCCTTGAGTTGAAGGATCTCGCCGCGCACATCGACGGTGATCTTTTTTGATAGATCGCCGTTGGCAACGGCGATGGTGACCTCGGCGATGTTGCGCACTTGGCCCGTGAGGTTCGAGGCCATGGAATTGACGTTGTCGGTGAGATCCTTCCAGGTGCCTGCCACACCCGGAACCGTCGCCTGGCCACCCAACTTACCGTCAGTGCCGACCTCGCGCGCCACGCGAGTTACTTCCGAAGCAAAAGCAGAAAGCTGATCCACCATCGTGTTGACGGTTTCTTTCAGCTGCAGGATCTCACCTTTCACATCGACTGTAATCTTGCGACTCAGATCGCCACGTGCGATGGCCGTGGCCACGTCGGCGATGTTGCGAACTTGGCCGGTGAGATTCGAAGCCATGGAGTTTACGTTGTCGGTAAGGTCTTTCCATGTGCCCGCGACGCCCGGGACCGCCGCCTGTCCGCCGAGTTTGCCCTCGGTGCCGACCTCGCGCGCCACGCGGCTAACTTCCGCCGCGAACGAACGAAGCTGATCGACCATCGTGTTAATCGTTTCCTTGAGCTGCAGGATTTCTCCGCGCACATCGACCGTAATCTTTTTGGACAGGTCACCATTGGCAACCGCGATTGTCACTTCAGCGATGTTGCGGACCTGACCTGTCAGATTGTTGGCCATGGAATTGACGTTGTCGGTGAGGTCCTTCCAGGTGCCGGCCACACCTGGCACAACCGCCTGGCCGCCGAGCTTGCCTTCGGTGCCAACCTCACGAGCGACGCGGCTGACCTCGCCGGCGAAGGCGTTGAGCTGATCGACCATGGTGTTGATCGTGTTCTTCACTTCCAATATTTCACCGCGTACATCGGCGGTGATTTTCTTGGACAGATCGCCGCGGGCCACTGCGGTGGTAACCTCCGCGATGTTACGGACTTGGCCGGTAAGGTTCGAGGCCATGAAATTGACGCTGTCGGTCAAGTCCTTCCACGTACCGGCCACTCCCGGCACTTGAGCTTGTCCGCCGAGTTTGCCCTCGGTGCCGACCTCGCGCGCGACACGCGTGACCTCTGACGCGAACCCGTTGAGCTGATCGACCATGGTGTTGATCGTATTCTTCACTTCCAATATTTCGCCGCGCACGTCGGCGGTGATTTTCTTGGACAGGTCGCCACGGGCCACCGCCGTGGTGACCTCGGCGATGTTGCGGACCTGGCTGGTCAGGTTTGAGGCCATGAAATTGACGTTGTCCGTGAGGTCCTTCCAAGTGCCGCCGACGCCTCGCACGACCGCCTGGCCACCAAGCTTGCCTTCGGTGCCCACCTCGCGGGCCACCCGGCTCACCTCAGAAGCAAACGCGTTCAGCTGATCGACCATCGTATTGAGTGTGATCTTCAACTCGAGGATTTCGCCTTTGACGTCGACCGTAATTTTTCGCGATAGATCCCCGTTGGCAACCGCCGTCGCCACCTCGGCGATATTGCGGACCTGACCGGTCAGATTGTTGGCCATCGAATTGACGTTGTCGGTGAGGTCCTTCCAGGTTCCCGCAACACCCGGCACTGCCGCCTGGCCGCCAAGCTTCCCCTCCGTACCCACCTCTCGGGCGACGCGACTTACCTCGCCGGCGAATGCGTTCAGTTGATCGACCATGGTGTTGATCGTGATCTTCAGCTCCAAGATCTCGCCACGCACATCGACAGTTATCTTCTTGGACAAATCACCATTGGCGACCGCGGTGGTCACGTCAGCGATGTTGCGCACTTGGCCCGTGAGATTCGAGGCCATGAAATTCACGTTGTCAGTCAAATCCTTCCAGGTACCGGCCACACCGCGTACTTCGGCTTGGCCGCCGAGCTTGCCCTCGGTGCCCACCTCACGCGCCACACGCGTGACTTCCGAGGCAAAGCCGTTGAGCTGATCGACCATCGTGTTGATGGTATTCTTCAACGCCAGTATTTCGCCTTTGACATCGACCGTGATTTTTCGGGAGAGATCGCCCTTGGCGACCGCGGTCGTCACTTCGGCAATATTGCGCACTTGGCCCGTGAGATTGGAGGCCATCGAGTTCACAGAGTCCGTAAGGTCCTTCCAGGTTCCCGCCACGCCGGGCACCTGTGCCTGCCCACCCAACTTTCCTTCGGTGCCGACCTCGCGCGCTACCCGGGTGACTTCCGAAGAGAAGCCATTGAGCTGATCGACCATCGTGTTGATGGTTTCCTTCAGCTCGAGAATTTCACCTTTGACATCGACTGTGATCTTTCTCGACAGGTCGCCTCGCGCCACCGCGGTGGTTACCGTCGCGATGTTGCGGACCTGAGCCGTCAGATTGGTCGCCATGGCGTTTACGGAATCGGTGAGATCTTTCCAGGTTCCCGCCACACCGGGCACCACGGCCTGGCCGCCGAGACGTCCGTCCGTGCCGACCTCGCGCGCCACGCGCGTGACTTCGGACGCGAATGACCGAAGTTGGTCCACCATGGTGTTGATGGCCTCCTTCAGTTGGAGAATCTCGCCGCGCACATCGACGGTGATCTTCTTGGAAAGGTCGCCGTTAGCGACCGCAATCGTCACATCGGCGATGTTGCGGACCTGGGCCGTGAGATTGCCGGCCATCTGGTTGACGGACTCCGTGAGCTCCCTCCACACACCCGAGACGCCTCTGACCTGCGCTTGCCCGCCGAGTTTTCCCTCCGTACCCACCTCGCGTGCAACGCGAGTCACTTCCGACGTGAACACTGAAAGCTGTTCGATCATTTTGTTGACGAGTTGCGCCGAACGCAGGAATTCGCCCTTGAGCGGGCGCCCATCGACCTCCAACTCCATCGATTGACCAAGATCGCCCTTGGCGACCGCGCCGATTGTGCGCGCAACCTCAGTGGTTGGGCGGACCAAATCATCGAGCAACGTGTTCAACGACTCCACCTTAGTCGCCCACCCGCCAATCGCCTCGGGCACCGACATGCGTTGTTTGAGGCGGCCTTCCTTTCCAACCGTCTTGCTCAACCGCAAGACCTCGCGCGAGATGTGATCCTCCAGCGCCAGAGTTTGGTTGAATGCCTCAGCTATTCGACCATCCACGCCCTCCCAGTCCACCGGCAACCGCACTGAGAAATTCCCATCGCGAAAAGCCACCATCGCCGCGACAATCTGGCGAGACTTAGCCTCTGCAGAACGATCCGCAAACGACGCTCTCTTGTGGGCCTTGCCGGTGCTCCGGCTCATTGAGGCAGAAGATTTGCGAACGCGAGTGATTACTGTATCGGTCATGGGTCACCCAGAGATCAAACTACGGATTTAGTGGAGACTGTTTGAACAAATTCTCGCCAGTCATTAACTCGACGTCGCCGACGACCGGCAATCGCGGCGTAGCGGGCAGTTAGCTGGCTTCGGAGGAAGAGCCCACTGGAGACAAGCCGCGTACCGGCCAGACCGGTGACAGACGCATCCTCGGCCGCTGCGCAACTCATGGGCGCGTTGCTAAAGAAATGCGAGCATGGGTGGCGGCAAGCCGAACCCTTTCAGGGCCATCATCGCATTTCAGAGCTGAAGTGTACGACGCTCGACTAGCCACTGCCGATCCGGCCATAGTGGCATTTCCTGGTAGCGCGCGGGGTTGGCTGACGTCTACTCCGGTGATCGCACTCCCGCAGGGCTTGCGTTTCAGGAAATTCGGCTCGGGGCGCTCGCCTGTCAGTACTCTCTGAGCAAATGCCGTCACGAAAATCAACGCCGGGTCCCCTCATTTGTATTGTATCGTGTCGCTCACTGCCCCAGCCTCAAGTCGACCTCAACAAGTTGGACTGCGGCCCATACCAGCCCAAGTCGCATTCGAGGTCGCCATCCAGGGTTTCGTCCTCGAAGATCAATCAAACAGTCTGTTGCGACATAACTTTCCCATGTCCTGTCCTATGGCAGCGGCCGGTCGCTCAGAGAGGGTTCAATCCAATCGGTTCGGACAGCGCGGAAACGCCGCCAGAGCGTAGGATTCCACTCCCCGTCCGATGGTGAGTAACGCGCTGCAAGTCGGAAGGTTCCATTGCGGATCGAACAAAAATGTGTGTCGCGAGGCCAATCATTTTTGGTGGCAAACTTGCCGCGGTTGAGCTGGTAGCGGCACGGCATGCCGGCAATCCGATGAAGATGAGCTGGCCTGCGGCAGGATCCGCAGAAAGAAAAAAGAAGCGACGGTGTGGGCAGTTGTGCCGACGCCTGGTCGGGTATCTCACTCCAAGGAACCAATATCGATCTGGCGGGTTCTGAAACCAGGGTTTGGCGCTGTCAATGTTTCACGCCCGAACCCAAATAACGCACAACGAGGAGATATCTGATGAACTGGGACCAGATTGCTGGAAATTGGAAACAGATGCAAGGGAAGGCCAAGGAACAGTGGGGCAAACTGACGGACGATGACCTTACCGCCTCCGCGGGTCGCCGTGATCAACTCATTGGCAGCATACAGAAGCGGTATGGAATTGCCAAAGACGAGGCCGAGAGACAGATCGATAGCTGGGCCAAGAGCGCAAAGGATGCCCTTTGATCGCCGAGAGCTCTGCCTCGAACTCCAACAGGTTGCCCCAATCGATCTGTTGGAGTTCTTTGGAGGTAGCCAATTCGAGCGCCTTGCCGGCGCTTCGGATCGTCGATCTCGATTTGGCACTGTTCGGAGTTCTTGGGTAAAAGCCGGGTGATTGCTGAGCTCAATTGCGCGGCCATCAGCCCGGCCACCATATGCAATACCGCCAGCTGTGAACGACTAATATGCGGTATCGACCACCATATATGGTGCGTTGACTCCCAATTCGTTCCCAGATCGAAGCCGATCACGGCATCGGCTGGCGGCGCCTCGATATCCCACCGATCCGCATTTTAAATGGAACTGGATACGCGTGCCCGCGTTTTGGTCTCACGCCAATCGTGATCGAGCGAAAGCCGGAACGGAGAGGTTCATGAGTATCGTCGTGAAACTGAATGCGAACCAAGCGCGGCTGGACCCGGAGGCGGTCTTCTCCGACCCATCGCAAGTCATTGCGGCAGCTGGCCTCACTCGGGGTCAGAAGATCGCGACCCTCGATCGCTGGAAGCAAATGCTGCTGGAGCGGATGCGGGCGACAACCGAAGGCATGGCCCCGGTTGCCGGAGGTACTGCCGAGGAGGCAGCGACTGTCGAGCGCATTTCAAAAGCTCTGCGAGCATTGCAGGACGAGCTGCAGGACGAAGCGCCGGTGAGGCCAGAAGTGTAGGCAACACGCTCTCGAAAGCGCATGCGGCGCCGAACCAAACAGGTGGAGTGTTGGAACTCCGCGAACAACACTACGGGCAGCAAATGGCACTTAACGGAGTTATTTCTGCACACAGCCGTGATGCGTTGTGTCGATGACGCGATTCTCGATTTCTCTCAAGCTTGTGCAACACATTGGAGGTTCTCATGTTTCGTGATGTCGTCCTCTGGGTAGCCGGGGTGCCGATCTTTGTAATTGTATTGTTGCAGGTGTTTGGCGCTTTGCACTATTAGGTCGAGTGGCCCCCCGGTCTCATCATGCAGGTGTCCAGAGCACCACCCTCCGAGACGGTGGGCGATCAGGGCACCTGCATTTTCGTCGACCACGGCCTGATGCGCCAGAACGAGGCCGAGGAGGTCGTGCGGTGTTTCGCGGGCACTACAACATTCCGCTGGCCCGTGTGAACGCGGCGGCGAGGTTCGTTGGTGTGCTTGCCGGCAAAATGAAAGTTTCGCGCCTTGTGGAACGCGCGGACGCTCTAAACCGTTTCATGTCGGATAGGGCTAGGTACGACGGCCTAAGCCGACGACCAATTCGGGGGCGCGATGGCAAAGAAGAAGCTGGCTGATTGTCGATCCAAACCGGATCTCAAAAAGACTTCCGAGCCGAGCAGGGCGATCGTTCGTTCAGCCGAGTACCTGCGCTTTGCCATTCAGAACCACGCAGCACCACGCCTGCGCCGCGATCTCCGGTTCGAGCGTGCCCGAGATTGCAAATCCTCGGCGATCACCAGGCGGCCTTCGCTCGATGCGGCGGACAACCGCCTGGTCATTGAGGTAGAAGGTCTCCCGCTCGACCCCCGACGTTGTTGGCTACACTCCAGGACGAGAAGGACCCCCGTCCGGGATCGCCTATCCGAGTTTGTAGTCGTGCAAGGTTCAGAGCCAGTCGATGAGAGGAAAGGGCGTCATGCGTGTGCTCCTGGTCGAGGACGAGCCTTTGCTCTTGATGGCTGGGACGGACATGCTGACCGATCTGGGACATCAGGTCGTCGCCATGGCAACGGCGCTGAGTTCGGCGTTGCAAGCCGCGTGCTCCGCCGATTTCGACATCGCTGTGCTCGACGTAAACCTAAACGGCGACCGCATCGATGAAGTCGCCGCGCTTCTCGCCAGTCGCGGTATCCCTTTCGTGTTCACCACGGGCTACAGCGCCAGGACGTTGCCGGCAGGCTTCGCGGACAGGCCCTATGTCGGGAAGCCGTTCGAGACACGGCAGCTCGACGAGGCTCTGAGAGCGGCATGCGGGGACGGTGCGACGGCAGCATGAGATGCATGCGTGACGAACGGTTCGCCCGTCCAGTGGGAGAGCACGATGATGCCGGCAATTGTTTCAGGCGACCGACCGAAAACCAATTCCGCCAAGCGGCAGACGATGGCCGCGCTCACGCAAGCCCACGATTGGGCATCGACGCCGCTCGGCGAGCCGGGGCGTTGGCCGGAAAGTCTCAAGGCGGTCATCCAGGTCATGCTCGACTCTCGTTACGCCATGTGGCTCGGCTGGGGTGCGGACCTGACCTTCTTCTATAACGACGCCTATGCGGCGATGACGTTGGGTCCGAAGCACCCCTGGGCACTCGGCAAATCTGCACGGGAGGTATGGGCGGAGATCTGGCCAGACATTGGTCCGCGCGCCGAACAGGTCATGAGTTCAGGCGAGGCGACGTGGGATGACGGTCTGTTGCTTTTCCTCGAGCGCAACGACTTCCCCGAGGAGACCTACCATACCTTCTCCTACAGCCCCGTTCGCAACGGTAACGAGATCGGTGGCATGCTGTGCGTCGTCACCGAGGATACCGAGCGCAAGATCGCTGAGCGGCGTCTGAAGACGCTGCGAGAACTGGCCGACCGCAGCAACTCCGGAAAGACGGTCGAGGAGGCCTGCCGAGCGGCGGCCGACATACTTGGTGCCAATCCGCACGACGTGCCGATGGCTTTGATTTATCGGCTGGAGCCGGGCGGCCGAGCCGTGCTGGCCGGGATTGCTGGCGCGGAGCCGGGTTCGCCCCTAGCACCTGAGAGCGTCGAAGTGGGCAGCTCTGCTTGGCGATTCAATGAGGTGTTGGCTCGCAAGCAGGCTGTCGAGATTGCCGACATGCAGGATATCTTTGGCTCGGCTCCGCTCGGCTCATGGCCCGAGCGGCCGACCCGTGCTGTCGTGCAGCCGATCGCGAAGTCGGGAACGCGAGAGCTCGCCGGGTTTTTGGTCGGGGCCGCAAGCTCACGCCGGCCACTCGATGAGACGTACCGCGAGTTCTTCGGTCTGGTTGCATCGCAGATCGCGACCGCGATCACCAGCGCACAAGCATTCGCCCATGAGCGAGACCGCGCGGAGCAGCTAGCCGCGATCGACAAGGCCAAGACTGTGTTCTTCTCCAACGTCAGCCACGAGTTCCGCACGCCATTGACGCTGATGCTATCGCCGGTCGAGGAACTGTTGGCGAAGAGCCACACCGATCTGCCGCCGGCCGCGAAGGGCCAGTTGGAGGTGGTCAATCGGAACGGGCAGCGGCTGTTGCGCCTCGTCAACACGTTGCTCGACTTCTCGCGCATTGAAGCTGGACGTGTCCGAGCGACCTTCCGGCCGACAGACCTTGCCGCCTTTACCACGGAGCTCGCCAGTGTCTTTCGGTCTGCGACAGAACGCGCCGGTCTCGCGCTTGTGGTCGATGCGCCGCCAATTGGCGAGCCAGTCTACGTTGACCGCGAGATGTGGGAGAAGATCGTTCTCAACCTCCTCTCCAATGCCTTCAAGTTCACGTTCGACGGCGAGATTCTAGTCGCCCTGCGGAGTTCGGGCGATGTGGTCGAGCTCTCCATCTCGGACACCGGCACCGGCATTCCGGCCGAAGAGCTGGAGCGCGTGTTCGAGCGCTTTCATCGCATCGAGAATGCCCGGGGACGCACCCATGAAGGCTCGGGCATCGGCCTTGCGTTGGTGCAAGAACTGACGCGTTTGCATGGCGGGTCGGTCCGGGTCGCGAGCAGGCTGGGCAAGGGCTCCACCTTTACCGTGACCATCCCGTTGGGACGAGACCACCTGCCGGCCGATCAGATGAGCGAGGCAGGGAACATAAGACTGCTCGCATCGAGGCCGTACGTGGACGAGGCACTGCGTTGGCTTCCGGACGCTCAATCGGCGAAAGACACCACGCCGATGATTACCGACGACGACCCGCATGTCGCGACAATAAGTGCAAATGGCGCCGAGAAGCTGCCGAAAGTTCTGATCGCCGACGATAACTCCGACATGCGCCAATATCTGTCGCGGCTGCTGGCGACGCGTTTCCGAGTGGAAGCGGTCACGGACGGCGTGGCTGCATTGGCCGCAGCGCAACGGGAGGTGCCCGATCTGGTTCTCACAGATGTTATGATGCCCCAACTCGACGGTTTCGGGCTTCTGGCTGCGATTCGCGCCGATCCTCGCCTCCTATCCGTGCCGGTCGTCATGGTTTCGGCGCGGGCTGGCGAAGAGGCGCGAGTCGAGGGAATCGAGGCGGGTGCTGACGATTATCTGATCAAGCCGTTCTCGGCCCGCGAGCTGGTGGCTCGGGTCGAATCCAACCTAAAGCTCGCGAATCAGAGGCGATATGGCGAGGCACGCATAGCAGCGATCCTAGAGAGCATGCAGGACGGCTTCTACTCGGTCGACGAAGACTTCCGCTTCACGCGCTTCAATGCCGCTGCGAGGCGAGCATTCGCGGCGCAAGGGCTCGATGCCGACGCTCTGCTCGGCAAGCACATTTTCGACGAGGTGTTGCCAGAGGCGCGCGAGGACAAGGGCGGCCAAGCCTTGCTCACCGCCATGACCGAGCGGCGGTCGATTGCGGTGGACACTTTTTTTGCGCCCTGGCGGCGCTGGTTTCACATACGGCACGACCCAACGCCAGATGGCGGCGTCGCCACGTTTTTTCTCGACATCACCGAACAAAAGGAGGGCGAGGAGCGGCAACGTCTGCTGCTCGACGAGCTCAACCACCGTGTCAAGAACACACTGGCCATCGTGCAGTCGATCGCCGCGCAGACCGCTCGGGTTACCCCCGCACCACCTGAATTCGCCAAAACGTTCTCGGCGCGGCTGAGCGCCCTTGCCGGCGCACATTCGATCCTTACCCAGCGGTCCTGGCAGCATGCTTCTCTCTCTGAAATCGCTGCTCAGGCGATGGCGCCGTTCCGCCCAGCGGAGCGGGTCCGCATCGATGGCCCGGACGCCGTCATGCTGCCAACTGGCCACACCATGACCATGGCGCTGTTGCTCAACGAGCTTGCTACGAATGCCACCAAGTATGGTGCGCTCTCAACCGCGACCGGGCGTGTCGATATCCGTTGGCTTGTGTCCGCCGAAGGCGATATCGAGTTCACCTGGATCGAGTCTGGTGGTCCCGGGATCGAAGGGAGCCCCGAACGGAAGGGGTTCGGCTCCCGCCTCATCGAGATGAGCGCCTTACAGCTCAACGCTCAAACAGAACGCGTATTCGCCCCGACCGGACTGCATATCGCGATGCGCTTTCCGCTGCCACCAAAGCGGGAAGAAGCTCGGCGATAAGTAGTTCGCATGGAGTGCGCGTATACGTTGCAAAACGTCGTCCGGGCTCTTGCATCGGCGAACAAGGCTGGACCGCGAAGCTGCTTGGAGTCGCTTAAACGCGAATGAAGTCAGCTGTCTGTTGAGCTCTATCGAGCTTCGGCTGCTGAGTTCGGCGGCGGTCTTGGCGATCGGCAGCCTGGACGTCAGGCAGCCAGCGCTCGATCCGGTTCGGCAATTCTGGACTGGTATA
>Ga0075030_100003048_pt1 | contig 15268 bp, 15 predicted proteins | sample LitLauG_LLR_2012_FD_71393 | JGI IMG/M metagenome (GOLD analysis project Ga0075030, IMG submission 71393) | Freshwater sediment microbial communities from Pennsylvania, USA - Little Laurel Run_MetaG_LLR_2012 | ecosystem: Environmental > Aquatic > Freshwater > Creek > Sediment | place: USA... | reverse complement strand
CTCTTTCGAGGTCAGAGAAACTTCGATAAATTTTGTCGGGAGGCAAACTTCGAACCGCCGCAGGCGGGGAGCCTGAGCCATCAATAATGAGAAATCGGCCGACTGATATTCTCACTATTGATGGCTAAATCGGGAAAAAGTTTCATATTCTCACTCCAAGATGGCTCGTGACAGACCCCGTGACAAATCCTAACCTCGAAGATTTTACGGACCCCCACGACTTCGTACGCTCTCGATCGCAGGTGCCCCGGCGTTCATCGCCGTTGCCGTGCTGGTATTCGGAGTCAACGAACCCCTCAAGCGGTGCGGAACCCTGAAAGCGCTTGACCCCAACACGCCGAATGGAGAAGACCCCTCCCGAAGTACATTTGATCGCTTGACGCGGCCGGACCGCCCTGCCGGCTCAGTCGATCCGTCTTGGCCGGTCGGTGGAGCGGATGATGCGACCCTGGCCCTCGCGCTGAGGAAAGAGTCTCGGCCGACTCGGATTCACCTTCTCCTCAGCTCGAGCAACCACCACGATATCATTCCGCCCGATCTCATGCCCCGCTCCTGCTGCCAGTTCCGCTGCCAAACGTGCGATCTGGGGCGCCGCCACGCTCGTACCCGACAGAGTAAATGCCGATCCGCTGCGTGAGCCGGCGCCGAGAACGCCGCGATGGATGCGCGAATCGTCGCTGGCGGCGGACGCGTCCGGTCCCATTCTGTGCCCGCCGTAGTCGCAATAGGTCCAGGTCGGCCCTCCGGCGGAGTATTCGGCCGAAACCAGTTCCTGTCGAAACACCCCGCCCACGACCACCGGCGTGCAGGAGGTGGCGATCGCGTTGATGAGCGACACTCGCTTGATATGGCAAGCCGGATTCGCAGGGTCATCCTCCAATGGTCGACCGCTGATCGGGTTGTGGCGCAAGTAGGAGCCCTCGTCGAAATAGGATTGCCGGCCACGGATCGGGTAGCCGAAGGGGGTGTCATTGCGCTGGATCCAGGCCTCGATGTCCTCTCCATGATAGGCCGGGCCGCGCCAGATCTGCACCGTCCATAGGCCTGCTGGGGCGTCGGGCTCCTTGCCGCACTCTACATCCACTGGACGGAGATGTTCGGTGGGTCGCAGCGAGATGAGGAAGAGCCCCCGATCGGTCGGTGCGACTTCGAGCGAATATGACGCCGCTGCGATTACCGTCACGCCGTCGTCGTCGTAGAGGAGTACCTCTTTGCCAGGGATCTCGCCCAGCGGTTCGCTCCGCAGGCCCGCCGGGGTTTCGATCGCGATCCGCACGCGATCGTCGCTTCCCTTTTCGCGCTTCGGCAGCCAAATTTCGAGCTGACTGGTCGTCAAGCCGTTCGGCAAGACGCGCCACGGCAGCGTTGCAGGATTCTCGTAAGGGTCCTCTGCGCCGCCGTTCCAGCAAACTCTGGCGTGGCAGCGCGAGAGATGGGCGTTGCCGGCTGGCAGTATGAAGGTAAGCTCGCTATGGGTCTCGCCTACAGGGGTCGTGCCGAATCGCGCCTCGATGTCCTGTTCGATGACCGAGGTCCCGTCGTGGGGCCCCGCCGTCACGCCATAGCTGAAGTTGATGACGATCGGCAAAGGATCCTTCTTCGGACCGATGAGCGAGGCACGCTGCACGATGTAATCTATGGCGTTCTTGACATAGACCTCCAGGGTCGATCCCGACGTGTCGGCCGTGGTTGCGACCGGGAGCTGGACGGCGATAATGGGTTGGTCTGTGGGGGCTTTGACCAGATCGTAGCCGGCTGCGAGGTCCAGGACGTGCGTCCCGTGGGCGTAGCGCTGGGCAACAGGCTTGTGGTCCTGGTTAAGGAAATTCATGCTTCCGAACCGGGCGTAGATGCGATTCTCGTCGACGATCCCGCCCCGCGAACATTCATAGAGAAGTCTATCGATGCCGGGACTGCCGTCGCTCGCAACAGCCGCAGAGATCTCGCGCCCATAGGGGACGGTCGACGCCGGCCCAAGGAACTGACCGTCCTGCTGCCAGAAATAGGAGATGCGGGTCTTAACGGCGCTCGCCCGGAAACGGTCATGCGCAAAGGCTATCCCATCGTCGATGATGCCGATGACGACGCCCTGTTCGTGCGGAAACTCGAGCAGCGGCGCGCGGGCCAGCTCCTGTCCAGATCCGAATATCTTCAGATCCTGCTGTTGATCGGCCTTCAGCGGCAGACCCAGCTTGATCCGCTTCTTTGCGGCGCGAAATTTCGAGTAACGATCCTCGTCCGAAGTCGCCAAATCCAGGAAGAATTGCCGACGAGCGAACGCGGAGATGTGGTTGCCGACAGCGAAAGGAGATTTGGATTCAGAAGAGTCGAATTCCGGAATTAAAATCGGTAGCAGCTCCGTGTGCGAGTCGAAATGTTGAACGCGGTTTCTTTCCATAATGTCGCGCGTGGCGTCATCCAGAAGCGCCACCACGAATGGAATGACGAGATCCGTCTCGCAGCGACTGAACTCGCTCCAGGCCCTGTGCAGCAGCCAGTTGGCATAGGGATCCATTCCGACGATCGCAGAGAAGTCGGGAGCGCTGCGGGGGTCCTCTGTTTTCCAGAACATGGTCCGTCAACTCCCGAAGGATCAGCAGCGGAAACCCTGGTCAGGTCCATTCTTTGGAAGCGCGCTCCCAGAGCCACCTAAGGATGGGCGACGGCTCACCCAGGTCCACCGGATTTCCGTTTGCCATCTGAACGACGACGTCTTGGCGGAGATTTCGGATCTCCGTCTGGCGGAGGTTCTGTGTGTCGTAGTAATCCGACCAGTTGAAGTCCAAGGTGCGGTCGTACGCGGTGCCATCGAACGACCACGCGTTGAAATTGCCCGCCGCAGTCATCCGCCGCACGAGGTACGAACCGAGCGTCATCCCGAGAACGGCGCCCACGGCCGTGTCGACAGGAAAATGCAGGCCAGCAACTTGCCGGTTGATTGCAATTCGCGCCGCCTGTCTAAGGAGTTGTACGATAAAGAGTTGGTCGGAATAGACCGGGTTGCCGTTCACGCTGGTTAGGTAAATGAGGACGATGGCAGCGGCGAAGGCCTCGGTCGAGTGGCCGCTCGGCGTGCTTGCGTGTCCCGGAACTTGGATCATTGGCTGAATCTGTGCCGAATATTCCGAAGGTCGGCGGGTGGCCAAGGCATACTTGACGCGCATCTCGACGAATTGCGCCGTCCGGGACACGAGATCCATGATCTCGAACGTCCAGCGATGGCGTTCAGGATGAAGGGACAGGATTGAAGCGAAGAAAGTTTCGTTTCCGTCGATCTGCGCGAGAATTTCGTCCATCCTGTCGGCGCGCAGATCGGCATAGCCCGCTACGATCGTCGTCTGGTATTGGTAGGTCTCGTCTGGAGGTCGCTTTAGCTGGACCAGAGGTTTGTATTCAGCCAGCGGCGGCACTCCCGCCGCCACTGGGCGCCAGAGGTGCCAGACCGTGAATTGCTCCGTCGCGTCGACGCGTGAAAAGCCGATCCGCGACATGACCTCGAAGTCGAAGATCTGCGCGCGCCGATCTGGCGACCAGAGGCGGAGGTTGGAAGTATCCTCGACCGTGCGATTTCCCGGGAATGGGCGGAGTGCCAACGCGCGCGCATCGAAGGTTCCCGCGATGCCGTCTCGATTGCTAACCAGCGCACTGGCGTTGAGGGACGACGTGTTTTCTACGTCGGCGTCTATGTCGGAATGGCCGCCATGTCCACCATGTCCGCCGTGACCCCCGTGACCCCCGTGACCACCTTGCAATCCGGATGCAGGTATGGATTTCATCTTGCCTCCCCCCAACTACGAAGGGATGTATATCACATTGACGCGCCGTCCGCCTCACCCAATTTTGAGCAATTGTCTTGCCTATATTGAAGTCTGCGCCCGGGGCGCGCTCCAGATAGCCGGACGTCATTAGCGTCGGCGCGAGTTTGAATGCCTCCTGGGACGAAGCCCAGGCTTCGCTTCATAGCCCATCTACCATCGGACGACCGTGAGCACGCGCCACATCAAGGTGCGGGTCCGGTTGGCGCGCAGCGAACGACGTGGGAGCTCGATGACTCTCTCGAACCGGCCGGCCGTCAGATTGGTTTAAGACGGCTAGCAAATCGAAGAATCCGCGGAGGGGATCGAGCGGCGACGAGTACTTTAGGGGTTCGCAAGAGGGCATCGCGGTCTTTTGGGGTACAGATCGCTTCCGCGAACAGGTTGCCCGGCTCTCGCTGACGGCAGTCCGGCCTCGGCTCGATTCGCGCGAGGCCATTTCGCTTTGAACGATGCGCGCGGTCGCTTTCATGCAAGGCTCTGCCCTCGGCGCAGATTGTGCTACGGTGAGCTCCTCCGGAGCCGACGGTGAGTTTGCTCATGCCTCCCGAACAGCCGCCTAAGTCGGAATCCGCTTCGCCGGTTGGGCATGAGGCAGCCTTTGAAGCGGCCGAGCGCGGTGTATGCGCCGTGATGTTCATCGACGTGATGGAATCTGTCCGCTTAGTCGAGAGCGATGAGGCAGGCATCGTCGACAAATGGTTGCGGTTCGAGGCAGTCGTCAATCGAGAGATCTTGCCTCAACTCAACGGCCGCGTCGTCAAATCGCTCGGCGATGGCATGCTTCTCGAATTCAATGACGTGCGCGACGCGATCGGTGCAGCTTTCCAGATACAGGACTTCGCAAGCCTGTCATTGGGTTGTGACACCGGCGCGCCACTAAGCCTGAAGCTTCGAATCAGCATAGACTTCGGCCAGATTCTGAGAAGTGCCCACGATATCTATGGCCACCGGGTCAACATTGCTGCTCGACTTTTGTCACTTGCGGACGCGGACGAAATTGTTGTCTCCGCCAACGCTCGCGATCAGTTCACGGCCGGACTCGACGCGGACGTTGAAGACCTTGGATATTGCTACCTCAAGAATGTAACCGAGCCGGTTCGCGCTTTTCGGGTTCGTCGGCCGGGGTTTCAAGTTGCTCGCGGGCGGAGGCCTCGCTCGATCGATATTCGACCTGTGCTGGCCATCATACCTTTCGTAGGCAAATCGGCGGCGCCCGACGAGCACTATATGGGCGACATTCTTGCTGATGAACTGATCCATTCGTTTTCGCGGACGCCCGAACTCGCCGTCATTTCTCGGCTATCCACTGCCGCCTTCCGGGGAAGAACCGCCAGCCTTTCGGAACTTCGCTTACATCTGCACGCTGACTACGTCGTGTCCGGCAGCTTTCGGTCTGACAGCCGAAGGATCTTGGTTGATGTCGAGCTAGCGGATATTGAGACGGGCCGCGTGGTTTGGACGGACCGCTTGAGCGGCTTCGTTGCGGATCTCTTTTCGCACGAGCAACCTCTCGCGAGCCGGATTATTCGAGAAACCAGCTCCGCCATTCTAGCGCGAGAACTGCGGCGAGCGCGCACGGAGCCGCTGCCCAACCTCCAAACTTGCACACTGTTGCTGGGTGCTATCGCCCTGATGCACCGCCTCGTCCCTACGGACTTCATGGAGGCTCGGGACATGCTGGAAGCTGTAATCGGTCGAGCCTCTCACCAACCCGTCGCGCAAGCGTGGCTAGCGAAGTGGCACGTGTTGCGCGTGCAGCAGGGCTGGTCGGCGAACGTTATGGAAGATGCTCGTGCAGCGCTTGATCTTACGAAACGTGCACTGAATTCGGATCCCGAGTCGTCACTCGCTCTGGCTGCCGATGGCTTTGTGCATGCCAATCTGTTGAGGGACTTTGAGGTTGCTCGGGAGCGTTACAATAGTGCCCTGCTCTCTAATCCCAATGACAGTTTCGCCCTTCTTCTCAGAGGGATGTTGCATGCTTTTTGCGACGAGGGCCGCGAAGCGGTGCGAGATGTTGCACAGGCACTGGCACTCTCTCCACTGGACCCGCATCGGTACTTCTACGACTCGCTCGCAGCCTCTGCCCATCTGACCCGCGGCCGCTACAAACGCGCGGCGGAACTGGCACGCCGATCGCTTCGTGCGAACCGCACTCACACGTCGACTTGGAGAGTCCTCACGGTCGCGCAATGGCAATTGGGACAGGAAGAGGAAGCTCGCAGGTCTGCGCAGCAATTGCTGAAGCTTGAGCCGACGCTGACGGTGGAGGGCTACCGCAGCAGAGCTCCCAGTGCAGGCTTCAGGGTCTGCGAACTGATTACAAGTTCCTTAGCTCAATCGGGAATTCCAATACGATGATTTGAGTTGCCTCTCTGGAGCGCCAACCATGGGTTCGGTTGGCATTGCTACGGGAAGCGCGGTCAATGGTCGCAATGTTTGGGCTGCGGCGATAAATACGTGGTCTGCGACCATTGGGAGTGGGAAGAACCTGGGTGCATACCCCCAGGTATTTCCCGTTCCCCCTCAAGACGTCTGCCAACAGAGTATTGTCACTCCTTGCTGAAGTCTTCACAGGTCACAGCCAACACAAGCCGTCTAGATGTTTGGTCCCGGCATTTGATGGATCGGATTTCGTATCAATCGTTGCGGCTCTTTTGTCCAGAGCTTGCAGATGTATTCGTATGATGGCTCGTGACACCAGCGCTAAAGCAAACCTGTTACCCCAGGTTTTTCCCACTCCCAGCGACGACACGGGAGCGCAGCCCGGCGCCAGGACTATTCAGCGCTGTCGTTTGTCTCGGACTTTTCATTCGGCGTGGATTGTCGGTCCATCCCTCGCCGACATCGACCACACAAGCAGCGCCTTGCGGTGTGACGATGGTCGTCGTCCAGGTTCCCGCAGGAGAGGCGAAGATCACCAAGGCGGCGCCAGCAACTGAAAGACCCATTGCGACCGGCTTTTCATCAAAATCATGCGCGAGCTTTTCCTTGACCTGATCGTGCGGCGCGCATTCGACGGCGCTTGCCGGGGAGACAAGCGCCAGCGACGCGACCAATGGCAGCGCGCCGCCAAGACCTGGTATCCAACTTCGCATGATAGAGTCTCTCATCGTCGTGCCTCCTTTGTTTCGAGCGGGTCGTTGCGGAACGTCGCCGCGCTCAATTATCCCGGCTCAGTGCTGGTCTAGGAGCAGACGTAACGGGGGATGATCAAGCCAGCAGCGTTCCGGCCGAAACCGCGCCATCCGCAAGGCTTGCAGAGAAGGCGGTGTGAAATGAGCGACGATAAGGACATGACCGAACGCATCAAGCGTTTTCGCGGCAAGGCGCCCAAATTGGATGTCGCCGCACTCGCGCAGGTTCGCGACGCCGCCAGCGACGCCTTTGGGCTGGAGGGCGCCGCTGGCGAAAAGCCGAGTACACCGGAGGGCGGGGCGCGAAGAGAGGCGGCGGCAAAGCCACTCACGGCGCCGGCGCGCGTCCGGGCGGCGCAAGAGGCCGATCCGCCGCGGCGCGCGGAGACATCGTCGGAAGGTGACCAGGCGCGGCGCATCAATGTGACGGTGCGGATGGACGAGACGTTGCATCAGCAACTCAGGTTCCATGCCTTGGAGCACAATGTGACTCTTTCGGACCTCATCAGCGACGGGGCCCGCACGATCTTGGCCAAGAAGTGATTCTGAGGTGAATTGACGCAATCCTCGTCGCCGGCGACATTTTTTGACGGAAAGGCCGCCGCCACCGGCCGCACCTGGATCGCCGTCGAATACCGTGGCTGCCGGCGCAAACATCGCGACGTTGTCAGCTGGCGTCGCCAACGTCCGGGTTGGACGATCGCTCGATCGGCAGTCAGACCGGCGATATCGCCGTCGCCGCCTGGTTAGAGCCGCGCCTGCTTACAGACTTGCGGACGAATGCTCTGGATTGTGAGCGGAATGCGCCGCAGTGAACCTCGTATCAATCTCCCGGGCCGCCAGACGATACATCCGCCGGTTCTGCTTGGAGCCTAGAGCCTGATCGCGACTGGACAACCGCAACATATCTTTGCGCAGAAGGAGCGCCTTTTCGGCGCTCAAGAATGGCGGGTCAATCTGAGAGCCCAGCCCGCCTACCAACGACGATGGGAATGCGCTCGGGATCGTACCCGAATGGCCGAGACGGCGGCGCCGGCTTGGCGAGCGGCCGTAAGCCGCGAGGAGAGCCCGCCGGACACCTTGTCCGGATGCGCCCCAAATTCGCCTATGGGTTCGACTTGATTGCTGCCCGAGCGAACCTGCGCAAAGCAATCCTTTCCCTCTCAACGAGCAAGAGAATCGGGCCAGGCCCCGGCTATATATGGCGGCAAAGATTCGCGTGAAGTCTGTCGTGACCGTGGCGGTTCGATACGTCGCCACGGGCCGCACTCAGACACAGCCCACGCCGAATCAATCGGTACATCGCAATCCGCCATGGCTTCATCCCGGACGTTCCGGGATCACTGCGCCCATGTCGATCCCCGCTTCCCACGTGGCCTGCGCGATGGCGGCATCGAGCTCGGCTCGGATCTGGAGGCGCTCGGCGCGGTCCATGCAATTGCGCAGTTCAGCCTGAAGCAGCTCGATCTGTTCGTGAAGGCTCGACATCGCCGCGACCTTTCTTCTCGAGGTGAGGGAAGAGGAGCCGGCCTCCGAAGGAGGCCGGCGTGTCGAGGCGTCAGTTCGCGGGGTTCCAGATGATGACCTTCTTGGTCGGGTCGTCGCCGGGAGCGGGAGCGACATTGCCGTAGATCGTCCCGAACTCCGGCGCCGACATCGAGATCGAGATGTAGGGCTCGCCGCTGGCCTTCGAGGTCCGGTTCCAGCCGCCGCCGAGCTCAAAGCCGTTCTTGCGGCTGACGATGCGGTAGTCGGGCTCGTTGTCCTTCGCCTTGCGGGTGTTGGGGACCAGGGCGATCGGGGCGGTCACGGTGAGGGTGGTGAGCGTGCCTTCGAAGCCGTCGTTCTTCTGCGTCAGAGTTGCGATGGTGGCCATTGTCTCAAGTCCTTCGGTTGCTCGGGAACCATTCCCGATGGCGCGCAAAGAAGGGATTGGACGCCGTCGTCACCGCAGCGAAGCGAAGGGGAACCCCTCGCGGGTTGACGGCAGTAGGCGGCCGGACCCGTATAAAGCGACATGGTCAGGGGGATGGTTTTCAAGGCGGCGAGGACGCCAGACAATGTCGGCGATTGGAACTGAGCGAAGAATCGAAACGGCTTTGAAGGTGTGCGTCCGCGCACGCGATATGACACCTGCCCGCGAGCGGATCCCGAACGCCTGCGAGCGGCTAGCGGAGAGCCCATGACGACATGTAACCGCCGCAAGAACGGCTATGAGTATTGCTCCCCCGGCAAGGCCTAACTCCGATGGCGCAGCGCGAGACAACCCAATCGCGACGCGACCATACCCCGGAAATCGGGACGATCTACGGCAATGTCGCCCCGAGTGCGATGTTCCCCCACAAGCAGCCGTCATTAATGGGAACCGACGACAACGCCGCAAAGGACGAGAAACAGGTGCTTAACGTCGTGCTCCGCATTCGGCGATGTCGAGGCTGACTCGAACGTCCCGCCAAGATCCAGGCACCAAGCAAGAATCCGAATTGATCGTCCGGCGCGGCCTGTCGCGCTCGTAGCGGAGTTCGAATGTTGCCGGCCGTTGCAAATCGTGCAAAACGCGATCCGTCTCAACAAAATCAAGTGGGAGCTGATGTGGCGAAGGCGTTAGCGCGCGGCAAAAAGTCATCAACGAGACGACCGTGGTCAAAGGACGATCTGCGCTTCCTCAAGAGCATGGCCCGCAAGGAGCCGCTCGCCAAGATCGCCAAGTCGCTTAAGCGGACTGAGGGCGCGACACGTCATAAGGCGACGATCGAAGGCATCTCGCTCAGAATGTCGCCCAAGAAGCGAGCCCCGGCGAAGAAGCGTTGAGACAGAATGCAGCTGGCCGCGTGGCTCGCGACCAGAAAGCGCCCACGAGCAGCAGCGACTTTGCTTATTGAGACGCGGCGCCGCATCTTGCCGGAACTCGGTGGCGTCCGGCAGCGCTTGGATCGCCGGCCGCGAAGGCGTTCCCCAGATGACGCGCGGACGAAAAGCAGCGGTCGCCGAGGCCTATTCCGACCCGGAGATTGTGCAACAGGTCGTTGCACAATTGCCCTCTGACGTCGAGCAACCTCGGCATTGGCCAGATGCTGCGCGAACTCCATGCCAATGGAATCACGCTGCGCAGTGCGGCTGAATTTGAATCGGCCCTTCTCACAATGAACCGGGCCGCACATGGCGTCAACGTCGAACCGGACGCGGCGGAGCGGGCCAGTCAGGTCGGAGCTCGGTTCCTTGACGATCTGAGGAAGCTTGTCGATCCGCAAATGTGACCCTGGCGAAGCGCGGGCGTTTATGCAGCGTGCGGCCTCTCGAATCCTTGAAAAGGGTTCGAGCTCTCGTCGCCGAAGCGGTTGTCGAGGAAATGCCGCGATCGCCGACGAGAACAGCCGGTCGAAGCAAGATGAGTGGTCCGAACGAAGCGCTATCGGCTGGCGCATCGGCGCCAGCGACCCTTGTGTCGCGCGACAGGCGGCTTCTCCTTCAAAAGGGTGAACATCCGCCTTACCGTGGCGGATGCCATTTCGGGCCCTTGCCGGGAGCCTCGATCGCTCTTCGCGTGAGTTCCGCGGCCGTGCCGTGCAGCGAGCGCCCCTCGTCCCGCAATTCGCAAATGATGGGCGATAGGTCCATCGCGCGAGCGCGCAGCCGCCTTCGCCGCGCGACGTTGCTCGCCGCGTTGCCCCGGCAAGGTAGCTGCGGATTGGCCGCCGCCACCCTCCGATCTGGAACCTGTCAGGCAATCAGTAGTCCATTCCGCCCATGCCGCCACCAGGCATCGCCGGGGCATCTTTCTTCGGTCTGTCGGTGACCATCGCCTCGGTGGTGATCATAAGGCCGGCGACCGACGCTGCGTCCTGCAGGGCGACCCTGACCACTTTCGCCGGATCGACGATGCCAGCGCCAAGCATGTCGACATATTGCTCAGTCTGGGCGTCGAACCCATAGGTCTGCGACTTGTTTTCGAGAATCTTGCCAACGACGATCGAACCCTCGACGCCCGCGTTTTCGACGATCTGGCGAATCGGAGCCTCGAGCGCCCGAAGGACAATGTTGATTCCGGACTGCACGTCGGCGTTCTCATTGCTGAGCTTGCCAATGGCCGCCTTGGCGCGCAACAGCGCGACGCCGCCGCCGACAACGATCCCCTCTTCCACCGCCGCCCTCGTCGCGTGCACAGCGTCGTCGACTCGATCTTTCTTCTCCTTCACCTCAACCTCGGTCGAACCGCCGACGCGGATGATGGCGACGCCGCCGGTGAGTTTGGCGAGACGCTCCTGCAGCTTCTCCTTGTCATAGTCCGAAGTGGTTTCCTCGACTTGCGCCTTGATCTGTCCGATGCGCGCCTGGATGTCCGACTTCTTGCCCGACCCATCGATGATCGTGGTGTTCTCTTTCTCGATGCGCACCCGCTTGGCGCGGCCGAGCATCTGCAAGGTGACGTTCTCGAGCTTGATGCCGAGGTCCTCGGCGATCAGAGTGCCTCCGCTCAGAATGGCGATGTCCTCAAGCATCGCCTTGCGGCGATCGCCGAATCCCGGCGCCTTGACGGCGGCGACCTTGAGCCCGCCGCGCAGCTTGTTCACAACCAGCGTCGCCAAAGCCTCGCCTTCGATATCTTCCGCAATAATGAGAAGCGGCTTGCCTGATTGAACGATGGCCTCGAGAATCGGCAGCATCGCCTGCAGCGACGACAGCTTCTTCTCATGCAGGAGAATGTAGGGATCCTCGAGCTCCGCCACCATCTTCTCGGCATTGGTGATGAAGTAGGGCGAGAGATAGCCGCGATCGAACTGCATGCCTTCGACGACATCAAGCTCGGTCTCGAGGCTTTTCGCCTCTTCGACTGTAATGACGCCTTCGTTGCCGACCTTCTTCATCGCATCGGCGATCATCTTGCCGATCGCGCTGTCGCCATTCGCGGCGATTGTGCCGATCTGGGCGATCTCTTCGGAAGACTGCACTTTCTTGGCGCGGCGCTCGATATCCCTAACGACCGCGGTCACCGCAATGTCGATGCCGCGTTTTAGATCCATCGGGTTCATGCCGGCGGCGACGAGTTTTAGGCCTTCCTTCATGATCGAGGCGGCGAGCACCGTCGCCGTGGTCGTGCCATCGCCGGCAAGATCGTTGGTCTTGGACGCGACTTCGCGCACCATCTGCGCGCCCATGTTCTCGAACTTGTCCTCGAGCTCGATCTCCTTGGCGACGGCGACGCCGTCCTTGGTGATGCGCGGCGCGCCATAGGACTTATCGAGAAGAACATTGCGGCCCTTTGGACCGAGCGTCACCTTGACGGCGTTGTTGAGGATATCGACCCCGCGCAGCAGACGGTCGCGCGCGTCGGTGGAGAATCTGACGTCTTTGGCAGCCATGACTTTCAATCCATCTGTTCTGTCGAGGTGGGGAGCGGGTTTCAGGCCGCTTTTTTCTTCGCGACGCTCATGCCTTCGAGCACGCCCATGACGTCGGACTCTTTCATGATCAACAGGTCCTGACCGTCGATCTTGACTTCGGTGCCCGACCATTTGCCGAACAGCACGCGATCGCCGGCTTTGAGTTCGAGCGGAACGAGCTTGCCGCTCTCGTCGCGGGCTCCTGGCCCGGCGGCGATGACCTCGCCCTCCTGCGGCTTTTCCTTGACGGTATCCGGAATGATGATGCCGCCTTTCGTCTTCTCTTCGCCTTCAAGGCGGCGGATGACGACGCGGTCGTGCAAGGGACGGAATTTCATGGGGCTCGTTTCCTCTGTCTGCGCATCCGCCGCGCGGCTCGAGAGTCCGATGGTGTTGCGCGCTTTGACCCCGCTGTAGATGGGCGTGATTGGCACTCGTTACAAGAGAGTGCCAAATGCATTTTAGGCCGAATGACCGCGATGGTGCGCAAAGCGTGAGGTCGCGCTTGACGTGATCGTCTGTCAGGTTGCCAGGTCGTGGTCGAGAACGATTGAAAAATCTAGGCCGCTATGCCGCCATGACGAGGTTCGATCGCCGTCCACGACTGGCCCGCTGCGAAATTGGGCCGATCGCCGTCGCACGCCCGGGATGGCGCCGCTGCTTTGGCGAGCCCCATCTGCACGGCGAGTAGCCCGCCGGACGCCGGATGAAAGGCGCCGTGGGAGCTATTGCCGCCTGCTCAAACGAGTCGATAGACCTGCCCACTGCCCAAATCACGGCACAAGTCCACGCGGGCGCCGTCCCAATGATAGTCGAGATGCCGCCCCTGGATCGGATTCGAGGCGCAGTCGGGATAGAAAAGCCCGGCGCATTCCCCAACGCTTCGATAAACGAGGCCATCTGATCCGGTGACCCGAAGCTGAGCGCCGAGCATCTGGCTTGCCGCATAGTCGTGGGGATCGAGCGCGGCCAGGTGTTTCGGATCGCGGCTTCTGAGATCATGTAAGCGCGCATCGATATTGAGCACAATTTCTTGAAACTGAGAGGTCCATCCGGCTGGCTCGTTCGTGCGCGCCATGAATCGGCTGTGGTGGTAGACCGTCTCAAACAGCGCGACCTCGAACGAATTGCCGGCATAGAGAACGCCGAAGGCGCCCGCGCTGAAGCGGCTCGGCCGATCAGCGCTGACATGGGTGAACGGCGCCATGAGAGTACTGGCTCCCGGGCCCGCCACCCGCCTGCCCGCGGGGACAAGATCCAGATTGCCGATGCTTTCCATCAGCCGCGGATTGGTCTTCTGCTCTGCGGCGATAAGAAGCGGCCAGTCGGCCGGGTCCGCAATATCCTCGAACAAATCGATCGGCGGATGGAGGCTTCGGATGATTCGAACTGCGTTGCGCCAACTGACCTCAGTGAGAGGGACAGTGGCGATGTCGATCACCAGCCGCCTCGCTCGCTGTCCAGGTAGCGGCGAACCCGCATGAGGTCGGTTAGCTCTCCGCCAAGCATCACCTCCAGAACCGTCCGGCCAGCGAACGCGGCGTTCGGCGCCCGAATCCAGGCATAACCCCTTTGAGGCTCGCTGAAGATGATCCTCAGCGCCTTGTGGATGCCCATGAGGTTTGAAAGCCGCGCCTTGGCGTCTCGGTCAATCCGGCCAATCTCGCCTGCTTTCCAGCGCCGATAGGATCGAATAGGCAAGTCCAGCAAAGTGGCTGCGTCTTCGTCCGTAACCGCCCATAGGCGAAAGAGATTGACCGCTGCGCGAAACATGGCGGCGGCCTCGTCATCGGCGATAGGCGCCGGCGTGAAGTCCCGTGGCGCGGTATCGACAGGGAGCAACGCGGTCATCTGGCCTCCGATCTGGCATAATATATCAACTTCAGTGCCAAATGGCAACTTGCGTGTCAGACGTGCGTGTCAGACGGTATTTTGGCCTAGACTCAACATTCGTGTCGCCAGCCCAACTCTTCGCCCGTCACAAAAAACCCGTCCGCACTCTCGCTCTCGGCGCGTCGCGCCGGCGAACCGGTCGATGCGCATCCACTCAACGCGATGGACTTTCTGCTCGCGGTCGACGACGTCAGCCGCGTCGGCGCCCTGCGCCTTCCGGACGAAGAGGGACTATATCAACGCGCAGCAGAAGACGGCCGGCGGACCACGCCGCCGCTGATCGAACTGCCGCAACTGCTGGCGGCGACGCGCGCCGTAGAGACCAATTCCGAGACCGCAAGCGACCTCGCCTATCTCCGGGGGCGCGGCACTTCGCTTGGCGGTCTTCGGCCCAAGTGTTCGGTCGTCGACGATGACGGCTCCCTCGCAATCGGCAAGTTTCCGAGCGTCACCGATGAGCGGCCGGTCACCAAGGGCGAGGTCCTCGCGCTGCGGCTCGCGCGGCGCGCGGGGATCAATGCCGCCGAGGCGCGCCTCATCGACAGCGATGGCGCGCCGGTTGCCCTCATCAGGCGCTTCGACCGGACTACGGCCGGCGAGCGCCTGATGTATATGTCCGCGTCGACCATGCTCGACGTCGAGCCAAACGACGCCACGCAACACAGCTACACGGAGCTTGTCGATGCGCTTCGCCAGAATGGCGCGGAGCCCGCCGCCGACATCGAGGAATTGTGGCGGCGCATCGCCTTCTCGATTCTGATCACCAATGTCGATGATCACTTGCGCAACCACGGCTTTCTGCATGCTCAGCGAGGCCAGTGGCGGCTCGCGCCGGCGTTCGACGTCAACCCGTTCCCTGAGCGCGTGCGTGAGCTGAAAACCTGGGTGTCGAAAGAGACCGGCCCCGAGGCGACGATCGACGCCTTGATGTCCGTCGCGCCCTATTTCCGCATCGGCGCACAGAGAGCGCGCTCGATCCTCGCCGAGGTCGAGGCGAGCATCGCCACCTGGCGCGACGAGGGGCGAGCGCTCGCAATGA
>Ga0075030_100003047_pt1 | contig 15268 bp, 14 predicted proteins | sample LitLauG_LLR_2012_FD_71393 | JGI IMG/M metagenome (GOLD analysis project Ga0075030, IMG submission 71393) | Freshwater sediment microbial communities from Pennsylvania, USA - Little Laurel Run_MetaG_LLR_2012 | ecosystem: Environmental > Aquatic > Freshwater > Creek > Sediment | place: USA... | reverse complement strand
GTGCGAAGAATCACCAAGCCATCACATCGCCACTGCCTGCCCGCTTGGCTCTCTGGTAAGTGAGATTTGCAGCGACCATGTCCTCCATGGCGACGCCCATCGCCTTGTACACCGTAATCTCGACATCGCTAAGGCGACCCGGCTTCCGACCAAGAGCCACCGCTCCGAGAGTCGTTCCCGTGGAGGCGTCCAGGCCCGCGAGTTCGCCGCAACCCACCGGAGTTGGTTGAAAAGCATCCAGCGTTTCAACGAAAAGGCGATGCTCTCTTGCTAGAACCTTGGGGAGTTCACCGTTCGGGGGGCAATAGCCTACAGAGGACACATGGGCTCCGGGCTTTATCCATTCCGGCTTGATGGTAGGCGTAGGCGAGTGGGCTGCCAGACACACAATGTCCGACTCGCGCACAGCTGCTTCCACGTCGGCGGTTGCGCGTGCGATTTTGCTTCGAGTGGCCAGCTTCTGCGCGTCATCGAAGCGTAGCGAGCAGACGTTGACGTGTTCCAAATCCCGAATCAACGGGAGCAGCCGTAGGTGTCCGCGTCCTTGGACCCCAGCCCCGATCACAGTGGCAATCCGAGATCCTTTCCGACTCAGCATACGGGCTGCAAGAACCGCGGCTGCGGCGGTCCGGATACCCGTAATGTACGTACCATCCATCACGCAGGATGTAGCCCCGGTGTTGGGGTCGAACAGATTAATCAGGGCCAGGTGGTTGGGCAGCTCGATGTCCAGATTGCCATCGAAAACGTTGACGATTTTGACTGTGATTTGCATGCCAGGACGCCAGGCTAGCATTGCAAGAGAAAACCCCTTGCCATTGACGGACAATTTAGGCCGAGGTGGAGACTGAACTTCTCCCAATTCGAGCCCCCGAAAACCCTCTTCTAATCCGTCTAGAAGCTCCTGCAGGTCGAGATGCTTTTCCACGTCCGTTTCACTGAGAGTCATCACCAGCCGAATGCCCTTTTTGATTTCAAACGCGGCCTTGACTGCATGCTTTTTCGGCTGCACTCATGACATTCCTTTAAGTCACTCGCCCCGGTGCGAAGGCCCATTGTTTTCCGAGTGAGCGATCACATACGCGGTCGAGTGAAGGCCTTCATCAAATTCTAGTCGGTATTCCGCCGAATGCCCACGCATCGATTGACTTCTCCGGCACTCGCCGCTCGAGTGAGGACGCCAAACTCGGAAGTAATCCACCTGAAACGGCAAACAGGTGGTCCTAGAGAAGGGGCAATCGCTTAGCTGCTGTTAACAGGCGATTATACTCAAATTTCGATTTCTTTCGATTAAGTTCACATCCGACCGTTTGTCACTGGTGCGTCGTCGGGGATCGAATTACCCGCGCCACGATACCCGCTTCGGGAGAACCTTAAAAGGACAATCGATTCAAGATTTACGCTCTTTTCAGCGATGCTGATCCCACCAATCGCTGCGCGCATCTTCTTCAAGCCTTTCTCCATACAGAGTCCAAATCCAAGTGATGAGGTTCAGCATCTTAAGATGTTCATGGTTAGCTCGCCCGCTGTGGTTGCCTGGGGATTGCTGCTATCCAGGATGAACCCGAAAGAACCAAATAGGCAAAACACTCCTGCGAGGAAAACAATCAAAGATCGTCTGGACAAAGTTTTCCAGAAGCTCGTGGTGCCAGTCCAAGTCTTCCAATTCATGCGTTTCAATGGCGTAATGACTCAGCGTTGATTCAGTGCTGACCTTGCGAAAAACAGGATGAGGAGGCTGGCGCCAATCAGTACCAGCATTATGTGATGGTACAAGTCGTTGCTTGCCGTGCGTGGCCCTCTGCCCGCGGCCAGCGCAGCCATACCCAACAAAACTCCGCCGAGCGGGATCAAGTTGGCAATCATCGTGGTGCGCCATTCAACATGCGAGTGGAAGAACACAACAGCCACCCCCCAAATCAATGAAAGCCCGCACAGACTCTCTACAATTGTGGCAGGAACGGATGCGCGGCTCGTGAAATCGCCCGATGGCGATGCCTGCATGCTGAAGCGCTCCAAAGAAGAAGAGTGCTGCGTTTGCGATCATCACACATCCCAGAAATATCCTCATCGAATTACTTCTCCCATCTGGAAAGCTCTCAACGGTGCAAGTTTTTACGCTCCCGACCAACCGGAATCTCAGAGCAGCGCCTCAGAACCGAGCTGTGGCTTTGACTGGAACGAGGCCGGCGCCGCTGTGGCGATCCAGTCCTGCGGTACCTGTCCTTCCGGCAGCAACAGCCCCTTGTCGAGATAGCGCACGATGTTGGCATAATGCGCCGCATGGGGATCGTGCGTAACCAGAAGAATTGTTTTCCCGTGCTCCTTGTTCAAGGCAGACAGCAAGGTCAGAACATCGTTTGCCGATGCTGCATCGAGATTGCCTGTAGGTTCGTCGGCCAATATGAAGTCGGGGTCGGTGACGATCGCCCTGGCGATCGCGACCCGCTGCTCCTGGCCTCCAGAAAGCTGACGCGGGAAGTGATGCAACCGGTCTCCGAGCCCAACCAAATTCAGTGCGACCGTCGCATGCTCGCCTTGCTCCTTGGCGTTCAGCGCTGTCAGTTTCAGAGGTAACGCAACATTCTCTAGGGCAGTCAGAACCGGAATGAGGTTGAAGGATTGGAAAATGAATCCAATATGCGCGTTCCGCCAGCGCGCAAGCTCGCGACTGTTCAGTGAGGCAAGGTCCTGCTTCAGAACCAGCACCTCCCCGCTGCTTGGCCGATCCATGGCTGCGATCAGGTGGAGCAGTGTGGATTTGCCCGAACCGGAAGGTCCCATGAGCGCCAAAAAGTCGCCGCACGCAATCTCAAGGTCAACGTTTTTCAAGGCGCTTACGCGGCTCTCGTCGCGCACGTACTCTTTCGACAGTTTCTTGGCTTGAATGACGATTTCCATAACCTCTCCTGGTTACTCATCGCGCAACGCGCTTAGGATTTCTTTCCTGGCCGCCGATCGCGCCGGCAAGAAGCCTCCCAGCGCGCCGAGCACGATGGCGAAAGTCAAGCCGGCAAACATAACGGCCGTACCGGTGTGAAACTGAAAGGCAATTTCGCTGAAGGAAGCAAAATTTCCAACCCCGGTTGTCACCCAGTTGAGCGGCAGCGCCAGGAGACATCCCAGAATTCCCGCCAGGACCGACAGCAGCATTGATTCGATCAGAAAGCTGGCCAGGATGCTGGTTTCGGAAAAACCAAGGGTTCGCAGCGTACCGATCTCCTTCGCCCGCAGCGCCACCGCGGCATACATAGTGTTTATGGCGGCAAACCCACCTCCGATGGCCATGATCACAGCGACAAAGATTCCCAAAAACTCAAGCGGGGCTCCCGACGAAGTCTGGTTCTGGTAATAGTCTTGCTCGGTGATGGCCCGAGCCCCGAGGCGGCGGTCGTCCTCGATCGAGTGTTGCAGAGCGTCCAACGTGGGCGCGTCGGTGGCCTGCAACAACACCGAACTCGGGCTCGCTTGTCGGTTGTAATCGCCGCTTACCTGGTTGAGGTCCCCCCAGATTTCGCTGTCCATCGCGGATTCGCCTCCATGCATTACGCCGACGATTTCCCAATCGCCTTTACCGAACTGGATCTGGCGGCCGATCCGCGCCGAGGGATACCGCTTGGCGACCGCTTTGCCAACCACGATTTCTCTTTGGCCTGGCTGAAACCAGCGTCCTGCGATCAGTCGCACCTTTCTCATCTCGATTCCTGTTGTAGTCAGTCCGCGCACGGTGACGTTCATGCCCTTCGGGTTATCGACGCTCGGTAGATTCACTACGTTGACCAACTCCGGAGATGCCAACGGTTCGCCCCGCCGGCCCAAGGTAATGCCTGCCTGCGATCGCAGAGTGGCAAACGCTTCGGTGGAAACGATGCTGCCCAGTTCCGAGTCCCCGCCTTTCCGCAGGACCAGGAGTTGCAGGGGATTGGCTGTATTCCGGAAAACCGTTCTCAGGCCGTTGACCAGCGCGAGGGAGGCGACCAGGATCGCCACGCTCAACGCGATGCCAAGAGCGGTCATGATTGTCGTGGTCTTCCGTACCATTAGGTTTCGCAGGTTGTATGAAATGGGTATAGCCATAACTCATCCGTTGTAACGAAGGGCATCGAGAATCGAAGTCCGGGCCGCGCTCAGGCCCGGCACCACGGAACTGGCAAGACCGATCAGCAAAGCGATTATCAGTGTCAACGCCGCCGCCAGGGGAGAAAGGCTCAACCCTTTAATTGCCGATACAAATCCCGGCGCATTCTTCATGGCAGCAGCAATCGCCGCGCAGAGACCGCTTGCTAACACGCAGCCCAGCAAGCCCCCTGCAACGGCAATCAGGCTCGCTTCACCGACGACCATCTCGAGGATCTCTCCGGAGGAGAAGCCCAGAGTCTTCAGAATTCCCACTTCCCTTGTCCGTTCACGAACGGACATCGAGAGCATGTTTGCGGAAATCAAGAGAATGGTAAAAGTGACCGCGCCGCAGATTGCAGCCAGAAAAAGTTTCAGATTGCCCAGGAAGGAAACGAAGCTCAGAAAGAAGGCTTGCTCAGGCTCGCTTTTCGTCGGATATGGAGAATCGGCGAAAGCCTCATCGATCTGCCGGGCAACGTCGGATACAACGTCTTTGTTGTTGGCCTCGACGTAGAACTGCTGAACCATGTCGCGGTGATCATCACCAACGGGCAAGCTGTCGCGGAGATATGCCCAGTTAAAGTACAGAACCGAACTGACACCCGGATCATCGAAGATTCCCGCCAGCGTCAGTTCGAGAGTAATCGGCATACCGACGAGGGTGATCCTCTCTCCGAGCTTCCAACTCAGTTTCTCGGCTAGCGCCCTCGACGCTACGCAGGCTGTCTTTTGCGAAAGAAAGGCTTGCTTCTCGCTGGCTGTAATTCTGAATTCCGGATAGACGTCAAAGAGGGTTTGCGGTTCGATGGCAAACTGAGCGAACTGGTTCCTGGTATCGCGAGCGTCTTTGTATGTACCCCCGAACCAGCGCAGCCTGGTCACGGCACGCACCCCCGGAATCTGGGCAATCTTCTCTTCGTAAGCCACCGGCAGGTCCTGGGTGAGGGCAATCTTGTGATGGACTACCAATCGCATGGCCTGTCCTGGCGTGGTATCGCCGCCATAGAACAGGCTTCGGTAAAGTGCCAGGAGCACCCCGAGCAGGCAAAGCGATACGGCGACACTCGCCACGGTCAAAGCCGTACGACGGCGATTGCGCACCGCATTGCGAAGTACAAGAGGCAGGTAAGAGAACATTGCGTCATCTCCCGCTCCGAGGAGGAACCATCCTTGCCACTTATTTATACATACTGTATGCTTAATATGCAAGAGAAAACTATGTCACCTCGTCCCTACCGTATGGGTAAGCGCCAGGCGGCTGCCGACGACACACGTGCGCGCATCCTCGAAGCCGCCCGTCAACTCCTTGCGAATGAATCGGAAACGGACCTGAGCATGGAGGCAATCGCGCGCCGAGCGGATGTCTCCCGGCTTACCATTTACTACCAATTCAAATCGCGGCCTGGTCTCCTGGAGGCTCTTTATGATCACCTCGCCCTCCGCGGCAATATGCGACGCATGGCTGAAGTGTTCCACGAAACCGATCCTTCAGTCGCCTTGGAGAAGCTGGTCCTCACGTTCGTCGGTTTCTGGTCTTCAGATCCGGTCGTGATCCGTCGGCTGCGTGGAATGGCGGCACTCGACGCCGAGATTGATCAAGGCATCCGCGCCCGGGACGCGCGCCGCCAGCATGCGGCTCGCGAAATTATCAGACGGACCGTATTGGGTGGGAAGAAGAAGCTGTCTACGGAACAACAGAACCTAACCGCGGACGTTCTCAGTATGCTCACCAGTTTCGAGAGCTACGACGCGCTGGCCAGGGCCGGACACAACCAGGGAGCCATCCTTGCGACTCTAACTCGCATGGCTCGCGCTGCTATCGACTCGGCTGACTGAGTCGACGGGGGTTACATCTCATGGGTTGGTGCCGAAGCCCACACATACGTCGGGACTGATCGTCGCGGATTCGTCAACGCCGCACGGAGATCACGCCCGAATCGCAGACTAAGGGGGAGTTATGCCCCGGGCGGACTCTCAAACGACGCTGGCCAGAAGTCGGTTGGAGAAGGGATCGCCGTTGCTCCTGGATGACGAGCAAACCGGAAACTATCGGTCTAAAGATGAGAACGGGAGATCTCGGCTTGGTCAGTCAGCCAGAAATCTCCCGCGTTGATGTTCTTAGTTTCTATGCGTACAGCGCCAGACTGCTGCTGTTCGCATGCTTCTGCGCTTCTTCCGACTCGGCATCCTTACCTTTGAGATAGGCGAGGGTCACGTCCAGTGACTCGTGTCCAAGCCGTATTCGAATGGTGTTGACCGACTTCGTCAAATATCTTGAAATCAAGGTATAAACCTAGGCGCCGCCTACTGTCAAAGGAATTAAAGGGTGAAGGCGTCAAGAATGAAGATGTTTCACAACGGTTGAAGCGCTCGGAACCACTATTCCGGCTGCTGCCGCTTGAATCCATCTTCGATTAGCAGCTTGTCGATCGTCCCCTCTTGTTCTAGCGGGTTTACTCCCGGGTTGTGAGTTTTCAATCCGCCGTGGATCGAGATGGCTCGCGCGCTCCCGCCCGGCTTGATGCTTAGCCCGACCGCCGAGAGCTCCTGCACAACACCTTTTACCAGCGAGGGGCCAGTCCCGCCAAAGGTCTCAACTCCGTTCGCCACAGCAATCTCGCCGATCGCCTGACTAATCTGTATGCCAACCGCTCCGTCGCCATGGGTCACGATCCGGTCGAACTCTGCCTTTTCCACCGTTCCCGCATACACATTGAAACCACGCGCACCCTGACCGAAGGTTTCGATTGGAGATGCCAGCTTAATCTGCCGAGTAACTCCAAAGTTCACGAAGCCGATGCCGCTGGCTCCATGGGTCGTGATTTTTTTAGCGCCAAACCAGCGATCGACCGTCCCCCAGTTGTCGAGCGCCATATCATTCACGCCAAACGTGGTCACGGGACCCTCATTGTTCACGAGATCGACGGTTGCTCCGTGCACAACAAAAACCCCGCCGCTAATGAGGTCTGGTGTGCCTGGCTTGATCCGGCCGTCGCTGTAGACAGGGCCGGTGACCAATTCCTGAATTTGCACGGATCCGCCGGTGGTTCCAAATCCGCCAACAAAGACGCCTGATCCTAATACCGGGGCATTGGCTCTCCCCGCGGACAAGCCGGAGATATCGGCAGTGACCCTCGCCGCCGGGTCCGACTGCAGATTCCATAACGTAAAAGCGCCTTGAAGCACAAAGACCCCGAAGCCATTGGGTCGCTCAGTGCCAGATCTTGAATCTGCGGCCATGATGTCCAGGTTTCGCACCTCGACGTGGCCCGCTCTGATCTTGTCCCGCGCCAATATCCGGACCTGTCCGACAGTTTTCAAATCTGTAAGGCATAGTAAGCCCATGTCTTCGGCTGATTCGTCATTCCAGATCGCGCAGCGATCAGGATCCGTGATGAGTTTCAAAGTTGATACTGAATTGTTTGAAGACAACTGTATGCCGTCGCTGCCCCGAATGGAACTTCAATCCAGCCAATTCGGATGAAGTACCTCGTATTTCCTGGTTGGGGGAGAGTCGAAAGCCCGGTACTTCAGACAAAAAGGCTTCAACCGCAATGATCGCGACATTCGGACTCTTGAGAGACTGAAGCAGTTCATCAAGGGTTCGGACCGTGACACTATTCAATAGACGTTCCTCGCACATCTCGACTTAAACTTATACTACCTTGATATCAAGGTGTAAACTATTTTGAAGAATGTAGGCCTTGGCTAACGTGAAAGCGGATCCAAGCTCCCGGTGTCAACAATCGCCAGATCACAAACGAGGAGAGCTTATGAGGGCGGCATGGTACGAAAGACAAGGACCGGCACGAGAGGTTTTGACGGTCGGTGAGATGCCAGATTCGATTCCAGGCGCGGGCGAGGTGCGCATTCGCATAGCGGCGTCGGGTATCAACCCGGGGGACGTGAAAAAGCGCGACAACACTTTCAGTTCTGGTATGCCTTACCCTCGCGTCATTCCGCACAGTGACGGCGCTGGACGCATCGACCAACTCGGTGCGGGCATTTCGCCAGAATGGCTGGGGCGTTCGGTATGGTGCTACGGAGCCCAATCCTACCGTGCGTTTGGCACCGCGGCCGAATTTACGGTCGTTCCGCTCGAACTGGCCGTTCCGTTACCTGAAAATGTGGCAATGGAACAGGGTGCATGTCTCGGTATTCCTGGCATTACAGCGCATCGCGCAGTCCATGCGGCCGGTGCGGTAAACGGTCGGACGGTTTTGGTACAGGGAGCCGCAGGGTCCGTCGGCCTTTGCGCGGTTCAGTTGGCGCGCCGTGCCGGAGCTCGCGTCATAGGGGCAGTCCGGTCCTCAGAAGACGCGGAAACTGCGAAAAATGCGGGAGCTCACGAAGTGGTTCGCAATGACAATGAAGATGAGTTCAAGGCTCGGATGAAGGAGTTGGCTCCCGACGGCGTCGACCACATCGTGGAAGTGGCATTCGGGGCGAATATCGCGGCCGATGTCGATTTACTGAAGATGAATGGGTCGATTGCAGCCTATGCCACAAACGTTGGTACTCCGACTATTCCGTTCTGGCTGATGGTGTTCAAGAACATTCGGCTCTTCTTCTTGGGCAGCGACGACTTTTCGAAGGAAGACAAGATTAGGGCGACACATGATCTGAACGTGGCGCTCGAAGCCGGCTGGGCAGGTTTCGAAATCGCTGAACGAGTCCCGCTATCGGGGATTGCTCGGGCTCATGAACTCGTCGAGCATCCTGCCCGACGCGGACGAGTTGTCGTTACGGTGTGATTTCCGAGCCTCTATTAAGCTGCTGTTCTCCGGCCGAAAAAGCGAAAGCGACCCCGTCGTTGGTAGGCTCGGCGGGCCGGCACGATCAGACATACTTTTGAACCTCCATTCGCAGTACCGTCGTAAAAAAAGTCCGCTCCAATCCGTTCTGCGCGCTCCTCCATGCCTAGAATTCCCCAATGGCCGTTGGCTTCATTTGCGCGTAAGGCTTCGGCGTCGAATCCGCGGCCGTTATCGCGGCAGGTCATCCTGAACTCGCGCTGCTGATAATCAAGTTCCACGATGACCTGTGAAGCCCCAGAGTGCCGATAGGCGTTGGTCACGGCCTCTCGTGCAATGCAGAAAACCTCGTCAACCACATGGCCTTGAAGGGTATCGCTTCCTCCCTTGCGTTCGACCGCGCAGTCAATTGCCGCAATGCTATTGAGATTGGCGGCTACGCCCTCAATTAAGGATTTCAACTCGGCATCCGTAAGGTTTTCCGATCGAAGCCTGCTGACTCGATTGCGGCCTTCGACGATGATCTGGTCTGCCGTTGTCAGAGCTCTCTCCAAAGCAGGCTTTGATTCATGATCGGCAGGCACTTTCTCCGCCGCAACGTGAAAGTTCAGCAGCAGGCCCTGAACTCCCTGCAATAAAGTGTCATGCAATTCGCGCGCGATCCGAATGCGTTCGTCAGCCCGTTCTTCGGCGCGTATTCTGATGGCGCTTGAAACGTATCGGACCCGCAGCGAAATGGCGAACCAGGCAAGAAGAACACCTGCCAAAACGAACAGGCCTTGAACCCATGGCCTCTGATAAAAATGTGGCAGGATTCTGAATGTTGCGGAAGAGACCGCTTGGGTCCATATATCGTTTCCGTTCGACGCCATCACCTGAAATCTGTAGCTACCGGGACGAAGATGCGTATAGGTCGCCTCGGTTCGCGGCCCTACGTCCTGCCAACTTGAATCTCGCGAATCTGAGCCCAGGCCCTCAAGCCGGTAGCGGTACACGACTCTTCTGGGGTCCGTGAGGTCTACGCCGAAATACTTCACATCCAGGGTGTGCGTGTCCGGAGGAAAGGTGGCACTCGCGTCCATCTCGTGGCCGTCGGCAACAATGGAGCGAATTGAAAGCAGAGGCGGGTGCTGCGGCGCCGTGAGATGATCCGGATCGACAGAAACCACTCCATTCATCGTCGAGAACCAGAGCCGTCCAGTCGGGTCGATGTGGGCCGAATTCCGAAATAAAATCGGGACGTCCGGGCCGACGAAATCTCCCTCTTGCAAGTTAATGGAGGCAACCTTGTGAGCGGGGTCCGCCAGTGCAGCCTGAACTTCGGCGGCAGGTACGCGAACAATGCCGCGCGCCCCGTTCATCCACAAATCTCCGCTGTGGGATTCGACAACACCAGTGATCATTCTCCCTTGCTCGGGATGCAGAAACGAGAATCTTTGAAACCTGTTCTCCCGATCAACCGCGATTCCATACCTGCCGTAGGCGACGACTCCGTATGAGGTCTGGGCAAATGACAAAGCCCCTGCGCCCTCTAAAGTGGTTAACGAACCTCCTTCGATTCTTCCCACCGTGTCAGCGGAATTCGTGAATCCAACATACAGACGCCCTTTCGTGTCCATGAGCATTCCACAAATCTCTGGTAATGCCAGGTTGGGCAGATAGGGTGACCACTTGCCAGCACTGTATTTCCAGAGTCCGTGTCCGTCGGGCCCTCCGGTGGCAGCGATTAGATCGCCGTCAAGCCCTTCTATCACTCCGAGAAAGTCGTAATGGCTGCGACCATACCGCCTGTGTCCGGGAAGCAGCGGCAAGTGCCGAATGTGCCCATTGCGTACAACGGAGATTCCAGAGTCGCCAATGACATAGATCTGCCCATCTTTTTCACAAAAAAGACTGCCACCGCCATTCCCATTCTGGACAACCGTCGCGCGTCGGCTCTTTGGAAAGAATAACTGGAGGTTTACATCAGTATTCGCGATCCATACTTCACCTCGGGTATCGACGCACGAGTACCATTCTCGGATCTGTGCATTCGGGATAGCCGGCGTAAGATTCGCATGCTGAAATCGATCAAGGCCGCCTGATCCGCCAATCCAGACATTACCGTCGAGGTCGCTCAATAAAGAATGCGCATCAAGGTTCTTTGAACGATCGCTGCGAGTGTAGAGATCGGGTGCGTTCCTACGGGGGTCAGAGTCAGGGCCGGCCAGCGCGTCGGCGCTGATGCGCTGCAAACCCTCGTCGTTGAAAATCCAGAGAGAACCGTCCGGTGCCAACAGAAGTTCATCGATCTGGCCGTGAACTCGTGGAGCAAAAAGCTTTCGCCCAATCTGGTCGACGTGCTGGAGATTCGGCGCGCCAGCCGGTCCTGGCCCACCCCCCCTCATCCACAACGTGTGGTCTCGGCTTTCCACTATCCTCGCCTTACCGTAAACGTGAACGCCGGTCGGAGTAAATCCGGCTTCATCCTTCGACCTTCGATACAACTCCTCGTTCTGGATGACCCACTGCGTGTAGCTCGAATCGATAAACAGTTGGGAGATATAGCTCGGGGATTGAATTGGGTCAGCCTGTTGATGCCAAACTTCGTCCGGTCCCAGCTTGACGAGATGTCTCCGATTGAGAACAGCCCAAAGCGTACCGTTTGAATCCTCTTGCGGATTACCGAGCGTGAACAAATCCTCTCCTTCAACGCGACCATAGACTCGCACTTCTCCCCGATGAATTCGGATTGCCGGCCCGTGCAAGGGGAAAAGCCAAAGGTCTCCCGCTTTCGAGACAAACAGTTTTCCCAAAGTACCTCCGGGAAGGGGTGGCGAGCCTGGCTTGGGATGGAACGTATCGAAAGTGACGCCGTCAAAAGTAAAAAGGCCAGCGAAGCTGTTGATCCATAGAATACCGTCAGGCGTCTGCGCGAGATCGAAGATTCCTTGTGGAGCTCCGTCACGACCGGTCCATGTAGTGTGAACCATCTGCGAGATGGTTTGCTCTTGTGCACAGAGCGGTAGCGCCATACTCAGCCGAAACAACAATGGAACCAGAATCAGCCATTTCAGGACGTGGCCTGATCGGCGCTGAGCGCTCATTGTGACTCTGCTTTCCCCCAGAACGAGAGTCTTTCGGGCGAAGCCACATCGCGAGGGCGATGAGGGCCAGTGCGAGCTTTCATTATAAAGTCTCTTGACTTCGAGACGACTGATAAAACACGACCCAAAAGGGGGGGTATCGGGCTCTCCCCAAAAAATGCGAAAATCGGGGGTTGGGTGCTACGGCTTACATAGGTCGCGACATGGTGCCAAAGTCATCCTCCCCGCGAATCCGCATTCTCATCGTTGACGATCATCCTGTTTTGCGTGAAGGCCTAGTGACGATCATCGAAAGCCAATCCGATCTTGCGGTTGTTGCACAGGCGGGGACGGGAAAAGAAGCAATTACGCTTTTTGAAGAGCACCGTCCTGATATTACGTTGATGGATTTGGGATTGCCGGACGTAAACGGCATCGACGTGATCACCACGCTGCGCCAGACACATCCTGATGCACGGATCATTGTTCTGACTACGTACCTCGGTGACGTGCAGGCGATCCGTGCGCTACGGGCTGGTGCTTCGGGCTATCTGTTGAAGGCAACCTTGCGGCGAGACCTTTTAGACTCGATTCGTGCGGTCCACGCTGGACTGCGTCATGTTCAAGCTGAAGTGGCCACAGAACTAGGGCAACACGCCGCCGAACACTCCCTCACGACGCGAGAGGTCGAAGTCTTGAAACTTATTGCGAAGGGCTGCTCGAATAAAGTGGTGGCAGACCGCTTGAACATCAGTGAGGACACGGTCAAGGGACACGTCCGAAATATTCTATTCAAGCTGAAAGCAAACGACAGAACTCACGCCGTCACAATCGCGCTGCATCGTGGTTTCTTCGAAATATGATAGACAAGATTCCTTATTGTCATGACATCAAGGTTCTTTTCCCTCTACAATCCTCAGATGGAAGAAGAGGCGAAGAGACGATTCAAGTCTGACGGGACACACGTCTTCGTGGTGCTTTGGAAAACCTATCGCGCACTGCTGGCTGATGCTGAAGCCAGCATCAAACGAATCAACTTGTGTGACTCGGATTTTAGAGTCCTTGAGGCACTACTCCACAAAGGGCCTTTGCCAGTAAACATCATCGGACAAATGATAGAGCTCACCACGGGTTCTATAACAAGCGCCATCGACCGGCTTGAAAGCAAGTGGTTGGTCGTGCGAAAGCACCATCTTACTGACCGAAGAATTCGGATTGTCGAACTGACAAACAAAGGCCGCCAGTTGATTGAGAAGGCCTTTACCCAGCACCAACTTGACATGGAAAAAGCAGTTTCAAACCTTTCCCGCGCGGAGCGGGGAATGCTTGTCGATCTCTTGAAGCGCCTCGGCGATCGCGATCGCCTCTCGCGGATCTAGCCCAACTCTGCCACGACATTTGCCGGTTCTCTTGTCGTAGGAAGCTTTTGTGCAAGTCAGTGATCTCAACGCCGGTCTGATCGTGCATCAGATCTTGGGGCGGATTGTTCCAAATGTGAAATTCTGCATTTCACAACGGACCTCTAGTCACGGGAATGCACGAACGCTATCTTCACCTCAATAGTTGCTTCACCTCAAGATACCGCACGTTGCGCGCTCACAAATGAAAGACAGGGATACCACTCGAAAGGGGGGTGTCGATCCAAGACGATTTGGCGATTTTCATTCGCGACAAACTGGCCCAGAATGTTGCCGGAAGAGGTTGATCGGCGATGAAAACATCCCTGAAAGGAATCAATCCTGATTCGAAGCCCAAAGGAAACGTTTGTGAAGACTGCCTGAACTCCGGTGGGTGGTGGCTTCATCTTCGCCGATGCGCGGAGTGCGGCTACATTGGCTGTTGCGATAGTTCACCGAATCAGCACGCAGCGAAGCACGCGGAGCATATGGGACACCCCGTCGTAGCCAGTTTCGAACCCCTCCAGAATTGGTTTTATGACTACCAAAGGAAGAAGGTGCTGAGAGGCCCAAGACTGGTGGGGCCTCGTTGGCGGCCCGAGACTCAGCCAGCCCCAGGCCCCGAAGGCCGGGTGCCTCCGAACTGGGAATCTCTGCTGCACGACGTTGCTTAAACCGGCGACTGGCCGATTTGCGGAGAAGAAAGGAGCAGGACGATGGCCTCCGTAGTAATGGTTGTTTCCGCTGCAAATGTGTGGACGATGAAGAACTCCCAACCTCATCTAACCGGTTTCTGGTCCGAGGAATTCGTAACGCCGCATCGAAAGTTCGCCGAGGCCGGACTCAAAGTCACAGTTGCGAGTCCCGGTGGCGTAACTCCGACTGTTGATCCTTTGAGTTTGAATCTGGCTTACAACAACAACGACGAAAACAAAGTCAGGGAGCAACAGGATTATATAAAACGCCTGGGCCCAGTCGTCACATCGCCAATGCGTGTCGAGGACATCACTCCCGATCAGTTCGACGTGGTCTTTCTTGTCGGCGGCCACGGACCGATGCAGGACATGGCCGTGCATCCGATGATCGGACGAGTGCTTGTCGCAATGCTCGATAATCCCAGAAAAATCGTTGCCGCGGTCTGCCACGGTCCTGCTGGCTTCTTCACTGCTTCGCGTCCGGATGGAACTTGGGCGCTAAAAGACCGAATGCTAACCGGCTTCAGCGACGAGGAAGAAACGCAAGCGGGCTTTGCCGGCAACGCACCATGGCTCCTAGAAGATCGACTCCGCATCTCTGGCGCCCATTATGTTGCAAAACCCGCTTGGACGCCCCATGTCGTTGTCGACGGCAACCTCGTCACCGGTCAGCAGAACTATTCCGCCGGAGTGACTGCTGACGGTGTTTTGAAGCAACTCGCAGTTGCCGTGTGAGTTTGGTCCGAAACGCGCGTCAGGAGGAGTTTCGCAAGAGGAGAAGAGCATGCCGCGTGAACCGAAAGAAATCGCGACCAGGCTTCTCGAAGGAGTCCGCGATCCGAAAATTGTGAGGGATCTGTGCGCGGCTGATGTCACCTATGTCTCGCTTAACTATAGCGACCCCGACTTGCGCGAGATCATGCCATGGTGCGGCACAAGCCACGGAGTGGATGCCATCATCAAAACCTTTGATGATGTAGCGCGATTCTGGAATGTCGAGTCTTTTACGCCAGAGGACATTTTTGGAGAAGGCGATAAGGTAGCGGTCTTTGGGAGATTCACCTATACCTCAACCAAAATGCGCAAGACGGTGACATCGCCATTTGCCATCCTCTTCAGGCTGAAGGGTGACAAGATGGAGTACATGCAGTTCATGGAGGACACGTTTTGCACTGCCTCCAGTTTTCGGTCGGGAGGAACGTGGAAGTTCCAGAGCGATCCCAATGGGGGGGAAGTCG
>Ga0075030_100003045_pt1 | contig 15271 bp, 16 predicted proteins | sample LitLauG_LLR_2012_FD_71393 | JGI IMG/M metagenome (GOLD analysis project Ga0075030, IMG submission 71393) | Freshwater sediment microbial communities from Pennsylvania, USA - Little Laurel Run_MetaG_LLR_2012 | ecosystem: Environmental > Aquatic > Freshwater > Creek > Sediment | place: USA... | reverse complement strand
GCGGTTTCTTGACGCGTGAAACCTCACGGGCAGGTCGTAACCCTCACCTCACATCGACAAAAAAGTGCCGGGCCACTGATCGATGGACCAATGACCCGGCTGTTCCCCCCAGAACAATTGCAGTTTCACACACCTCTGCTCGATTGCAACAGAAGATTGTGAATTTTTTCACAAGACCTGCTGACATCGACGTCGCCTCGTTGTTTTCGACCAGCAAATCCGGCACTGTCGATGAGCGAGCACGACATCACGCCGCTCTGAATCCGAAGCACATCTCGCACTGAAACGTGTGGCGTTGAAGTGGACTCAACTGAAGTGACCGAGGCGATGCTCGATTTGACCGCAATCGCAAGTGGGGCAAATTGGCGAATGAAGTTGATCCGTTGCAAAAAGTGCAAACACCGTTTTCTGGACGACGCGGAATGCTGCCCCGAATGCAATTGGAAGACGCCAACAACGCGTCTCTTGGCCAAAGCAAAGGTATTGAGTGTGGCCGTCGCTTTAGTCCTCCTGGGTTTGATGTTCTACTTTCTCACTCAAATGAAGTAGCCTTAATGAGACCGCTTTGGTCGTTTCACTGATTCGTAACGTGCCATTGGCATGCTTCACGTTGTAGAAGAAAAGAGGTTTATGGCTTTCGCCCGCTCCATTTTCTGTTTGGTGCTTTTCGTCCTCTCTCTTCTTCTGTTCGCAATTTCCGCTGCCGAGAGTGGCCTGAGTCGAGTTTGGAGGCGTTTGAGGAACCCTCAATCTTCGTGAAAAGCGCCAACTCCATCCGAAGCTGACTCCGCACGAATTGTCTACGTGATGGATTCCTTCGTTCGTCACTTCTAAGTCCCGTTCCCTGCATGCCCTCAAATGAAAGCCACGGGTCTTGCCATCCCTGCCACGTGAATTTATTGTGATGCCCTCAGTTCTTTGAAGTCAGCGCAGGTGTTTTCGTGTCACTTGCGATGTTCTCCCCCCCACTGAATCGATGAAAAAACAGTGTGCATTCACCCTCATTGAACTGCTCACCGTCATTTTGATTATCGCAATCTTGGTCGGTCTTCTGATCCCGGTTTCACTAACGGTGATGGAAAGCGCGAGACGCACCACCTGCATAAACAATCAGCACCAGCTCCTCGCCGGAATCCTTTTGTATGCCGGAAGCCACGACGGTTCGCTGCCTTCATGCGGTTGGGATGGTGGCAATGCACCGATTCAATCCGACACTGGTCAGCCCGGCTGGCTGTATTCAAATGGCCCGGTGCCTCAGCCGGCGGCGGGAGAAAAACCACCTCTCGACCCAAAATATTACACCAGTGGTTCCATTTGGCCGTATGTGCGAGACGCTCAAATATATTTCTGCCCACTGGACAGACCGTCTGCGGACCAGCTCTCGGAGCGCAATCAAAAGCTTTCAAGCTACTGCATGAACGGAGCAGTCAACTTCTACTCTTCCACGTTGGTGTCTGCCCGCCTTTCACGCTTCCCCGGAAATGCAATATGTCTGTGGGAACAGGATGAAGGCTCAAATGGCTTTTGGTTCAATGACAGTTCCAACCAGCCGGATGAGGCCATATCCAAACGCCATAAAGGCGGTGCAATCGTGGGATGCTTTGATGGTCATGTTGAGTGGATGACCTGGGATCAATACATGGCCGAGCGGGACCTAAAGCCTGGCCGGTTTTGGTGTAATCCCGATAGTGCTACTGGCGACTGAACCATTTACTCAGCAATATGAAATCTTATTATTGCGCCTATAGGTTACTTGTCTGCGTTCTCGGGTTTGTATTCATGGTCGGCATTACCTCTTGCACGATTGCAGGCGAAAGCACCTCCTCCACGGTTGTTGCTAAAATCACGGAAAAGACCGGCACTTCGATTCGTATTCTAATGGATGAAAAGACGAAGCGCACGCAGGACATCACGATCACCGAAAATACAGTCATCCGACGTGCACGCCAACGTGTCACACTCGATGATGTGACAATCGGTGAAATTGCTGGCATCGTCATTATTACCGTAGATGGAAAAGCGACAGCTACAGTTGTGGAATTGCATGCACTCCGTTAGGATACATTCCCCTTAAATCATGAAAGCACGGGAGCAAACATCGGCTCCAGCGGTAAAACGCTGGCATGGCACAATATACCCAGTGGGGTTGAAACCCTCAGCCGCCGTCATGTTCGTCGGAATGTCAAGACATCGGAAGAGATTCGCTACAACGCGTTATCGTCTGTCTGTCCTGTTCGAATACACAAAGCTCGCTCAATGCTGCTGACGAATATTTTTCCATCTCCAATCTTGCCCGTTTTGGCTGCTTTGATGATGACCTCGCACGATTGAGCCACAATGTTGTCTGCGACCACCGTTTCGATTCTGATTTTGGGTAGGAAGTCCAACATATACTCGGACCCACGATAAACTTCCGTGCGGCCCTTCTGTCGACCGAACCCTTTGACCTCGGTTATGGTCATTCCCTCAATGCCGATCTCGGATAAACCGTCTTTAACGTCTTCGAGTTTGAAGGGTTTGATGATGGCTTCGATTTTTTTCATGGGCGTTTTCAACCTCGTTGCAGCGGGGTCGATATAACAACACTCACTGGCAATGGGATCGCCGCCATTTGCCAAACACTCGTCGCTTTTTGTCGCCTCTATTCAGGTTCCGCTCGCAGCAATCTTATCCCACAACGGCCGTAAATCTTCATCATTTCATGGCCGTCAACCTCATCTTCCGAGCCAGTTCGATTGGATGCCCGGCGTCGCAGCTCAGACCGCATCCTCCCCTGTCTCTTCAGTGCGGATACGAACGGCATGTTCAATGGCACTAACGAAGACTTTGCCATCACCAATCTTGCCAGTCTTCGCCGCCTTGGTGATGGCGGCAACTGTATGGTCAACAATGCCATCTGCGACAACTGCCTCGACTTTGACCTTCGGAAGAAAATTCGCCGTGTATTCTGAACCGCGGTAAATCTCGATGTGGCCTTTCTGGCGACCGAACCCTTTGACCTCCGTCACAGTCATTCCCACGATGCCGCTTTTGGTTAGCGCGTCTCTCACCTCTTCGATTTTGTGAGGTTTGATGATGGCTTCAATTTTTTTCATGGGGTGTTTCGATTAGGGAGTTTATGCCAAAATTGCCGTCCACCGTAAAGCCCGGAAAAAACGTCTACCCTTCGGCTCTCCCCACACCTCTGAATATTATCCTGCAACGGGTTCCCATTCTCCTCAACCACTCACGCTGGGCTACTGCTTGCACCAGATCCCCGTCAAATAAAGTCCCGAAAGAATGCACGCTACCAGAAGCACATAGCGCAATGGGATGAACGCATCCGCCCAGGTAGCGCCAATGATAATCCCCAGCGAGATTGTGCAGATCTTGAACAAAGCGGCTTCCCACCACTTCAATGTGAACGATTTGAAGATGCTCATTTTCGAACATGCTTCACTATCCGAAGAAGTCTAATTTGCCAGGCTCGTGTGGGTCGGCTTGTGGATGCATGAGCCGTTCTTCCCTTGAGCCTCGACAGTTGATATTCTTCGTTTATGCTAAAGGATTTCTCCCAAGGACAAGCTGATGCGCAGTTCGCTTTGGGAAATATGTATGCTGCGGGCAAAGGCGTCCCGAAAAACGAGATGCAGGCCGTTGAGTGGTATCGCAAGGCAGCCATGCAGGGACATGCCGAAGCCCAATTTGTCCTCGCGAGCAGGTATGTCTCCGGGAAAGGCGTCTCAAAAAGCGATGCAGCGGCCGTGGAGTGGTATCAAAAAGCTGCAATACAGGAACACGGTGGCGCTCAGTATGCTCTCGGCGGCATGTATGCCAACGGAAGAGGTGTCTCGAAAGATTACGCCCTTGCCTATGCTTGGTTCAATCAAGCGGCGGCAAACAATATCGATGGGGCCGCCGAAGCGCGGAATGAGGTTAAAACATTGAGCACTCCCGAGCAGACTACCGAGGCACTGAAACTCTCGGCGCAACTTATTCAAAATAAGGTGAAGAAACAGGGACAATCACCACCATGAGTGAGCGATTCGGCAAAAGAAGCCATCGCCGCATACAATGGCCTCGTGTTCGGTCCTGTAAGCCTCAAGGCCGATGGGAAGATTGAAAGAATGGAGACACTGCCACCTTCAAATTACGACGAGCAGCAAATGCCAAGGGTGAAAACACAGCTCGCAAAATCAGCCGTGCATTTGGCTCAGCTTTTGAACAGTGTGGGGTATGAATGAGGTCTTCATTCACGTTCTGCCCTTTCGCGTTTGCACAGATTCCTCAGTTTTCTATCAGCGTTACAGAATCGGTTGCAGCCAAACTCGACTCATCATGCTTGCATCGTTGAAAACCTTATATGTGATTCCGCGTGATGGATGAGAACGAAAAGAAGGCAGCGCAACAACGTGCCAGAAGCATTGCGCGCGATGCAATCAATGAATTGACTGCCTTACTGCGGAATTGCCAGCCGGAGCACATCATCAGCCGGGTTGCGCTCTATATTTGCAGTGGAACGCCTGATACCATCGAGCGTGAGGAGGCAGACAGGAACGAGACGCATTTGGAATACCTTATCAGCCTTGCAACCGCCTTTCCTTATCCGGCTGATGCAAGATTCCCAACCCCTGATGACATTCAGAACGCGATAAACCTTCTTACAAAGATTCATCAGGCGGCTTCAGCATACCATCTTTTTGCTAGTCTCAGGGCGGAAGAGGCCAATAAGTCGCTTTCCGAGATCGCACACTCGTTTCGTATGGACCGTTTGCATGTGCGCGGAGACGCGTTTTGGCCGCATCTGCGAAAAACGATCAGTGATCTCCTTGCTCCGCACGACCGCCACTTGAAGACTACACTTGGGTTTGCGTCTTCAGATTTCTTTGGCTTGTTTGACCGCGCTGAGAAGTTGCTGAACGAAAGATTTCAGATTGAGCACCGTGAGATGTGTGCACCATACACGACCTTGCTACGGCCCTGGCGAGCAGCAATGGCGTTACCAGATGATTCGCTATCGGAGGAAGCGGTTCGTTTTCACAAGTTTTGCGAGGAAAATGCGGATGCGATCTCAAAGGCTCGGCGTTCATTTGACGAGTTTGGCACTCCCAATCTGTTCGCAATTACACCTGAGACATCAGAAGAAAAGGCCGTAATCTCGGCCCTTTCGTGCACCTTCGGGGACGACAGTGAATTCCACGGACTAAAACCTGATCACGCCTTTTGGCCCCTCACCGCCTCCCTGACCGAGCGCAAACCCATTATTCGCCACGGAGGCTCCCTCTTCGCTTTTCATCTCCCAAAAATCCAGCGAGAAGCATACGACATTATCAGTCGCATGCTACGAGCTTCTGCGCCTGACTATTGGGAATCCCAATTTCTCTCAGCGCGGGACACATATTTGGAGCGCGAAGTTGCAGTCCTTTTCCGACAGGCTTTGCCGTCAGCGACAATCATCACCGGTGCAATATACCCGTTTGGTAAGTCAAATGCAGAAACCGAAGCGGACATCGTTGTCGTGTGTGACGACTTCTTGCTGGTCATTGAGTGTAAAGCAGGAAGCATTGCGGCCGCGACAAAACGTGGCGGTGCGCGCAGCGCAGAGTCCGATCTTCGGGAAACAATCATCGGAGCACACAATCAGGCTGAGCGGCTAGTTTTGGAACTTGAGCGTCGTCGCACAATTGCCCTGCGTTCTAAGCACGACAACGCAAAGCATTCGATCAGTTTTGACGATTTTCGATACGTCGCGCGCATCAGCGTCACATTGGAGTTAATGAACGCTGCATCCACATCCCTCTTGATGCTTGAAGACAGCGGCAAATTGCATTCCGCTGAGAAGTGTTGGGCGGTTGCGCTAAATGATTTGCGAGTTGTCGTAGATATTCTCGATTCACCGGCGACGTTTCTTCATTTCATAACACGTCGTCTCGACCTCAATGCAATTCGCCAAGTAAACGCTCGCGATGAACTCGACTACTTGATGCATTATGTTGAGCGAGGATTGTCTTTCCGTGAACAAAACGCACAAGGCGATTCAGAGGAAATCGCCATTGTCCATTGCACTCAGGATCTTGAGCAATACTACCGTCGAATGGCTGGCCTTTCTCAATTTGGGAAGAAACCAAAACCCAAAATTCCTAAGAAACTTCTACGCTTTATGGAATTTCTAGCAACCTCTCGTCCACAACATTATATTAGCGCCTGTTTGACGCTTTTGGATTTTGACAAACCTGACCAATTGCAACTCCTCGCGAAGCCACTAGAGCATCTCGCTTTAATACGGAGGGATAGAACGGTTGCTTATGGATTCTCACTGTGCGCCAATCCTGAATTCAAATCTGGCATAGCACTCGCAACAGCCATTCAGCCTCACCTGGTTCGAGAGGCTATTCTTGGGCGCGCGATCTCCCACTGTCAGCGTTACTCGCTCAACGAGCTTTGTGTAATTGTTCAGAGCATTCCGCTTGGCAAGCTTCCTCCTGTCATATTCATTGCGCGTCCTAATGACAGTGTCAGCCAACAAGGGACGCACCTGTTAGAACAGTTGCGGTTTGAAGCAAAAGAGAAATGGAAAGGCTCTCGTCAATAAGCATCACGGCCAAATCCGCCTATTACGCAAAACGAGCGTATGTGTCCTGCTGAAACAGTTCTTGCAAAATGGGGGAACGTCGCTCAGTGAGGTTGGCCCATTTATCTTGCAGGTATCCCAGCGCCTCCTGCGGATCTGCAATCACTATCGTGTTGTAGATTTTGTCCAAGCGCAAATTCCCTCCGGTTACCAAGGTCCGCAAGCCGACCTCGGTCATAAACACATCACAATACGGAATTGCGAGTTGTGCATGGTGGAAATCAAGCACGTCGTTATCTGTAAGGTGTCTATTCGTATCCCAACTTGCGGCAGCATACAGTCCCGCCGGAATATGATAAGATGGCAGCTCGTCGGTAATCTTGTTCTTCTCAAAGCCATACCAAATCAGATTGCGTGCTGGCAGTTTTTGAATTTCCGTCAGCTTGTTGGCATCAATGGCGTCATCGATGCCTGACTCCAGGTAATGTAGATACGACATCGCCTCAAACCAGTGCTCCTCATTCTCTTTGATTGTGTGCATCAGCTCTGCCAGGAAAAGGCTCTTGAAGCTGGCGTGTTGCTTTCGAACAGCAGCTTTTCGTTGGTTGATATCATCAACATTATACCCCTTATATAAATCAGATTCAGGAATAATCCCCAAGTCGCTAAGAAACTCCTCCAACGGCATGAAAAAGTTGAGGTCTTCTATGTTTTTTTGGATAAGCAGTTGATCCGACGCTTGGAAGGTTGTTATAGGCCACACTGGAAGCTTGTCACCCAGAAATGAAGCTGTCCGCGTCCAAATGCACTCGTGAATCGGCCAATTTTTGATGTTTTCTGGCTGGGGTGTGACTTTCCGAATAAAGTGCAGCACTTCCTGTCTTACGATCTGGCCGTGAGCCATAAAAGCGACACCACTGCTCAGCTCATCAATCAGGCGAACGGTTGCCATTCTGGTATTCAAATCCGTCTGTTTTATCAGCTCCTCAAATATCCAGAAACTAAGCGGACAAACGGCTGTCCCTGCTTCAACAGCACTTTTAAGAAGGAAATAGATTTGCGCGTATTCCGTTATCTGTTGATTGCCAAGAACAACCTTTCGCAAATTGATCCAGAACTTCAGGTCTAAATAGATAAGCGTCTTCGTCGTGATAATTTGACCATAACGGTGCAATAAGCGGCAACGATATTGATCAAGAGTCACGTTTCCATTTTGCCGATGTATGCTCCACCTCCGCTTCGAGAAATTGTCGTAATCAAAGCCGTGCCGCGCGAACCACTTCTTTATCTTTTCTTGCATCTCCTGCGCTTCTTCGTCAGTAAACATCGGATTTTGTATATCCTATTTACGTTGCACGGCAAAGAGATTCAGACCGGCACTTCATTTAAAGATTACACGAAGCGTCACAGTCTCTCTGCCTTGCAGCTAAAACCAAAGCGATTCACATGAAGTGAACCGCTACGCTTTAAAACCTTTTGCGACGCAAATCACTTCAACAACGTCACCGTAGGCCAAGCACCCTTCCCACCAAGCTGCAAAAGGTGAGGATTGGCTTTTGCGAGCACCTTGATATTCTTCAGGTCATATCCCTCACTGCGAATGCTGATGGTTTTTCCGGGTGCGGCAGCAAGGATTTCTTTCAGTGATTGAAGTGAAGGTGATTTGAGAGCCTTTGTTGATGTAGCACGGGCCCTCTTCCATTCAGCGGGTTTACCAGTGAGTCTTCCTATTTCTGCATCCAAAGCAGCGATTTCAAGAGTCAGGACTTTACGCTTATCCATGATTTCCTGGAGTGCATTCTTCTCGATCACTTCAATTTGGGCCTTGAGGTCTGCAATACGGTCGAGTGTGGTGGACATGTAGGGCGGCGACTGTATGGGTGGTTTGGTCGGTGTCAAATGGATGTTGAAACGGCAAGAAATGAGAAGGATGTGGATGGCATTGCGTCGGTGCCTAGAGCACTATTACACTGTGAGATTCGCCTTGACGTTGAACGATCGGGAAAGTAAAAACCCCGACATGAAAGTAATTGCTTGGTTCCAAATGATAATCATCGGTGCTAGTGTTTTCATTGGGGCCACTACTAAGGCAGATATTGTTTTTTTCAGTGGTTACTACGATCTATCGCCCGCCGCTTCCGGTGGCGGCCCTCCCTTGCCGAACCTTTGGATCGGAAGCCCGAACACGACATTCTACGGTTCCACAAGCGATCAGTCGTCTGCTGTAGCGTCGGACCCGGATATTGCCGGGCTTCTCATTCAGAACACTGGGAGCGTGTCCGCAACGCTTTCTGCTCTTAGTCTCTCGCCAGTTGGAATGGACATTTTAGCTCGCGCAACTACGCCAAATGGCAACCTACCGGCGGGAAGCGTAACAATGCTGCCTGGGCAAAGCTATATCTTCGCTGTAGGCGACGGTTCGGAGGAGAATTTAAGCGGGCAGACAGTCCAGTCTACTCTCAACGGCACAACGTTCTCTTTTGCAGATGCCCACACTACTCTCGCCCCAAGTGGTGTGCTTTTCGGAGATAGTCCCAATTTGGGAAATCAAGATGAAACTCAACCATGGACACAAATTGGCACAGTTCCGGAACCTAGCGGCATAGCTCTTTTGGGCGTATCGGCCATCTACTTCGCTTTACGCCGCCGTGCTAAGTAAACGCTTATCATTCCCCGAACCTACTGGCTAATTTGTCTGTTTACATGACAATCGACGCAAGAATACTCGGATTGGAATCCATATAGGCTCAGAACCCCGCTAAAAGAAAAAGAGCCCCGATAAATCCGAAGAATACATCGTCACTCTTCTCTTTAAACATTGGTCGGGCAACAATGGCGATGCTCCACTGCATATTCGCCTGTAGTATGTTTTCTCGTTGTGATGGGCCATGGCATTCAAATCACCGATAAAAGCGAGCAGTGAGCTGTTAAACGCGTTCTCGGGCCATTACAGTGAATCGTGCGCTGTGAGAGTATTTGCCAGCTTCCTGTGGCACTGAAGAACCCTTTCCTATTTGCCACCAAGTCATTTACGGACAGTTCTGATGAGTATGCACACATTCTCGGCAAATTCCGATGATGCACCGCCAAAAATGGTGTAGATGTCTATGTCGTTCCGACAAAGCTTACTGACGTGAGTAAAAGCATCCATTTTGTTATCATTGTCGATCTTTTCATCACCGGAACCATTGCGGAACTCTCAATGAAGAACACCGCCAATTGTCAGACACCATCAAGAACATTTCGCACGGAATACGGAAGGCTCACCCACTGAAAGGACGCAAGATGAGCACTAAATCAAAAGCACGAAATGCTCCCGGCACCAAACTCGACCCAAAATTGAAAGCTGCCATTAACAAGTTTGGCAGCATACCGATTGGAAAACCTATCAAGGAATCAGCCGGCAGGGAAAAGCAGCACCGGGTAATAACAAACGAAGAAATCGCCCTGCGTGCTTACTTTATCGCAGAAAAGCGACATTCTGATGGAATTCCAGGCGACGCACTTGGCGACTGGCTTGAGGCCAAAAGCCAGCTGCTTGCTGAACAATAAATAAACGCATTGAGTTGTTCGGCAACGAGCCTTTGCTGATGCGCCAACGAAAACTTTTTTCAGATGCGACCGGATATTGCCCTCCACATGCAACGAACAACCGCCGGTTCAAGCGAATGTTTTGTAGATGGAGCCGTGTATGAAGCCCACCGTATCTTTTGAAAAGCAAATCTGTGGCAAGATTGTGGAGATTGATCTTTATGGGAAAATTGGTTGCGCTGAACATGAGAGGATTATCCCTGAAATCCGGAGAATGATTCGAGAGCAAGGGACAGTTCGCTTTCTGGTCAGAATGCACAACTTTACCGCATGGAACGTCGCAGCGCTCTGGGATGAACTTGAATGGAACGCAAAGGAGCTCACACCGATCGAGCGCCTTGCCATCGTCGGAGAGGAAGCATTGCAAAAATGGATGACGGCATTCTGCGATTCATTCACAACCGGTAAGGTCCGCTTCTTCCCATCGGAACAGCTTGAAGGAGCGCGTGAATGGTTGAAGGAATAGAAGTCACTGCAACACTGCAATCACTGCAATTGCACCTCATCGCAGTAATTCAGCGGTGCAAGTGTAGTTACTGCAGCAGCAGCATTCTTTAATGCTGCTGCAGTGCTGCACGGATTGCAGGAGGGTTTCCAACCGTATTGAAGTTCAGGGATAATCCAAAAACGCGAGGACATCATCAATTATCGGATAAGATGATTTCACAATTTGGAAAGACCTGTTTAAGCTCGGCTCGTCCTTTGTTCGTGGTTTTGGTGTTTGTCAGATTCACACATCGTAAACTCTTAAGGTTCGAGAGTTGACGCAGGCCATTGTCGGTGATCTGTGTTGAATCTAAATAAAGGTTTTCGAGCTTGGTCATGCCCCTTAAATGTGAAAGCCCGTCATCAGTAACCTCTGTTGAAGAAAGGAATAGCCACTTCAGATTTGTCAGTTTTGTGAGATGAGCGAGTCCTTTATCACCCACCTTCGTTTTTTCAATGCAGAGCCAGGTGAGATGCTCCAGTGTCGAAAGTGAAGCCATTCCATCATCGGTAATCCCGGTATGCTGCAAATCCAAAGTCTTCAGCTTTGTAAATCCACCAATCAGCCCCAAACTCGCTTTGGTAATCCGCGCGTATCCAAGTTGCAGATCTTCGAGTTGTTTGAATCCCTTTATACCCCCAACTCCTTCATCCGTAATGCCCGCGCCGTGAAATCTCAGCACCTTAAGTTTTTGCATCCCATTAAGCTGAGCGAGTCCCACGTCCGTAATTTTGGGGTTCATGTCAAGCCACAGCTCCTCCAAATCCTTCAGTCTTGATAAATGAGCTAGACCGTTATCTGATACATCCGCTTCCACGATTCTCAATATTCGGAGTTCTGTCGCATTCTTTAGGCTAGCCAATTGCCTGTCGGTTACTAATGATGGATTGGGCTGCAAGTTAATGCCGTTCATATCACTCACACTCAGGTGCATATCTACAGCTTTCACTCCGCTGAGGTTATTGAGCGGTGCAACTTCGGAATCCGCTCTATGTAGTTCAATCAGCACGTTGTCTCCCACACGTTCAACGGCAGGCTTACTAATACCCGAATCCATGCCGCTTCCATTTGCCAAGGCATTGATCCGAAGCACGAGCAAAAGTGAAATCACTGAAATAATATGGCATCTCAGTCGTGGCAGCCGCTTCTCTTGCGCTGAAGGAAACATGCTTTCTTCTATCGAGAGAGACCTGGTTTGTCCAGCGATTGGAGTTCAGCACTCGCCCTTCTCAATTCCCGCACGATACGACGGGTAAAGCGAACTCCGGCTGGCACAATGTTCCGCTTTGCGGTTCCCGATGACTTCTACATTTTCCCGCTGGTAGTCGCTAAATGCGGTCCGAGATGTCCGAACTAAAAGAAAAGTGCCCCGAATATATCGAAACACTGGCTTTTTAATATAAAGCAGTTCAACGCGACATCAAGGTTTCCTGCTTCACTCCCTGTAAAACATTCTTCTCTCGCTTTTCCGGCACAGTGGTGTAAGAGTGTCCATGAAATTAGCATTTAAGTTCTCGGCTCGCGGTCCAGATCGGGTATCAGACGCACTCGCAACCGTGCTTTCCACAAAGGGTTCATGGGAATTCAGGCCTCTGTTCGATTTGGTTTATGCCAATCTTCGCTCAAAAGATTACGCACGGGGCGGCGATGAACTGCTGCGTCTGCGTGCTCATGAGAAGCTTCAGAACTTTTTGTTTGCGGGCATCGTCACAAAGAATGGCAAAGAATACAGTGGTGTCCCTCAAGCACTCGCTACTTATGTTAAAACGTCAGCCGAGTTTAATGCCAGGTTTGTCTCGGGCACTCACACCCACACTCCTCTCAAAACCAGCACAGCGGTAACGATTCCAGCCCCGGTAGTGAAAGAGAGAAAAAGGAAACCTTCGGTGAGACGAATGTCCGAAGAGCGAAGTGCCACGGTGAACTGTCCGAGCTAAAAGAAAAGTGCCCCGCATGAAGCGAAACACTCCTCTTTGAACTCACTACAGACGACGACGGTAAGCCCTACAAGCCGTCTTCTCTCTATCCACGGCAATCGAAGCCTTCCATTTCGGCATCTGCAATGATTGGGCAACAGCGTCATGTCCCAGATATTCACGCACATCCTCAGCCAGCTTCTCCTTGAGCCCGTAGAGGCTCGCGTAGAGGTGTCCTGAGCGTTCGGCTGTGGCTTTCATCGTCTGTCCCTCTGCCATGCCTTTGATGATGACGCCATAACGGTAGTCGTGGGTGGCTATGAACACCTCCCAATCTACATTACGAGCAGCCACCATTGCCGGGTCTTCGTGCTCAGATGCCAGCAATTGTTCAAGCGTGATGGGTTCATTGAGTTCAGGGTCATATCCCACCTCTTCTTCAAACGATAAGACACTGCTGCCTCCATCGAGCTGTGTTCCTGCTGCCATTGTGTCCACTCTACTTGATCCCTGGCTTCTGCGGCCCGATTTCATGTGCAACACCGTATAAAATGCGATGGTGCCGGCGGTGAATTTCTTTCCGCTCTCTTCTACTCTGTGGAGCATTTGAGCCGCGATGGTGATTGCGTCTTGGAGCAGTTCTTGTTCATCTTCTGCCCCTACTGGTCTCACTGACTTTGGCACCAGGGTTCTTAGCCGTGGTGCTATTTGTTCAACAAGCATACTTCCGGCTTGCTCGGTCATTGTGGTTTCCTCCTGTGGTTGAGGTGGCCGCATGAGCACACCCCATGCAGCCACCAGGTTGTGTTTGGTGTTTTTGCCGCATTGAGTTACGGCGTTAGATCACTTGCCCGAATGGGCGAGCGAAAGTGTGGTATGAGGAGAGCAGGTGTGGTAGAGGCGGAACGAGGGCCTTGCGGCTACAAACAAAAAAAGGCTCCACGTGGAGCCAAATTGTTCTCAACGCTGGTGGCACTGTGGCAGTGATTTTGCCAATTCTCGCTGTGTCGGGCTGCTCACCAATGCACTCCCTATCTCTCTATTATAAAATTCTTGTCAACTTTACACAAAAGCACTGCCACACTGCCACCAAATCATATGGTCTCCATGCCATTTGCTGGTGCTATAAAGCAGTGACCTCTTGGCTTTGACGGAACCAACTGCTATGTCGCGATGGGTCCGAACGGTGGTTCGCGTGATTGGTGCGTTCTCGCTCGGTTTGGAGCTTCGCGCAAAAATTGACCCGCTTTTAAGGGCCTGTCTTTGTTCAAGCGCAGATTGCGGGAGCTACCTTTTCGACTATTTACTATACCATCTTTCTGCTGAAACCTATTAGACAGGTCACGATGACTATAGCGGTTGCTGTTCCAGTTCCCGCCTGCCACATTTTACCTCCTGTTATTCATGGAGTGTCAAAAGCGAGGGCACTAAAAATTGTTTACTTCGATTTTGATAGCTGTCCGACGTGGAAAAGGCGAGGGGTGCGTTCTCGAATCGCCACTGGCACAAACCATGCTTCGCACGAAAATTGCAAACTCTTCACAACAATGTCCGGCATCCAACTCTCAGGGCTCGCGTCCGGCCTCGATTGGCAATCCATCGTAACCAAGCTGATGGCTGCCTCGGCGATCCCGCAGACCAATCTTAAGACGGAGGTCACTCATAATACCCAGAAGACGAGCACTCTGACTTCGATCAGCACCGCGCTCACGAATCTGCAAGACTCCATCCAGGTTCTCTCGGGCGGTACGAATAGCGTCTTTGCACAGCGGTCCGCAGCCCTTTCAGACACCTCGACTGGCTGGTCGGCATCTGCTGCTTCCGGAGCGACAATCGGCACGCATACGATCCAAGTCACCCAGCTTGCTACGCAAGCGCAGCTTACCGGTGCTGCAAGCCAGGGAGCGGCTTTGAGTTCAACGAGCAACGTGAGCGGGCTGACGGTCGCTATGCTTCCGATCACCACCGCGATCTCGGCGGGCCAGTTCACAGTAAACGGGGCGCGCGTGACAGTCGCTGCTACGGATTCGCTCCAGGATGTCTTCAACAACATCTCGACTGCGACGGGCGGTTCGGTCACGGCGAGCTACAATCCGAGCACCGACAAGGTCACCCTTTCCAGCAGCGGAGCAATCATGCTCGGCAGCGCGAATGACAGCAGCAACCTTCTCACGGCTTTCGGACTGATCAACAACGGGACGGGCACGATTTCCTCGCAAGAAGCGCTCGGCGTCATCAACAACACTGCGGCGATCAGTTCCGCGAATCTGAAGACACCCGTCACCGCGGTGGATGGCAGCGGCAACGGCTCGTTCACCATCAACGGCATCACCATTTCGTACAATACGAATACAGACAGCGTCGCGGCGGTTCTCGGGCGCATCAACAATTCGGGGACCGGAGTCACGGCCGCTTACGACAGCCTCAACAATCGCTACACGCTCACCAACACCACCACCGGTGACTCAGGCATCTCAGTCAGCGAGGTCTCCGGTGGGCTACTCAGTGCGCTCGGGCTCGGCAGCCCCGCGACACTGACGCGAGGTAAGAACGCGCAGTTTTCCGTGGATGGAAGTCCCGCGCTGACGAGCGCCAGCAACACTCTGGGTGCGTCGGCCACGGGGATCACCGGGCTCACGGTCACGGCTGCTTCGACGGAAACGCAGACGGTCTCAGTCGCCGCCGACTCAAGCAGCCTGTCAACGAACATCCAAAGCTTCATCACGA
>Ga0075030_100003043_pt1 | contig 15279 bp, 15 predicted proteins | sample LitLauG_LLR_2012_FD_71393 | JGI IMG/M metagenome (GOLD analysis project Ga0075030, IMG submission 71393) | Freshwater sediment microbial communities from Pennsylvania, USA - Little Laurel Run_MetaG_LLR_2012 | ecosystem: Environmental > Aquatic > Freshwater > Creek > Sediment | place: USA... | reverse complement strand
TATCAGTTGATGCGCGCCAGTCTGGCACCGGGCAATTCCGGACATGCCATTCTGTCCTGCCCGCGATGCGGACATGTGGAATTTGTTTCCGAGGCAAGCCCCCTGCTGCAGGCCCTCGAACTGATCTCGGTCGACACCGGGGACGGCGACTAGCAGCCAGCAGGCTTCCTGTGTGCGGCACCTCGAGCCAGAGCCCGTCTAGAACGGAATATCCTCGTCGGTAATCGGCCCCGCGCCCGCAGGCTCGGGCTCCGGAGTACGCTGGTCGAAGTTGTTTCCGCCGCTTGCCGCTGCTCCCCGCGAGCTTCCAGCAAAGTCTCCGCCACCGCCGCCCTCGCCGCGTCCACCGAGTAAGATCAGGTCGCTAGCCACGACTTCGGTCATGTATTTCTTCTGCCCAGACGTCTTGTCATCCCAGGAGCGGGTTTGCAGGCGTCCCTCAATATAGACCTTGCCGCCCTTTTTCAGATATTCGCCGGCAATCTCCGCCAGGCGCTGCCAGAGCACGACGTTGTGCCATTCGGTGCGGTCCTGCCAGTTGCCGTCTTTGTCTTTGAAGCGCTCGTTCGTGGCGAGCGTAATCTTGGCCACGGGCGTACCCTGCGGCGTGTACTTCACTTCCGGATCTTTGCCCAGGTTGCCGATCAGTTGAACTTTGTTGAGACTCTTTCCAGCCATGTTGGTGCTCCTTCGCAGGGGCCAATATAACAGAACCAGCCCGGTGGATATGGTGCTCACTGTCACAAGGTCCAGCGCGGAGTATCATTTTGGGTCGGGCCCCTTCAAGCATCCCTTGAACTCGTTATCCGCGGCCGCGTTCCAGCGGGAGTTCAGGGTCACACTTGAGTTCAAGCGGCGATAGGGAAGGGATTCCAGCCTACGATACTTGCTCAGCAAAGAGCCAAACGCCCACAGCTAAAGGCCAAAAGCCAGTCGCTTTTGCGCTATAATCCCCTCCATGCCTGCCGCACCCGGAGCGACCAGGGCTGTCGGGATGGTGCCCGACGAGCTCAAGTTTGAACCGAAGTCCAAAGGTCTCGCCACCCCGCGCAAGAAGAAGCCCAAGGAATTGGCGGTCATCACTGAATGCTGTACCGGATGCGCCGGCTCGCCCGCCTGCGTCGAATATTGTCCGGTCGAAGACTGCATGTTCTGGGTGCCCGACGAAGACAATCCACCGTTCGGCCGCATCCAGATCGACCCCATCCTCTGTATCGGCTGCAAGAAGTGCGTCAGCAAAGGCCCGGACGGCTGCTTTCTCGACGGCTGCCCCTGGGACGCCATAGTGATGGTCGATACCGTGGAAGTGGAAAAAGAAGTCGGGCCGATGGCGATCTGAAAAAGAACTCTCCACCCAAAAAAAGTTTTGTCATCCTGAGCAAAGTGGTGAGTTCACGAAGTGAATTCACCACGGAGTCGAAGGATCCCTTCTCCGTCTGCATAAACACGAGGCTTGCAGGGAGTTTCCGCCAAGTGATCTGGCTGAGTCCAGACGTCCGAAGGGTGTCCCATTTCTCGCGCGTTCTTTGCGCGAGAAGTGGGATTCCGCAGCCGTCAGTTCGTTCCCGCCCTTGTCCGGATCGCCTTCTCGGTCTCAACCGCCTGCTGCCGCACGTCGTTCGAAACATCCGGCAAATCGCGCTGGTAGGGGCGAATGGCTGAAAGATCGTCAACTTGTCCCACCAGATACAGAGCCCGCAGCGCCTCCCACACCTGCTCGGTTGCCGGGTCCACCACGGCGACCTCGGCGCCCGCAGCAACGTTCGCACCCGTCTGGGCCACCGAGCGAATGCGACCGGGGATTGGCGAACGAATCTCGTTGGTCTGGCCATGCTCGTCTTGCAGCTTGGCCAGCAATCCTCCTTGGCGGATGGCGGTTCCGGGTCGGTCCGAATCCACGACGCGGCCAGACACCGCCGCCGCGATCTGGGCCGACTGCAGCAACGCCACGATTTGCGGACGCCCGGTGGCGTCCCCGAACCGCACCAGCGACAACGCCGCATTCCCGCGCACCATGGGCGATGAATCCGCGAGCATCTTCAGCAGAGTTTCATGGAATCCTGCACCCGACGTGTCCTGTCCCATAACCCACGCGTCGGTGTTGCGGACCTCTTCCACGGGAGCACCCGCCAGCCGCAGCAGGTCGGGATACCACTGTTTCGCTGCCGTGTCTCCGCGCGACATGCGCTCGCCCAACTGGACCAGGGCGTGCTGGATGCGGCGAGGCTTCTTGTCGTCGTGTAGATATTCGCTCACCTGCTGATCAGAGAGGTGCCGCCCGAACCAGGTATTCCACCAGAACAGAAACGGCATGAGCACGATAAGCCAGCCCGTGGCGAAGAAGAGAATCTTCTGGGTGCGCGACATGCTGCGCTTGGTGCGTGGCTCAGAGACCAAACTCGTGACGATATCATTTGTCTGTGACATTTAGTTCAGCATCCGCGTGAGTGGGCCTTTGCCAAATCCGACCTTATAAAAATATAGACCCCTGCCGACGATCATGTCGTCACTCATCAATCCTACTTTGTGAATGCGGCTGTCGAGGCTGATATCTCGATTGTCGCCCATCACAAAATATCTACCCGCAGGTATCGTAACGGGCCCAAATGAGTCCATCGCGGGGTCGTTGCCAAGCGGATATTTGTGCTGAATGTAGGGCTCATCGAGAACGGCGCCGTTCAGCAGTACGGTCCGTTGTTGCCCCTGAATCGTGTCACCCGCCACGGCGATGATTCGTCGGACGGTGAGGGACCCTTGCCTCCGAACAATCACCACGTCGCCCCGCGCTTTCGGGCGTGCTGCGTAATATCTCTTGTCGATGATCAATCGATCGCCCTTGAGCAGCAAGGGCTCCATCGAAGACGACGCAGATTGCAAGGCGCGAAGGCCACTTCCAATGAGCGCCGATGTGAAGACGATGTTGAAGCCAGCGTAGCCAAGAAGCAGACCAACGGGAATCCAATACAGCGGCAAACGTGTTCGAGATTCTCGATCGCGACTGAAGAGCGCATCGAGAATCGCGACGTTGAACAGACAAAATCCTGCCACAACCAAAGACATATGGCCCGCGTAGTATCGAGGCAATCGCAGTGGCCAGAAACAAATCAAGAGTGCGATCAGTCCTCCAAGCAGAATTGCTCCCCTTCGAGGGCACCCCAGGCGAAATTGTCCCCAGCCCGGAAACAAAGCTGACAGCCCAGCGGCCATGAGGCGCTGCCGCCATCTCACTCGTGGCCGGTGCTCGATTCCGGCATCTGCAGGATGAGGGATGGCAAGGTCGTGCACAGGCCAGCACTATAACAAACATATCGGTTGCTGTATGCCTTTGTACTCACTCCACATCGGCGTCCAGCACGCGTTCCTGCTCCAGGTAGTGCGACATGGCGTACTGCGCCAAAAGGGGCGTCTGGAGCCGAATCTCGGCTCCAATCCACTCACCTTTGCCGTGCGGTGCGGCTGGCTCATGATTGCAGCGTCCGCCGCTGCCAAACTGCGGGCCGAAGTCCGCGCTCTGAATCTGATCGAAATGCTTGATCTCGCGCCAAGCCTCGTCTCCGACGGTGCCCGAAACGTCGATCTTAAGTTTGAGGAGAGACATAACACCGCTCTAGCTATGCGGGAACCACTGGTACAGCATGAAATAGACGATCACGCCCGTGACCGAAACGTACATCCACAGCGGCCACGTCCAGCGCGCGATCGCGCGATGCTGGGGATACCGGGCTTTCAGTCCTCGATTCAACGTGATGATTGCCAGCGGCACGATCACAATGGCCAGCGTGACGTGCGAAATCAGAATCGCAAAATAAACCGGCCTGGCCCATCCCTGGCCCAGAAAGCGAATGTTCCCCACCTCGTAGTGGAAGAAGAGGTAGCAGCCGAGGAACAGAGCGGACGCGATCACGGCGGCAATCATGCACCAGCGGTGCGCCGTTATGCGCCGGCGTGCAATTAGGACGCGTCCCGTGAGCAGCAGCACAGCGCTCGTTCCGTTCAGAGTCGCGTTCAGGGCAGGGAAGTAGGCGTATTGTTCGGCGATCATGCGGCAGGTCTCGTGGTGCGGCGATTGGCCATCAGAAATGCCAATCCAAACATGACCAGCGAAAACAGGACCAGAGTCGCCATGGCCGAAGACAGCGGGAAACTGGTCTCCGCACCCGGATACAGAAGCCCGCGCAGCGCCTCCACTCCATAAGTCAGCGGATTGAGGCGCATGATGACTCGAATCCATCCCGAGGCACCGGCCAGCGGAAACAGCGCGCCCGACACTAGCCAGAGCGGAATCAAAAACAAATTGACGATGCCGTGAAAAGCCTGAGAAGAATCCATTGGCCAGGCGATCGCAAAGCCCAGCGCTGTAAGTGCAAACGAAACCAGAAACACCACCAGCGCCACCAGCAGCACCTGCACCGGATCCAGGTGTACGCCCGCGAACGGCGCGAAGATTAGGAAAATCATGCCCTGGATCGCGGCCAGCGTTGTTCCACCCAGTACCTTGCCGAGCACAATCGCCGCGCGCGGTACAGGCGCGACCAGCACGGAGAGCAGAAATCCTTCTTTGCGGTCTTCGATCACTGACATCATGGTGAAGATCGAAGTGAAAAGAACGATCATGATCAGGGTACCGGGATAAAAGTAATCCAGATAGTGTTGCTGGCCAGTTCCCCCGCCGGACCGAAACGAAGATCCGAATCCTGAGCCAAGGACGATCCAGAAGACCAGCGGAGACGCCAGCACTCCAATCACGCGCGTGGTCTGCCGGTAGAAGCGAACAATCTCACGCCACCAAAGGGTGAAAGCCGGCAGGACGACTCCCGCCGATGCGTGCGTTGTAGGACGCGCCAGTGTCGCAGCCTGGGTCGACATAGTTAGCTAGCCTTCGCCGAAGGAGACTTGGACGGCGCGGCTTCTTTCTTGCCGAGCATGCCATGATCGCGCATCTCCCAGTAGGCATTCAGAAGAAAGCAGGCCGAGAGGGTCAGCAGAATGAGACTCATGAAAAGCCCGTCGACCGTCGCTGCGGGCGGCCACAAGCTAATCATCCCGCTGGCAATGATCCAACCGACTCCTACCAGCGGAAGCAATCCGAGCACGAGAGAAAGCGCCAGAATCATCGAACGCAAGCTACCTCCTCTTCTTCTTTTTCTTGTCGGAATTCTCGTCAGAATTCTGTTCGGGGTCTTCGCTCCAGAACTTGTGTCCGGTGCGATGGATAAACACATCTTCGAGCGCCGGCTTGCTGACCGAAATGGCCTGAATTTCTCCGGGAAACGCCTCGACCAGGTCGGGAACAAAACGATGCCCGCCCTCGCGTTCGATCCGCACCTGATTGCCCAATACCGTCGTCTCCACGTGGAAGCGCGCCCGGATGTGGTCGGCCAGCAAACCCGCGTCTTTGGCGGCATCCAGCAGGATCACGTCGCCGCCGATTTCGCTCTTCAATTCCGCCGGTGTACCCAGCGCCACCAGATTCCCCTCACTTAGGATGGCCAGCCGGTCGCAACGCTCGGCCTCTTCCATCAGGTGCGTGGTGACCAGCACGGAAACGCGCTCTTCGTCACGTAGGATTTGGAGGTACTGCCACAAATCGCGCCGCGCTCCGGGATCAAGGCCCGTCGTGGGCTCATCCAGCAGAAGCACTCCGGGATGATGCAACAGACCCTTTGCCAGTTCAATGCGGCGCTGCATGCCTCCGGAGAACGTCTCCACCCGTTCCTTGGCTCGGTCGGCGAGCCCCACGCGCGCGAGGATTTCCCCTACCCGCTTCTTCAGCCCCGCTCCGCGCAGCCCGTAGAGGTGTCCCTGATGCCATAGGTTCTCGTAAGCCGTCAGCTTCGGATCGACGCTCTGGGCCTGAAAGACAACGCCAATCTGCCGGCGGAGACTTGCCGCATCCTGCGCGGCATCGCAACCCATGACGATAGCGCGCCCGCCGGTCGGGATCATTAGCGTGGAGAGAATCCGAAACAGCGTCGTCTTCCCGCTGCCGTTCGGACCGAGTAGACCAAACAGTTCCGCCGGCCGGACGTTGAAGGAGACGCCGTTCAATGCCGTGCGGTTCTCGTAGCGGTGGACCAGATTCTGTACAGAAATGACAGCCGCAGCCTGTTCGGTTTCCAGACCTGTATCCGCGAGTTCAGCGACCTTTGAAGCCAAAGAATTTTCCCCGAAACTACAACCAGTTTACGACATTGTGTGCAGAATCCGCGAAACGATAGCAGTAGCAAGTACAACACCTGCGCAGGAATAGGGCCGGGCAGCAACGAGACAGGCAAGGAGAGATCTCGCAGCGTCGGCGGGTTGACTCATGCCGCCGAGGGGTCGCGTTGAACTTGAGGCAGCGTTTCCTCGAAAGCAACCGGAACATGCCTCCAGACCTGGATCGCCAGAATCACCGCCGTCGCCAGCAGTAGCGCTCCCACCGCGACGTGTGCCACGGTTGAGATCACCATCGGGAATTCCGGCTGGACAGCGTCTCGGCCCCACGCCACGCGTGTCAGGAAGGCGGTGAAGCCCAGGCACAATTGCGCGATCACCAGTGACAGCATCAAAATGGCAGGACGCCGAACGGCCTCGATATGCGAATAGACGCTGAGTGCTCGCACCGCAGTCCACGCCAGGACGAAGGACACAATTACGGCATGTGCCACGTGCGGCCACCAACTTAGCCCGTGATGCCGGAACATCGCTCCCAGGATCAACTGGACATAAAGCACGAAGATGGAAAGCAGTGTCAAGGTGAACAGGCTGGGGTGACGCTGGTCGAACTCCACCCGAGGCTGTTCCTCAACCCACTTGCGACCGGTAAAAACCGCCATCGTCACTGCGATGCAGAAAAAAGTCTGAGCCAGTGCGGCGTGTGCCGACGACACCGGAGGAGGTAAGTAGAACAACACAGTGATTCCGCCCAGAACTCCCTGCGCGATGACCGTACCCAGGGCAGCTAAGCCCAGAACGCGCAGCCAGCGCCGCTTTTCCGCGCGCCACGTCCAGATGGCCATAACGATGGTGAGCAGTCCGGCCACCTGCGCGATCATGCGATGCGTATGTTCAAACTTCACGCCGCCGACAAGCTTCGGAATCTTATAGAGGGAACCGAACGAGGTAGGCCAGTCTGGAACCGAGAGTCCGGCATCGTTGCTGGTGACGAGCGCGCCAGCAATGATCAACAAAAAAGTCCAAGCCGCGAGCACAATGGCGAACCTGTGAAGTCCGCGATTATACGGTGTTTCTATGGCTTTCGGAGAGGTGCCCATGGGTCCAAGAAGCGCGTGGCGAATACGCCGGAGTCCTGCATCGCAAGGGCAGAGCAGGCCGTGCAACCGCCAGCCTGCTCCGTCCAACCCGGTATTCTACCAAACCAGAACGCTTAATCGGCAGCTGGTTTGAAGCTCTGATCCACGGTCTTCGATTCTTTCGCGGCGACCGTTACCTTCTGGTCTTGCTCTCCCAGTTTCTCGTGCACGAAGGCGAGCGTGTAGTCGCCCGGAGGCAGGCCCTTGATCTCGTACTTCCCGTCTTTGCCGGTCACAGCGAAGAACGGGCTCTTCACCACGTTGACATACATCTTCATCCACGGGTGCTGGTTGCACTTGACGGGCAGCATGACTTCTTCGCGCGCGAAGTTTTTTTCAATCGCCGGAGAAGATGGCGGCTGCGACTCGTTCCACTCCCGGTTATCTTTCGGGGTGGGATGAATGTTGTGCGTGGTCGGATCATCATTCTTGATCTGCACGGTCTGACCAGTCATCACGCCCAGCACGTGCGGATGGTAGCGGCAGCCCTGCTGATCGAGCACCACCGGGTCTTTGGGCACGTCGAACGTGCGGTTTCCAAGCCCGTCTTTCACGTAAACAAAGACGTTCGCGAGATCACCGCCGGTGACGACAACATTTTCAGCTTCGTTTGCGCCCTTGCAGCCCGGGTCCTGGCTCATGTCGATCTTGGACGCCTTCGGCGCGGCGCCGTCAAACTTTACCGTGCCGCTGACCGTAGCCACGGTCGCCGGGTCGATCGGAGTCGCCGCCGGTTGTGCTGCCGGCTGCTCGGCCATTGGACTGGCGGCCGGAGCCTCTTCCTTCTTACTGCATGCAGCAAGCACCAGCAGTGCGCACAATGCCAGAATGCTGACCATCGTTGCCCAACGCTTGTTCTTATTCATGGATGTCGCCCTTTCTTTGAAGTGTAGCGCCGGCGTCCCGCCGGCTGTCGCGCAGGCGTCCCCGCCCACGCTGTTGATAGCTAACAAAAAGCAGGACCGTTTTCCAAACCGGCCATTCTACCGCGAACCTCCGCTCGCCGCATGGTGGGATGCGACTGCCGCCTGCCTGTGGCGACTAGAGGGTTGCACCGCCGCCTGCACCCGCGGCATCGACGACGCCACCCGCCGCTGTTCCTCTGGCGTTAACTGGAAGATGTAATCTACCAGCAGCTTGCGGTGATCGCCCTCAAACCCGTTAAACGACGGCGGCGTCGGCCCGGCAAAAACCCACTGATTGCTCTGCTGCTTGAATAAACCCGAAGGCATAGACGTCCCGGGGCTCACCGCCTGCGGATCAGTGATCCAGCGCTCGACCCAGTCCGGCTTTAGCCGCTCTTTCGCCAGCAGGAAGTTCGGTGCCGTCGCAATCTTGTCATGCGCTGGATCGCCCGTGGCGTGGCACTTCAGGCAAGGCGCCGCCGTGCTCGAGAACAAACTCCTTGCCATGTCGGTTTCCTTCGCCGTCAAGGTTGGGACCTGCTCCGGAATATACGGCAAAGGCTGCTGCGACAGCGCCTGGAAGAATCGTACGAGCTTTCGCAGTTCGTTATCAGAGAACGAAAACGTCGGCATGCGGACTTTCAAGTACGGTCGCACCCCGTTGCGGTTCGTATCGGTCGTACTCAGAGACGGATTCGACAGGAACTTCCTCAACCACTCCGGATCAACGCGCGCGCCCTCGGTCAGCAACTTCGGCGGCAACTGCTCCTGCACATCCTGATATTGCTGCAGTCCCATCAGAATCGTGCGCTGCCCGGGGATGAACTGGTGGCATCCCATGCAGTTGTATTTCTTGATGACCCACCAGCCTTCCTGAATGTCGTGCCGCGCATCTCCCGGCTTGTACTGATAACTCTGGGGCAGGGAAGTCTCCTGACTTCCTAGCAAGAAGGTCGTGAGGTCGAGCACCTGATCCTTGGTCAGGTGCAGGTTGGGCATGCGCAGAACTTCCGTCTCGCCCTTGACCATGCCCTGGTCATACACATTCGGTTCGGCCAGTTTGTGCTCAAAGAATCCCTTATGGTCGTACCAAGGCTGGCTCGCTGGACCGTCGGGCAGGCGCGCCAGATCATCCGCGTCCTTGATCGGTTCCGAATCTTTTCCGCCGCGCTGCGCAGACTCGGTGGACAATGCGAAATCCAGACGCTCGATCGGCTTGCTGCCCTCAAACGTCAATTCCGTCCCGATGCGCCCCTCATCCTCGAAGCCCGCGATCTCGTGGCATCCCGCGCAGCCGTAATGCCGCACCCACTTCTTGCCTTCCGCCTTCAGCGCCGGATCGTCCATGAACGCCGCATCTGCGTATGCCGACGGCTCCTGCTTCTTCTGCGTCAGCAGATACGTCGCGATGTCCTCTGCGTCCTCCGGAGTCAGACGCAGGCTCGGCATCACCGTCATGTTCTGCACTTGCAGTTCGTGGCCGTCGTTGGGGCAGCGGCTATGCGTCAGGTCGAACTGGTACGGAAGCCCCTTCTTGGCGTAATCCTCGGGGCCGATGTCCTTCTTCTCGTAGGGACAATACGGCCGCGTGCGCTCGCGCGCATTATGAATCCAGCGCACGAGGTAATCGTAGTTCGCCTTCTCGCCCACGCGAGTCAAGTTCGCGGCGAAAGTCCCGCCCTGTGTCTGATCGCCTTCCCCAATCGAATGACACGCGAGACATCCACGCGTCTCGAACAATTCCTTGCCATGCGCGGCGTTGCCGGGCTTATGCTTCGGCAAAGAGTCGACGAAGCCCGACTGCCAGATGTACGCCGAAATCGCTTGTATCTGATGATCGGTCAGCCTGAAGTTCGGCATCTTCGTCGTCGGACGGAAATCCGACGGCTTCTTCAGCCACACCGGAATCCAATTCTTGTTCAGCTTGAGCCGCACATCCTTCAGATTCGGCCCGACCTTCTTCACGTCTTGCATCAGGCTGTGCGACTGGAAATCGAGTTGCTGCAAACGCCCGTCCAGCTTGCTGTTTGACACCCGCAGCGCCACGGCCTTGTCGTTGAGCTTGTTAGCTTCTTCGTTCGACTCAGCAGCGTCGGCTTGCTTCATCAAATCCGCAGACTGTTTGATGTTGTCTTTCTTTTCGGTCTCAACCTGCTTGATCTGTTGCCCAACCGAGTTCAAATCTTCGGGCTCTTTGTCGTAGCCTTCGTACCGGTGACATCCCATGCACCCGCGCTGCCGAAACAGATCTTTGCCGTTGTTGATGGTCAGCCACTGCACATCACCGCTCACCAGCACCATGTCGGCCGCGTGGCAACTCTGGCAGCCCGCCTCAGAATTCTCCTTGGGATAGAGCGGCCACAGCCAGTGTTCGTAATTGCCGTGCGCCTTCTCCACGCTGGTCGTGGCGCGGCCGTTGCCCTGGTGGCACGGAGAGCACCCGAACTTGTCCGCATCGTGTATGCGCAGCAACTCTGGTTCGGGATGGCTCACGAACGCCGCCGCGTACCCATCGGGCTTCTTCGCGCCTTTGAGAGTCATGGCCGCTTCGGTAATCTTCAGCGGCTCGCGCGCGCCCATATGACACGACTCGCACCGATCCACAATGTTGGCCTCGGCCACGTTGATCTGCACGATCTTCGGATCCCAGTCGGAGGTCTTCCGTTTAAGCCCCTCGATTTGTGCGGGCGTGAGGTCGACCATGTGGTCGGAGACGTACTCATCCATCTTGGCCTTGGCGTCGGTGACGGGTTTCAGCACGTCGCCGAGTTCGAGGCTCAGCTTGGTCCGCTCGTCGCGGATTTCGTTGTAGGTCTCTTCCAGTTGCTGGAAGGTGAATTTCTTTCTGCTGCCGTCTGGAAACTCAACCGTGGCTTGTTCTGCCTTGTACGCGTCAATATCTTTCTGCTTGCTGGCTTTTGCCGAAGCGCTGGTGCTGGTTTCCAGTTCGTAGGTGAGCGCGTTCACATACGCGCGCCGGTCCGTGAAGACGCTCTGTACCGCGAGCAGTCGAGCATTGGCGTCGTCGAGCTTTTTGCGGGCCTCTTCGCCTTGCGCCTTGGAGTCCTCATATGCCTTGGAATAAGCCTGTTTCAGCGCCGCGTACTGCGAATCCTGCTCGACGGCAGCCTCGGACTTCGTCGACGTCGACTTCGCCGTATTCAGGAACGCGGTGTAGCGGCCCTTCCACTGATCCTGCAAGGCCTTCCACGGCCGCTGCCCCCAGGCCTCGTCCCACAAAGCCCAGAACAGCGTCGCAATCAGAATCACCGTCGCGATCAGGTAATGGATCGCGAACGATTTGCCGGTAATCGGATCCTGCTCGGGGACGGGTTTATCAGGCACCACTTCCTCCGAATCCACACTTCCTTAGAATTCTTGTCATTCCGAGCGCCTTGTTTCTGGCGCGAGGAATCTCTATTCCCGGCATCGCACTCGCGGGTAGGGATGCTTCGACTCCGCTGGAATCTCGCTTCGCGAAATTCCGGCTCCGCTCAGCATGACAAGTAACCAACACTCTCACACGTTGAACCACGGCGTAATCCAAACGTACTTGATGTGCCACAGCAGCCGCAGGGCCATCTTCAGAGGCAAGGCAATCATGGTCAGCCACAGAAACGCCATGAGCGAAAACTGCAGCAGGCTCATGCGCTGGAAATCTTTCGGCATTTTCCGACGGAACAGCGAGTACACTGCGCCGCCCCCGATCAGATAAAACGCGCCGACCACGACCGCGCCGAAAATTGCCTTCCCGAAATTCGACGCGATGCCGAAAATATCCGGCAAATCCCGGTTTACCTCATAGATCAGGCGGTTGTGGTCCCACGTCTGCCCCGGCCAGAACCACTGCCAGCCCGGTCCGCGAATGAAAGTCCCGATGATGATCATCGCCACCCATAAGATGACGAAACCGAAAAGAAACGTCGAAATCGAGAACTTGCGCTGCTTCCAGGTGTAATAACCACTGCCGAGCGGATTCGTATCGATGTAAGGAATCACCATCAGCCCGATGATGATCATCGTCGGCATCACCACGCCTGCAATCCACGGATCGAAATAAACCAGCATCTCCTGCAGTCCGAGGAAATACCACGGAGCTTTCGCAGGATTCATGGTGAGGTTGGGATTCGCCGGCTCTTCGAGAGGAGCGTTGAGCGTGATCGACCAGACCATCAGAATGATCGTCACAATAATTGCAGCCAGAAATTCAATACGCAGCAGGAACGGCCAAACGTGCACTTCCTTCTGCCACCCCGGCTTGAACGGCCAAGTCTTGCGATGGTGCGTCTTGGCCATCTCGGGATCGCCTTCGAGCTGCACGATCAACTGATCGTTGGCATGCGCCTGCTTCCACGCCAGATAAATGTAGAAACCCAGCAGTGGAATCAGCCCCACGATCGGAACGTTGTCCGGAGCCGAGCAAATCTCCCAAAGTTGTCGCCAATCCATAAAATTCCTCTTGTAGAGACGTAGCTTGCTACGTCTCTCTCGCGGTCGGCAGAGACGTTGCAAGCAACGTCTCTACAACATAATTCTCACTCTCCCGCCGCCTTCGGCCCGCGGCGCGGCTTGTCGGCCTCAGCCGTCAGCATCACCGGAGCCGGCCCCGAAATTCCCCCATCTTTTCTCACCCGCCAGAAGTGCACAATCATCAGCACCGACGCCACGATCGGAATGCCGATGCAGTGCCAGATGTAGGACCGCAAAAGCGCGTTCGCATCCACAATCGACCCACCGAGAAGCCCAAAGCGCACGTCGTTATACGGAGTCATTCCTAGCTGCGATCCGAATGGTCCTTCGTGCCCGAGCAGCGGCGTTGCGCGCGCCATGTTCGTGCCGACCGTCACAGCCCAGAATCCAAGCTGATCATCCGGCAGCAAGTACCCCGTAAACGACAACAGCAAGGTAAACACCAGCAGAAGCACGCCGATGTTCCAGTTGAACTCTCGCGGCTTCTTATAAGATCCGGTCAGGAACACTCGGAACATGTGCAGCCACACGCCGATGACCATCAAGTGCGCTGCCCATCGGTGCATGTTGCGCAGGATTTTCCCGAACGGCACGTCGTGCTCCAGGTAAAGCACGTCGCGGAACGCCTGCACCTTGCTCGGGTGGTAGTAAAACATCAGCAACACGCCCGTGTAGGTGAGAATGATAAACAGGTAAAACGTGATTCCGCCCATGCCCCAGGTGTAGCTATAGCGCACCGCATCGCGATTGATCTTTGCCGGATGCAAGTGGAGGAACACGTTGGAAAGCACGCCCAGCGCCCGGTTTCGCGGCGTGTCGTCGTGCTTGTGGCGGAAGATCGACGTGTAGACCTGAGTCTTGGTCGGATCCTTCAACCCCTCGATCTGTTCCTTTGCCTTGGTGGGGATGTCAGTCTTGAGGGCTTGAATGTCCTCTTTGACCGCAGTCGTGACCTGCTCGACTAACCCAACCTTCCCGTTCTTTCCGTTCGAATTGTTTTCGTCAGCCATATAAGTTCCGACTTTTTGTAGCGCCGGCGTCCCGCCGGCTGTCGCGAAAGCCTGCCCTGAGCTTGCCGAAGGGGCGTCTCGCCTTCGCACCCGCGAGCGAGAGCGCCCCGTTCCACTCTTACACTCCCGTCAAAAACGCTCCCAGATCGTTAAATTTGCTCGGCTGTCCCTTTGGCCACGAGTACAGCTTCGACGTATCCACCAGAATCTGCCCGTCAGGCGCAAGCTCCAGGTGTGCCCGGTCCATCGGACGCGGCGCCGGCCCTTCGAAATTGATCCCTTCGCTGTCATACCCGCTGCCATGGCACGGACACTTGAATTTGTTCTCGCTCGGCTTCCAGTCGGGCGTACATCCCAAATGCGTGCAGCGCGCATAGATCACAAAGAGCCGGTCGGGTGTGCGATCCACCCAGATGCGATATTTCTGCTGAAACTTCGTATCAACTCCGAGCGCAAACTCGGAGGGATAACCGATCTTGAAGACTGAGTTGGGTTCGAACAGAGTGCGCGGCAGGAAGAAGCGGAAAAAGGCCAGGAACCATGCAGCCAAAAAGCCGGTCACCATGGTCCACACAAAGCGCCGCCGCCGCCGATCAATTTCCGTCGAGGGCGCCGTTGTCGCCACACCGGCCGCAGCTGCGGCCTTCGAAGTTCCCACCGCCGGCGTGCCCACGTACTTGGTGGCATCCACCGCGGCCTTGGCCGCGGGTTTCGTCGCCTCCGGATTCGGATTGACCTTATCGGTCTCCGCCATTGAGACTTCCTCCTCTGCCTTGATGCCTGGGCCCTTAATCTCCCGACGCCGCCGCGTACTCCGGCGCCGTCAACCGCCTCCCGGTGCTGCGAATCGGGATCACAGAATGCTCCGATTGTGCCAAAGCCTCTTGCACGAGCTGTCCCAGCGCCGCAATGAACTTCGGCGAGTCGTTCAGCCCTGCGCTCATTTCAAACTGCGTGAACCCCAACCGGCACGCCTGTTCTCGCGCCTCGTGATCGATCTCTCCCAGCGTCTCGACGTGATCCGATACAAAAGCAATCGGCACGACGCACACCTCGCGCGCATGCTCAGCCGCGAGCTGAATCAGTGTGTGGTGCAGGGAGGGTTGCAGCCAGCGGCTCGCTCCTACTTTGCTTTGATAACAAAGCCGATGCGGATTGCGCCATCCGGCGCGCTCCGTCAGAAGCCGCACCGTTTCCTCGATCTGCCGCTGGTAGGGATCGCCTTTGTCGATCACAGACATCGGAATACTGTGAGCGCTGAAAACAATTTCAGGTCGATGCAGCGTAGGGAAGCGGGCCAAGGCTGCGTCGACTTTCTCGATTAGGGAATCAAGATATATCGTATTACGATAAAAACTCTCAATGCAACGCACCGGCATGCTGCCGGCGAAAAGTCGCCGCCACTCGTTCAGGCTCGATCCCGTAGTGGTCGAAGAATACTGAGGATAAAGCGGCAGCAGCACAACTTCATCGCACTCAGACTGCTGCAATTGCTCGATGGCCTCGCGCGTGAACGGATGCCAGTACCGCATCGCCACAAAACACCGTGCATCGATCCCGTGGCTGCGAAGTGCGGTTTCCAGAGCCCGTGCCTGTTGC
>Ga0075030_100003038_pt1 | contig 15286 bp, 6 predicted proteins | sample LitLauG_LLR_2012_FD_71393 | JGI IMG/M metagenome (GOLD analysis project Ga0075030, IMG submission 71393) | Freshwater sediment microbial communities from Pennsylvania, USA - Little Laurel Run_MetaG_LLR_2012 | ecosystem: Environmental > Aquatic > Freshwater > Creek > Sediment | place: USA... | reverse complement strand
TCAGCGTCGAGGACGACGGCCGCGGCATTCCCGTGGGCAATCACCCGGAGGAAAAGGCGCCGGTGGTGGAAATTGTCTTTACCCGTCTGCATGCGGGCGGCAAGTTCGACAAGCGCGCCGGCGGCGCGTATTCGTTCTCGGGCGGCCTGCACGGCGTGGGGGTTTCGGTCACCAACGCGCTGTCGAGCCGGCTCGAGGTGGTGGTGCGCCGTGACAGGCGCGAACACACCATCGTATTCGCCGGTGGAGAGGTTGCCGAGCCGCTGCGCTCGCGCGCCATGCCGGCCGGCGGGCCGGCAACCGGCACGCGGGTCACCGCGTGGCCCGACGGCAAGTATTTCGACACGCCGCTGGTCTCGGTCGACGAGCTCGAGCGGCTGCTGCGCAGCAAGGCGATGCTCATGCCCGGTACCGAGGTGCGGCTGCAGGTGGCCGCCACCGGAGCCGACCGCACCTGGCGCTTCGAGGGCGGATTGGCGCAATACCTGGGCAGCGTGCTCACCGGCGAACTCGTGGCGCCTATTTTTTCCGCAGAAGGGTACGCGGGCGGTGATGACGCCACGTTCGCCGAGGGCGAGGGCGCGAGCTGGGTGCTGGCGTGGACCGACGAGGGTGCCGTTGCGCGCGAATCCTTCGTCAATTTGATACCGACAACCGCGGGCGGTACGCACGAATCGGGCCTGCGCGAAGGCGTTTTCAATGCCGTCAAGGCCTTTGCCGAGGCGCACAGCGCGCTGCCCAAGGGTGTGCGCCTGCTCCCCGAGGACGTCTTTGGCCGCGTCAGCTTCGTGCTCTCGGCCAAGGTGCTCGATCCGCAGTTCCAGGGGCAGATCAAGGAACGGCTCAACAGCCGCGATGCCGTTCGTCTCATCGCATCGTTCGTGCGGCCGCAACTCGAGTTCTGGCTCAACCAGCACCCGGAACACGGCCGGCGCATTGCGGAACTGGCCGTGCAGCAGGCGCAGGCACGGACCCGCGCGCTGCAGAAGATCGAAAAGCGCAAGGGTTCGGCCGTGGCCGTCCTGCCCGGCAAGCTCACCGACTGCGAGAGCACGGAGCTCGCGCGCAACGAGCTCTTTCTTGTCGAGGGCGATTCGGCAGGCGGTTCCGCCAAGCTGGGGCGCGACAAGGAATACCAGGCCATCCTGCCCCTGCGCGGCAAGGTGCTCAATACCTGGGAGGTCGAGCGCGACCGGCTGTTCGGCAACGCGGAAGTGCATGACATCGCGGTAGCGATCGGCGTCGATCCCCACGAATTGCATGGCGAGGTAGATCTCACCGGCCTGCGTTACGGCAAGATCTGCATACTGGCGGACGCCGACGTCGACGGCGCCCACATCCAGGTGCTGTTGCTGACGCTGTTCTTCCGCCATTTCCCGCGGCTCATCGATACCGGCCATGTCTACGTCGCCCGCCCGCCGCTCTTCCGGCTCGACGTCGGTCCGCAGGGCCGGCGCCCGGCGCGCCGGCTGTACTGCCTCGATGAGGACGAGCGCGTGACCAGCATGGCCAAGCTGCAGGACGAAGGCATACGACCCGAAGCCGTGGAGATCGGCCGCTTCAAGGGCCTGGGCGAGATGACCGCGCAGCAACTCTGGGAGACGACCATGAACCCCGACACCCGGCGCCTGCTGCCCGTTTCCCTGGGCACGCTGGACCAGCGTGCCACCGCCGACATGATGACCATGCTCATGGGACGCGCCGAGGCGCCGGCGCGGCGCGCCTGGCTCGAGATGCACGGCAACGAAGTGGAAGCCGATGTCTGATCCGCTCGCCGGCCTTCGCGTTGCCGCGCCCCTCGATGCCCTCGAGGCGGTCCTGCCCGAGTCCGCACACGCTCCGGAACGCGCCGTCATGCTGGACGGTTGCCCCGGCAGCGCAGCGGACCTGCGGGCGCTGCTCGCGCAGGTCGGCCACTGGTACTGGGAAACCGACGCCGACATGCGCCTCACGGTGGTGCGCGGCGGCGGCGACGGACCTGCGCCGGCGCTGCTGCTGGACTGGGTGGGCCAGCGCGACTGGGAGATTCCCGGTGCGCTGTTGCGTCCGGCCAGCTGGGATCTGCATCGCCAGTACCTCGAGAACCGCCGCCCGTTTGGCGACCTCGTGGTACGGCGCACCCTCGCCGACGGCACCAGCACGGTTGCCCGCTTGAGCGGCGCGCCAGCCTTCGACAGCGCCGGGGCCTTCGTCGGCTACGTGGGCATAGGTTCCGACATTTCGGCGGCCATGACCGCGCAGGTAGCGTTGCAGCGCCTTGCGGGCACCGATGCGCTCACGGGCCTGCTCAACCGCCAGGCCTTCGACGCGGGCGCCGGGCGCCTGCTCGCCGACGCCTATGCCCAGGGACGCCAGTGCGCGCTGCTGTGCATCGGTCTGGACCGATTCCACCTCGTCAACAGCATTTACGGCCATCGGGTCGGCGATCTCGTCCTCGAGGCCATTGCGGGCCGGATGCGCGATTTGATCGGCGCGCCGCATCTGCTGGGCCGGCGCGGCGGCGACGAGATCGTTGCCCTGCTGGTCGATATCGACGATCCCGGGCGGGTCGTGGAGATGGCAGCCAATGTGACGGCGGCCGTGGCTCCGGCTTTGCACCTGGGCGGCAACTCGGTTGCCGTTCGCGCGTCCGTGGGCGTGGGCATCTTTCCCAACGATGGCGGTGATTTCGATGCGCTGCTCAACGCCGCCGATGCGGCCCTTTACCTGGCCAAGCGCTCGGGCGGCGGTACCCAGGCGCTGTATACGCCGGAGCTGGCGCGCCGCACCGATTTGCGGCTGCGCCTGGAACAGCGGCTGCGCAAGGCCTACGAGTCGCGCGAATTCCGCCTGTTCTATCAGCCGCTGGTGGCGCTGCCTGGTGGCGAACTCGTCGGTGCCGAAGCCCTGCTGCGCTGGAAGGATGCCGAACTCGGCGACATCGATCCGGGTGAATTCATTCCCATCGCCGAAGAGAGCGGCCTGATCGAGGGCGTCGGCGACTGGGTGCTGCGCGAGGCCTGCCGGCAGCGCCAGATGTGGCGCCAGGTCGGACTGGATCTGCCGCCGGTTGCCATCAATATTTCCGGCGCGCAGCTCAAGAGCGCCGGATTCGTCGATGTCCTGCTCTCCACGCTGGACGAATTCGAGGTTTCCGCCGAGGAACTGGAGATAGAACTGACCGAAACCGGCCTGCTCGAGAGCTGGACCGTCGCCCGCGACAGCCTTGCGCGGCTGCGCAGCGCCGGCATCAAGGCCGCCCTGGACGATTTCGGCGTTGGTTATTCCAGCCTGGCACACCTGCGCGATCTGCCCATGCACCGCCTGAAGATCGACCGCAGCTTCACCGTGGACTGCATGCGCGATGCGCGCACGCTCACCATTGTCAAGTCGGTCATTGAGATGGCGCACAACCTGGGGCTGACCGTCACCGCCGAAGGCATCGAGACAGCCGAGCAGCAGGCCTGGATGCACCATCTGGGTTGCGATTCGGCGCAGGGGTATTACTTCGCCCGGCCGATGCCGGCCGAGGAATTCCTGCAACGCTTCCTCGACCGGCGCGGGCCGTCCGCGGCCGCGCACCAGCCGTGAACACCGCCACCGGGAACCGGCGCGCGCATCCGGCGCCCGCCTGCAAACGTTGGAATGATCCGGCATGAGCGAACAGGTCGACCTTTTCCCACCGCCGCCCGGGGAACCGGGCGAAACGCTGACACTGGCGCAGTTCGCCGAGCGCGCCTACCTGGACTACGCCGTCTCGGTGGTCAAGGGGCGGGCACTGCCCGATGTCGCCGACGGCCAGAAGCCGGTGCAGCGCCGCATCCTCTACACCATGAACGCGATGGGCCTGGTGCCCGGCGCCAAGCATGTGAAGTCCGCGCGCGTGGTCGGCGACGTGCTGGGCAAATACCATCCGCACGGCGACCAGTCCGCCTACGACGCCATGGTGCGCATGGCGCAGGATTTTTCGCTGCGCTATCCGCTCATCGACGGCCAGGGCAACTTCGGCAGCCGCGACGGCGACAACGCGGCGGCCTACCGCTATACCGAAGCCAGGCTCACGCCCATTGCCCGCCTGCTGCTCGATGAGCTCGACCAGGGCACCGTCGAGTTCATGCCCAACTACGATGGCAGCCAGGTCGAACCGCGCCTGCTGCCCGCCCGCTTGCCGATGGTGCTGCTCAATGGCGCCTCGGGCATCGCGGTCGGCATGGCAACCGAGATCCCCTCCCACAACCTGCGCGAGGTCACGGCCGCCGCCCAGGTGCTGCTGCGCCAGCCCGACGCCGGGCTCGAGGCAATCCTCGAACACCTGCGCGGACCGGATTTCCCCGGCGGCGGCCAGCTCATCTCCAGTGCCGACGAGATCCGCGCGGTCTACGAGAGCGGGCGCGGCAGCCTGAAGGTTCGGGCGCGCTGGCGCTTCGAGGAACTCGCGCGCGGCCAGTGGCAGCTCATTGTCACCGAGCTGCCGCCGGGCACTTCCTCCCGCCGCGTCCAGGAGGAAATCGACGAGCTGATAGATCCCAAGGTGCGCGCCGGCAAGAAATCGCTGACCCCGGACCAGCAGCAGACCAAGCAGGTCGTCAATGCGGTGCTGGCGCACATGCGCGACGAATCCAGCCGCGATGCCGCGGTGCGCCTGGTCTTCGAGCCGCGCACATCCAAGGTGGATCGGCAGGAATTCGTCAACGCCCTGCTGGCCTATACCAGCCTGGAGAGCAACTCCCCGGTCAACCTGGTGATGATCGGGCGGGACGGCCGCCCCGCCCAGAAGCCGCTCGCCGACATCCTGCGCGAATGGGTGTCGTTCCGCGTCGATACCGTTCGCCTGCGCACCCGCCACCGGCTCGACAAGGTGCTCGACCGCATCCACGTCCTCGAGGGCCGCCAGCTCGTCCTGCTCAACATCGACAAGGTGATCAAGCTCATCCGCAATTCGGATGAGCCCAGGCCCGATCTCATGCGGGTCTTCCGCCTGAGCGAACGCCAGGCCGACGACATCCTCGACATGCGGCTGCGCCAGTTGGCGCGGCTGGAGGGCATACGCGTGGAGCAGGAGCTGGCCGAGCGCAGAAAGGAAGAGGCGGGGCTGCGCAAGCTGCTCGATTCCGAAACCGCGTTGCGGCGCCAGGTGGCCAAGGAGCTCGACGAGGACGCGCACAAGCACGGCGATGCGCGGCGCACGCTCATCGAATCGGCCGAACGCACGGTCATCGAGGCGCGGGTGCCGGACGAGCCTGTCACGGTCATCGTTTCCGTGCAGGGTTATGTGAAGGCACGCAACGGCCACGCGCACGACCGCAGCCTGTTCACCTTCAAGGCCGGTGACAGTCTCTACGACGCGTTCGAATGCCGCACGGTGGACACGCTGGTGGCGCTGGCGTCGAACGGCCGCAGCTACGGCATCGCGGTCGCCAACCTGCCGTCGGCGCGCGGCGACGGGCTGCCGGCCACCTCCATGGTGGAGCTCGAGGCGGGCACCCGCCTCGTCGCGTATGTGGCCGGTGCCGCGGCTACCCCGCTGCTGCTGGCCACCACCGGCGGAACGGGATTTGCCTGCCAGCTGGGCGACATGGTTTCGCGCCAGCGCGCCGGCAAGCAGTTCCTGACGCTCGAGCCGGGCTGGGAGCCGTTGCGTCCAACGGTGGTGGATCCGGCCACTGACGACCGCATCGCCTGCGTCTCGGAAAGCGGGCGACTGCTGGTCTTTCCGGCCGGCGAGATCAAGGCGCAGCCGGCGGGCGGCCGCGGCGTCATCTTCCTGGGACTGGACGAGGGCGAGAAAATGGCCGGCGCCGTCACCTGCGGCGCCGTGGGCGTGGTCGTGAGCGGCACGACGCCGCGCAGCGGCAAGCCGGCCCAGATCGCCCTGAGCCGCGGGCAGCTGGCTGGTTACGCCGGCAACCGGGCGCGCAAGGGCACGCCACTGGTGCCGCGCCTGCGCGTCACCGCCCTGGCAAAGGCCCAGGCGCCAAGCGCTTAGCGCCGATCCACACGGCGGCGAGCGGCGGGCCCGATGGCGAGACGCTTCGAGCGGCAACGGCCCCTGGGCGATGGGGCAACGCGCGGGCCGGCGGCGACGTGGCCGGGGACGCGCCGCGCGCTGCCGGACTGTTTGTATTATCGCGGTATTGGGGATGGGCCGGGCGGCGTCCGACGCCATGGGCGCCGGTTTCATGGTGGCCGCCCCCTTGAATTGGCGGCTGCGCGGCCCCATGTCTGGCGTGCCGATGCTGCAGCACGGCAGCTCCGCAGCAGCCGCCGGTGATTTCCGGTGCGGGGCGCGGCCCTCCACCTTAATGACGTACCTGGACCAGCCATCATGAACCAAGAAGAAGCGACAACAACCGAGCAACCCCAGACGCTGGGATTTCAGGCCGAGGTCAAGCAGCTGTTGCAGCTGATGATCCATTCGCTCTACAGCAACAAGGACATCTTCCTGCGCGAACTCGTGAGCAATGCCTCCGACGCCTGTGACCGGCTGCGGTTTGCGGCCATCGCCCAGCCCGAGCTGCTGCCGGCCGGCGAGTCCCTGGCCATCGATGTCCGGTACGACAAGCCGGCGCGCACGATCACGATCTCCGACAACGGCATCGGCATGAGCCGCGATGAAATGGTGGCCCACCTGGGAACGATCGCCAAGAGCGGAACCCGGGAATTCTTCGCCCAGCTCAGCGGCGACCAGCGCAAGGACTCCCAGCTCATCGGCCAGTTCGGGGTGGGCTTCTACTCGTCCTTCATCGTCGCCGACCGCGTCAGCGTGGTGTCGCGACGTGCCGGCGCCACGCCGAGCGAAGCGGCGCGCTGGGAATCGGATGGTGCCGGCGAGTTCACCATTGCCGCGGCGACCCGTCCGGCCCGGGGCACCGACATCGTGCTGCACATCAAGGAGGGCAACGACGAACTGCTCTCGGGCTGGAAGCTCAAGTCGATTCTCACCCACTATTCCGACCATATCGCCACGCCGATCCGGATGGCCAAGGAGGAGTGGGACAAGGACACCAACGAACTGCGCGATACCGGCGAGCTCGAGACGGTCAATCGCGCCTCCGCGCTGTGGACGCGCGCCAAGTCCGACATCACCGACGATCAGTACAAGGAGTTCTACAAGCATGTCTCGCACGATTTCGGCGACCCGCTTGCCTGGACCCATAACCGCGTCGAAGGGCGCAACGAATACATCCAGCTGCTCTACATCCCGAAGCGCGCGCCCTTCGACTTGTGGGACCGCAAGCAGACGCACGGCCTCAAGCTCTACGTGCGGCGCGTCTTCATCATGGACGATGCCGAGCAGCTCCTGCCCTCCTACCTGCGCTTTACCCGCGGCATCGTCGATTCGAGCGACCTGCCGCTCAATGTGTCGCGGGAAATCCTCCAGGAGAGCCGCGACGTCAAGGCGATCCGCGAGGGCTGCACCAAGCGGATCCTGTCCCTGCTCGAGGACCTGGCGCAGAACCGGCCGGAGGACTACGCCGCTTTCTGGTCCGAATTCGGCGCCGTGCTCAAGGAGGGAATGGGCGAGGACGCGCCCAATGCCGAGCGCATCGCCAAGCTGCTGCGCTTCGTGTCAACGGCCGATGCCGGCGGCAAGCCCGGCTCGCTCGCCGAATACGTGGCGCGAATGAAGGTGGGCCAGACGGCCATCTACTACGTGACGGCCGACTCCGCCGAGGCGGCGCGCAGCAGCCCGCATCTGGAGGTCTTCCGCAAGAAAGGCGTCGAGGTGCTGCTGCTCACCGACCGCGTCGACGAATGGATGCTGTCGTTCCTGAGCGAGTTCGACGGCAAGGCGCTGGTGTCGGTGGCCAAGGGCGACCTGGCGCTCGATGCGCTCGACGATGAGCAGGACAAGCAAGACAAGCGCAAGGCGGAAGATGAATACAAGGATCTGGTCGGCCGCATCAAGGACGTCCTGGGCGGTCGCGTTTCCGAGGTGCGCGTCACCCTGCGCCTTACGGAGTCGCCAGCGTGCATCGTCGTCGACAAGGACGCCATGAGCGCCCACCTGCAGCGCCTGCTGCGCGCCAGCGGCCAGGCGGCGCCGCCGAGCGCGCCCATCCTGGAGCTCAATCCCCACCATCCGCTGGTGCGGCGCCTGCAGGACGGCAGCGCCGATCTGGCCCAATGGGCCAATCTGCTGCTGGACCAGGCGATCCTCGCCGAGGGCGGGCAGCTCGACGACCCGGCGCAGTTCGTCAAGCGGGTCAATGGTCTGCTGCTGGCGGCGGCCTCCTGAGCAGGATCGGGCCTTGAAATGGCCCGCCGCGACGCGCTTGCCCAGGCCGTAGATCATCGCTCCCGGCGGTGCGGTGCAGTAACATCGGGTCTGCACCACACTGCGGAAGTTCATCCGCCGCCGAAATTGCACGCTATCGAGCCGCAGGTTTGGGAATGCCGCCGCGCCCGCAGGGGGCCGAATCGTGGCTGACACGACGGCGCCCGACCCCTCGCGCGTCGAATCGCTGCTGATCCAGTGCTGGCAGGTTCTCGTCGACGTTTTCCTGCCCAAGGTTCCGGAAGTCTTTCATGAAGCGCTGTCCCAGGCGGTGCGCTCGGGCGATGAAGCCCAGGCGCGACCGGCTCTGGCCCTGTCGATGCAGGAAAAGACGCTGGTGCGCGCTTTTGGCCAGGAATTGCGCGGCGGTTTCGACGCCGGCGTCGCGCTTTTTCTGGGCCGCAAGGCCGTGGCCGGCGCCCGCCGGCCGGCGCTTTCGCTCATGGATATGGACGAATCGGATCTGCGCAGCCAGATCGACCAGTGTGCGGCGCGACTGCGCAACCTGGTGCAGCACGGCAACAGTTCGGTCAGCCTGCGCCTGCAGTCGCTGCGGGGCGGCGGCGATTTTTCCGATTTGCAATCGCCGCTGCGCCCTGCCATTTTTCTCGAGGCCGTCGCCGACGCCCTCGGCGCGGCCAATCCGCCGGTGGAAGGCACCAGCGTGCTGCTGCGCCACTTTGCAGCCCCACTTAGCGGCCCGCTCGAAGCCGCCTATGCGGCCATCAGCCGCCTGCTCGACGGCAAGGGCGTTGCGCCCTATTCGGCGAGCCGCGTTGCCGCCGATCCCGACCGATTCACGCTCGAGGGCGATACCCCCGCGAAGGTTCCGACTGTCGCCGAGGGACCCTCGGCAGCCGGCGTCGCGTCGGCAAGGAACAATCCGGCCGTCGCCGACGGTGCGGCCACAGCCGTCGTCGCGTCGCGCGGCAATCCGGCGCGGGCAGCCGCAGCCGCGCCCATCCTGCCCGGCGAGGACGAACCATTGCTCGAGTATGGCCGCCTCCAGGCTGCGCACGGCGTCAACGCTGCGCCATTGGTCGAGGCGGTCCTTGACGCGGCGCGCCGGGTCGCTGCCGGACAGGCGCTCACTCAGGTGGCGCCCGCCAGTGAACTGATGGCCGCCATGCTGGCGGCGCAGCGCCAGGACGCGGCCCGCGTGGCGGCCAAGGGCGTCGCCGAGTCCGGCAGCCCGGTGACGACAGAGGGCAAGCCCTTGCCCGAATACGTCGGCAGCCGTGAACACAGCCGGCGTCTCATCACCCTGGCGTCAACACCGCTGCACAAGCTGACGATACAGCTCGTGGCGCGCATCTTTGCGCGTATCGAACGCGACCGGCTGGTGCCCCCGCCCCTGCGCACGCTGGTGCTGTGCCTGCGCTTTCCGTTCCTCGAACTGGCGCTCGCCGACCCCTCCGTGCTCGTGCGCGCCGATCATCCCGCCCGGCGCCTCATCAATGCGCTGGCAAGTTCTTCCATAGGCTGGTCGGCGGACGGCGCGGACAACCAGCGCTACCTGCACCAGGCGCGCAGCGCCGTCCATTTCGTCGTGCATTCGCCCAGTGCCGCGGGGTCGGCATTCGCGCAGTCCTGCGACCAGTTCGATGCGTTCCTGGCGTCAGTGGTGCCGGCAACCAGCGAATCCCTGGCTGCAGCGCGGGAAATCCTGCGCGAGGCCGAAAGGCGGGAAATCCAGGCGCTCGAGGCATCGCGGTTCCTTGATGAGGTCGTGGAAAACGCCGGGCTGGAGCCATATCTGCGCCAGTTCATCCTGGGTCCCTGGGCCCGTGCCATGGTGGAGGGATCTGCGCTGGGCGGACCGGCCCAATTCCGCCGCCTGCTGATGGTGGTGCCGGAACTCGTGGCAAGCGTAATGCCGGCAGCCGCCGCCAACGACCGCAAGCGCCAGGTCGAGTCAATTGCCGCGCTGTTGACCAATCTGCGCGATGGTATGGCGCTCATCGGGTGGCCCGCAGAAAAGATGCAGGCCTTTCTCAACCGGCTGATGATCGCCCACTCGCATATCCTCACGGGCGGCGAGACGCCGGCGCCGACCGGCGGCGGTTTCTCGCCCAGCACGGTGCGCATCCGGCTCGACGGATTCACCCTCCGCGCCGGGCCGGACGTAGACCCCGAGCAGCCGCCTCCGGTCGTCGAGGAAGCGGTGCAGCACCTGCTGGCGCAGGCGAAGTCGCCGGTGGTGCACCAGTGGCTCAAGGCGCCGCCCAAGCTTGCCGCCGATGCCCCGGGCCCTGAAGAGGCACGCGCACTGGTGGCCCATTGGCGCGAGCGGCGCTGGTTCGACATCAGCGTGGGCCGCGCGCTGGTACGCATGCGGCTGGTAGGCTGGACGCCGGGCCGCGCCATAGCGCTTTTTTCCTCGCGCACCGGCGGCTCCCTTGCTTCCTTGTCGCATGACACGCTGGTCGATTATGTTCGTGGCGGCCTCATCAGGCCGGCAGAGACGGCACCGCTGCTGTCGCGCGCGCTGCGCAGCGTGCTCAAGGATCTGCACCGCGCGGTCGAGGTGGCCCGCGACGGAACGCCCGATGGGGCGTGACTCGGGACGGCCAGCCGGGGACGTGACCCTGTCGGAATCCGATGGCGTCCGGTACCTGCATTTCGGCACCGAATGGATACAGGGCGCCATGTCCCTGGAGCATCCGTACCGCCTGGAACTCGAGTACCAGCAGCAGATGATGGCGCCGCTGCTGTTCGCCCCGCGGCCGCGGCACGTGCTGCAACTGGGGCTGGGCGCCGCGGCCCTTACAAAATTCATCTACCGGCATGTCCGCGGCAGCCAGGTAACCGTCGTCGACATCGATCCCGCCGTCATCCGGGCGGCGCGTGCCTGGTTTGCGCTGCCTCCCGACGACCAGCGCCTCAGGGTGGTGCGGGCCGATGCCGGCGCCTACCTGGGAAAGGTGCGGGGCCAAGTCGATCTGCTGCAGGTGGACCTCTACGACGCGGCCGCACGCGGCCCGGTGTTCGACGACGCGCCGTTCTACCAGGCCTGCCGGACGGCCCTGCGGGCGGGCGGCATTGCCGCTTTCAATCTCTTCGGCAGTTCGCTGCAACCCAGCGTGGCGGCGCTCGGGGCGGCATTCGGTCGGCGCTGGCTGCGCCTGCCGCGCAGCGCGGCGGGCAATACCGTGGTGCTGGCGTTTGCGGATCCCATCGACGCAGCAAACTCTGCGCTGTGCTGGCCAGCCGACGAACTGCTCGAGCGCGCCGCCCGCATGGAGGCGCGTTACGGCCTGCCGGCGCTCGACTGGCTGCAGGGCCTGCGCTCGTCGGTCGCGCGGCCCATTGCGCTCGACGCCGGAACCCGGCTCTGCGTATGAAGGTTTCGCGCCGCAATGCGGCCGGCGCGCGCCGCACCTGGCATCGGCGGTTCGGCGCACATCCCCATGCCGTATTCGGGATCGCCGGCTGGCTTGACAGATCGCAATCCCAAGCTACATTCGAGAAGTCGTTTCCTACCCGACGAGGCGCTTCGACCACGGGTACCCGACCATGACACCCAGGCCGCCGATCATCGCTACCGCACCCAGCCCGCTACCGCAACTTTCGGCCCGCCAATCCTCCGCCCTGTTCCGCTCGGCGGTTGCCATTTCGCGCGAACTCGTTTCCGGATCCTTTCCCCACCTGCTGGAACTCGTCCAGGAGGGATTGGCGAGCCGCTGGGACTTCGACGTCGGCTCGCCGCTGGTCCAGCGCCTGCTGGCCACCAAGAGCGAAGCCCTGGCGCGCGCCTTCCTGCGCCACCTCGCCCTGCGCCAGGACGCGGCGCTCGCGCGGCTGCTGGCGCCGCGCGGCGCCGGGCGCAACGGCGCGGCGCCGGCTGCGGAAGTCGATGCCGCGACCCTGGAACTGGTCGTCGAAGCCGAAAATGGCGGCGAGGCGCTTGCCGCGCGGGTGGCGCGACGCATGCGCGGTCCCGTCGAGGAGCAGTTGCGCGAACTCGATCTGGTCATGGGCTACCTTGCCGGCCGCGAACAGTTTCCCACTGCTGACAACCCGTTTGGCCCGGATGCGTACGTGCCGGCGCTGCTCGAGGCGGCGATCGACCTCGACCTGCATGCCGAGGCGTGGGCCTTTTTCCTGAACGCTTTCGAGGCCGATTTCGCCGGCGAGATCGGCCGCGTGTCCCGCGCCCTGCTGGATCACTTCCGCTTGCACGGCGTCGAAGCGCGGGCCATCCGCCGGGCGCGCAATGCGCGCAGGTCGCCGCCGCCCGTGCACGTCTTGCCCGCTGATCCGGCGACGGGATCGGTCGCGCCAGCCGCCGTTTCCGCGGCATCCAGGGGCGGGTCCGCGGCTTCCGGCCCGGGCCTGCCCGCGGCACGGCCGCCCGCCGCGGGCGCGCCGCCTGCCGCATCCGGCGGCGGGCAGCTGGCCCAGGGGCGGGTCGAAGCCCAGGTCATCCTCAACGAACTGCTTTCGCGCCTGCAGACCAACGTGGCCGGGGGCGTGCTGCCACCCCTGACCAGCGGCCAGGGAACGGTAGCCCCGCTGCTGCTCGACGCGCTGGGGGAACTGCAGAGCCTGGGCATGGAGGGCATCCATGGCGCCATGTTCGCCGGCACCCCGGCCGGTTCCATCAATGCCTGGCGCGAACACCTGATCTCGCAGTCCACGCGCACCGTCGACAAGCTCACCATCGAAATCGTCGGCATGATGTTCGACCACGTGCTGCGCGATGCGCAGGTGCCATCGGAGATCAAGGCGCTGCTCTCGCGGCTGCAGTTCCCGATCCTCAAGGCTGCGCTGCTCGACGCGGCATTCTTCGCCTCCAACACCCATCCGGCCAGGCGCCTCATCGATCGCATCGCCGCGGCGGCCATTGGCTGGGAACCCTACGGCGACGAAAACGAGCGCTTTCGCGCCGAAGTCGACCGCCTGGTGCGCGAGGTGATGGAGAAGTTCGAGCGCGATATCGCGGTGTTCGAGCGCGTGCTCACGCAATTCGAGGCTTACCTCGGCGACATCGCTCCGCGCGACAGCGATCCCATCGCGCGGGCCAAGCGCGCGCTCGAAGAGGCCGAGAAACGCGAGATCCTCATCATCAACACCACCATCCAGGTGCGCCGGGCCTTCGAATGCGTGGAGCTCGAAACCTACCTGCGCGATTTCCTGGTGGGCCCCTGGGTGCAGGTGCTGGTGCAGGCCAGCCTGCGCGACGACCAGACGAAGGGGTTCTCCAAGAGCTTTCGCGAGGCCATCCACGAGATCGTCTGGAGCGTCCAGCCCAAGGCCACCGCCGAGGAGCGCCGCCGCCTGGTCGAGCTCATTCCGGTGCTCACGCGCATCGTTCGCGACGGCCTCGCGCTCATCCGCCATCCCCTGCACGAGCAGGACGAGTTCTTCCGCAACCTCATGGCCTCGCATGCCTTCGCGGTCAAGCCGGTCGACCAGGCCCGCTATATCCGCAGTGCCCTGCAATCGTCCGAGGTTCGCGCCCGGATGGAGGGCCTGCAGCTGACCAGCACGTTCCCGCTGACGGCCATTCCGGGCGGGGTCAAAGTGCCGGCGCGCGCGGTATTGCGCGCGGCGGCCGACCATCACGTTGAATTGTCGGTGCCCGCCGACCTTACCGATGTGGGCGAACCCGACAAGACCGAAGAGGCGCGGCTGGACCAGGATCTGGCGCACTGGACGCGCGGCAGCTGGTTCGAGCTCTGGGACGGGCAGGCCTACATCAAGGCACGGCTGCGCTGGATATCGCCCCTGCGCACCATGTTCATGTTCAGCAGCGGCATCGACAACCACGCCCATGTAATGTCGCCGGATCTCATCCGCTCCTACCTGCGGCGTGACTACCTCCGGCCGCTCGAGAGCGCGCCGCTGACCGAACGCGCCGCCCATGCCGTGGTCGCCGATTTTGCCAATACGCCCGACCGGGCCCAGGCGCTGACCTCCCGCCTGGTGATCGCCTGATGCGCTGCGGCTGCGCCTCCCGCGCGCCGCGGCCGTGGCGGCGGCCACTGGCAGCACCGGCGCAGGTCCGCCGGTCGCCATGAGCGCCACCAAGCCGCGCGAACTGGGCGCCGCACCCGCGGATGCGCCTGCCGCAGGCCGCAAGCCATCGCCGGGCAACACCGCGCCGCGATTCGCGCCCAATACCCGCATCAGCCTGGGCGTGCTGGTGCCGCGGCTGGTCGAGGCCGGCCTGTTGGCCCAGAACGACGCCGACCGCATCTTCGCCATTTCCGATCGCGAACGCCACGGCCACCCGCTGGCGCTGGTTGCGGAAATGAACTTCCGCAAGCCCGATGGCGAGCGCCCCCTGCTCGATCTGGAAACGCTCACGCAATGGCTGGCCGCCGAATCGGCGCTTCCCTACCAGCATATCGACCCGCTGAAGGTGGACTTCACGCGCGTGGTCGACGTGATGTCCAGCGCCTATGCCACCAGCAACTCCATCCTGCCGATCGCGGTCTCGCCGGTCGAGGTGGTGATTGCCACCAGCGAACCTTATGTCGACGGCTGGGTGCGCGAGATCGAACAGATCACCAAGCGCGTGGTTCGCCGCGTGGTGGCCAACCCGCTGGATGTGGCGCGCTTCACCACCGAGTTCTACAAGCTGGCGCAGTCGGTCAAGGGCGCCAGCAAGACAGGGGCGGGCAGCCTGGTCAGCAATTTCGAGCAGCTCGTGGAGCTGGGCGGCAAGGTCGAGGCCAACGACGCGCACGTCATCCATATCGTCGACTGGATACTGCAATACGCCTTCGACCAGCGCGCCAGCGACATCCACATGGAACCCAAGCGCGAGCAGGGCATCGTGCGCTTTCGCATCGACGGCGTGCTGCATCAGGTCTATCAGGTCCCCTCCGGGGTGATGCAGGCCATGACCAGCCGCATCAAGCTGCTGGGGCGCATGGATGTCGTCGAACGGCGCCGGCCGCAGGATGGCCGCATCAAGACGCGCATCGGCGGCGATGGCGGCCGCGAGGTCGAGATCCGTCTGTCCACGCTGGCCACGGCCTTCGGCGAAAAGCTCGTGATGCGGATCTTCGATCCGGAGGT
>Ga0075030_100003037_pt1 | contig 15290 bp, 8 predicted proteins | sample LitLauG_LLR_2012_FD_71393 | JGI IMG/M metagenome (GOLD analysis project Ga0075030, IMG submission 71393) | Freshwater sediment microbial communities from Pennsylvania, USA - Little Laurel Run_MetaG_LLR_2012 | ecosystem: Environmental > Aquatic > Freshwater > Creek > Sediment | place: USA... | reverse complement strand
CAGTGAAGCAAAATCCGCCGGCTGTTCAGAACACTTCCTGGATCCGGACGCCGATCGACCAATTTTTGCTGGCCCGCATCGAGACAGCCGGTCTTACGCCTAATCAGGAAGCAGATCGCAGAACCATGATTCGGCGGGTGACATTTGATTTGACCGGATTGCCGCCCACGCCTGAAGAAGTCGAAGCTTTTGTCAGCGACAAATCACCCAAGGCATACGAAAAAGTCGTCGATCATTTACTGGCCTCGCCTCGCTATGGCGAACACCGCGCGCGTTATTGGCTCGATGCTGCGCGCTACGCCGACAGCCAGGGTTTGCACATCGACAATTATCGCGAAATGTGGCCGTATCGCGAATGGGTCATTCGGGCCTTCAACAGCAACATGCCGTTCGACCGGTTCACGATCGAACAACTGGCCGGAGATCTGCTGCCGAATGCGACTCTCGACCAGAAGATTGCTTCGGGATTCCACCGTTGCAATGTCACCACAAACGAAGGAGGCTCGATTCCCGCCGAGGTGGAGGCAATGTATGCCAAAGACCGCGCGGATACAACTGGCATCGTCTGGTTAGGGTTAACGGTGGGTTGTGCGACGTGCCACAACCACAAGTTCGATCCCATCGCGCAAAAAGAATATTATTCGCTCACGTCGTTCTTCCGCAACACGACACAACTGGCGCTGGACGGCAACATTCCCGATACGCCGCCAACAGTCGTCGTGCCACGGCAAGAAGACTGGAAGCGCTGGACCGACCTGAGCGTGGAGCGCGCCAATTTGCGCGCAGCGATCGCCAAACGAGAAGCTTTAAATGGGGCCAAAGCTGAGAGATGGCATCCCGCTGATGCTCAATGGACCCCGCCGAGTGAACTGCCGAGAGGCGTGACGGTGGGCGACGGACCCCCACAACTCGGAAAGGCGTTGCACTTCGAAAAAGACGCTTCGTTCTTGCTGGACAGCCCGGCGCTGGAGGCAGACAAACCATTTACGATCGCGGCTTGGGTTTGGGTGCCGAAGGACAAGGGCAACTTCACGATCGCGAGCCAGCGTGAGGAGCCGAAAGACGGCAAATCACATGGCTGGACGTTCAGCGTAAACGGCGGGGCGTTGGGCGTGAACGGACGCGCACCGGAGTTGCGGCTGAATGCGGTGAACGAGAAATACATCACTGCACGGCCCGCCGCCGACTACGAATTGAAGCCCGAAACCTGGTATCACCTGCAGTTTACCTACGACGGTAGCCGCAGCCGCAAAGGGCTTGCGCTGTATGTGAATGGAATGTTCGTGCCTACCTACGGCGACGGATCGGACAACAACCCATTGACCGAACCCATCTCTGCGCCGGCGAAAGTAAAACTCTCCGGACCCGCCGTTGCGGGTTTCAGGATTCTAACCGTTCACTCCGACGAAGTGCAAGCCGAGGAAAATTTCTACGCCGACAAAGCCGCCTTTGGCGATCAAGACGCGCTACGGAAGCTCTACACGTATGAAGCCGATCCGGCGAGCCGCAAAGCTGTTGCCAAATTGCACACGGTGGATGCCGAACGCGAGCAAATTGCGCGGCGCGGCGCGGTGACGTTTGTGATGCAAGAGCGAACCGATACGCAGCCAGTCGCTCACGTTTTGTACCGCGGACAGTACGACCAAATGCGCGACGAAGTGCACCCCGGTGTGCCAGCCGTCTTGCCGCCCATGGCCGCTTCGCTGCCGCGGAACCGGCTCGGTCTGGCGCAATGGATTGTCGATCCGGCCAATCCGTTGACAGCGCGTGTGACGGTTAACCGCTTCTGGCAAGAACTGTTTGGCACCGGCATTGTAAAAACTTCAGAAGATTTTGGCGCGCAGGGCGAGCCGCCCTCGCACCCTGAATTACTAGACTGGCTCGCCATCGAGTTTCGCGATTCGGGCTGGGACGTCAAGAAGCTATTCCGCCTGATGGTGATGTCCTCCGCATACCGCCAATCAGCCATGGCGACTGAAGACAAAATAGGAAAAGATCCGGACAACCGCCTGCTGGCGCGTGGTCCTCGCTACCGCATGGACGCCGAAATGGTTCGCGATTGCGCCCTGTCTGCCAGCGGGCTGCTGCGTCCCGAAATCGGCGGCCCCAGTGTAAAGCCATATCAGCCAATGAACATCTGGGAGACAGTCGCCATGAACGAGAGCAACACTCGTTTCTACAAACAGGATTCGGGCGACGCTTTGTACCGGCGCAGTATGTACACGTTCTGGAAGCGCAGTGCTCCGCCTGCGCTGATGGATATCTTCAATGCGCCTTCGCGTGAGACCTGCATCGTTCGGCGCGAACGTACGAATACTCCGCTACAGGCGCTGGCGACGATGAACGATCCGCAATTTGTAGAGGCCGCGCGCTGGTTGGCGCAGCATGCGTTGAAGCAGGCGAACGTTGAAGGTCAGGTGAACTTTATGGCGGATCGTTTATTGAGTCGCGATCTAGATGCGAAGGAAATGGCGATTGTGCTCGCCTCCTACCGCGATTATCTTTCTTACTACGACAGCAAGCCGGACGATGCCAAGAGATTGCTCGCGGTCGGCGAGTCGAAGGCGGATGAAAGCTTGCCGAAGCCGCAATTCGCGGCGCTGACCATGGTGGCCAACGAATTATTGAATATGGATGAGGTATTGGTGAAATGATGCACCCATCGGATGAAACAGTTCTAGCGGAAACGAGACGGCAGTTTTTTGGACGCGGCGCGCGTGGGCTGGGGTCGGTAGCGCTGATGTCGCTGCTTGCGGAGAACGGGCTGGCGGAGATTCCAGGGTTGCCGCACTTTCCGCCAAAGGCGAAACGGGCTATTTATCTGCACATGCTGGGTGCGCCGCCGCAAATGGAAACGTTCGACTACAAGCCCACGATGGCGAACTGGTTCGACAAAGATTTGCCGGATTCGGTGCGACAAGGACAGCGGCTGACGACGATGACTTCGAACCAAACCCGTTTTCCGATTGCGCCCTGCGTTTTCAAGTTTGCTCAGCATGGGCAGAGTGGCGCTTGGGTCTCGGAACTATTGCCGCATACGGCGAAGATGGTGGACGATATAGCGATTATTCGCACGATGTACACCGAGGCGATCAATCATGAACCGGCGGTGACGTTTTTGCAAACGGGCTTCATGATTCCTGGCAAGCCTTGCATTGGCTCATGGCTTTCGTATGGCTTGGGGAGCCTGAATAAGGACTTGCCGACGTTCGTAGTATTAAACGCGACGCATTCGAACCCGAAAGCCAACGTGCAGGCGATTTCGGCGCGGCTATGGAGTTCGGGATTCCTGTCTGGAAAATATTCTGGGGTGGCGTTGCGATCGAGCGGCGATCCGGTTCTGTTCCTGACGGATCCCGCCGGCGTGCCCACTAAAATCAGGCGGCGCATGTTAGATGCGCTGGGAGAGTTGAACGAGATCACGGCGCAGAAGATTGCCGACCCCGAAACGCGGGTGCGCATTGAGCAGTACGAGATGGCGTTTCGCATGCAGTCGTCTGTGCCTGATTTGACTGACATCAGCAAAGAGCCTGCGAGCACGTTTGACATGTATGGACAAGACGCGAAGAAGGGCGGCACGTTTGCGAATTGCTGCTTGATGGCGCGGCGCATGATGGAACGCAACGTGCGATTTGTGCAGGTCTACCATCGCGGCTGGGACGTACACAGCGACCTGCCCGAAGTGTTGCCTAGCCAGTGCAAGGACGTGGATCAAGCTTCGTGGGCGCTGGTACAGGACCTGAAGCAGCGCGGCATGCTGGACGACACGCTGGTGATTTGGGGCGGCGAATTCGGGCGCACGATTTATTCGCAAGGGAAATTGACGGCGACTGATTATGGGCGCGATCACCATCCGCGCTGCTATTCGATTTGGATGGCGGGTGCAGGGATCAAGGGCGGCGTGGTGCATGGCGAGACCGATGAGTTCTCGTACAACATCGTGAAAGATCCGGTGCATGTGCGCGATTTTCAATCGACGATTTTGAACCGGTTTGGGATTGACTCGCAGAGGTTCAGGTACAAGTATCAAGGGCTTGATCAACGGCTGACCGGGGTTGAGAAAGAGGCATCGCCGGTGAAGGCGATCTTGACTTAAGAGAAGGTCTGGCCAAGCGCTCGATGCAAAAGGTCACGAACCTCCAACCGGGAGGCGGCACGTTCTAGATACGTCCGATCCAGGGTCGCTGAGCATCCGCGGACAATGCCCGTTATGTCGCGCCATTGCACCTCGGACACCTCACCTCCCAATTTGAACCAATACAATTTCGTGAGTAATATATCCTCCGGCGTGACAAACCACGCAGGTTGTGAAACGAGGCTCACCGAACGCGGTATTTGCCCAGGAGCCTCCGACTGCATAACGAATTCCGGCCTTCTCCAGGGCAGCGCGTAGAATGTCGAACGCTTCGGCGGGCGACATTACGCCCTTCCAAAAGCCGCGCGCGCCAGTTCCGCTCCAAAACGCGTAACGGCCACATGAAATGCAATTTCCGCCTCTTCAGCCTCAGGATGCTTGCGGCGGGCCACAGCCCATTGAAGAGAGTGCGCGGCTTCCCAAAGCGCGGCACCAAGCCGTAAGCGTTCGGCAGGAGTCAATGCCGCCAGTCTCTGGAAATAGACCCGACTGGCTTTCGGCGATGTGTCAGTTAAAGCCACTACAGTCCGAGTATCTCTCACCGGCATCCGGTGAGCGGTGACCATCCCTTCAGTTTGGGCAAGGTCTGCTGATGGAGCGCCGCACGATGGAAGGGAACGCTCGATCTTTTAGGGATCTACCATCGTGGCTGGTACGTACTCAGCGACTTGCCGGAAATGTCGGCGAGCCAATGAAAGGATCACATGTTCGATCAACGGTTGAATTGAGTTGAAAAAGGAGTTGCTCCGGCGAGGGCGATCTTGTCTTAGGAAGTGGCGAGCAGGTCGCGTATGAGCCCAAGCGGTTGGGTCACCGGGATCGGTAAGTATCAGGAATTGAAGATCAGTCGAAAATCTGCTGAAAGTTCGGACGGCTGTCATCGGAGGACTTCGGTCAATCGATTCCGAACGCCAGCCCTAGAGGCAAGCAGAGGTACTTGTATAATTTTGCAACGACTATGTCCTCTACATTGTGTACAAGCGGCCGACAACAGGTCAATCACTTTGCGGAGGAATTGATTGTTCGGAATAGCTAGCAAAAAGCACAGAAGTTCCATCAGTGCGATCGCTTTCTCTGCTGACGGCGAATTCTGCGTGACCGGTGCCTCAAACAAGAACTGCGATGCTCTCATTTGGAAAACTTCTTCTCCTCTCGTTTTCGCCGGTCGATTGACGGGTCACAAAGCAGGGATTTCGAGCGCGGCTTGGTCGCCGAAAGGAGATCTCATCGCGACCGGCGGGAACCGTGCAGCCGGGATGAGGAACTGGGTTGAAGATCACAAAATTAGACTTTGGGACGTTAAGAGCAACACGGAGATCGGAAAGTTAGGAGGCGATTTATGGATAGTGGGTGGTTTGGCATTCTCGCCCGATCAGCAACTGCTGCTATCGGGAGACAATAATAGCGACGCAGCGGGCCTCCGGCTCTGGGACGTCAAGGGACTGAGGGAAGTAGCTCGCCTGGGCATCCATCCATTTGGTGTTGGCATGGTGGCTTTTTCGCCGGATGGCCAGCTTGTCGCTTCGGGTAGACGCGATAGCCAACGGCCTTTCAATTTCTATCGTGGCGATGAAGACAAATTCTATAAACGGACCATACGACTTTTCGAAGTCAAAACGGGGCTGGAGATTGATGCCGTGCAGCATTTTGGAACAATCACTTCTTTACGCTTCTGCGAGGACGGCAAGAAGCTCTTTTCCTACGGGACCGGAACCTTTCTTTGGGATCTCTCGTCAGGCACGAAAACTGAATTCCGGGCAGGCACTCGGTATTTGAACAGCGCTGATATTTCGCTAGATGGAGAATACGTCGCATTTGGTTGCGGTGACAAAGAAGGAACAGTCTCTTCGTTTTTGGATTGTGGCGTGCGTCTTTTCAATACACGGTCGCAAAGCGTTGTCGGGACATGGCCGCACCGGTTCCCAGTGGTTAAAGTCGCTATCTCGCCTAAACGAGACAGTATCGTCGCTGGCGAATTCTTCGGGACATTAGAACCACACTCTATACCTTGACTCCAATTAATCTAGACGGCGCGCCACTTGATTCCATCTTTGGGATCAATCCCGGGGGCCGGTGCGGATTACGCCAGAACTTGCTTCACCACCTTGCCTGCGACGTCAGTGAGACGAAAGTGGCGGCCTTGGAATTGGAACGTTAGTTTTTCGTGATCGATGCCCAGACACTTCAGAATTGTCGCTTGTAAATCATGCATGTGCACTGGGTCTTGCGTGATGTTGTAGCCGTAATCGTCGGTTGCGCCGAGCGTGACGCCGGGCTTGATGCCGCCGCCGGCCATCCAGATGGTGAAGCAGCGGCCGTGATGATCGCGGCCGTAGTCGGTGGCGGTGAGGCGTCCCTGGCAGTAAACCGTGCGGCCGAATTCACCACCCCAAATGACAAGCGTGTCGTCCAACATCCCGCGTTGTTTCAAATCTTGAATCAGAGCGGCGCCTGCCTGGTCAACATCTTTACAACGTAAAGGCAACTGCACGGGCAGATTGCCGTGATGGTCCCAATCGCGATGGTAAAGCTGAATGAAGCGGACTCCGCGCTCCGCGAGGCGACGAGCGAGCAGACAATTCGACGCGAACGTGCCGGATTTCTTGGCGTCTTCTCCGTAGAGTTCAAAGGTGCTGGCGGGTTCTTTCGAAAGGTCTGTCAGCTCAGGCACAGAGCTTTGCATCCGAAAGGCCATCTCATATTGCGAGATGCGTGTGTTGGTTTCCGGATCGCCGAATTCGTCGTATTCGAGCTTGTTAAGTTCGCCGAGCGAGTCGAGATAATCGCGACGACTGGTTGGATTGAAGCCTTTGGGATCGGAGATGTAGAGAACCGGGTCGCCTACAGAGCGGAACTTGACGCCTTGATAGCGGCTGGGAAGGAAGGCGCTGCCCCAAAGACGGTCATAGAGCGGCTGGCCCCCACCATTGGTAGAAACCATGACTACGAAAGCAGGGAGGTCTTGGGTCTCGCAGCCAATGCCGTAGGAGATCCAAGCACCCATGCTGGGGCGGCCTCCGAGACGAAAGCCCGTTTGCGCCATGGTGACTGCCGGATCGTGATTGATCTCTTCGGTGTTCATCGTTTTGATGAAGGTGAGCTGATCGGCAATCTTGGCGGTATAGGGGAGCAATGCGCTTACCCAAGCGCCTGACTGGCCGTGTTGTGCGAACTTGAATTTCGATGGGACGCAGGGAAAAGACGACTGCGTAGCCGACATGCCCGTGAGGCGCTGGCCGCCACGGATGGATTCTGGGAGGTCTTGACCTTGGAATTCGACGAGACGCGGTTTGTAGTCGAATAACTCCATTTGGGAGGGGCCGCCGGATTGGAACAGATAGATCACCCGTTTTGCCGTTGGAGGAAAGTTGGGAAATCCAGCGAGGCCGCCGTGGGCCGTTGCGGGTTCGGCACGGAGCAAGCTGGTGAGAGCGGCAAGGCCCACGCCGGTTGAGGACTTTCCAAAGAATGCGCGACGAGTGAGATTAGGATGCATATTCTATTCCTTGTTGATGGCGGCGTCTAAGTTAAAGATCATGCTGGCCACGCTAGTGTAGGCGGCTAGTTCGGAAACATCGAAGCCGGTTTTGCGCGGCGAATCACCATAGCTTAAGTATTGATCCGCTGCTTTGGGGTCTTTTTGATAGTTGGCTTGAAACTTGGCCAGGGCTTGCAGAAGAATCCGTTCCTCGGTTGGCTTCGGCGGGCGCCCAAGTAAGAGCTGATAGGCTCGATTGATGCGCTCGGCTGGGTCCGCGCTGCTCTCAGCGATCATACGTTCGGCCAGCTTGCGTGAAGTTTCAAGGAAGATGGTGTCGTTCATAAGATCGAGCGCTTGCAACGGCGTGTTGGTGCGGTTCTCATAAACGGTGCAGACTTCCCGATTAGGCGAATCAAAGTTCCCCATGAATGGAGGGGCAATGGTTCGTTTCCAATAGGTGTAAAGACTGCGGCGATAGAGGCCTTCGCCCTTATCTTGCACGTAGCCGCCACCGCCGGAAAGTTCTTGCCAAAGTCCGGGTGGTTGATAGGGCTTGACGGAGGGGCCACCAATTTTTTCAACAAGGAGCCCCGATGCAGCGAGGGCTTGGTCGCGAATCACTTCGGGACCAAGTCGCAGACGCGGGCCGCGGGCGAGAAGGCGATTATCGGGATCTTTTTGCAGCAGTTCTGGCGTGGCCTTGGATTGCTGGCGGTATGTGGCGCTGGTGACGATGAGGCGTTGTATGTGTTTGACGTCCCAACCGCTTTCCATGAATTCGACAGCGAGCCAATCGAGCAATTGAGGATTCACGGGCCATTCGCCTTGCGAACCGAAATCGTCCACGGTTTTGACAATGCCGAAACCGAAGTAGGATTGCCAGAAGCGATTGACTGTCACACGGGCGGTAAGAGGATTGCGACGGTCAACGAACCAGCGGGCGAGGCCGAGGCGATTGGCGGGCAGGTTGGGATCGATTTGCGGCAGGATGGAAGGAATGCCGGGAGTCACTTCATCGCCGTGGGAGTCATACGCGCCGCGTTTGAGCAGATAGCTCTTGCGGGCGTTTGGATCGTCGACCATGATCATGACGGAGGGGATTGAGTCGTAATACTTCTCACGCTCTTTGCGGGCGGCGAGAAGGTCCGTGCGCAATTTCTTAATTTCTGGCGGAGCGGCTTCGTCGAAGAAGGCAAGATTGAGCTTGGCGATTTGGGCGGGAGTGCGTTGGGCGGCGGGGACAGCCGCAATGTGTTGTGGCGTTTCGCGCGCGGCCAGGGCGGCGCAGTTTTCGGGCAACAATGCTTCTTTATAAACCCGTACATCCTCAATGGAGCCTTTGAAATTGAGGCCACCGGCTGCGCCAATGCGGAATGGAATTTTAGTGGCGTCGACTTTGAAGGGTTCGTCGTTTTGATCAAAGAGAACCTTGGTTTCTTGATCGATGCCGTCGATGTAGAGATGCGTACCCGCAGCTTTGCGTTTGCCATCGTAGGTGGCGACGACGTGATGCCACTCGTTCAGCGGAATGTTCTTTACGGTTTCAAGACGGAGGGCGAGGTCGGTCCAGCGGAGGACGATGTGGAGGCGGAGTTTGCCGTCGATTAGGTAGAGGGTGTGGCCTTGGCCTTCCATGTAATCCTCAGCTTGGGAGAGGATACCGCCGGTGGGGAATTCGGGTTTGATCCAGGCGGAGAAGGTGAAGGGCTCCATGTAGCCGAAGTTGGCGATGGGTTTATTGAGGGAGATGGGCGGCGAAGGGGACTGCCAGGTTTCAGGGAAGAGGGATGGGCAGTTTTCGCAACTGGTAGAGCGCAAAGAGGACATGCCACTCTGTGCACTGCAGGGAGGGGTTTGACAGTCGGAAGTTGGTGGGTTGGGGATAGAGAAGCCTGTCCCCTTTGCTTCCCAGAGCTTCTGCATTTTCCCAATGCGTGGTTTAGCTTTGTCGAATTCCGTGGTGAGAGTGGCTACCTTCTGATCTAGTTTGGCGAGATGCTTTTCCTGGTCGGGGAGAGGCGCTTTGATGGTGGGTTCTTCGTTGCCGTAGTTGTAAGAGAAGCCGCGTTCGTTGGGGATGCGGTTGAAGTACGCGAACATTCGGTAGAAATCTTTTTGCGCGATTGGGTCGTATTTGTGGTCATGGCAACGAGCGCAGCCCATCGTCAGACCCATCCAAACGATGGACGTGGTTTGGGCACGGTCGGCGACATATTCCACTCGATATTCTTCCGGAATGATCCCGCCTTCACCGTTGGTTCGGTGGTTGCGGTTGAAACCGGTGGCGATGATTTGCGAGCGCGTGGCATTAGGCAATAGATCGCCGGCGAGTTGCTCAACCGTGAACCGGCCATAGGGCATGTTTTTGTTAAAGGCGTCGATGACCCAATCGCGCCAGCGCCACATTTCGCGCGGGCCGTCGGTTTGGTAGCCGTTGGTATCTCCGTACCGAGCGGCTTCCATCCAACGGAAGGCCATACGTTCGCCATAGCGAGGGGTCTGGAGGAGACGGTCGACCAGTTTTTCGTAGGCGTTGGGCGATGAGTCGTTCAGGAAGGCGATGACTTCGTCGGGGGTGGGAGGAATTCCAGTGAGATCGAGAGAGACACGGCGGATGAGGGTACGTTTGTCGGCTTCAAGAGATGGGGCGAGGCCTTCGTGGGCAAGTTTGGCGAAGACGAAGTTATCGATGGGATTCTTGGCCCATTGAGGATTGGCGATGGTAGGCACGGTGCCGCGTTGTGGCGGGATGAACGACCAGAACGGTTCCCACTTTGCGCCTTGGGCAATCCATTCGCGGATGAGGGCAATTTCTTTGTCGCTAAGCTTCTCGCGACCCATGTAAGCGGGCGGCATGCGGACGCCTTTATCGATTGAGGTAATGCGGCGGACCATTTCACTTTGATCGGGATTGCCGGGTACGATGGCGTGGCGGCCTTCGCGAAGTTCGATCATGGCGCCGGATTCGATGTCAAACCGTAGTTTGGTTTTGCGATTAGCAGCGTCGGGGCCGTGGCAAGTGAAGCATTTGTCGGACAGGATGGGTCGGATGTCGCGGTTGAATTCGGCGGCGTGAAGGCAGGTCGTAATGACGAGGAAAAGGAGAAGGTGTGTTTTTCTCATCATTGACCCACCGGCTCCAAAGTGAGAGATTCAAGATACATGAGGTAGTGGCTGTATTTTTCGGCTGGCTTTAGCTCTAACCTATATTGTCCTGCTTTTGGAAAGAGGATGGTGCCAGCGTCGAAAGTGGCGTACTGATAGCCATCGCCGGTGGCTTTGACAGGGCCTTTCATTTCATGATGACCGACGGTCAAGATGTACTGGCCGTCTTTCCAATCTTTCGCCGCGGCGTAGCGGATCTTGATGGCATACTTGCCGGCGACGCTGACGGACAGAATCCAGCTGGCGATGTCTTCGGGCGCGGTCCACTTCGCGATGTGGAAGCCGCCATCGCGGTTGAAGCGTTTTTTTGCGTTGCCGGTGGTGACGGCCGTCAGGTAATTGAGTTCGAAGCCGGTATCGCTGTCTTGGGTAACGACGGGCGGGGCGACCACCGGCGGACTGTCGAGTTCAACCGCAATGACTGTGTCGCGCGAATCGGGCATAGCAGCGGGAACGGTAATGAGAATGTTCCCGTCTTGCGACGCCACAGGAAGTTTGTGAGTTGGATCAAGCAGAAGCCGCGCCGAGTTGACACCATTGTTGAGTCCGGAGATGCGAATGGTTCGGTCTGCAGGCCAGCTGAAAATGTGGAGATAGAGTTTGCTGCCTTTGACAGTGGTGCGGCCCCAAGGAAATTCAGGTAGAGCGCTGGCAGTCGTTCCGTAGATGCTCTCCGAATTGCGGCTCATCCACTTACCAACTTCGTTGAGTACGGCGACGCTGGGCTGAGGAACGGTGCCATCGGCCATTGGACCAATGTTGAGAAGATAATTGCCGCCTTTGCTGACGATTTCGACTAGGCGGTGGATGACAACGCCGGGTGTTTTCCAATCTTGATCGAACTTGCTATAGCCCCAAGTGGTGTTGAGCGTTTGCGGAGTTTCCCAATCTTCATCGAGACCGCCGGAGGGCATGCCGTTGTCGCCCATATCTTGGTAATCGCCCATAAGTTCCTGCTTATAACTGCCAATGCGTCCGTTGATGAGGCACTGGGGTTGCAGTGAATGAACGAGATCGGCGAATTCGGCCGCATGTTGCGGAGTGTCCATACCGCGATCAAACCAAACCAGGCCGAGGGGACCGTAATTGGTGAGGAGCTCTTTGAGTTGAGGTTTGGCTTTGGTCTCGATATATTGCGAGAAATTCTTTTTGGCCGGGTTGTAATCCCAGTTGTTGCCGAAGCCGTTCGGGTCGTCCCAATCTTCGCGGTGTGAGTAGTAGACGGAGAAGCGGATACCGGCGCGCTGGCATGCGTCAGAGAGTTCCTTGAGTGGATCGCGGTGGAACGAAGTCCAATCGACGATGTTGTATTTGCTGACTTCCGAGTGATACATCGCGAAGCCGTCGTGATGTTTGGCGGTGACGACGAGGTATTTCATGCCAGTGGCCTTGGCTAGGGCGACCCAGGCGTCGGCGTTGAATCTTACGGGGTTGAACTGGTGTGCGCGTTCGCGGTAATCCGCGACGGGGATGTTGAAGCGCTGCATGATCCATTCGGCTTCGGTGTGAGGCGGGATTTGCTGGTTGTTCCATTCGCCGGCCAGGGCGGAATAGGGGCCCCAATGGATGAACATGCCGAATTTGTCGTGGCGGAACCAAGCCATGCGGTCTGCGGCAGGAGGCGACGGCGGGGTTGGTGTTTGGGCAGAGAGGACTGCAGAATAGAGGATGACGGCGATTAACTGTTGTAGACGCACGATGTTGGATACGTTATCAGACGCGTAGGACAGATCCTACGAATTCGCGGTCAAAGGGTCCTATACACATCTCGGACGTGTCCCATTGGTAGGGGGGCTGCTTTAGACCTATGGTGGAGCTTGGATGTGCGAAGCGGCGGATGGTCTGAACGGCGGCAGTGTCCGCGCTCATGGCAGTGAAAGCGGTCGGGTACTGATCGTCGATGATGACGCGATAATCCGTTTGTATTTCACCCGTGTGATGGGGCTAAGCGGGTTGCCAGTGGACGGAGCCGACAGTATCCGGCAAGCGTTAGGTTTGCTGCGGCGAACCGTTTACAAGCTGATCCTATTAGATGGACACTTGCCAGACGGCCATGGCAGCGAAATAGCGCGCTACGTACAGCAAGACGCACGATCACTTAGTACTTCCATTGTCGCCATTTCCAGCGACGATTCTCCAAGCCACGTTCAAATGATGGCCAATGCGGGTGTGAGCCGGTTCTTCGTGAAACCAATCAGAGCGGAACAAATTATGCAGTTAGTCAAAGCTGTTAAAAACGACGCTGGGATTCGATTGAATGAATCAGCCTGAAATGATTGTACTTTTGGTTTATTGAATCGGGGGCGACTTTGCGTTTAGTGTACGCTGACGGTAGAATCGTTTGCCACGAGGGTTGTATTGTGCCTGATCTGCCCGGTCCAGAAAACGTTACTTGCCTTAGTCTGTTTCGCGCTCTTATAGACCAAACGAGCGCGCTCGTATATGTGATCGATGCTGATTCAGCCACGTTGGTGGATGTAAGCGACGAGGTGTTACGAATTGGCGGTTTCAAACGCGAAGACATTGTGGGAAAGGACGCACGCACGTTTCGCGTTTCTTGCCCGATTCAAACCGAGGCGGATTGGCGGGCCTTGGTAGAGAAGGCTTCGGCTCCCAGCGGAGTATGCGTTGCATTCGACGGCGAACGAACGAATGGTAAAACTTTCCGAGCGGATCTGCACGTTCGTTGCGGGGATTTTGAAGGACGCCGGTATCTAGTCGCGGAAGGGTGTGCTCAAGACGGTGCGCCGAGGAGCCAAGAACAGCCTGGGATCGGCGAGACGGGAGAGCGCTATCGCAGTTTCTTTGAGAACGCCGCCGAAGCAATATGGAGGATCGAGTTCGCCGAGCCAATCAGGGTTGACCAATCCGTCGAAGAACAGGTGAAGCGGATTGTGCAGACTGGAGTTTTCGCGGAATGCAACGAAGCGGCGGCCCGATTTGCAGGAGTGGCGAAGGCTGCGGATATTTGCGGCACACCGCTCTCTGGGATTCTTTCTAAGACGGGCGATACAGGCCACGAGACACTGCGCGGGCTTGTGGAGGGAGGTTACCGGGTCCAGGACGTTTTCATGTCATACGTCGACCTGCGGGGTCTTCACCGCTGGTTGCTGCACAACATAGAAGGGGTGATGAAAGACGGCTGCGTTGTACGACTGTGGGGAGTCACACGCGATGTTTCCCAAAGGAAAAGAGCGGAGGACCTGCTTACCAATCTGGCGCGAGCGCGTACAGGCCCGGATTTCTTCAGGTCTCTTGCCTCTCACTTAGCGGACGCTCTGGGAGCCCACGAGGTGGCGGTGATTGGCTTTCGGGCCGAAGGAAAAACACCTCGAGTGCTGGCGCGGTTAGTGGATGGTGAATTTGTGCGGGAGGAGCCAGCGTGGGTGGGAAGCGAGGGGACGCTTGTGTCGACGGCTGAACGTGTTTCGAAGCCACTGCTCGACTCAAAGGGAAAACCGATTGGTTTACTGGCAGCGCTGTTTCAAAGTCCGCGAGAGGACTCCGGGATCGTAGACTTTGCCCTGGAGGCATTCGCCGCCAGGGCTGCATCGGAGCTTGAGCGCGATCGTTATGCGGAAGATCTGGAGCAGAGCCAAGAGCGCTACAAGAGTTTTGTGGAATTTAGCTCAGAGATGATCTGGCGGATCGATTTGAAGTCTCCACTGCCGCTTTCGCTGCCTGAGGACCAACAACTTGAACACATCCTAGCGCAGGCCTATTGGGCGGAATGCAATCAGTTGACTGCCACGAAGTTCGGTTTCGAATCCCCGGCGCAAATGATCGGTCGATCGCTCGAAGAAACATTCCAGAAAGACATGCCGCAGCGGCGAAGAGAATTGCTGGAAACGATTCGGGCTGGAGGGAGTATTACGGACCAGGAAACCTGCTACCGGCAAACGGACGGAAGCTCGCGCTGGTTTCGCCGTAGCCTGATTGGAATTCGAGAGCACGGTCACGTCGTTCGGTTTTGGGGTGTGTCTCGGGAAATCACAGCGAACAAGATGATGGAACTACAGATTCGAGCGTTGTCGGCCCGTAGGCGGGATCTTTTGGAAGAAGAGCGAGCCAGGATTTCGCGGGAAATTCACGATGATCTGGGCCAGCAACTATCAGCTTTGAAAATGTACATTGCGAGCATGGCGCGCGATCGGAGTTCGTCGGGCGCGCCAGCGCTCGAGGAAGCGGTGGGGTTAGTGGATGCAGCTATCGCATCGACGCGACGAATTGCGGCGAATCTGCGGCCGCCGGTGCTCGATCATTTCGGCCTGTCGGCGGCCATTGAATGTCACGTTCAGGAACTGGCGAAGACGACTGGATTGAGTTTCGATTACGACGTTCAGGAGAATGTCGGAGTATCTTCGGGCTTGGCGCTTGCTATTTTTCGAATTTTGCAGGAAGCGTTGAGTAATGTTATTCGCCACGCCGAAGCTCACAAGGTCATGGTGACTTTGATGCAGGATGAATCAGAGTTGGTTCTCAATGTGAGCGACGATGGCCGAGGGATGG
>Ga0075030_100003034_pt1 | contig 15301 bp, 10 predicted proteins | sample LitLauG_LLR_2012_FD_71393 | JGI IMG/M metagenome (GOLD analysis project Ga0075030, IMG submission 71393) | Freshwater sediment microbial communities from Pennsylvania, USA - Little Laurel Run_MetaG_LLR_2012 | ecosystem: Environmental > Aquatic > Freshwater > Creek > Sediment | place: USA... | reverse complement strand
TGCGAATAGCTGAGGACGAGCCGGAAAAATTGGCCATAAAAGCAAATGGCCTCTTTTTCCAGGAAAAGGAAAAGAGGCTATCGGAAAGCAAATACAGCGCGCTTGCCGAATCCCATGTTCCCTGTTTCCAGGAGAGAGTTGGCACCAGACACCCGAGATATATGATCCCGGATCGGTTGCCGTGGCGTCTCAGGGCTCGTCCCTCAGCCACTCTGCATGAAATTCAGGTCCGCTCCTGAAGAGCGAACTTGTTCTGCTGATGTTACAGAACCCAACCGTGTGGAGTCAAGGGGAAGTCGCGGCCGAAAAACAGCCCCCGATTTTCCTTCGTGAACCTCAGTGGCTGAATGCCCTTCGAGGAAAAGCCATAGCCCTACAGTAAGGACCGTCCTCCCGTTTTCTACCTGCTTTTCGTTCGGGCTTGTTCTTTTTCTCGGCTTCCAGATCGGCTCTTATCTGGCCGCGGAGAAACCCTCAATAGGTCATCCATCGTTCGGTCAAATTTATCGAACTCATTCTTCGATTCCATGGGCGGACACTCGTTTAGAAAAACACTGCCGGAGAAACACGAAATCGTGCGCTGAGTTTACGAATATGCTCCTTTGCTAAGTCGCGCTTTCCGTTAAGTACGTCGGATACAATGCTCTCCGTCCCGAACACATCCGCCAAATCCTTTTGGCGAAGATTGTTTGCGTCCATTAGATGCCGGATTATGTCCAATGGGCCAGCCTCCGGGACAGGGTAGTTCCTTTCCTCGTATTGCTCTACCAAGAGGGTGAGTAAGGCAATTAGTTTGGCTTCGGCAGGACTCACGGTAGGACGGCTAGTCAACGTCTCCAGCCACTGAATATAAGTTTGGTTTTGTTCTTCTCCCCTAACGACCTCTGGCTGAAATTCGGAAAGAAGATCTGCGTAACCTACTGCCGCCGTGGCGTTCATTTTTTCCATCCCCCCTTGTCGTAATCGGCATGCGTCAAAAGATGCTTCACGAAGATCATTTGCCAGCGGCACTCGACTTTCACGATTAGTCGGTAGGCACCACCCTTGATATTAAAAACGGTGTACGGCTCAACATAATCAGCTTGCGGATACGTTTGCCTTACGTCCACAAGGTTGCACCATTCTGCATTCGTGGCCACCTTGTGCCATGCGCTAATCGGTCCCTCCAGCGCGGGGTCCGCTGCTACCGCCTGTCGCCATGCGCTTTTGCTAATCACGTGCACTCGGCAGGGCAACTCCAGCACTACGGCCACAATACTTCGCATATTGCGAACTGTCAAGTAAATATTCGCATAACGCGAAGTATTGATGCCTTAAGTATGTTATTGCCATGCTAAGTCACAGATTCTATTGGACCAGGAAAAAGGGGAGGGGAGAGCGGAACGAATTCCCCCAAAAAATCACACCCTAGCGACCCTCCCATTCGCCCTAGTGATAGCGAACGCATCGCCTTCGATGCGCATGGAAAGATTGCCTGCGGTTCCTACCTTGGTTTGCCATCCGAGAGATTCCTAATCCGTTTCACGCTTCTTCGGAAGCCTGACTGCGAGGAAGGCGAGGTTGCGGATTCGTCCGGCGAGACCGAAGGTCACGGCCCTTTTGAGGCCTGATCTGTTTTGCATGAGCGGGCGATGAGCAGACCTGTGGGCACGAGCGTGTCCGCGGGAAATCCTAAAAACAATTTTCGTGGAGGAAGTCGATGAGAAAGGGTCTGTTGTGCCACCTTGCCATTGTGTTGTGGATCGTAACCCTCGTGAGTTGTGGCGGAGTGTCGTCGGGGAACTCTGTGCTGACCGCGCAGCAAAAAGTGGCAGCGGCAAAAACGGCATTGACGATCGGGTTCGCGGCCGGGGACTCCGCCGCAAACGTCACCCAGAACCTGACCCTGGCCGCGGCGGGCACGGATGGAACATCGATCTCGTGGGTTTCGAGCAACCCAGCAGTCGTCAGCATCGCCGGCCTTGTAACGCAACCCGATTTAAACGACGCCAGCGTCACATTGACGGCAACGGTCGCAGTCGACGGCGTCAGCGACATCAAGGCCTTCCCGCTCACGGTCAAGGCAAAGGTGACCGACGCGCAAGCCGTTGCGGCGGCCAAGGCGGCTTTGACCATCACTTACGCCAGCGGAGATTCGGCCTCCAGCGTAACCAGGAATGTCACGCTGCCGTCCGGCGGACTCTACACCAGCACTATCAGCTGGTCTTCAAGCAGCACGGCCGTTGTGACCAATGCCGGTGTCGTTTCGCAACCGGTCACGCAAGACGCTGGCGTCACGCTCACTGCCACAATCACAGTTGGTTCCACCAGCGACACAAAGGATTTTCCAATCACGGTCAAGGCGCAGATGACAGACGCCGCGGCGGTAGCTGCCGCCAAGTCCGCCCTGGCGATCGGATACGGGAGCGGCGATTCGGCTGCGAGCGTTACGCAGAATTTGACACTCCCGGCGACCGGACTCGACGGCACCTCGGTCACATGGTCATCCAATGATCCGAGCGTGGTCACCAATGCGGGCGTGGTCAGTCAGCCCTCAACAGCGGACGTCAGTGTCACGCTCACCGCGACCATCACTCTGCGAGCCGCCAGCGATACGAAGGGCTTCGCCATCACAGTGAAGGCGCAGATGACAGACGCCGAGGCGGTCGCCGCAGCCAAGGCGGCGCTTGCGATTGGCTACCAGGCAGGCGATGGACCCAACACCGTGACCCGCAACCTCACTCTGCCCACCAGTGGTGCGGACGGTTGCACCGTGTCATGGGCGTCGAGCGATCCGGCGATCTTGCCCAATGGAACCATAACCCAACCCATCACCGGCGATCTGCCTGTCACACTGACGGCCACAATCACCTCCAATTCCGCGAGCGACACGAAGGTCTTCATCGTCACCGTGAAAGCGCAGATGACCGATGAAGACGCCGTGGCCGCCGCCAAAGCTGCACTCGCGATCGGTTACGCCGAGGGCGACTCTGCCACCAGCGTCTCGCACAACGTTTCTCTGCCCCTTACCGGCAGCGAGAACTGCACCATCAGTTGGTCGTCGGACACTCCGGCGGTGATCTCGAACTCAGGCACCGTACAGCAGCCGCCCATCGGAAATGCGCAGGTGACGCTGACGGCGACCATCACTTCGCACGCTACCAGCGACACCGCTTCGTTCACGCTCACCGTCCTCGGACAAATGAGCGACCAGGACGCCGTGGCCGCCGCCAAGGCCGCGCTCAACATCATCTACGCATCGGGCGACTCCGCCGCCAGCGTGACACAGAATGTCACGCTGCCGCCCAGCGGCGCCGACGCAACCACAGTTACGTGGGCTTCGGACACTCCGGCGGTGATTGCTGCCAACGGCACGGTCACGCAGCCTGAGGGCGATCCAGCGGTCGTCACTCTGACCGCGACGATCACTTCACACAGCTTCAGCGACACGAAAGCCTTTGTCCTGAACGTCCAGGCCGTCCTGACTGATGCGTCTCGGGTTGCGGCCGACAAGGCCGCGTTAGCCCTTGGCTTCGGACCGGGCGACACCGCCTTGAGCGTCACAGGCAACATCTCGCTGCCAACGTCGGGAACGTCCGGAAGCACGATCACGTGGTCTTCGAGCAATACAAACCTAATCTCCAACTCGGGCTGTGTGACGGTTCCAACCGACAGCAATGCCAGCGTCACTATGACCGCCACGCTGACCTACGGCTCGGCCAGTGATACGGATGCCTTCCCGCTGACGGTGAAAGCCCTGTTGCTCAGCGCCTGGGTGAACTCTTCGGCGATTTCACCCGGCAACGGGGCCATCGAAGTCGATCCCGGAATCGTCGTTCGCATTCCGTTCCAGGTCGCTCTGAATCCAGACACGGTCAACAGCGAGACTTTCCAGATCGTCGCCACTAGCAACGCGGAAAACGTTCCAATTTTTGTCACCTATGACGATGACTCACGAATCGTCCGTCTCACGCCTCGCGCACCGCTGCTGCAGGATACCGAATACTCCGTCACCGTGAATCCCACGCTAAGGGACTCCGAGGACAATGCGCTGCCAAGTCCGATGCGCTTCAGCTTCACAACACTCTCGTATAACGACATCCTCTCCCAGTGGAAATTCAACGGGGATGGAAGCGATGCGTCGGGAAACGGCAACGACCTCACCGACATCTCCGGCATCTTCGATACCGAGGTGGTGCACGAGGGATCGGCAAGCCTGTACCTGGAGGGCGGCCAGAACGGGGCGTCGAACATCAGCATGGGCTCGCAACTCACGGTCGCCGTTTGGGTCAACGTCGACAACCCCATTCAGGAAAGCATAAACACCATCATGGCCAACACCGATACCGGCGAGCGTTCCAACGGTTTCAAGCTGTGCATCAACCGCTGGGAGACGAGCGACGAATCGGTCGTCATCGAAGTAGGGGATGGCTCAAATGGCGGAAAGTGGATTACTCCCCCCGGCCTGATTCAGCCGGGTTCGTGGTATCACCTGGCCTTTGTGATCGACCAGCCCAACCAGACGATGAAGATCTACTACAACGGAGCGGAGGCGCCGCTCTCCTTTGCTTCCGACGAGGGCCGCAGGCAGTCGGACTTCCGTTACGACTTCAAAACCTCCGGGCCCTTCCTCATCGGTTCATTCCCCGACGGTGTCTTCGGGCTCAAGGGACACCTGGACGACATGCGGGTCTACAACCGTGTGCTGTCGGCGGATGAGATCGCAAAGATCGCTCAGGAAAAGTAGACGGACGACTGTTCTGCTGCCGGGCACCCTATTCAGGGTGCCCGGTTTTTCTTTATCGCTGGCTGATCCGATTCGCGGAAGGTACGGCCCGGCAGCGGCGCGAGTACCGCTATCTTTGGCGTTATGCATGCGTTGTGGTTGCAGTACTTCCCTGCATCGGACCAGGCCAAACGCAAAAAGAACAACCGCTCCTGCAAGTGAATCTTGGCCACGATTACCAACCCATTTGGTCCATCCGCTTCAGGATAATCGCGCTGTAGCTATTCATGCGCTCGGGTCGTCGCTTCAGAGGAGCTGGCAGGATTGCAGCGAGCCGTGCCGCTTTTTCGCGCCCGATACTCCGGCTGCGGTTCCGTCGTAGTACCGACACGCCGATTCTGCACCATAGACACCGGGGCCCCACTCGACCACATTCAGGTACATCTCCAGAATGCGACGTTTGCCGAGGACAAATTCGGCCGCTGGCACCAGGGTGACCTCTGCGCGTTTGCGGAGAATCGAGCGATTTGTCCCGAAGAAGAGGTTCTTTACGAGTTGCTGCGTAATGGTGGAGGCACCCCGAGTGCGTTCGCCTTCCAAATCCTCCTGGGCAGCGATCTGGATCTCGTGCCAATCAAACCCGTGGTGCTGGTAGAAATGTGTGTCCTCCGCAGCGATTACCGCGTGCTGGAGATCAGGCGAGATTTGGCCGAGCGGAATGAACTTGTAGCGTTCGCGATATGGCGTGCGGTGAATCCAGGCCTGGAAGCGCCGCTGGAGGTGCACTGCGGTTGTCGGTGGGTCGATCCACCGGGAGGCCACAAGAATCAGCACGGCAACCGACCACAGGGAGACCAGGATAAGCAACACGCCGATGACGAGCCGTGGAATAAGGGATCGAAAGCGGCTCGTCCGCAGCGGAGGTTTTGCAGGCGCATTGGTGATTTCTGCCACGTTCCAGAATAATAGCCGGGAGAGGTTCAACTTGTGGATGACTTTGGGCGCGCCCGGAAGACGATTGCAACGGTAATCGTCCCAAATATCCATCTTGCGGAAAAGTGGCAGGAGTGCGGGTGTCGGCCAGCTCAGACGGTCCAGGGGTGTACAATTTTTCGCACTCGGAAAAGGTGTTGATGACCTGGGGCACAAACGAATCCGTCAACGAGGAAATGGATGAAGAAAAACCTGGCGTGCGCTATTGTACTGATTGTTGGTTTCCTGATCTCTACATTCGGTTTCGCCCAACAGCCTGAGCCGACGAAACCTGCCGCACCGCGGAAGCAAGCAGCCACTGCGCCTCCTTCAGAAAAGCCTGCGGAAGCTACTCCTAAGCCCGAAGCGGCGGAACCAAAGACCGCCATCCGTGAGGCTCCCGCTGACAGGGAGAAGGACAAAGAAGAGCACTACGACATGACCGAGGTGCCTCCAGTCGTGACGCATCACCAGATCACGGTTGAAGGCAAGCCGCTGAAATACACGGCGACGGCCGGGCGGCTTCCGATCAAGCGTGGTGACGGCAAAATCGAAGCCGAAATGTTCTATGTTGCGTACACACTCGACGGGCAGGATGCGGCCAAGCGTCCGCTGACTTTTGCGTTCAATGGGGGCCCGGGATCGGCCTCGATCTGGCTGCATATGGGAGTGCTCGGTCCGCGAAAAGTCGTATTGCAGCCTGATGGATTCATGCCTCCCGCGCCGTATCACATCGAAGACAATCCCCACACGCTGGTCGATAAGAGCGACGTGGTTCTGATCGACGCAATTGGCACAGGGTTCAGCCGCGCGGCCGACCAGGAAATGTTCAAGAAATTCTGGGGGGTCAAGGGAGATATCGAAGCGTTCAGCGAATTTATCCGGCTGTACATCAGCCGCAACGAGCGCTGGTCGTCGCCGTTGTTCATTCTCGGCGAAAGCTACGGTACGACTCGGGCCGCTGGCATCGCAGGATATCTCGCCGATCGAGGTATTTCGTTCAATGGCATTACGCTGCTCTCGACTGTGTTGAACTTCGAAACTCTTGAAGACAATCCCACGAACGATCAGCCTTACGTTTTTCTGATTCCTTCGTTCACCATGATTGCCGGGTACCACCACAAGCTCGCGTCTGATCTCGCGCAGGATATGAACCGTGCGCGGCAGCAGGCCGAGCAGTGGGCATCCACCGAATACGAGCGGGCGCTCGATAAAGGGGATGCGCTTACCGCGCAGGAGCGAGAGAGCGTCATTGATCAACTGGCGCGCTACACGGGGCTCAGCAAGGAAGTCATCGACGAGGCGGACCTGCGCATCAATGTGCAGAAGTTCACGCACTACCTTCTGATCGACCAGAAGCTGCGAGTTGGACGACTGGACGGGCGTTACACCGGCCCCGATCCCAACGGGTTGCTCGATACGCCGTTTTACGATCCCACAGGTTCGGCGACACAGCCTCCATTCACTTCGGTGTTCAACAATTACCTGCGCACGGAACTGGGCTACAAGGTTGATATGCCCTACAACGTGCGGGCGCCCCGCGGCGGTGGCCCGGGCGGAGATACGTGGGATTGGGGCTCAGCAATTCAGGGCTTCCCCGATACGGCATCGGCGATGCGGCAGGCAATCGTGAAGAATCCGTATTTGAAAATCCTGGTCATGGAAGGCTTTTACGATCTGGCCACCCCCTACTTTGCCGCGAATTACACAGTCGATCATCTGAATCTTCCGCAGAAGTATCGGGACAACATTTCCTTCGCTACTTACGACTCAGGACACATGGTGTACCTCCCGACGGATGGACTGAAGAAGATGAAGTCGGACGAGGCAGCCTTCATTGAGAAGTCCCTCGGCCAGCAGTAAGCGTTTAACAGGAGAAGCTCATGAGGAAAAATCACGACTTCGGTTGGGCAGTGGTTGGCATTCTGTTGCTCCTGGCTTCGTCGGCATTCGCCGATGACGCTTGTGATCACCTGAGCACAGCCAAGATTCCCAACACGACCATCACGCTTGCGCAGCAGGTGGCGGCGGGCGAGTTCAATGGTCCTCCGGCGCCTTTCAGCGGCATGGATCTGACGCCGTTATATAAGAGCCTGCCTGCTTTCTGCCGCGTAGTGGTGGAGGCGAAACCGACATCCGATTCCGATATCAAGATGGAGATCTGGCTGCCCGCAGGCGGATGGAACGGGAAGCTGCTCGGAATTGGCAATGGCGGATTTGCCGGGCTGATCGACACGATGCAAATGAGTATGGCGGTGAAGGCGGGCTACGTCGCGGCTGCAACTGATGCGGGACATACGGGCTCACCCATTGACGCGGCCTGGGCCATCGGGCATCCGGAAAAGGTTGCCGATTTTGGGCATCGTGGCATTCACGAGATGACGCGCGTGGCCAAAACCCTGGCGCAGACATATTTCGGGAAAGCACAACAGCATGCGTATTTTGCCGGATGTTCCGATGGTGGGCGCGAGGCGTTGATGGAGGCACAGCGTTATCCGGAAGACTACGACGGGATTCTTGCGGGCGCCCCGGCCAACAACTGGACTCGGCTGCTGGCGACCGCTGCCTACGATACGCAGGCGTTGACGGCGGATCCGGCGAGCTTCATTCCTCCGGCCAAGATTCCGGCGATTGCGGCGGCGGTGAACGCTGCGTGCGATGAAAAGGACGGAGTGCGCGATGGAGTTTTGAATGATCCGCGACAGTGCCATTTTGATCCGGCAACGCTTCAGTGCAAGGGAGAGGATTCCGATAAGTGCCTGACCGCGCCGCAGGTCACCGCTCTGAAGAAGCTGTATGCGGGCACACTCGATTCCAAAGGGCACGTCGTCTATCCCGGATATCTGCCCGGTGCCGAGAATGGGCAAGGCGGATGGGGACTGTGGATCACGGGGCCGGCACCGGCCAAGAGCCTTATGGCATTTTTCGGCAAAGGATTTTTTTCGGACTTTGTTTATGAGAAACCGGATTGGGATTTCAAGATGTTCCAGGTGGACCTCGACCTGAAGGCCGCGAACGACAAGACGGCACAGGCACTGAATGCCACGGATCCGGACTTGAAGGCATTCAAGGCACGCGGCGGGAAGTTGATTGTGTATCACGGATGGAATGATCCGGCGATCACGGCGCTGAACACGGTCAACTATTATCAGAGTGTCATCGCAACGATGGGACAGAAAAACGTTGACTCGTTTGTGCGTCTCTACATGGTGCCGGGAATGCAGCACTGCAATGGCGGGCCGGGAGCGGATTCGTTCGGACAAGTTGGCATGCTGACATTCGAGGATCCGACGCATAGCGCCCAGGCCGCACTGGAGCAATGGGTGGAGAAGGGGAACGCCCCGTCGGCCATCATCGCTTCAAAGTTCGCAGGGCAGGATCATAGTCACGCCGAGATGAGCCGGCCGTTATGCATGTATCCGGAGTTCGCGAAGTATAAAGGAAGTGGAGATTCCAACGACGCGGCGAACTTTTCCTGTGCCAGATAGAAAGGCGTAATCCTCGAAGGACACGAAGGTGCGCGAAGGAAAGCCGGTTTTCCTTCGTGTACCTTTGTGTCCTTTGTGGTTGAAGGTTTCTATCGGCTGTATTGATTTTTCTTTTTGTCGGCGTGGCGCTCAATTCCGAGTTGGATCAGGCGGTCGATCAGCTCGGAATATTCCAGGCCCGTGGCCGCCCACAGTTTCGGGTACATGCTGATCGCGGTGAAGCCGGGCATGGTGTTGATCTCGTTCACATAGATCTTGCGCGTTTTCGGATCCATCAGGAAGTCGACGCGGGACAGGCCAGAGCAGTCCACCGCCTTGAACGATCGCACGGCGAGATCCTGCACCTTCTTTATTTCGGTCTTTGTCAGCTTGGCGGGAATGATCAGCTGCGATCCTTCGTCGAGGTACTTGGCGTCGTAGTCATAGAACTCTTTCACCGGGACGATCTCGCCCGGGATCGAGGCGGCGGGTTCGTCGTTGCCAAGAACCGAGCACTCGATCTCACGCGCCTTGTTTTTGTTCCCACCGACACCTTGCTCAATCACGATCTTGCGGTCGAATTTCGCCGCCTCTTCGATTGCGGGGCCCAGTTCCTTGCGGTTGTGAGCCTTGCTGATGCCGACCGATGAGCCCAGATTCGCGGGTTTCACGAAGACTGGATACTTCAGCTTCCCCACTTCCTTCTCAACTCTTTTCGGATCTTTTTCCCATGCGCTGCGGAGAACGGTTACGTGCTTCACGATCGGCAGTCCGGCGGCGATGAACAGGGACTTCATGATGTCTTTGTCCATGCCGGCGGCGGAGCCGAGCACACCCGCGCCAACGTAGGGTATGTCGGCTAACTCGAGGAGTCCCTGGATGGTGCCATCCTCGCCGAAGGTGCCATGGAGCACGGGAAAAATGACGTCGACATTGATCGCGCGGTCGGAGGCGCGGCGCATGGGGGAACCGTCGGTTTGAAAGGGGACTAGGCCACTCTGGCGATGGACGGGTTCGGGCGGGACGATGACAGCTTCACCACGCGCCAGGACGGCGGCTGCTTCGGTATTTTGCGGATCGCCGGCGCGCAGGTTGCGAGGCTCCAGTACTAATTTGCCGGTAAGCAAGTTCTCGGCGTGCTCGGCGGTCAGCCAGCGTCCATCTTTTGTAATGCCGATGGGGACGACTTCGTATTTCTCTCTATCGATTGCGTTGAGAACCGACGCGGCAGAGAGCAGCGAAACTTCGTGTTCGCCGCTGCGACCGCCAAACAAGACACCTATTCGAAGCTTTTCCATGACCATTCAGTGTGGACGGGGAGGCACTTGTGCGTCAAATCGCAGGGCAAATTCCTCTGTGGAACCCGGTGACTCCTGTGGTGAAAGTTTCAAAACTCACCACAGAGGACACAGGATCACAGGGCAGATTATCTAAAGGATCTTCTTTCCAAAAGCCGATAACGCCAATTCCACCGCCAGATCCGCTGTTCGGTTGTGTTCGTCGATGACCGGATTGACCTCAACGATTTCAAAGCTGAGTAGACGGCCGTGGTCGGCGATGATCTCCATCGCGAGATGGGCCTCGCGGTATGTGGCTCCTCCCCGTACCGGAGTACCCACACCGGGAGCGTCCTCGGGATCGACCCAGTCCATATCGAGCGAGATGTGGTATCCGGCGGTGCCGCGGCCGGCCATGCGCAGCGCCTCTTCCATGACCGTACGCATGCCGCGCTCGTCGATGTCGCGCATCGTGAAGACGCCGATCCCTGCGCGCCGCACGTTCTCTTTTTCGACAGCGTCGATGTCACGCACTCCGACCAGCACACAGTTTTCCGGTTTCACCTTCGGCGAAAAATCGAAGATATTGGAGAGTTCCCCCGGCCACAGGCCCATCAGTGCCGCAAGAGGCATACCGTGCACGTTGCCGCTGGGGGAGGACTCGGGCGTGTTGATATCCGTGTGGGCATCAATCCAGATCAGGCCGATGCGCTGGCTCTGACGGCGATAGAACTCGGCGACCCCTGAGACGGTCCCTGCCGCCATAGAATGATCGCCACCCAGCGCCAGAGGAACCCTTCCGGCCTCCAGCGTTTTTATGACAAGTTCAGCGTGCTTGGTGCACGTAGCTGTGATCTCTTTCAGATACTTCGCGTTCGCCGCGCCTTCTTTTTTCTGCTCTGGAATCGCCACGGCAATGTTGCCGCCATCTTCGACGTCGTGCCCCAGCGCTTCGAGTCGGGCTTCTAAACCGGCGACGCGCACCGCCGACGGGCCCATATCAACCCCGCGCCGTGATTGTCCAAGGTCGAGGGGAACACCGATCACGCGAATTTTGCGGCCAGAGATGTTAGTCGAGGTAGAGGATGTAGTCGTCATGGACTTGATAATTGGGTAATTGGGCGATTTGATGATTGAGCGATCGAAGACGCAATGACTCAATCACCCGATCACACAATCGCAAAATCTCACGGATACAGCCGGTGCAGCATTCTCGGGAACGGAATCGTTTCTCGAACGTGCTCAAGGCCGCATATCCACGCGACGGCGCGTTCAATTCCCATGCCAAATCCACCATGCGGAACGCTGCCGTACTTGCGCAGGTCGAGATACCACTTGAACGCGGATTCAGGCAGGCCGTGCTCATGGATCCGCTGCAGCAGCAATTCGTGGGAGGCCATGCGCTGCGAACCACCGATGATTTCACCGTACCCCTCGGGCGCAAGCACATCGACGCAGAGAGCGAGGTCCGGACGCTCCGGGTCCGGCTCCATGTAGAACGCTTTGACCTTGGCGGGATAGCGGTGCACCATGACTGGCTTGTCAAATTGCGCCGAGAGATATGTCTCATCCGGGGAACCAAGATCGCCGCCCCACTCGAACTTTGACTCGAGTGCGCCTTTGGCGTGACCTTCCTGCAGATTCTTCACTGCATCGTCATAGCTGATGCGCGGGAATGGAGGTTCGATCTTTTCGAGTTTGGAGATATCGCGGCCGATCGTTTGCAGGTCAGCGCGGCGTTTTTCCAGACAACGCTTCACGATGAAACTGATCAGCCCTTCAGCGATTTCCATCACGTCGTCGAGCGTGGCGTAAGCTACCTCTGGCTCAACCATCCAGAATTCGGTGAGATGCCGGCGCGTCTTCGATTTCTCGGCGCGGAACGTAGGGCCGAACGAATATACCTTGCCCAATGCCATTGCCATCGCCTCGGCATAGAGTTGGCCGGACTGGGTAAGGAATGCCTGATCCTCAAAATAGTCGACCGGGAAGAGGGTGGTAGTTCCCTCGCATGCTGCCGGGGTAATGATCGGCGGATCCGTCAGGGTAAAGCCGCGCTCATCGAAGAAGTCACGAGCGGCCTTGATGATCTGGGCGCGCACGCGGAGGATTGCCGCCTGCCGCTGCGATCGCACCCACAAGTGGCGGTGCTCCATCAGGAATTCGGTGCCATGCTCTTTCGGCGTAATCGGATAGGGATCCGTCTCGGGCACCCGCTGCACCACCTGTACATTGACCACATCGAGTTCGTAGCCGCCGGGGGCGCGCTTGTCGGCGCGGACCTTGCCCTCGACGATAACGCTGGATTCCTGGGTCAGCGTCTTAACTGCTTCGAATATTTCGGGAGTAACCGCATTCTTAGGGACCACGCCCTGGATGATGCCTGATCCGTCGCGAAATTGAGGGAAGAGCAACTTGCCGCTCTCGCGCAGGTTGTAGAGCCAGCCGCGGATCGTGACCGTCTGGCCTTCATGCTTGCCGATTTCTGCAATGGTCGTGACAGGAGACATAGAATCAGGTTTCAAAGTTTCAGAGCTTCAAGGTTTCAAAGATTTAAGGTCTCAACGCGTCAAATTCCAAAAGTTCAAGTTTCAACTGCAATGCAGTCCATCGACCACGCCACTTTGAAACTTGGCAACGTTGAAACTTCGAAACCTAGTTTGCTTCCAGCTTGTCGAAGATCTCGCCCAACTTCTCCAGCGGGTTAATCTTTTCATCTTCACCCAGCTCGAGCAGCAACGGGGGCCGTTGGGGTGCGGACCGCACCAATTCGACGGCTTCTTTCCAATCGATGGTTCCCTGCCCCGGCCACAGGTGCGAATCCTTAAGTTTGTCGTTATCGTGCACGTGTGTGGAACACACATGGGTTCTGAGAATCTCGAAGCCTTCGCGCACGGAACCCATCATGTTGGCGTGCCCGAAGTCGAAGCATACTCCGACATCATCGAAATGGGCATTGTGGATCAACTCCACCAGGCGGTCGGGAGTCGACAACTCGTTGGGAATGTTCTCGAGCAGAATACGCACGCCGAGGGGCTTGGCAAAAGCGCGGAGATGCTCGATTGAAGTCATTGCCGCTTCGAATTTCTTTTCGCTGAAGCTCTCGTTCGGAGTGCCCAGATGCTGTACCAGAAACCGGAAAGGAATCTGTTCGGCGATCTCCAGGGCGCGCTTGATCTCGTCCATGGCTTCAACGCGGCTGGCACGGTCTGTGGAAGAGACGTTGACGGGCGGGGCCCCGGCGCGTCCCCACTCGTAGTCCGCGTAGAGAGGGGAATGCACCGAGTTGAGAGGCACGCCACTTCCGCGAAACCAATCTGCAATTTCTTTTACATGCTGCTTACGGTTGGCGTAGTCGAGATGCTGACGGGCGGCGAAAATTTCAACCGCCTGCACGCCGGCGCGCGCAAGACCGTCGAGAATGCCCGGGTGCAGCCGCTCTTTTACGAAAAGATATGTTGAAACTGCTTTCTGCATGCGAATCCTGTAGGAACCGGATGGTTGCCGTTCGTTGGTGAACGAAGACCCGAACTGCCCTCCTTCATTCAACAATCAAAACGGAACAATCAGCAATTGCCTCTTTAGTATCCTACCGCTTTCCCGGTGCTGTTCCGCCCATCGGTGGCACCCAGACGTGCACCCGTCTTTTCGTCGATGGCGATGCACTCGGCATCACTCCAATAGGGCGAGGTCTCGCCGAGTCCGATCTGGATCTTGTAGCCCATTTTGACCAGGGTGCTCAACGTGTCGGGCGAGAACCATTTCTCGACGTTGACTACGTCTGGCAGCCACTGTTGATGGAATCGCGGGGCATTGACCGCTTCCTGGATGTTCATCCCATAGTCCACGGCGCCCATCAGCACGTTCGCCACCGTCGTTATGATCTTCGAACTTCCAGGAGACCCGAGCACCATCACGGTTTTGCCATTGTGCACCACGATGGTCGGCGTCATGGAGGAGAGTGGCCGCTTGCCGGGACCAATGGCGTTGGCTTCGCCCTGGATCAGATCGTCTGAATTGGGTACTCCGGGCTTCGAGGAAAAATCATCCATCTCATCATTCAGCAGGAAACCCAATCCTTCGGCCGTGACCCGCGATCCGAACCAGTCGTTGATCGTGGTCGTGACCGACACGGCATTTCCCTCGGGATCGACGACGGAATAATGGGTCGTATGGTTCGATTCCGGTTGCGCGGCGGCCGGCAGATGGGCTGCGGCGTACTGTTCCAGTTCATTGAAAACCGCCGGGCGCTTCAGATCTTTGCTCGGCGTGGCACGTAAGGGATCAATGTTGTCCCGCCACGCCGCGGCATACCGCTTGTCGACTAACTGCGCTACCGGAATCCTGGAAAAATCGGGATCGCCCATGAACTCCGCACGATCGAAGAAGGCTCTGCGAAACGCCTCCACCGTGAAATGAACCGATTGTGACGAGCGGCTCTCCATCTTGGCGAGGTCGAATCCCTCCAGGATATTCAGAGACTCCACCAGGACCGTTCCACCGGAAGATGGCGGAGGCGCACTGATCACGTCGTATCCGCGGTAGGTTCCACGGATCGGCTCGCGTTCTTTGACTTCGTAGTGCGCCAGATCGTCTATAGTGATCAGGCCGCCGCCTCTTTGCATCGCGGCAGCCAATTCCTTCGCAAGGGAACCGTGATAGAAGTCATCCGGATTTTCGGAAATCCGCTCAAGGGTTCGAGCCAAGTCCGGCTGGCGGAAGACTTCTCCGGCCTTGTAGTAGTCACCATTGCGCTGGAATACGCGATACGACTCGGGAAACTTCGATAGATAGGAATCGTGCAGCTCGTCGGCCTCGCCCCAGGTCAGGACAAAGCCATCTCGCGCCAGCTGGATCGCGGGAGCCATGACCTGCTTCAG
>Ga0075030_100003033_pt1 | contig 15309 bp, 13 predicted proteins | sample LitLauG_LLR_2012_FD_71393 | JGI IMG/M metagenome (GOLD analysis project Ga0075030, IMG submission 71393) | Freshwater sediment microbial communities from Pennsylvania, USA - Little Laurel Run_MetaG_LLR_2012 | ecosystem: Environmental > Aquatic > Freshwater > Creek > Sediment | place: USA... | reverse complement strand
ACCAGCGTGCTCGACTACCACCTCCACCTGTGGCCCCACAGCCAGAGCGACGCCCAGACGACCGTGGAGCAGGTTGCTGCCTACTGCGAGCTGGCGGCCTCCCGCGGCATCACCGAGATCGCCGTGACCGAGCACCTGTTCCGCTTCACCCAGGCGAAGGACCGGCTGGGCGGCTTCTGGGACGACCTGCCCGGTGACGCCCTGCGTCCGGGCATGGCCGCCTACTGGGACCACCACGCCCGGGTCGACCTCGACGACTACGTGGAGGTGGTCGAGGCGGTCAAGGCGGCCGGACTGCCGGTGGTGCTGGGCCTCGAGGTCGACTACTACCAGGACCGCATGGACGACGTGGCCGACCTCCTGGACGGATATCCGTTCGACGTGCTGCTCGGATCGGTGCACTGGCTCGGCACGTGGCGGTTCGACGTCCTGTCCGACCCCCAGGTGCTGGCCGAGTGGGACCACCGGGCTATCGACCAGGTGTGGGACGAGTACACCCGCGCCCTCGAGGAGCTGGCGGCCTCCGGGGTCTGCGACGTGCTGGCCCACCCGGACCTGGTGAAGATCACCGGCCGGGTCCCCGCCGTGCCCGACGAGTTCTACGACCGGATCACCGAGGCGGCACTGCGGTCGGGCATGGCCGCCGAGCTCTCCTCGGCCGGCTGGCGCAAGCCGGTCGGCGAGGAGTACCCGGCCCCGCCGCTGCTGCGGCGCTTCGTCGCCCAGGGCGTCCCCCTGACCACCGCCTCGGACGCCCACACCCTGCCCGACGTGGCCGAGCGGGCGGACGATCTTCGCGACCTGCTGACCGCCGCCGGGGTCGACACGCTGCGGGGGTACCGTCGCCGACGCCCGCAGGACGTGCCGGTGTCGCCGGGGCCGGCCCCGGCCGTCGGTCCCGGGCCAGCGGAGGCCTGACGGTGGCGACCCCGGCCGAACTCGCATTCGAGCGCACGAACCTCGACGAGGACCAGCTCGCCCACCTGCAGCGCCTCCTCGGCACGTGGGGGATCCTGGCCGACCTGTCCTTCTCCGACCTGGTGCTCATGGCCCCGATGGCGCCCGATCTGTCCGACCCCCGGCCGTCCGGCCTGGAGCTGGTCATCCTCGGCCAGATGCGTCCGTCGAACAGCTCGACGGTGGTCGAGCATGACCTGGTGGGGCAGACCGTCGACGTCGACGTGTGGCCGCTGGTGGTGGAGTCCTTCCGGTCGGGGGAGTCGGCCCGTGGCGAGATGCAGTTGGAGCCGGGTGGCGAGCCGGTGCGCCTGCACTGCATTCCCGTGCGGTGCGAAGGGGAGACGGTCGCCGTCCTGACCAGGATGTCGGCCGGCGCAGGTCGGCGCCCCGGACACCTGGAGCGCACCTACCGGGACGTGTTCAACCGGTTCGCACTCATGCTGTCCGAAGGGTCGTTCCCGTTCCCGAGCGAGGAGGTGGCGACCGAGGAGGCACCTCGCGTCGGCGACGGGGTCGTCCTCGTCGACGAGGAGGGTCGCGTCCGCTACGCCTCGCCCAACGCCACCAATGCCCTGCACCGCATGGGCATGTACTCGCAGATCGAAGGGCGCCGACTGACCGACCTCGGGATCGAGGAGTCGGCCATCGAGTGGGCGCTGGCCTCGGCCCTGCCCGTCGTCGAGGAGGTGGAGCGCCGCCCGGACGTGACCGTGCTCCTGCACTGCATCCCGCTCATGCAGGCCCAGGACGTCACCGGATGCATCGTCCTGCTGCGCGACGTCACCGACGTCCGCCGCCTCGACAGGCTGCTCCTGTCCAAGGACGCGGCCATCCGCGAAGTGCACCACCGGGTGAAGAACAACCTCCAGACGATCTCGGCCCTGCTGCGGCTCCAGGCCCGCCGGCTGCCCCCGGGCGGTGGTCGGGTGGCGCTCTTCGAGGCCGAGCGTCGGGTGCGGTCGATCGCCATCGTCCACGAGATCCTGTCCCGCGAGCCGAGTGACCAGGTCCCCTTCGACGAGATCGTCACCTCACTCATCCGGATGGCCAAGGATTCGGTGGTGTCCCGCCACCTGACGTTCGAGGTGACCGGTGGACTGGGCGAGGTGCCGGCGGACGTCGCCACGCCGCTCGCCGTCGTGCTGGCCGAACTGGTGCAGAACGCCATCGAACACGCCTTCCTGGACTTCGAGGCCGAGGGCGAGGAGGACGGAAGGTCGGTTGCCGAGGGATCCGACGGCGCGGTCGACGGCACGACGGGACTGGACCGGGACCCCACCGGCACCATCCGGGTCGACCTGCAGGCCGAGGGTGCGGTGCTCCGGGTGGTGGTGCTCGACGACGGGTCGGGCCTGCCCGAGGGGTTCGACATCGACGAGACCCAGAGCCTGGGACTGTCGATCGTCCGGGACCTGGTGCGCAGTCAGCTGGACGGGACGATCACCATGCGCAACCGGGCGGACGAGGGGGACGGTGTGACCGGGACCAGGGTGGCCATCGAACTGCCGGCCCGGGATCCGCAGCCGATCGGCCAGTAGGAACGGTCCCCGACCGCCGCAGGGCGGAACGGGCGGACGGGCGTGCGGTGTGGACGGCGGACGGGCGCCGCGACCGGGATCGCGGTGCGGACAGGATGCGGGAGTGCGGTGCTGGGGCGGGAGCTGCTCAGGAGGCCCGGCGACGGGCGGCCAGCCAGGCCTTGCGGAGCTTGCGGCGCTCCTCTTCGGACGTGGCGCCCCACACGCCTGACTCCTGGTTGGTGGCGAGCGCGAAGTCGAGGCAGGTGTCCTGGACCTCGCACGTGCGGCACACCCGCTTGGCCGACTCGATCTGGTCCACGGCCGGACCCGTCGTCCCGATGGGGAAGAACAGATCGGGCTCAGTGCTCCGACAGGCAGCGAACTGCCGCCAGTCGCCTTCGTCCCACTCGACCGTGCGATTCCACATGAGGGCCACGCTGATTCCTCCAGCTCATCAGTCCGAATTACCCTCTTGTGATTTGTTTCACAAAGCTCGGCGCTAAACATGTCACCGGCCGTTCAGGGTGCGTTCACTAGAGTATCCAGCGGACCCCATCGTTGCAAGCACTTTTGGGGCCTCCGACGTGGGATTTGACACAGATCTCCCGATGTCGCGTCAGGTGTTGGGAGGAGCGCGAAGCGTGAGCACACGAACGGCTGTGCAGGCCCATCGGGGGAGTCCGGACCCCGCCGGGGGGATCCTGGAGAACACCCTGGCCGCCTTCGACCGGGCCCGGGACCTGGGGGCCGACGGCGTCGAGCTCGACGTGCGCCTGACCGCCGACGGCGCCCTGGTCGTGCACCACGACCCGGTGATCCCGGGCGTGGGACCGGTCCACGAGCTGGCCGCCGCCGACCTCCCCGTCCACGTCCCGCTCCTGGCCGCGGCGCTGGATGCCTGTGGCGGCATGGTGGTGAACATCGAGGTCAAGAACCTGCCGACCGAGCCGGCCTTCGACCCGGGCGACCGCTGCGCCCGCGACGTGGCCGACCTCGTGCTGGCCACCGACCTGGTCGGGTCGGTGATCGTGTCGTCGTTCTGGGGCGGGGCCCTCGCCGCCGTCCGGGACACCGGGACCGGTGTGCCGACCGGCCTCCTGGTGCTGTCCGCGTTCGACCCTGCGGCCGCCGTGGCCACCGGGCTCGAGCTCGGATGCGCCGCCGTCCACCTGCCGATCGGGCTGGTGACCCCCACGGTGGTGGACGCAGCCCACGACGCCGGTCTGCAGGTGGCGGCATGGACGGTGGTCGACCGGAGCTCGCTCGACCGGGTGCTCGGCGCCGGGGTGGACACGGTCGTCACCGACGACGTGGCCATGACCCGCCGGGTCGTCGACCAGGGCTGACGCCGCCGGTCCCGGGGGAGCCGGGTCACGCCGGCAGCCGGCCCCGGCGGCCCCGGACCGGACAGGGCCCTGACCTGGGCCACCGCCCCGATTGGTCCAACCGGTGGGTTTTCGTCAACAATGCACGACTATGAACGTCGTCGTCTGTGTAAAGCAGATCCCCGACCCCGCCGCTCCGCCGGCGCTCGATCCGGGATCGAAGACCCTTGTCCGCGAAGGAAAGCTCATCCTGGACGATTCCGATGCCTACGGCGTCGAGATGGCCCTGCAGCTCGCCGATGCAGCCGGTGGAGGGGAGGTGACCCTGGTCTCGATGGCCCCCAACGGTGAGGTCTCCGGCCTGCGCACCGCGCTGGCCATGGGCGCAGCGAAGGCCATCCTGGTGAGCGACCCGGTCCTGGCCGGCACCGACGCCCTCGGCACCGCAAAGGTGCTGGCGGCTGCCATCAGGCGTGCCGAGCCCGACCTGATCCTGGCCGCCACCGAGTCCTCGGACGGCTACACCGGGACCACCCCGGTGCAGATCGCCGAGCTCCTGGGGCTGCCCTCGGTCACCTTCGCCAAGAAGGTCGAGGTGACCGGCTCGTCGGTCAAGGTCGAGCGTCAGACCGAGGCCGGCTACGACGAGGTGGAGTGCCCGCTGCCCGCGGTGGTCACGGTGACCGCCGGCGTCGTGGAGCCCCGCTACCCGTCGTTCAAGGGGATCATGGCCGCCAAGTCCAAGCCGGTCGAGAACCTGACCGTGGCCGACCTCGGCATCGACGCCGGTCAGGTCGGCGCGGCGGGTGCCCGCCAGGAGATCACCGACGTCGCCCCGGCCGAGGCCCGGGCCGCGGGTGAGATCGTCGTCGACGAGGGAGAGGGTCACCTGCGGGTGATCGAGTTCCTCGAGCAGCTCAAGGTCCTCTAGGTCCGGTACAGGAGAACACGCACATGACCATCGCAAAGATCTGGGTCGTCGCCGAAGTGGTCGACGGCGCCCCCACCACCACCTCGCTCGAGCTGGTGAGCCATGCACGCTCGCTGGCCGACACGGTCGAGGCCGTCGTCTGGGGTGACGGCGCATCGGCTGCCGGCACCCTCGGCGAGTACGGGGCCACCACCGTCCACGACGTCGGCGACCTCGGCGGCGCGCTGCCGGGCTCCCCGGTGGCCGCGTCGATCGCCGCCGGCGTCACCGCAGGCTCCGGCCCCGACGCGGTGCTCCTGCCGGCCACCTACGACGGCCGCGACATCGCCGGTCGCCTGTCGGTCAAGCTCGACCGTCCGGTACTGACCAACGTCGTCGACCTGACCGAGGCCGACGGGACCCTGGCCAGCCAGCACGCCATCTTCGGCGGCGCCGAGATCCTGACCGCCCGGTTCACCGCCGAGGGCCCCGGGATCTTCGTGGTCCGGGCCAAGTCGTTCCCGGCCGAGCCCTCGGGTGGTGCGCCGGCAGCCGTCGTCGCCGCCCCGGCCCCGGACACGGGTGCCGCCAACGCGGCCCGCATCGTGGCGACCCACGTGGAGGAGCGGACCGGACCCAAGCTGGACGAGGCCGACGTGGTCGTCTCGGGTGGCCGCGGTCTGGGCGAGAAGGAGCAGTACGCCCTGATCGAGCAGCTCGCCGGGCTGCTGCACGGCGCCGCCGGCGCCAGCCGCGCCATCGTGGACGCCGGCTGGGTCCCCTACTCGCACCAGGTCGGCCAGACCGGCAAGACGGTGAAGCCCACCGTCTACCTGGCCTGCGGCATCTCGGGTGCCACCCAGCACATGGTGGGCATGAAGAACTCGAAGAACATCGTGGCCATCAACAAGGACCAGGACGCACCCATCTTCCAGGTGGCCGACCTCGGCATCGTGGGCGACGTCCACAAGGTGGTCCCCAAGCTCATCGAGGCCCTCCAGGCCCGGGGCTGACCCCCCGACGCCGGACCCGTGGGAACCGGCGTCGCACCGACGTTGTCGTGCGGACTCGACCCGTGGCTCCGGCCGCGGGTCGAGTCGCGTCCGGGCGCCGGCAACGCCGGTCGGGCGACCGTGCCCGCGCACGCGCGCATCACGGGTGGGCCGGGACCCAACGGGTAGTGTCCGCTGCAGCGACGCCACCCGGCAGCGCCCGGCGCACACCACCTGTCCGAACGAAGTAGCACGTGCTCTTTCCCACCATCGACTTCGCCATCTTCTTCGCCGTGGTCTTCACGGTGCAGTGGCTCCTCGTCCCGTACGCAGGTCCGTGGAAAGCGTTCATGGTGCTCGCCAGCTACGTCTTCTACGCCTGGTGGGACTGGAGGTTCATCTTCCTGCTGGCCGCGTCGACCGGGATCGCCTCCGTCGGCGGGCGTCTGGTCCACCCGGCCACCGGCACGCGCCGCAAGGTGATCCTGTGGATCGCACTGGCTCTCCTGCTCGGCCTGCTCGTGTGGTTCAAGTACTTCGGCTTCGTGGCCGTCAACATCGACAACGTCACGCACGCCCTCGGATTCGGTCGGCCGATACCGCTGCTGGCGATCACCCTGCCGGTCGGCATCTCCTTCTTCACGTTCATGGCCATCAGCTACGTGGTGGACATCTACCGGGGCGTGCTCCGGCCGGCGCGGGGGATCGACGTGACCGTCTACCTGGCGTTCTTCCCCCACCTGATCGCCGGGCCGATCGTCCGCGGCACCGAACTGCTGCCCCAGATCCGGTCGATGCGCGACCCGAAGGACGTCCACTACGTCGAGGCGTTCTGGCTGATATCGGCCGGCCTGGCCAAGAAGGTGGTGCTGTCGTCCTACCTGTCGGCCTACGTGGTCGATCCGGTCTTCGCTGATCCGCACCAGCACTCCGCGCTCGAGGTGCTGTTCGCCATCTGGGGCTACGCCGTCCAGATCTACGCCGACTTCAGCGGCTACACCGACATCGCCATCGGGCTGGCGCTGCTGATGGGCTTCCGCTTCCCGGTCAACTTCCGGCGCCCCTACACCGCCATCGACCTGCAGGACTTCTGGCGGCGCTGGCACATCACGCTCTCGTTCTGGCTGCGGGACTACCTGTACATCCCCCTCGGCGGCAACCGGGGGAGCGAGACGCGCATCTCGATCAACATCCTGGTGACCATGCTGCTCGGCGGGCTGTGGCACGGCGCATCGTGGACCTTCGTGCTCTGGGGCGCCTACCACGGGGTCGGCCAGATCATCGGTCGGCGCCGGCGCGCCACACGGGTGGCCCGCGGGCTGCCGGCCGAGCCGGTGGGCCGGGCACGCGTGGCCTGGGCCCGCTTCGTGACGTTCCAGGTGGTCTGCCTCGGTTGGCTGTTCTTCCGGGCTGACTCCCTCGGCACCGCCCTGTCCATGCTGTGGCGCCTGGTCGTCGGGTGGGGCGCGTCGCCCCTGGTCACCCCCCTGGCGGCCCTGGCGATCGCCGCCGGTATCGCCAGCCAGTACCTGCCCGACGACTGGCTGGCGGTGATCCAGCGGGCCTTCGGCGACCGCCGCCCGGTGATCCAGGGAGGCATACTTGGCCTGGTGCTCCTGGCCATCACGACGCTCGGCCCGCAGGGTGTCGCCCCGTTCATCTACTACCGGTTCTGACGTTGCCACTCCGGATCCCGCACATGTCCCGCCGGTCCGGCAGCTCGGCGCCGTCCCCGTCGGACGCCCCGGACGCCCCGGTCGCCCCGGTCGCCCTCTACGACTGGTCGGATGCGGTTGCCGGGGAGACCGAGGGTCCGGGCGCGCCGCCGTCGGGCCCCGCCCCCGGTGGGCGGCCCCCACGGGCCGACCACGGCGGTCGCTCCGATCACGCCTTCTGGGAGCGCCTGCCGTTCCCCGGCGTCCCGTGGACGAGGGTCCTGCTGATCGGCGCCGTGTGCTTCGGCCTGTGGTTCCTCCTCGACGCACCGAGCCTCCAGCGTTCCGCCCAGACGTCACCCCTCGGGACCCGCCGCACGGTCTCCATGGACGTCGTGGGGCCGGTCGCCGCGCTGAGCCGCACGCTGGGTGTGAGCAACGTCGTCAACTGGACGGACTCGGCGCTCGGGCGGAGCCCGGGTGGTGGTCCGACGCTGGCGGTCCCGACCCACCGGGTGCGGCCGAAGCCACGCCCGACCCCGACCGGCGCCTCCACCACCACGACGACCCTGCCGCTCCTCAACTACCACCCGACACCGGCCGACCCGCTCCGGGTGCTGGTCATCGGCGACTCGGTCGGCCTCGACCTCGGGCAACCGCTGGTGAACTCGCTGGCCGGCCTGGGCACCGTCACCCCCTACCTGGACGGTCGGATCGACACCGGACTGACCCGACCCGACTACTTCAACTGGCCGGCCGAGCTCCAGATCGACCTGGCCAACCAACGTCCCCAGCTGGTCGTCGTGATGATCGGGGCGAACGACCCCCAGGGCCTCGTCACGCCCAATGGCAGCATCCACTTCGGCCAGCCCGGCTGGGACGAGGAGTACTCGGCCCGGGTGTCGGCCGTCATCGCCGAGGCCAACGCGGCCGGGGCGCACGTCCTGTGGGTGGGGATGCCACCGATGCAGGACCCCGGCCTGGACGCCGCCCTCAAGCACCTCAACGCACTGGTCCAGGCCCAGGTGGACCGGACCAAGAACGGCGGCGCGGCCTACCTCTCCTCGGTGCCCTCCCTCGGCGACCAGCACCACCTCTACGCGGCCTATCTGCCCGATTCCTCCGGCGCCGTCACCAATGTGCGGACCCCGGACGGGATCCACCTCACGCCGACCGGGGGCGCCCGGTTGGCCTCCGCCGTGGTGGCGGCCGTGGAGGTCCAGCTGCACATCCAGCTGGTCCCGAGCGCCGGTGGCGGCCGGCGCACCTGAGTCCGGCCCGTGGGCCTGGGTGGGCCTGGGTGGGCCTACCAGGGCGACCGGGTGTCAGACCAGTGGCCACGGGTAGGGCGGTCGGTCCCCCACCGGCTCGGGGAAGACCCCGGTCCCGGCGAGCAATGCCGCCCGCTCGAGGACCGCCTCCGCCTCCGCCCCGGACAGGAGCTCCTCGAGGTCGGCCGGCAGGCCGGCGCTGACGAACCGCTCGAGGTCGGCCACGAGATGGCCTGGCACCTCCTCGCCGGCGAAGTCCCAGATGACCGTGCGGAGCTTGTGGTGCGCGTGGAAGCAGAGACCGTGGTCGATGCCCCACAGGCGCCCGTCGGTGGCGTACAGGACGTGCCCGCTCTTGCGGTCCGCATTGTTGGCGACCACGTCGAAGGCGCAGAACACCTGCAGCTCGTCCTCGCGGCCGCCTTCCTCGAGCAGGGTGAAGTAGTGCTGCTCGTAATCGGACTCGATGAAGAGCTGCAGCGACCCAGGTCCGAACGGAGCGTCCTCGCGCACGACCGTGGGAGGCACGACGCCCCACCCGAGCGCCTCCGACAGTCGGTGGGCCGCCACCTCGCGTCGGTAGAGGCCGTCGGGGAAGTCCCACAGGGACTGTTCGCCGCGATGCGGCTTGTAGACCGCCTGCACGGGTCCGGACACCGGTTCGGCGTCCTCGTCGGGTAGGCCGGCCGGGTTGTCCGTGCCCTCGAGGCTGACCAGGAACGTCAGGTTGGAACTCCAGGGCAGACGCCCCTCGACGACCAGCTCACGGGTGGCGAGCAGCTCGGCGGCCTCCTCGAGGGACGGTCCGACGCCGGGCTGCCACCCGCTCACACGGCCGGTGGACGGTGGCCGTTGGTCCGAGGGCATTCGTGTCCGGAGGGGTCCAGCGGGGAGCCGCAGAGCGGGCAGGGAGGCCGCCCGGACTCGATGAGCCGGGTGGCCTGGATCGTGAAGGCGGCCGCCTGTTCGCGTGTGATCGACACCCGGGCGATGGCTCCCACCTCGCCTTCGGGCACGAGCTCCTCGATGACCAGGACCACCCGGTCCTCGGCCTCGTCGAAGGTGACCCCCACGGTGCCCACCGCCCAGTCCGGTTCCGTCGGCTCCTCGAGCGCCTGGTCGTCGGGCAGGTGTCCGGGCCGTGCCTGGTCCTTGACCACCCGCGCCAGCAGTTCGCCCATGGCGCCCACCTGCTGCTTCTCCACCTTGAGCGTGAGCAGCGTGTCACCCTGGCGGCACTGGATCAAGAAGAGGCGGTTGCCGACCGGCCCCACCGTGCCGACGCACAGCCGCTCCGCCGACAGGTCGTAGGCGTCCGTCACGGGCGGTCCTCCTGGGTCCCTCGGGTCACTCGGGTGCGACGGTCGGGACGGTCGGGACCGGCCACGGTGCGCCTCGTCGGGCTCCTGCGCGGTGCGGACGTCACGCGATGGCCAGTGCGGTGAGGGAGTCGGTCGAGTTCACGGTGAGCACGAAGGGACCATGGCCGGTGTAGGCCAACGCCGACACCGAGCACGGGGCCACGGTCAGGCGCTGGAAGAGGTCGAGAGGGGTGCCCGCCGCCTGGGCCACGACGGCCTTGATCGGGTCGGCGTGGGACACCGCGACGACGGTCTCGCCCGGGTGGCGCTCGACCAGGCGGGCCAGTGCGGTGGCCATCCGGACCTGCATCTCCAGGAAGGACTCGCCGGCCGGGAACCGGAACCCGCTCGGATTGCGCTGGACGGTGGACCACTCGGGCTTCTTGGCCAGGTCGGACAACTTGGCCCCCGTCCACTCGCCGAAGTCGCACTCGAGCAGGCCGCGGTGGGTGCGCACCCGCAGGCCCAGTCGCCTGGCGATCGGCTTGGCCGTCTCCTGGGTGCGCTCCAGCGGTGAGGCATAGACGGCCACCGGACCGCGTCCCGCCTTGGTCCCCACCTGGTCGGCCAACTGCCCGATTCGCTCGGCGACGGACTCGGCCTGGACACGTCCCTCGTCCGAGAGATGGAGGCCGGCGGCCCGACCGGGAAGGACCTGACCCGTCGTCGGTGTCCGCCCGTGGCGGACCAACAGGACCACCGTGGGTCGCTCAGGGGATTTGGGTCGGCTGGCCACGCCCGCTCACCGTACTCGGTTCGAGCGGGGGCCCGACCGCCCCGGACCCTCCGGCGGGGTGCCCGACCAGCCACTCCGGCTCCGGGATCGTCGACCCGTGGTCGCGGTCGGCGCGGTAGAGGCGGGACGGCCACCAGTTCCACCGACCGAGGAGTACGGCGGCCGACGGGACGAGGAGGGTGCGGACCACGAAGGTGTCGAGGAGGATCCCCGCGGCCAGCCCGACACCGATCTCGACGATCTGGGTGTCCCCCGTCGCCGTCAGCACCCCGAACGTCCCGGCCAGGATCAGGCCCGCCGAGGTGACGGTGGTGCCGGTGGCACCGACGGCGGTGCGCACCGCGATCCGGACGGGGGCGTGGTGGGCCTCCTCGCGGATCCGGGTCATGACCAGGATGTTGTAGTCCTGTCCGAGAGCCATGATGAACAGGAACATGAAGAAGGGCAGCACGAAGTTGATCCCGTCCTGGCCGCCGATGATGACGAAGATCAACACGGTGAAGCCCAGTGACGCCAGGTAGGAGAGTCCGACGCTCGCCACCAGGTACAGCGGGGCCACGAGGCTGCGCAGCACGATGGCGAGCAGCAGGCCGAGGACCAGCAGGACGATGGGGATGATCTTCACCAGGTCGCCGGTGGACAGACCGCCCACGTCGGCTGCCACCGCGGCGTAGCCGTCCACGCCGGAGGCGGTGGCCCCGATGCTCCGCCCCACGCCCTCGACGGCGGCCCGCACGTCGGGCATGGCCGCCGCCGCCGCCGTGCTCATCGAGGGTCCGGCGGCCAGGCTCGTCTGGTAGAGCACGGTGCGACCGTCCGAGCTCACGTACTGCCCCGACGCCCGGTAGGCGTCATAGGCGGCACTGGTCCCGGTGAACGAGGCAGGCGGCGTGACCGGGAGCGCACTCGGCGGACCGTCCCCGGTCAGCTGTGCGTGGGCCGAAGCCAGTTCGACGGGACCGACCGCCGTGCCGTTCGGGTCGAGCGCCCCGGTCACCGAGGAGAACTGGCCCGACGACCGCAGCCCTGCGGCCGCCGTCTCGAGGACCACTGGGTCGTCCCAGACGGACCCGGGTAACCGGAAGAGCACGTTGGTGGGGTCCGACTGTGCAGCCGGGAAGTGCGCGGTGAGCAGGACCTGGCCGCGGGCCGAGTCCGACGACGCCGGGATCGACTGGCTGTCGAATCCGGTCGGGGCATAGGCGAGGAGGGAGAGCGAGAGGCCGACGAGGACGCCCACGCCCACCACGAGGGTCAGCACCGGTCGCCCGACCACCCGGGCCGCCACCTGACCCCAGCGACCGCGGGACACCGGTCCCGGCGTCGGGACCCGGGGCCAGAACACCTTCGTGCCGAGGATGGCGAGCAGCGCCGGCAGAAGGGTGAGATTGGCCAGCAGCGCCATGGCGATCCCGATGGCGAGGGCCGGTCCGAACCCCTGGTAGAGGCCGAAGGTGGCGATCACCACCGTCGACAGGGCGGCGATCACGGTGAGGCCGGAGAACGCGATCGACTCGCCGACCTTGTCGAGGGAGAAGGCGACGGCGTCGTGGGTGGTGAGGCCCCGCTTCAGCTCTTCGCGGACGCGGAAGATCAGGAACAGGCCGTAGTCGGTTCCGGCACCGAGCAGCACCACCACCAGCAGCACCGGGGTGAGATCGGACACCTGGACGCCGAGGTGGGTGGATTCGGCGATGACCGGCTCGACGGCGATGAGGGCGATCCCGGACGGCAGCAACGCCACGATCGGGGCCAGCAGCGCCCGGAAGGTCAGGAGGAGCAGCAGGACGATGAACAGGACCGAGAGCAGTTCGGTCAGCGTCTGGGTCTTCGACTGCTGGGCCTGCTGGTCGACGGACTGGGCCGCGGCCCCGGTCAGGTGGATCGCCAACCCGGGGGGTGCGCCGGCCCCCGCCACGGCTCGGCGGACCGCCGTCACCGTCCTGGCGGTCGCCGGATCGGTCGACGACGCCGGGACGTCCAGTTCGACCACGCTCCGACGAGCCCGACCGTCGGTGGACACCCCGCGGTCCACCACGGCGTTGACCTGGGGGACGGACTCGACGGCGTCGACGGCCCGCTCGAAGGCGGCGTCGTCGGCGGGGGTGAGCGGTCCGTGGGCGGATGCCGCCACGAGAATCGCCTCGGAGGAGTGCCTGGGCTGGAACGGTGCGGCGAGCTCAGCGGCGCGGACGCTGGGCTGGGAGGCCGGCAGGAACTGGGAATTGCTGTTCTTCTCGACGCTCGAGATCGACGGCAGGCCGAGGACCAGCGCCACGGTCACCAGGGCCCAGGCGACGACGATCAGCCAACGGAACCGGACCGTGAACCGGCCCAACACGGAGAAGAAGCGGCGATCGTCCAGCAAGGGCCCACCCTACGTCCGGGCGAGGTCCCCGGTACCGGGTAATTGGACCTATTCGCGGGGGTCGGACGACCCTGGACGGACCGTGGCCCGACGGAGTCCTGTCCGCGGGCCAGGGCATGGGCGGCCTCAGGTGGGGGCTGGCATCCGGCGGGGCATCGGGACGGCCGTCTCGGGCCACCGCCTGCGGCTCACCCGGGCGAGTCGGTGGAGCAGGGCGATCGCCGCGGGGTCGTCGTCGCCCGGCCGGGTCTCGACCGCGCCGGCGTCGATCATGGCCTGGAGGAGGTCCCGACCCTTGTCGGTGCGGACGATGGTCAACGTCCAGTCGTGGAACGACCCGATGCCGCCGGTGGAGATGTCGGCGTGCTCGGCGGCGAAGTCGGGACACGTGGTGCACCCTTCGCGGGTCCAGGCGTGGGCCTCTTTGAGGGGGATCTCGTGGAACCCGCCGTCCTTGGTCCACACCTGGAAGACGCCCTTGATGTTCATCTTGGCGATGTCGGCCCGGGCGATCCCGTACTTGGCCTCGAACAGCTCGGGGAAGATGGCGTCGTCGAACGTCTTGGAGCACAGGAGTCCGATGGTCAGGGACAGGCGACGGGCGATCTTGCCGGCCTTCCGGGACTGCATCATGGGCGGGGCCGATGCCTGGCAGCCCATGCCGACCAGGGCGATGCGCTCGGCACCGCCCTCGATGGCCTGGGGATAGGCCAGGGTGTTGGCCGAGTAGGTGTAGCGGGACCCGGCGGCGGCCAGGACCTCGGCCCGAGTGGTGGCGACTGTCGGCTTGGCCTTCCACGTCGTCCCGTCCCCCTCGAGGTCGGACACCAGTGCCGCGTCGATGACATCGTGCTCGAGCGCCCAGATGAGCAGTGCGGAGACCAGGCCACCGTCCTGGCCGGCACCGTGGACCTCGGGGTCGGTGGCCCGGACGAGGAGCACGTCCTGGGAGATGCCGGCGACCTCCTCCTCGGTGCGTTCGCGCCCGTGGAGGTGGGTGTCGATCTCGGGCTCCCACATGCGGAACCGGGGGCACGCCCGGGTGCACATGGTGCAGCCCTTCACCCCGTGGGTGCAGCTGTCGGGTCCGCCGTCGGCGTCGATGTGGAACGGCTTGTACCGGCCGCCGGTGTCGTCGTAGGCGAGGACGTCGTAGGGGCAGGCCACGACGCAGGCTGCGCACCCGGTGCACAGCCCGGACGTAACCACCTCCGTGAGCAGTTCGGTCCAGTGCGGCTTCTCGGGCGGCATGGGGGACACCCTACCCGTGGCCCCGCTGGGTCCCGGGACCGGGAAACGGGATGGGCTGGGTACCCTCGTCGGATGCCCGAACTGGTCGAGGTGGAGCGCTACCGGGTCCTGGCCGAGGGTGCGCTGGACCGCACGATCTCGACGGTGCACTCGCCCGACCCCTGGTTCCTGAAGGGTGCCGCCACCGCATCCATCCTGGAGGGCGTCCTGGTGGGGAGGACGTTCACATCGGCCCGGCGTATCGGCAAGCTGCTGCTGCTCGACGTGGACGACGGGCCGGTGGTCGGAGTGAGGTTCGGCATGACCGGCACGCTCCTGGTCGACGGCGGGGACGCGGTCGGCCGGCTCCTGTACTCGTCGACCCGGCGGGACCCGGCCTGGGACCGGTGGGCGGTCGGGTTCACCGACGGGGGTCGATTGGTGGTCCACGACCCCCGTCGGCTGGGCGGGGTGACCTTGGACCCCGAGTTGACCGGGCTGGGACCGGACGCGGCGTCGGTCAGCCCGGCGGAGCTGCGTACCGTCCTGGTGGGCTCGTCGGCCCCGCTCAAGGCCCGGCTGCTCGACCAGTCCCGGGTCGCCGGCATCGGGAACCTGCTAGCCGACGAGATGCTGTGGCGGGCGGGACTGTCTCCGGTCCGGTCGGCCGGGTCGCTGTCGCCCGCCGAGGTGCGGCGGTTGCACCGGCACCTGGTCCGGACACTGTCCGACCTGACCGAGCGGGGCGGGTCGCACCTCGGTGACCTGATGCCGGAGCGCCACACCGGAGGTGTCTGCCCGAAGGACGGCGCACCGCTGGCGCGCACGACCGTGGGGGGAAGGACGTCCTGGTGGTGTCCTACCCACCAGGTCGGCTGACCCCTCACGCCCGGGGCACCAGCTCGGGCAGGTGCTTGCCGATGTCGAGCCCGAGGTCGGGCTCCTGGCCGAAGGGCGGCAGCGGGGTGAAGACCCACCGTG
>Ga0075030_100003032_pt1 | contig 15316 bp, 15 predicted proteins | sample LitLauG_LLR_2012_FD_71393 | JGI IMG/M metagenome (GOLD analysis project Ga0075030, IMG submission 71393) | Freshwater sediment microbial communities from Pennsylvania, USA - Little Laurel Run_MetaG_LLR_2012 | ecosystem: Environmental > Aquatic > Freshwater > Creek > Sediment | place: USA... | reverse complement strand
GATCGCTCTCACGGCGGTCACGATGAGAGCCGTGTCGCTGACGTGCTGGACTCGTTCGTTTTCCATCGACATGTCTTTATTGTGGGGCACAGTCCCGCGATGGATCGGTCGGCGCTCACCAGCCGAGCCGGGTTGTGCGGTCCACTCAGCTCCGTCGCCGCCGGTTCGCTCTCGCGAAGATCGCGATCCCTGCGATAACGGCGATGCCGCCATAGACCGCCCATCGAATCTGCCCCGTCATGAAACTGCCTGGCAACACATTGATTCCTTGCAGAAACCATATGCTGCCGAATAATACCAGCACTACACCCGCGATCTTCCCTGCAATTCTCATGTGCTCTCTCCGCTATGGCTCGGTCATCGCACCAGGGAAAGGATATCGCCCATGCCCCCGAGCCGGATGGGCTGGTCCGCTACCAACGCTTCTCCAAATCGTACCCCCACCAGCGAGCCGAAATAACGATCGCGGGACTCCAGACCGAACAAATAATCACCCACCCCCTGTGCGATTACACCGAACTCTTCGGCCGTTTTCCCAAACTGCGAACCATGAATGCGGAGCAAGTCTAATTTGAGTTGAAACACATCATTCGTGCTGACGACGAAAGACGGCCGCTCGAATTTGTGCAGTGGGTAGAACAGGAAGGCGCCGGCCTTGTGCGGTGGGTTTGGGTCGTCGAGTTTCGTCAGCGCGCAGTAAAGCTGGGAGTTTCGGACCATGAGGCCTGCGGCCGCGTGATCTGGATGGCGGTCCTCCCAAAAGGGTGCGAGCACGATCTCCGGACGATGCCGCCGTATCGCCCCTGCCATTACCCGCCTGTTCCCGGGAGAGTCTACCAGGCCGCAATCCGGCAGATTCAACGACTCGCGAACGCTGGCGTGCAGGAACTCCGCTGCCGACGCAGCCTCCACCTGACGTTGTTCGAGCGTCCCTCTAGAGCCCATTTCACCGTTTGTCAGATCTACGATCGCGAAGGAAAGCCCGGCTTCTCGTAAGAGCAGCGCAATCCCGCCGACTCCCCACTCCACATCGTCCGGGTGCGCCCCAACGAGCAGAACATCTACTGGCATAACAGCCATGGTACCGGTCCGCGGGATGTGTTCGGTAAACCGTGGGGAGGCGGCGTAGGAATGGCCCTCCGCACCGGCCGTCTGCTGCGAAATCGGTTGCACCAACCGATGACGCCTGGCGGACTATGGCTCTTTCAGGATGCGGATCGTCCAAAAATCGTCGGCCAGGTTCGAGTTGGTCAGGTAACTGTAGGGGATTGTGAAGTAGCCTTTGATCCCCCAGTCCTTGCCCCAGGAATTGCGGACCGTGAAGCGCTGCGTCGAATCATCGTAGCCCACTGCCAGTACGGCGTGGCCTCCCTGAACTTTCTCTTTCGGCCCCGGTAGGTTCAAGACGCCTGTCTTCGCTACCTCCGGGCTCTCGAACGCGTCATAAACGGTGAAGCCGAAGACGAATGGAAAGCCAGTCGCAATACAACCTCTCAACTGGTTCAGATTGCTGGAATCGAGCCGCTGGTAACCGACCGCTTCGCACTTCGTTGCGTCCGTGTAGCATTCGGGCGTCGGCTTGTCGGCGAATTTATTGATGTCGTAAGGCCACTCGGTTTCCGGACAAACCCCCAGGTCCGCGACCGACTTCACGCCATCGCGAATCTGCGCGCCCGAGTCGGAATTCACCGTCCCTTCCATATCTCGCTCGTTGTAGTAGATGAACAGCCGGGCCGGCGCGAACACGGTGACGCCTTGTTTCTTCTGCTCGAATTGAACGGCTCCGGCTATGGCGTTGGCGGTGCAACTGCCGAGTTGGCCCTGATCATACACCGGCGGACATCCGGACCGAAGGTCTTTCTTCGACGGCAGTTTGGCGAGCACTGGCTGCGGAGCCGAGTAGACGTGGTCACGATGGTCCGGCAGGTCGGGAGTCCAACCGTACTTGCGATTGATCGGCATCTGTCAAAATCCTCCTGGCAAATGAGCAACAAATAACGCGTACTTACCGTAGTTGATTCTATCCGATTGGCTCGCTCCATCGCGGGCCCTCTTCGGGCGCCACTACGATAACGGCGGTCACTGCCGCGGGAACGGCTGCCCCGCCAGGTTCGACCGACTGCCCACCAAACCCGAAACTTTACTTGACCGGATGACAAGAGAAAGGCGACAATTGCGTCCCGGGGGGCGGATGGGCTGGAAGCAAGTTCTGGTGAGCCACGAGTTACTAACGCAGGAGGGGCACATGGTTCTCTGCGATGGACCTGGCCCTAGTGGCTACATCGTCTGCGATCCCAGCCCGAATCACGGCGTTCAGGTGGCACGCCTCGCGAGTGAACCCGCGGCTGCTCTGGTATACAACGGAGTTATAAGAAACGTCTACGAGTTGTGGACAACGAAACCGGAAGTGGACTGGGGCTAGACGTCCATCACTTTTCTCAGCCGGCCGGCGCGAACACGGTGACGTGAATCCCCGGCGCGTCTCAAGGGGCGCTGTTGCCCGTAGAGGATGAGGCTTCTGACGTCGCAGACGCCTTCTTGGTGTCCTCGGCGGGGGCCGGCGCGGTTGAGTCTCTGTCCTCGGAGGGCGGATTTTCAAGCGCGTCATAAAACGTCTTCTTAACACCTTGCCAAAATGTCTTGGTCAAGAGTTCCTTCATATCGTTCCTCGCGTATCCATGGTATCGCCTTCACTGGAAGGGCTCAGCGCTCCGGCGGATCGTCGCGCGGTCCGGATGGCTCGTGCTTCGCAGGCTGCACCCGGGCGGCCAGGAGCGCCTGGACCGTGGCCGTGAGAGTCTCTGGGTCGAACGGCTTCCGCAACAAGGGGAGATTGATATTTTGACCGGCAATTTCTCTCGTGTCTGCGCCGGACACCAAGAGCACCTGAATTCCGGGTCGTTCTTCCAGCAAATGACCACACAGATCGGTGCCGTTCATTCGGGGCATGTGCACGTCCGTGATAACCAGGTCTATGGCGCCGGGGTACTTGCGTGAAAGCTCCAGTCCCTCATGTCCATCGCGAGCCGACAGCACGAAATACCCCTCTCCCTGCATGAGAATAGTCAAGAGATCGCGGACCATTGCCTCATCGTCGGCAACCAGAATTACGGGCCGCCGTACGTCAACTGCGTGGATGTCGGGTCGCGGGATCGGTCCTGGCATGTGTCTTGCCCGCTACTTCGCCCTCGCCGCTATCTGTGTTGGCATGCCCTCTCTCATTTCATCCGTCCCGCGCCGTACTACCATGTCGCCGGGCCTCAGATTCCCAATCACCTCGACCAGATCGCCGTCGGTGGCGCCCTTTTTTACATCAACCCACTCGGCGCGTCCCTGACGATCCCGAATCACGAAAGTGCGTTCGGTGGTGGTGATCACGCTCGTCGTTGGCACCAAGAGCGATGGTCGCGAACGGCGGAACGGCCATTTTACAGTGGGATACATACCCGGCGCCAACGAACCATCACGATTCATCACGTCCAGCTCGACGGCCATGGTGCGCGTTTTGGGGTCGAGGGAATGAGAAATCCGCGCGACGGTTCCTGAGTAGGTTCGCTCCGGCCAGGCGGGCACCAGGAACGGCACGCTCGCTCCGTTCATGATCCCGCTGATGTTCTCCTCAGGTAAGGACACCACCAGCCTCAGGCGCGATATCTGTTGGATCACCAGGAGCACGACGTCATTTCCCGGTCCCACCAGCGCACCGGGGTGGACCATGCGGTCTGTCACGATTCCGTCGAAAGGCGCTGTGATTTTCAGGTAGGCCTGCAAATCCAGGAGCGCTCGGACCGCTGCCTCCGTGGCACGGCTCGCTTGCACGCGTGAATTGAGCAGAGCCTTGGCGGCGTCCACCTGTTTTTCTGCTTGGATCAGCTCGTTTCCCGCTATGGCGCCCGGTGTTTCCGCCGCCTTCTTCGTGCGGTCATACGTGCTCTGTGCCCCGCCCAGTTGAGCTTCTGCCTGTATGCGGTCTGCCTCCGACACCCGCACTTTCGACTCGGCTTCGGCAACCTGCGCGGCCATTTCAGGAGCGCTTAGTTCGACGATCAGGTCCCCCTGATTGACGATACTGCCGCGGTCCACCAGAACGCGGTCCACATAGCTCGGAACTTTCGCATGCAGAGAAACAGTCAGGAACGGCAGAAACTCGCCCGGCAATTCAATGGTTCGCGAGACTGGTTTCGATGCGACTGGAGCCAGGTCGCCAGTCTGCGGCCAAGCCGGTTGCGCGAGCACTGCCAGCGCGAACATCGGGAAAACGAGGAGTCTACTGGGCGTCATAGTATCGACTCGTGGGATCCGCCGGATTCAGCGATGGAGAAGTCAGGGAGGCCCCTCCCTGCAGGATGGCGTAGATAGAAGGAAGGATCGTCAACGTAGCAAAGGTCGCGAAGAGAAGACCCCCCATGACGGCGCGGCCCAGCGGCGCCGACTGCGCTCCCCCCTCGCCCAATCCAATCGCCATTGGAATCATGCCGAAGATCATCGCCGCGGCTGTCATTACAACTGCGCGGAGGCGGCTCGCAGCACCCTCGCGAGCCGCTTCCATCAGCGGCCTGTTCTCGTGCCGGTAGCGCTCGGCGAAGGTGATCAGCAGAATGGAGTTCGCAACCGCAATGCCGATCGCCATAATCGCTCCCATGAAGGATTGAATGTTGAGCGTCGTGTTGGTTACTCGCAACATGAGAAGAACTCCGCAAAGCACCGCGGGAACCGTAAGAACGATGGCGAGTGCCAGCCGTACTGACTGGAAATTCGCGCACAGCAGGAGAAAGATCACTACGACAGCCAGCAGCAGACCAATCCGCAGTCCGGAGATTGTCTGCTCCAGAGGCGGGATCTCGCCCTTCATGACGACGTTGGCGCCCCGAGGCGGCGTCCCGGCCCCGGCGAGTGCGTGGTTTAGCTTTAGCGCCGCTTCTCCTAACGTGATTCCATGAAGATTCGCGGTTACGCTGACGATGTGCTGACCGTTGAAGCGCTCAATCAGACCAGGCATCGTGCCCAGCTTCAGGGACGCGATTCTGTCGAGCTGCGGCTCCGGACGGCCGGCCGGCATTACCGGGAGACTTCCCATAGCCTCGACGCTCTGAATCCGGTTCTGGGGCAACTCCACTTGAATCTGAAACGCGTTGCCGGAATTCGGATCGCGCCAGTAGTTTGGCTCCGTGAACCTCGACGAGGAAGTAGCCGGTACCACCGACCGGACCACATCGGACATGGTCAGGCCGAATTGGCCCGCTCGCTCGCGGTTGATGTTGATGTCGAGCGTGGGGTAATTGTATTCTTGAGCGAATTGCAGATCCCGGAGGAAGTCCAGCTTTGCCAGTTGGGATTGGATCTTCTGGGCGTATCCGTAATCGTCGGCCAAACTGGGTCCCTGCACGGCTACCTCGATGGGTGTGGGCGATCCGAAACTCATTACTTGTGAGACGATGTCGGCGGCCTCAAAGGTAACCTGACACGCTGGCAATTCCCGGCCAAGGCTCTCGCGGATCTTCTCCCGCAGGGCTTCGCCGCGCGGCGTATCGGGCTTCACTGCAACCTGTATGATGGCTTCCTGGGGTCCGCTGGTGAACAGATGAATCAAGTCGACTGGATAGCTGGACGGCACGACGCCCATGAAGTCACTGGTGATTTCCACCTTGTCTTTGCCGGCATCGCGTTGAATGATGTCGAGGGCGCGAAGGACAATGCGTTCGGTCTCCTCGATTCGGGTGCCGGCCGGCGCTCGCAGCCGCATTCGCAACAGGGGAGCATTGGCATCCGGAAACAACTCGGTCCCCATTCTCGGTAGCAGCACATAAAGGAGCCCGAACGACGCCGCCAGGTAACCCAGCACCAGCGGCCAGCGAACTCGCAGGACGAGGCGCAGATAGCGTTCGTACAACGAGCGAAGGTGTCCGAAGAGTCCCTCCTGCTCCTCCCCGCGACGCGCTTCCCGCATGAGCCACGTGGAAAATACGGGTACCAGGCTGCTCGACAGCAGGTAGGACGCGATCATCGAGAAGGCCACTGCCAGCGACAACGGCACGAAAAGCTGCCGGCTCACACCGATCATGAAGAAGGAAGGAACGAATACGGCGAGGATGCAAAACATCGACAGCAGGCGCGCAATCGCCGTATTGCTTGCCGCTTGCACCACTGCCCGTGCTCGCGAAATCCCAGGCGCCATGTGCGTGTGCGTGTTCTCGATCGATACCGTTGCTTCATCCACCAGAACACCGACCGCCAGCGCCAACCCGCCCAGCGTCATGATGTTAATGGTCTGACCCGCGGCCCACAGCAGGATCACCGCGCTCAGCAATGCGAACGGGATGTTTATGATGACGATGAGAGCGCTCCGCCAGTCGCGCAGGAAGATCAGTACCATCAGACCGGTCAGCCCCGCGCCGAGCAACCCTTCGGTTATCAGCCCGCGAAGAGAATTGAGGACGAACGGCGACTGGTCAAATTGCAGGCTTACGTCCACGTCGTCCGGAACAACTTTCTTGAAATCCGGGATCGCTGCTTTGACCGCGTTGATGACGGCGAGTGTCGAAGCATCCGCACTCTTCGTGATAGGGATGTAGACGGTCCTCTTCCCGTTGACGTGGGCGTAGGCGGTGATGATGTCCGTGCCATTTTCGATGCTTCCAATGTCTCTCAGGTAAATCGTTGTGCCGGAGACCGGCCGGATGGGGGCGCTCAATAATTCCGAAAGATCGCCTCCGAGAGCTCCGTTCGTCCTCGCAATGCGGTTAATCTTGTCGGTCCACATGTTGCCGGATGGCATAACCAGGCTGGCCTTGGTGACCGCCGAAATTGCCTCGTCCGGAGAGATCTGATATTGCTGGAGTTTGTCGGGATCAAGCGTTATGACAATGGTTCTCTGGTTGCCGCCAAACGGTGGCGGGGCGGAAACTCCAGGCAGTGTCGCAAACAAAGGGCGCACGCGATTGAGCGCGAAATCCTGCAACTCTCCTTGCGGGTGCGTGGCACTGCTGAAAACCAGTTGACCCACGGCCACGCTTCCTGCGTCGAATCGCGTGATGAATGGGGGCACCGTACCCGACGGCATGAATGCCCGGGCGCGGTTCGCGTAACCCACCGTCTCCGCCGCCGCCTGAGCCATGTCGGTGCCTTCATGAAAGATCAGCTTCATGAGAGCTGCGCCTTGAATGCTCTTGCTTTCGACTCGGTCGATTCCCGTAATGTAGAGGAAGTGGTACTCGTAATAGTAGGTAAGGTAACCCTCCATCTGGGCCGGGTCCATGCCTCCATACGGCTGCGCCACGTAAATAGCTGGGTCCCCTACTTTCGGGAAGATGTCGACCGGCATTCGCTGCACGGCCAGAAAAGCAAACAGTGCGATCGCGATCAGTGCCACCACCACCGTGATCGGGCGGCTGAGAGCCGCTAAAACGAACCGCATGTTTCACCTCCCCAAAACATCATTGGTCTGCCTCTGCCAGAAATGGCTGAATGTCTCCAGCGGCAGTGGCAATTCCGAGTAACGCTCGCCAGACGCCGAGCCGGGCTAACCCATCGTCGATCTCGGCTTGCGTGAGCAACCGCTGGGCTTCGGCCACTTCATCGATGTTGCCCAAACCGGATTGATAACGGGCGGTTGCCTGGTTGGTGGCCGCGCGCGACGCCGCCACTTGGACGGGAGTATTGGCAGCGACATTTCTAGCCCCTTGCAGGGTTGCGACTGCGACATTCCATTGGGCCTTCAAATCGGCCGCGATCTGCTGATAGCGAGCGGTCTCGGCGCGGATGGTGGCGGATTGTCCGGCCTCCTGCGCCCGGATGGACGCGATCTCCATGACCGGAAATGTCACACTGAAGCCCAGCGCGTAGTTTTGCGTGCTGGGGGCAAGCCCGTTGAGGCCTCCCAGGATCTTGCCGTTCGTCTCGGCCCCGGTCCCGCGCGCGTAAGCGGAGCCCTGCAGAAAGAACCGGGGGAAATACGATCGCTCGAGCACTCTGAGCTGCGAACGCAATTGCTCGACGACCGCGTTCTGTTCCAGCGCGATCGGGTTCGCCCCGGTATCCAACGGCGCCACGGTCTGCGCGGCCGGCAACTGCAGCAGTTTCGGCGCGGAGATCGCGATCTGAGCTGGTTCCAGGCCTACGAACCGGGAAATGTTCGCGCGCGCCACGGCAACGGCCTGCTGGGCCTGAATCACTTGCGTTCGCGCCGCCGCCAGCTCTGCCTCCGCTCGCGAAGCGTCTGCGCCCGGCCGCAGTTGCGCGTTCACCAGCGCAGTGATCGTCTGCAGGATTACCTGCGCCCGGTCCACGCCGGCTTGTGCGGCTCGAACCGTTTCCTGTGCGGCCACCAACGTTACGTAGGAATCCGCGGCCGCAACGACGACATCATACTGCGTTCGCCTTAAAGTAGCCTCCGAGCGCCCGTGCACGGCTGAAGCCGCAGCCACGCTAGCCTTCCGAACCCCGAAATCGAAAGGCTCCCAGGTGACCAGGGCCCCGATCGCGCTGCCCCATGTTGTTCCGAAGTTGTTCGTCCCCAGTACTGGACCGGATATGCCCGCGATGACACCCTGCGGCAAAAGGAGACCGAAGACGTTGTTCCGGGTCGCGCGATTCGCCTGCGCGGCCGCGTCCACTTTCGGCAGGTAGGCCGTTCGTGCGAGTTGAATACTGGCTGCAGCCGCGTTGATTTGTTCCTGTGAGACCCGAACGGAGGGATAGTTACGCAAGGCTGCCTCAACTGCCTGCGCGATCGTCAGGCCGGCCGGTGGCCCCGCCTGTTGAGCTGGAAGGGCCACCAGAGCCACGAGCAGGATCGCGATAAGCAGGTAACGGGCACGAACGCACCCACCGCGAGCGCAAACCTTGTGGCTGCTGCCCACAGGCGCACCAATCCAGCGTTTTCTGGGGGAAGGCAATACAAATCTCCTCCCGGCTGTTGCTCTGGATGACCTGGACGGTACTCGAACGTGTGGGCCTACCCAGCCGGCTCTCCATAGATATACGGGCTTGGAGGAATCCAGTCCACTGAAGACTTCCTGAATCTTTACTGAAGAATTCTTCAGGAAGGAAAAGCCTGTAATTACATCGAACTGTGCTCGGGCTGCGCCAATACGTGCGGAGCCGATTCGTCGGATGCGTGGTGCGTGTCTGCCGGCAGGGAGAGCCGAAAGATACAACCTCCATCCAGCGGACAGGCCAGCTCCAAGCGGCCTGCGTGGGCCTCGGCGCCCCATTTTGCAATTGCCAGACCAAGACCGGCGCCTCCGGCGTCGCGGGAACGGCCTTCGTCGACACGATAGAATCTGTCAAATACTCGATCGCGATGCTCGGCGGGGATCCCCGGGCCGCTATCCTCCACTTCGATCGATACGGTGGGTCCGCCGGTGGGTATCACTCGTGCCAAAATCCGTCCGCCAGCCGGCGAGTACTTGATGGCATTGTCGAACAAATTGATCAGAATCTGGCGCAGGATCGCACGATCTGCCTGCACCCGTGCCGTTTCGCTCCCCTCGAGAAAGAGATGCTGCCCCTTTTCTTCCGCAAGCACTTCCAGGAGCGAGGCCACCTCTCGCACAAACGGCAGCACGGTGATGGCAGTGGGCGCCAGGTGGATTTGACCGGAATCGGCGCGCGCAATCGCCAGGAGACTCTCCACCAGACGCGTGAGGCGTCCTGCTTCCTCCAGCATGCTGCCGATGACCTCGCGGTAATCCTCGGGGGATCCTTGCCGGCGCAGCCCTACCTCGCCCACACTGCGAATTGCCGTAAGGGGTGTTCGGAGCTCGTGCGACGCATCGGAAGTGAACCGCTGGAGCTGTTCAAACGAACGCTCCAGCCGCGCTAAGGTCTCGTTGAAGGCGTTAGCCAGGTGGCCAAGCTCATCCTGTGGATTCTCTACGTCTAGTCTTGCACTCAGGTGCTCGGCGTTGATTTCGTGAGCACGGCGGGCCATACGTTCGATAGGGCTCAGGGCGTGCCTGGCCAGAAAATAGCCGCCCACACCAGCCATGCCAAGGGCCAGCGGTAAACCCACAATCAACCCGATCATTACCTGCCAAAAACGCTCCCACAATGGCTGCTCGCTGAACGCCACCCGGATGACCGTTGGGTGCCCTTCGAGCGAGTGTCGTTTGCTGACAAGACGAACTGGCGTCCCGTCTGCCAATCGGACAGACCGTTCCGAGTAAGATTCGATGCCTTCGGTGGGCAAGGGCGGGCCGCCTAACGCCCGGCTGCCAAGCAGTTCATTGCGATAGAGAAGAGTTCCGTCGCCGGCCCAAACTTCCATGAGCCGCTCCTGCATCTTCGTCGGGTAGGGATGGTCGTGGTAATCGTTCTTGAGGAAGACTCTCCCATTGGAGCCAAAACTCAGGAACCCTTCGACCGTCTCCAGGTCTTCGATCGCCAGATGATCCAGTTGGCTGCGCAACTCCAGGAGCAACACCGCCGAGGTGCTGCCACCGTAGATCACCAGTACGGCAGCGAGCATGGCTACGTACCAGACCGTGAGCCGGGTGCGCACATGTTGGGGCCTCAGGCGTTTCATGATTTCTCCGGTTTCAGCACGAATCCGACGCCGCGGACGGTATGCACCAGTTTGGTCTCAAACCCCTCGTCCACCTTGCGGCGGACCCGCACCATATGTACGTCAATGACATTGTCTAGAGGAGAATGACGCACCGTCTCCTTCCAGACATCTCGGGCGAGCATTTCGCGGGAAACAACTTGGCCATGATGCCGAAGCAGGTATTCCAGCAATTCATATTCCCTGGTGGTGAGCTCCAGCAGATGGGTTCCGCGCCGGACCGCACGGCTGATCAGATCCATCTGCAGGTCTTCGAGTTGCAGAGCGACGGGTGCTTCCGGCTTTCCCCTCCGAAGAAGCGCACGGACGCGCGCCGAGAGTTCGGGAAAGGCAAATGGTTTCACCAGATAGTCGTCGGCGCCCGCATCGAGACCGAGCACACGATCTTCCACCGTATCCTTCGCGGTGAGTAGCAGCACGGGCATTTGTAGACCTCGCTTCCGCATCGCGGAGAGCACTTCGATTCCGTTCCGGCCCGGCAGCATTACGTCCAGGACAACCAGATCGTAGTGCTCCGAATTTGCCAGAAAGAATCCGTCTTCGCCCGTATGCGCCACCTCGACCGAATGAGACTCGCCTTCCAGCCCTTCTTGCAATGCCTGGGCAACCTTTCGCTCGTCTTCGACTACGAGGATTCGCAAATATCCTCCAGTCTATAGTTAACCATGCACGGCCCCGATGGTCTCTGGGTATGACCGGTATGCCCGACTGCGAATCCGCATGGCGGCCCCAAGAAAGACCGCAGCAAAGACCTGACGCCAAGAATGCCGTGGAGACTGGCGGCCCTCCGGCCGCGCGTCACGCGCTCGGAGAAATCGAACACCGAGGTCGAGTCAGGAGTTTCGGCGATTGACTTCTGCGCTCATTTACCTTACTCTGTTTGACAAATGGCACGGCCCGATTCTCTCGGCCAATTTGAACAGTTGGTGCTTACGGCGATCCTCACTCTGCGGGAAGATGCTTATGGGGTAACCATCCATTCCAAGGTTCAGGAGCTGGCCCGGCCCCGGGCCGTCTCTCTCGGGGCGGTTTACGTCACGCTCGACCGGTTGGAGGACAAAGGCCTGGTTGCGTCCTGGCTGTCAGACCCCACTCCGGAGCGCGGCGGTCGCGCCAAACGCTGCTATCGCCTCGAAGCGCTGGGCGAGCGTGCCTTGCAGGAATCGGCCGTCACCGCCAGGCGCATTTGGGATGGTATCGCGGAAGTCTGGGGTAAGGAGGTGAAACAATGGGGCAAGCGGTGGGGTAAGGAGCGAGGCTGATGGATTCCGGCCCATCCAAGCAGGTCGAGGCCTTTGTGGCGCTTCTCGTTCCGCCGGCCTGCCGCGAGGAGGTCCTTGGCGATCTCTACGAGCGCTATCGTTCCCGCCGCCAGTACGTTTTAGATGCACTGCGAGTGGCGCCTCGGGTGATCCTCAGCAGAATGCGCCGAACCGCCGACCCACAACTGCTCCTGATTCAGGCTTTCGCGCTGTACGTGTCGTTCCTGGGCGCGGCCTGGTTCCAGCAGGCCGCCCTTCTTCAGGAACCGTGGGGGCTTCTCCGGCTCGCCATTCCGGCCGTAGTAGCGCTGTTGGGTTTGATGCTGGAAGACGCCTATGCGACCCCCGGCACGCGATCGCCGCTGAGGCTGGTTCGCGGTCCCGTACTCGGCCTGGCACTGGCGTTGGTTTCTCAAAGCGTGCTCTGGTCCGGCAACCCGAGCCTGGTGGTTCCCCTCTGGATCCTGTTTTACGGGTGCGCCCTGAGTTTGCTGTTGTCCTCCGCCGTCGGGATGTGGTTGCGGCCGCCCAACGATCAGTTGCAAGGAGCGAATGCACCCGTGGCCTGGCTGAAGGAGGTGGAGGAACCGGCGCGAAGCACGCCGGGTATCATTTGGATCCTCAAAGGCGCCGCCGCTATCGTCGTGGTCCTGCTCTCCGGAAGGTGGATCGAAGACACCGCTCCCCACCTGATGCCCCGGTTTGTCGGCCTTGGCGGCGTGGCATTTGGGTTGGTGTTCATCTATCAGCGATGGAAGCAGCGAGGTTGAACTCATGAAGTCGAAGGCAAGGATCGCGATTGTCTGCGTCGTGTTAACTGGTCTGGCGGGCGTCTTATGGATGGCTATCGGCGGCCGGCGCGGTGAGCCCATGCTGACCTATTCTCAGTTCCTCGAGCGGGTGCGCGCGGGGCAAGTCGCCAGCGTCGTGGTAATCGGCAGTGACTCCGCCGCTCCTCGGGCGACCGGCAGTTTGAAGGATGGCCGTATCGTGCACACCGTTCTGCCGTCCCCTTACAGGGACGCTTTGCTGGCCATGCAGGACCAACGGGTCGACATCGAGATCCAGGCCGCTTCCGGGCCGGTCCGCTTCCTCCTGAACGCGACCCCGTTCCTGCTGCTCCTGGGCGTGTGGATCTTTATCATGATTCGGCGGCCGCTGTTACACTGAAATCGGTGGCACGCCTCTACAGCCGCACGGAACTCCTGGCACAACGCGCCCGGTGGAAACAGGAAGGCAAGACCGTAGTCTTCACCAACGGCTGCTATGATCTGCTCCACCCCGGCCATGTCCGTCTGCTCGAACAAGCCCGCTCCCGGGGTGACATCCTCATCGTGGGCGTGAACACCGACGCCGGCGTGCGCCGGTCGAAGGGCCCGAACCGGCCGCTGACTCCGCAAGCGGAGCGCGCTGAGCTGCTGCTGTCGCTCGAAGCCGTCGATGGTGTGATCTTCTTCGACGAAGAGACCCCCCGCGAGTTGATCGCCGGGCTTCTGCCCGATATCCTCGTGAAGGGCGCCGACTGGTCGCACTTCATCGCCGGCCGTGAAGAGGTGGAGGCCGCCGGCGGAACCGTGGCTGCCGTCGCTTTGGAGCCCGGCTATTCCACTACCGGCATCATTGAAAAGATCCTTACCTACCAGCCTTGATTCACCCTGCCGTCCGCGACCTGTTCCTGGATCTAGCCAGGCATTCCAGCTTTCAGGATGCCGTCCGCCGCGTCGGGACCGGCGCCGACGTGTCGCTCTCCGGCCTCACCACCACGGCCAAGGCGCTCTACGCCGTGCTCCTCTGGCACCACACCGGCCGGCCATTGCTCGTCGTCGTGGACGGAAACAAACAGGCCGAAACCCTTTCCGAAACGCTCCACACCTTCTTCTCCCTGTTGGCTGCGGACGACCGCAATGGCCCCCAACTCCTCCCCGCGCTCGATGTCCTGCCCCTGCAAAACCTCTCGCCCCACGCCGAAATCCTCGAACAGCGCGCCATCGGCCTCTGGCGTCTCGCCACTCAGCGGGTTCCCATCACCATCCTTCCCGTCGCTTCCGCCTTGCTCCGCATCGCGCCGGGCGAATACTACCGCCAACTGGCGCTCAAGCTCCGCGTCGGCGACGAACTGCCGCTTGAAGACGTCGTGGCCCATCTGGAAAGCATCGGCTATGAGCGCCGCGAGCCGGTCGAAATGGTGGGCGAATACTCCGTGCGGGGCGGCATTCTCGATGTATTCTCCCCGGAAGCGTCGAAGCCCGTACGCATCGATCTGTTCGGCGATCTGGTGGAATCCATTCGCCGCTTCGAAGTCGAGTCGCAGCGCTCCGTCCTCAAGATCGAAGAAGCCACGCTGCTGCCTCTTACGGAGTATCAGAAGTCGCAAGCGCTTCTGGGGGAGATCAATGAACTGCGCGACGCTCCGATTGATGCCTTCCCGGGTTGGGAGCTGCTCACCGGGATGGTGCGCTCGCGCGACGCCTCCGTTTTTTCACTCCTCGACAAGCCCGTCATCCTCTGGGACGAGCCCGAGCAGGTCCACAGCGCCGCCGAACGATTCTGGAAGCGCCTGGACCAGATCGAACGCTCCCCCGCCTTCGATCCCGAAAAAATCTTTTTCCCGTGGGAGCATCTGAAACGGCAGGCTGCCAGCGCGCCCCAGGTCGAAGTCAAGGAATTGGAAATCGCCTGGAACGCCGAAGTCCTCGGCGCCGCATCCCCGGCTCCGCTCCACATCTCCACGCGCCCTTCCCTCACCTTTCACGGCAACATGCAGGTAGCCATCGCCGAAGCCCGCAACCTGGTGGAATCCGGGAGCCGCGTGGCCTTCTTTGCGTCTTCCACCGGCGAAGTCGAGCGCGTGGCCGATATCCTCAACGAATACGGCATCGCCTACCAGCTCGGCCTGGGCCAGAGCGATGGAACCCCCGCCTATCTCGCCGAACGCGCCTATATGGCCGGCGCCGTCGCCAGCATTTATCTGATCAAGGGCCTGATCCGCCACGGCACCGCGTTTCCAGATGCCCGCCTGGTGGTGTTCGGCTCCGAAGACCTCTTCGAAACCCCGGAGCTGGTGGCCCGCGCACCGTCTTCGAAAACGGCCCTCTCCGCCTTTTCCGCCGACCTCATCGATCTCAAGCCGGGCGACTACGTGGTGCACGCGGAACACGGTGTGGCGCAGTACCTCGGTTTGCGCGAGATCGCCCAAGGCGAGGCCAAGGGCGACTACATGCTTCTCGAATACGCCGCCGGCGCCAAGCTGTACGTCCCGCTGACCCGCATGGACCTGGTCGAGCGGTTCCGCGGCGCCGGAGAAGCCAAGCCCGTGCTCGACCGCATGGGCGGCGCCACCTGGACCCGCACCAAGACCAAGATCAAGACCAAAATGCGCGATATGGCCGACGAGCTGCTCAAACTCTACGCCGAGCGCAAAATGGCCGAAGGCTTTTCCTTCTCCTCCGACAGCAATTGGCAGCGCGAATTTGAGGATGCCTTCGAGTTC
>Ga0075030_100003031_pt1 | contig 15320 bp, 12 predicted proteins | sample LitLauG_LLR_2012_FD_71393 | JGI IMG/M metagenome (GOLD analysis project Ga0075030, IMG submission 71393) | Freshwater sediment microbial communities from Pennsylvania, USA - Little Laurel Run_MetaG_LLR_2012 | ecosystem: Environmental > Aquatic > Freshwater > Creek > Sediment | place: USA... | reverse complement strand
ATAGAATAGAGCGCGGATCGAGTGGTCGACGAATTGCCTTTTCTGTGATGCCCACTCGTCGAATTGCGGGAGCCGGATATTCATGATCAAAATTTTTACGAAACCGGTAAAGTACTTGACAAAAGAAATGAAGCCCGCATATATTCATCAGCAAGCCAATAAAGTGGTCCCTCGTTCCGGAGAGTGTTCTCGTGCCGAATTCAGCAGATAAAGCCAGTTTGGTTTTTGCAGAGGATGGCGAGAGGCTCGCGTGGATCCGTTCAGCCCTCTACACCCCGGTGATCGGGGATGTTCTCGATACACTCGGCTATTGGCATCAGTTTCTACCGCAATCGATACAGCCGCTTTCACTTGAGATGCGCCTCAGCGGAAGGGCTATGCCGGTTCAAATTGCTGATGCCTGGGGCAAGCAGGAAAAGCCATTTGGGCGAATGACCGAAGCTCTGGATGCAATTCAGCCAAACGAGATATACGTGGCCACGGGCGGTTCGCTTAACTGTGCGGCCTGGGGCGAGATCATGACCGCAGCAGCCCGATCTAGGGGTGGCGTTGGCGCAGTCATCGACGGTTTTCATCGCGACACGCCGCGCGTTGTCGAGCAGGATTGGCCCGTGTTTAGCCGCGGTCGCTTTGCGCAAGATGCGGCGGTTCGCTCGAAGGTTGTCGATTTCCGCTGTCCTGTGGAGATCGGCGGTGTTCGCGTGTTGCCCGGAGACCTGATCGTTGGAGACGAAGACGGAGTTGTTGTAATTCCATCTTCGGTAGAAGATGAAGTGCTCTTCCGGGCGGGAGAAAAGGCACGCGGTGAAAAGGTCGTCCGGAAGGCCATTGAGGCTGGAATGTCGGCGACCGAAGCATTCACAAAATACGGAATCCTATGATTGACAATCGTGACGGCACTAAGATGCGCGCTTTCCAAGTGGATACAGCAGATAATGTGGCGACCATGCTCTGCGCGGTCGCGCCGGGAGATACGATCCTGGTGCAGGGGGGCGCGGCCGCCCAACGTCTTGAAGCATCGGAAGGGATTTTACTGGGGCACAAGGTGGCGCTCACAAAGATTCCAGAGGGAGCTTTCGTCGTCAAATACGGCATCCCCATCGGGATCGCAACGAAATCGGTCAGACCTGGAGAATGGGTTCACCTGCACAACTGCCGCAGCCAGGTTGATGAGAGATCGTCCCATCTTGATAAGTCGTCTGGCGCAGCACAGGATACCGCATATGCCTAGGGGCTCATGGAGCGGCTACTTGCGACAGGATGGCCGCAAGGGAATACGCAACATCATTCTCGTCATCTACACCGTCGAATGCGCCAGTTTTGTTGCGCACCAGATAGGCCTCGGTGAAACCGATGTTCACGTCATCGGGTTTCCTGGCTGTTATGACAATGCATACGCTATCCGGCTGATGCTGTCGCTCGCAACACATCCGAATGTGGGTGCGTGTCTGGCGGTCGGTTTGGGCTGCGAATACACACAGCCTTCCAGGATTTCAGCAGCAGCGGCCTCAAGCGGCAGGCCAAGCCGGTGGTTCTATATTCAGGATTCAGGCGGAACTCGTGCTGGCATCGACGAAGGGAAGGCTGCGCTCAACCTTCTGCGCAAAGAAATGGAAGCGAAGGCCGTCTCAGTCCCCATGTCCTGGAGCGACTTAACCATTGGAGCTGAGTGCGGAGGTTCGGACGGCACGTCAGGGCTCGCAGGGAATCCGGTCGTAGGTAAGCTGTTCGACGCCCTTGTAGACAGAGGTGGAACGGCCATTTTCGAGGAAGTAGTAGAGATGATCGGCCTCCGCGACATTCTCCTTTCCCGAGCCGTAACGCCCCAGGTTGCTCGGGATCTTGATGAAACTTACCGTAAGGCGGAACGATACTGTAAGGCCGTTCGACAGTATTCTGTCTCTCCTGGCAACTTTGCCGGCGGCCTTACGACGATCGAAGAAAAAAGCATGGGCGCATTCGCTAAGGGCGGAAGCCGGGCCATCCAAGGCGTCTTGCGTGTCGCGCAGCAACCATCCGCGCGTGGCCTCTGGCTCCTTGACTCTGTCCCGGACGAGCACTTCATGCAATTCGGATACACGAATCCAAACGATACGGAAGGAATCATGGACCTGGTCTCGACCGGGGCGCAAATCGTACTCTTCGTAACCGGGCGAGGCAGTGTGATCGGCAGCCCGATTGCGCCTCTAATGAAAGTCACCGGAAATTCTGAGACATACGAACGAATGAAAGATGATATGGACTTCAATGCTGGCACGGTGCTTTCCGGGGCACAGACCATGGACGAAGCGGCGGCCAGTCTCATGGCGCAAGTGGCAGAGGTTTGCTCGGGAGCACAGACCAAGCCTGAAGCGCTTGGGCATCGCGAGTACTTCCTCATGTACAAGCATCAGAACGTTCCCTCATTGAGCGTGGGATGTCACGCCTGACCTGGTGGTCACGTCGAGTGGATTGGGCGGTTATTTAATTCCTTGGAGCGCGGACTGTGGAGTTTAGAAGACTTGGCAAGACGGATTTGATGTTATCGCAGATAGGTTTTGGTGCAGCTTCGCTGGGTGATGTCTACAACGTAATTGACCCTGCAGAAGGCATTCGTGCGGTTCATATGGCGATCGACGAGGGCATCAATTTCTTCGATGTCGCGCCCTACTATGGCAAGACTCTCGCGGAAGAGCGATTAGGCCAGGCATTGGCGGGCAGGCGAGATGAAGTTATTCTGGCAACCAAGTGCGGGCGGTACGATGTCGATGAATTCGACTTTTCCGCCGATGCTGTCAGGGCCGGACTCGAGGCCTCCTTGACCCGCCTTGGAACAGAGTACGTCGACCTGTTGCAGGTGCACGACGTCGAATTCTGCGAGTATGCGCAGATCATCAACGAAACTCTCCCCGAGCTTCGACGCCTTCAGTCCGAAGGGAAGATTCGCTACGTTGGCATTACCGGCTACCCTTTGGGCATGCTTACGCGAATCCTCACCGCTAGCCCAATCGATTCGGTACTCAGCTATTGCCGCTACAACCTGATGATCACAGATATGGATGACTTGCTCACGCCTGCTGCGCAACAGTATGGCGTGGGTTTGATCAATGCATCGGCGCTGAACATGGGAATACTCACGGCTCGCGGGGCATCGGACTGGCACCCGGCGCCGGATGGCCTTAAAGCAGTTGGCCAGCACGCAGTGCGGTATGCCGAAGAGCGGGGAGTGCGCTTGTCGAACCAGGCGCTGAGATTCTGCTTCGATCATCCTTATGTCTCCAGCACGCTGGTTGGCATGTCGACTACAGAGCATGTCAGGGCCAACATGGAAGCGCTCCGGAATCAGTCAGATCGTGAATTCCAAGAGGAGGTGCGTCGGCTCTTTGGAGAGTTTTTCAACTATGTCTGGCCATCGGGGAAGCCAGAAAACTGCGACACATCGCGCACGGCAGAAACTTGTCTCGAGAAACACTGAGATCAGGTTCCAAGGGACGATCTTCATGAAAGCCGCAGTCTTGAAGCAACCCGGAACGGTAACCATCGAGCACGTACCCGACATTGCTCAGTCAAATGGCTCAGTGTTGCTAAAAGTGGAAATGGTCGGACTCTGCGGGAGCGACTTGAATGCATTCCGTGGAAAGAATCCGATGATGCGATTCCCTGCGATTCTGGGTCATGAAATAGCTGCAAGAGTCGTGAGTGCGGTGCCTGGTGACGAGGCGCTGCACGCCGGTGCACGGGTAGCTGTCTCGCCGTACACCAGTTGTGGGACATGCGCTTCCTGTATGAAGAGCAGAGAAAACGCTTGTGTGTTCAACGAAACGCTCGGTGTCCAGAGAGATGGAGCACTGCAGGAATATGTCGCTGTGGCCCGAGAGAAGATCTTCCCGACGGCACTGTCAACCAAGGAAAGATGCCTTGTGGAGCCACTAACTGTCGGATTCCATTCCGTAGCTCGAGGCCGCGTGGCGCGTGGAGAGACCGTAGCGGTTATTGGTTGCGGAGGTGTTGGCCTGGGAGCCGTGGCCGGCGCCAGCCTTCGTGGAGCACGGACCATTGGAATTGATGTTGACGAAGAGAAACTGGCCCTGGCGCGATCCGCAGGGGCGATTTGGACGATCAATTCGAGAAATGAAGATGTACACAATCGTTTGCGCGAACTGACTGGGGGCGCAGGGCCTGACGCAATTATCGAAGCGATAGGACTTCCGGAGACGTTCAGAGCTGCTGTCGATGAGGTCGCATTTTCAGGGCGGGTCGTTTACATCGGCTACGCAAAAGAACCTGTGGCCTACGAAACGAGACTCTTTGTACAAAAGGAACTGGACATTTTGGGATCGAGAAATGCGCTTCCCGAGGATTTTCATGCGGTGATCCGAATGCTCGAACAGCGCCTGTTTCCAGTTAATGAGGCTATCAGTTCGATCATTTCTCTCGATCAGGTGCCGGAGGCATTTCAGCGCTGGAGCGATGATCCCTCGAAGGTTAAGAAAATTCTAGTATCTCTGGAAGGCTGAGTGGGAAGGAAGCCGGCCAAGTCCATGCTCTCCGTCAAAGCAGGTATAAGTCAACATCGAAGATCCATCGAGGCGGAGTGAGGAAAGAAAAAGTGAATGCCCGGAGAATGAGTTTGAATCAGAATCCGACAACAAAAGCGTACGTGGATCGGTCCCTTCTTGCCGAATCGTCCCTACTGCCTTTCATTCTGGTTACATCTCTCTTCTTCTTTTGGGGGGTTCCCAACAATCTGAACGACGTACTTATCCGGCAATTCATGAAGGCATTCTCAATCACCCGCCTGGAAGCTGGATTTGTGCAGTCTGCGTTCTACATGGGCTATTTTCTCCTTGCGCTTCCCTCGGCACTCTACATGCGCAAACTGGGGTACAAGGCCGGCTTTATCACTGGCCTGGTTCTATTTGGTGCCGGCACCCTGCTCTTCTGGCCGGCTGCGCTGATCGGTCGCTATTCTTTCTTCCTTTTTGCATTATTTGTGATGGCGAGTGGGCTGGCCTTTCTTGAAACTGCGTCGAATACTTTCATCGCTCTCTCGGGTCCCCAGGAAACCGCAGAACGCCGCCTCAACTTCTCACAAGCGTTCAATCCGCTTGGGTCCATCACTGGCGCGCTGCTCGGAACGACGGTTATCTTCTCCGGGATTGAACTGCACCCCGAGCGGATTCACGAGTTACAAGTCTCCAATCAATATCAGGCATACCTCCATTTCGAAACTCTGCGAGTTGTTCGCCCATATCTGGGACTAGGGTGCGTTGCAATTGCTCTGGCTCTGATTTTCGCGAGAATCCAGCTTCCTAAACTTCGGGATGAGACACCTGAAACTACTGTCAACGAGGGCAATTCGCAATCAAGCCATTTTCGACTTCTGAAGAACAGCCATCTCCTCTTCACTATCTGCGCGCAGTTCTTCTACGTAGGTGCGCAGGTTGGAACATGGAGCTACTTTATTCAATACGTCCAGGACTATACAGGGCAGTCGGAGAAGATTGCCGGGTACTTCCTGACAGGGACCCTCGGGATGTTCGGTTTAGGGCGTTTTGCCTCTGCCGCGATTATGAAGTACATCAGTCCAGCACGGCTCATGGGCAGCTATTGCCTGCTGAACATTCTTCTTTTGATAGTTGCGATCGTTCATCCAGGCTGGGTAGGCGTCTGGACGATCTTCCTGACCAGCTTTTTCATGTCGCTAATGTATCCGACCATCTTCGCCCTGGGACTGCAGGGTCTTGGGGCGGATAGTAAGGTCGGTGGATCCTTCATTGTCATGGCCATCATCGGCGGAGCAATTCTCACGCCGTTGATGGGCATAATCTCGGATCGTCAGAAGAGCCTGGCCATTGCTTACCTTGTGCCCCTCTTTGGCTACTGCATCATTGCGAGCTATTCGCTCTACCAGGAGAGGTGGCGTTTTCGAATGTCTCCAACAATCACGCCGGCAGGGCACTGCTCGTCATTCCCAACAGAAAAGGATGCAGGTAACACTCAGGCCAGAAAGTCTCAAAAGGGGTGATAATCATGAGCTTGAATCGAAGAGAGTTTGTCAGCTTGGCAGGTGCCGCCGTCGCATGCTCAGCGCTGCCTGTCCGAGCCAATGCTTTTGGTCCTGAGTTTGCACCTGAGCTCGACTCGCTTAAGTCCTACCGCGCGCCGGACTGGTTTCGCGATGCCAAGCTTGGATTCTGGGCCTGCTGGGGTCCGGAGGCTGTCCCCGAGATGGGCGACTGGTACGCGCGCAACATTTACATTCAGGGGCACAAACAGTACGAAGAGCACCTCAAGCGCTATGGACACCCCTCCAAGTTTGGATACAAGGATCTGGTGCCGCTCTGGCATGGCGAGAACTGGGATCCGGACCGGCTGATGAGCCTCTACAAGAAGGCCGGTGCCAAATACTTTTGCGCCATCGCGCAGCACCACGACAACATCGACTGCTGGAACTCGCGCTTCCACCGCTGGAACTCCGTCAAGATGGGCCCAAAGCGCGATGTTATCGGGGAGTGGCGCGATGCGGCTCGCAAGAATGGGCTGCGTTTCGGGGTGACGGAGCACCTTGCTGCAAGTTGGAACTGGTACGGAGTTGCACATCTCTCCGATTCGACTGGTTCTCTCGCCGGCGTGCCCTATGACGGCGCCGATCCATCCTTTGCGGACCTCTACCACCAAGGCAACGCCTTCACCAATTGGAAGCAGTGGATTGGTGGCGTGCCCGAGAGTTTTCAAGAACAGTGGTTCAATCGCATTAAAGACCTGGTCGATAGCTATCAGCCCGATCTTCTCTATAGCGACAGCAGTTTGCCATTTGGTGACCATGGGCGCCGGCTCCTCGCCCACTTCTACAACCGCAATATCCTCAGCCACAATGGTCGCCTTGATGCGGTTTACAATTGCAAATTCAACCAGGATGGAGGCCAATTCGTCAATGGCATGTGCGTGCAGGATGTCGAGCGCGGCGTCCAGGACGGAATCAACCCCCTTCCGTGGCAGACTGACACCTGCGTCGGCGATTGGTACTACAAGCGGGATATTCAGTACAAGACTCCGACCACAGTCATTCAGATGCTCATCGACATTGTCAGCAAGAATGGGAACCTGCTTTTGAACTTTCCAATCCGGGCCGATGGCACTCTCGATTCACAAGAAGAAAACATTTTGGAGAGTATTGCCGGCTGGATGGCTATCAACGGCGAGGCCATCTACGGAACTCGTCCGTGGCGTGTTTATGGTGAAGGATCGGCCGGGCCCTCAAGCGGAAACTTTAACGAGGACAAGATTCGATATACATTTGAGGACATTCGCTTCACAACGAAAGACGGTCAGCTATTTGCATTTGTGCTCGCCTGGCCGGTTTCCGGAAAGCTGCTGATCCGCTCCATTACCTCGGGTCAGGTTCATTCCGTTCGGATGTTGCAGACCGGCGTGGTTTTGAAGTGGGAGCAGCAGTCCGACGGCCTCTCCATTCAACTTCCTGCGCAAAAGGTCGGAGAACACGCTTTCGGACTTCGCATTGAGGGGGTGTCATAACAGATATCTCAAAAAACTCGCGCGGCCGATACCTTCCATGTGACCTTTTAGGAATAAGGGCCAGGAGGTATTCGCGCAAGATGGAATTCCCATATGCCATAATCCTAGCAGCGCTTTGCGGTCGACAATTTGTCGCGAGAACCGTAAGTGTCTGTTGGATCGCCTGCTGACTTGATTTGCCCGTTGAGCTCTACCGCAAGAGGAATCCATGACAGTTCGCATGAAGGATATTGCTAAAGACCTGGGAGTTTCCAAGGTTACAGTTTCCAAAGTCCTCAATAATCATCTCGACATTAGCCCCGCCACTCGTGAGCGGGTCCTTCAGCGAGTACGCGAGTTGAACTACCGCCCCAGTCTGCAGGCGCGCAGTCTCTTTACAGGGCAGTCCTTACTTGCCGGACTGATCGTACCAGACCTCGTGCACGCATTCTTTTCGGAAGCGGCAAAGAGCCTATCCCGCATATTGAGGCAACATGGATTTGGACTGCTGATCGCCGATTCAAATGAAGATAACGAACTGGAGAACGAAGAGATCGACCAAATGCTGAGGCGACGTGTGGATATGCTGATCGTCGCCTCCTGTCAGAACGATCCACAAAGCCTGCAGCGAGTGGTTGAGGAAAACGTCCCGTTAATCCTCATCGATCGCAGCTTCGAAAACTTCAAGGCGAACTTTGTCGGAACGGATGATGTCTTGGTTGGAGAAATGGCGACGGAGCACTTGATCCGGATTGGATGCCGCAAGATTGCCTATATCGGTGGCAAGAAAGTGAGCACATCGGAGGGCCGCATGAATGGCTACAAGAATGCCCTCAGGCGCAGCGGACTTAAGGCTCCAAAGAACTATGTTCTAAGCAGAGAGCATGGAGATGAGTCGGGCGATATTACCGGAAAAGCTGCAATGGAAGATCTACTTAAGCTGCGTTCGCGTCCGGATGCAGTATTTTGCTACAACGATCCTGCAGCCATCGGCGCGATGAATGCCATTATCACCGCAGGTCTCAGAATTCCTCACGACATCGCTGTTATTGGAGCGGGTAATATCCGATATGCAGAGTCGCTCCGTGTTCCGCTATCGTCGATCGACGTGTCGAGCACGGCACTTGGTGAGCAGGCGGGAAATCTCGCTTTGGAGCTAATATCGAAGCCTCAAAAAACGAGTCCGAAGAGCATCCTCATAAAGCCAAGGCTGATTGTTCGCGAGTCAGCTGCTCGTAGAAGGGCAGATTGATCAAAATATCACCGTACCGTTCGGCAAATGAAAACGATTGTCCGGCTCTCTTGCTTATGTTATGTCGGGCTGTCTGCGCCTGGGAATCTGCCGCAGAACCCAATTCTGTCGCAAGGGCAATCACATACACAGCGGAGAGACGGGCGTTTTCTCCGCAAAGAGGCAAGTTTGTTTTCTCGGTCGCCGGCGTGCGGGGTCGTGCCAGCTGACGACTGAATTCGAGGTTAGCCGAGGAGCTCAGGTATGCCGTATGGCAATCGCAATACTTTTTTGATCTACGAACTGCGGCTCTGGGAACCAAAGACGATCAATCCAAATGAAGGGTGAAGCTTGCACAATCATGATTGCAGATGATCCGTTTCGTCTCGACAATGAAGTCGCTTTAATTACCGGCGGAGGTACGGGCATTGGCTTCGGCATAGCCCGCTGCATGATCAAGGCAGGTGCTCGCGTGGTCCTCGTCGGACGCCGCAAGGAACAACTATCAGCCGCCTGCGCCGAGCTTGGCCCACAATCTTCAAGCATCGCGCACGATATCACCCGGCTCAATCATGCATCCGAGCTTGTCGATGCCGCGGAGCGGTTGATGGATGGTCCGATTACGATCCTTGTCAATAACGCAGGAATACACTTGAAGAAATTCGCTCAACAAACAACACCTGAAGAATTTCAAACTGTTCTCAATACGCACGTCCTCGCCGCGCATGCACTGACGCGTGCAGTTGTCCCCGGAATGATTGAACAAAAACATGGATCAATTCTATTCATATCGTCCATGACTGCATTCATGGGGCTTACCCAGGTGGTAGCCTACGCCGCAGCCAAGAGCGCCTACTTCGGCATGGTCGCCACGCTCTCAGCAGAGCTTTCAGTCGATGGCGTGCGCGTGAATGCCATCGCACCTGGATGGATTGACAGCGAAATGTGCCGCAACGCGCTTGACAGCGATGCAGTCCGAAAGTCTCGTGTGTTCTCCCGAATTCAAATGGGCCGCATGGGGCAACCTGAGGATATTGGATGGGCGGCGGTCTACCTTTCCACTCCGGCCGCCGCCTATGTTACTGGTGTCACCCTGCCAGTGGATGGGGGGGCTGCCGTTGGTTTCTGAGAAGCATTTTCAACACTCAACCGAACGGCCGAGTCTTTGGTGTAATTCTCGATGAGAAGGACGAAAATACCTATGCTAGCAACGAGCCATGCCGTTCCATGCCAAGCTCCACGTGGAATTGATTAGAGAACGCGAGAACCTTAGTCTCGAAGTGCATGGTTAACCCCTAAGGCTCTCAGACAAGGAAGCGCGTAATGGCACAAGCCTGTATCGATGCTCACCACCATCTCTGGCGCTATCAACCGGAGGAGTATCCGTGGATGGGCGCTGGAATGGAGGAACTGCGTCGCGACTACCTGACCGCCGAGCTTGCAGAAGAGATGCGGTCGGCGGGGGTCACTGGGGCGATTGCGGTTCAAGCGCGGCAAACGACGCAGGAGACTGAATGGCTTTGCGGTATAGCTGCACAGTCTGAATTGATTCGAGGTGTAGTTGGCTGGGCTCCGCTCGCGAGTTTGGATGCTGCCTGCGAGCTTGAGCGGATGGCGGGGCTTCCTAAAGTCAGGGGAATGCGTCATGTTCTACACGACGAACCCGATCCCTTTTACATGCTCCGTGATGATTTCAATCGGGGGATAGAGATGCTGAAGGCATACGCTCTGCGGTACGACTTGCTTGTCTTTGAACGGCATCTACCGCAGACCATCGAGTTCGTCGATCGGCATCCCAACCAGATATTCATAGTCGACCACATCGCTAAACCGAGGATTCGCGAGCGGGCAATTTCGCCCTGGAGAGAGAGGTTGCGGGAGCTTGCGCTGCGCCCAAACGTTTACTGCAAACTATCCGGCATGGTAACGGAGGCAAACTGGAACAGCTGGACAGAACAAGAGCTTGCACCCTATTTCGAGATCGTCTTCGAGGCGTTTACACCGCAACGTACTATGTTCGGATCGGACTGGCCGGTAATGACCCTGGCTTCGACTTATCGTGACTGGGCAGCGCTGGTAAGGCGGACCATCAGCAAGTTTTCACCTGATGAGCAGGAGCGAGTTCTTGGCGGCTCGGCGGCAGAAGCCTACGGGATTCTAATAGGGTGATGGGTAAACACAAAGAACACCAAGAACCGCCACGGCCAGGCGTAGCCGGCAACGAAGACATCAATCAGCAGGATTGGCTCCGATCTCGACGATGTGAGCAATCCCCAGCTTATTTGGGCTACCTTGCCAAGCACTGATGACAAGGGCCTTAGAATTCACGGTACTGTACCGTCGGCCACCCTGCGAGGCTTGATGGTGCCGGCCTTTGAATTAAGGGTGCCCATAAACGCCCTACGATACACAGCGCAGGCAATTGATGTGCGAGTGCGTTTCTCGGTGATCGCAGAGAATCCAGCCTAAATGGGTAATCACCAACAGGAAGAGATCACCCCTCCCTGAACTCACAACAACCTGTATTTGGCAGATTTCGAGGCGGATGGCGGCTCCTTGAGGGGCCGTTTTCTTATGTTTACGCGGCATAGAACTGGACGTTCAATCTCTTGAAGAGAATTCCAGGTGGCCGTAGAAAAAGCAGCTTGACAAATCTAAAGTGCTAAAGTAGGCTTTTATCGCAACGCAGTACTTTACCGGTTTCGTAACGAAAATTGAAACAATGTCGTTTACTTTACCGGTTTAGGCTTGATAACTACCTCAAACCAGTTTGCAACTTCAAGGACCTTTCCTATGTGCGAACGGGATATTGGGCTGATTGAGAAAGCGTATTCCCGGGGAAAGGGTTGGGTATTGGGCAGTTCGGTCCTCTTTTCTGAATAGACGGTCGCGAGAATATGCCGTCTGCTTGAAGACTATTGGTTTGTTCAAATGCCGAACAATTTGGGGTGCCCACGATCTCACATCACGACGTGCCGAACCGGCTGCACAGCAACCATGCGAAGAGCGCGCCGGAGACTCGAAGTGGGGCCGCTTCGCCAGCAAAGCGGACTCGATTGGAGTCACATCAGAGCTCAAGCAGAAACAGATTCAAAGGGAGAGTCAGTCCATGAAGAGAAGTTTGGTTCAATTTCAAACCGCGGCGGGCAGTTGCAAATCGTCGCCGAGTCTTCGAGAGAAGAGCCGGGAAATGGGATACACCATCTTGAGTCTCCTGTTTGTTCCGCTCTTTTTGATGACGTTTGCCGGTCTCGCTCATGCGCAGACTTCGCAGGCCACCATTCGCGGAACTGTACGTGATTCTTCAAACGCAGTGATTGTCGGGGCAAGCGTCACTTTGACCAATGTGGACACCCGCGTGTCGGCAAACACCACCACTAACGAGAATGGCGACTACTTCATTCTCAATATCAATCCAGGCACCTACACTCTCGCGGCTTCCAGCAGAGGCTTTAACGCTCAGAAGCTGAATCCGTTCGTGTTGAAAGTAAATCAGAGCACTACGCTTGATTTCTCCTTGGCTGTCGGCGCAGTAGACACGGTAGTCCAGGTTCAAGCGGTCGGTAACCAGATCGAGGCCTCGTCGAACGAACTCGCACTGACGCTCGAGTCTAAGCAAATCAGCGATCTACCACTCAACAGTCGAAACTTTACCCAGCTGTTCATCGCTGCGCCGGGTGTCTCGCCGATCGTTGTTGGCGGCAGCCAGACAATGAGCTACACGACTGGCATCGGCCCCTCGATGATTCCATCCTTTAATGGACAGTCCAACCGCAGCGATCTGTTCATCGTTGACGGGATTCTGGATGTTGAAACGTTTGGCAACGCTTACGCAGTCCAGCCAGGCGTCGACGATATCGAGAATATGAAGCTGGAATCCCACAATGACTCCGCTGAATTTGGCGGAAGTTCCGGCGGAACCATCAATATTTCTACCAAAAGCGGCACCAACGCCTTCCATGGTTCAGTTTGGGAGTACAACAAAACGAACTCTCTTCAGGCTGAGAGCTATTTCACTCCCAAGGGGTCGCCACAGACTCCGTTCACGCAGAATCAGTTTGGCGGAACCGTAGGCGGTCCCGTCGTTCTTCCAAAGCTTTACAACGGCAGAAACAAGACATTCTTTTTTGGCGGCTATGAAGACCTCCGCTTTTCAGGTCCAGGAACCTGGAGTACAACTGTTCCCACAGCTGCGGAACTTTCAGGCGATTTCACGGCGGATGCTCCCATTTATGATCCGGCTTCGACTGTCTGCGACGCCAACTTGAATTGCACTCGGCAACGGTTTTCTTACCAGGGCGTATTGAACAAGATCGATCCAGCCCGGCTCGCTGCGGGCAACGTGTATTACGCGAAGAATATTTGGCCTGCTGCAGGTCTGGCGGGTGCGCCGGCCGGCTCGAACACATTCCAGAACGCGCCCAATACTCAGAATCTATACACCTATGACGCCCGTCTCGATGAGAACATCGGCAACAACAATTCGGTGTTCTTTCGATACATGGCGTTGGGGGGAAATCAGACCAGTGGTCGTACTCAACTGCCTCTCGTGCAATCTACAGATGCCTACTCGTATGTTGGCAGCTATGTTCACACTTTCAGTCCGTCCAGTGTTTTGCACGTTCAGGCTGGAAGAACCTATGAATCCCGCCCACAGGTTTGGCGCTACCACGGCGTTCCTTCGGATATTGTGGCGAAAGCCGGATTTCCATCAGCGTTCGATTCGGGCTTCTTGACTCTGGGGAACATTATCCCTGGGATAAGCATCCAAAACCATGTCTCCGAGATTGGAGAAGACGACAACTCAGAAGTTACCGCTGACAGTTGGTCGGTCAAGAGTGACTATACGCACTTGATCGGCAAACATACTCTCAAGTTCGGCGGGGAGTATAACGGGATCGGCGAATCCCAAAGTATTGAATGGTCTCAAATGAATTTTTCTAATGATGAGACCAGTAACATTAGCGATCCATCAACAGGAAACGCCGTGGCCTCTTTCGTCATTGGCACTCCAAGTGGTTTCACGAAGCGCAATCTGGGAGAGTCTCTTAGTCCCGGAGGCATCATGGGCTACTATGGGCAGGACCAATTTCAGTTGACTCCCAAACTGACGATTAACATGGGAGTCCGATACGACCTGGCTCTAATCCCCAAGTACGGTACGCCGGCACTCAAGAATCAGGCCGTCGGTAACTTCAACTTCAATAATGGAACCTATGTCGTCTATAAGGTTCCCGGGTCCTGCGTAACGTTGCAAAACGCCCCTTGCATTCCCACCGCAGACGGTTCGCTTCCCACTCACGTTACCGCAAGTCCGGATGGCAAAGTCCTCCAGAATCAATACAACAACTTCCAACCGCGCTTGGGCGCCGCCTTTCGCTTGACTCCAACGACGGTGATTCACGCCGGTATCGGCCTTGCGTTCGACAACTACGCCGCCCTTGTGCAGAACCTTCGCGGCGTGAGCGGCAACTGGCCATCTGTAGGTCAGATTGGAAAGACCAGCATCAACAAGCCTAGCTCCGCTTCTGCATTTCCTGGCTATTCAACGGGGAATCTTCCTGCAATGACGGCACTTCCGGATCCAACGCCCTTCAATCAGTTCAATTGGTTCGTCGATCCCAACATGAAGGCGGCATATTCGCTTCAATGGAACTTCGGCGTTCAGCGTCAATTGGATAGCGCCACGGTGGTTTCGGCGACCTATGTGGGATCATCGAACAAGCGATTGAACTTTGGGGACTTCTTTAACACGGCGACGACGCCCGGTCCCGGAGATCCAAGGCTCCGCAGTCCGTACCCGTATATTGCTCCTACCTTTTACTCCATGAGCAAGGGAAGTGGGAATTACAACGCTCTGCAAGTGCAGATGACCAGGAGCTTTTACAAAGGATTGGCAGCCACGGTGGCATACACGTGGTCGAAGTCGATCGACGAAGGTTGCTCGGGGTTCTTCGGCTCAGAGGGATGCAACATTCAGCAGATATACAACATCAAGGCAGAGCGCGCAGTTTCGGCCTTCGATGTTCCCAATAACCTCGTACTCACCTGGAACTATGCGTTGCCCGTCGGACGGGGCATGGCTCTCAATGTAAACAATCGAGTGCTGGACCTACTGGTTGGTGGATGGCAGTACAGCGGATTTGCGAAATTCCATAGCGGGAATCCCTACGCAGTCACTGACGCAGCCGATATTGCCAACATTGGCAGCGTGTCATGGTGGCCCTACATCCGGCCAAATATCGTAGGCTCGGTCAAGCCTGCTCATCAGACCGCGCAAAACTGGCTTGACCCTGCTGCCTTTGCTGATCCAGCGCAGTACACATACGGGAAGACTGGACGCAACAACCTCCGGACCCAGTTTTTCAAAGGTACCGATATGTCAGTATTCAAGGAAGTAAAGTTCAAGGACCGTTATGCAGCCAGATTTACTATTGATGCGTTCAATGCGTTGAACCTGGCGATCTGGGGTCAGCCGAACTCCTCATTCCATGACGCAAACTTCGGTAAGGTCACCTCAACCTACAGCGGCGCAAGAACCATCCAAATGAGTGGTAAATTCACCTTCTAGTCTGTCCGGCACGGAGGAGAG
>Ga0075030_100003030_pt1 | contig 15320 bp, 12 predicted proteins | sample LitLauG_LLR_2012_FD_71393 | JGI IMG/M metagenome (GOLD analysis project Ga0075030, IMG submission 71393) | Freshwater sediment microbial communities from Pennsylvania, USA - Little Laurel Run_MetaG_LLR_2012 | ecosystem: Environmental > Aquatic > Freshwater > Creek > Sediment | place: USA... | reverse complement strand
CTTCGCGGCTTCGGCCTCGCGCTTTTGCAGTTCAGCCTCGTAAAGGCGCGCCCGCAACATGTCCCAGGCGGTGGCGCGGTTCTTGTGCTGGCTGCGCTCGGATTGGCAGGCCACCACGATGCCCGAGGGCATATGGGTCAGCCGCACGGCGCTATCGGTCTTGTTGACGTGCTGGCCGCCTGCGCCCGAGGAGCGATAGGTGTCGGTGCGCACGTCCTTTTCGTCGATCTGAATATCTATGGTGTCGTCGATTTTGGGATAGACCCAGGCGCTCGCAAACGAGGTGTGGCGCCGCGCATTGGAATCAAAGGGCGAGATGCGCACCAACCGATGGACGCCCGCTTCGGTCTTCAGCCAGCCATAGGCGTTTAGACCTTTGATCAACAAAGTCGCCGATTTGATGCCGGCGGTATCGCCGTCTTGGTGCTCGAGCTCTTCGACCTGATAGCCGTGCGCATTGGCCCAGCGCGCATACATGCGCAGCAGCATCGAGGCCCAATCTTGGCTCTCGGTGCCCCCGGCGCCGGAATTGATTTCGATGAAGGCGTCGTTGCCGTCCGCTTCCCCGGAGAGCAAGGCTTCGAGTTCGGCTTGGCCGGCGCGGGCGTTAAGCTTGACCAGCGTGGCCTGGGCTTCCTCGACCAGCGCGGTATCGCCTTCGGCTTCGGCCATCTCGGCCAGTTCGACGCTGTCGTTCAAATCGCGTGCGATCTCGGTTATGGCGTTGACGCCTCTATCGAGCTTGTTGCGCTCGCGCATAAGCGTTTGCGCGCGCTCAGGATCGTTCCAGAAATCGGCGCGTTCGGAGAGTGCGTTCAGCTCATCGAGCCGGATGAGCGCCCGATCCCAGTCAAAGACGCCTCCGCAGCAAAGCAAGAGAAGCGGCAATCTGCTCTGAAAGCTGAACGATATCGGCGCGCATGGGATGAGCAACTAGCTATGACGACAACAACGAGGTTGGCGGATGGATTTAAGGTCCAGCGCCAAAAACACAAGCAAGGCCCCTTTTCGTGGCCGCCGCCAAGGCTTGGGCTCTAATAAAGACCGCCCAAATCCTGTTGTTGCTGCTGTTGTTGGGTTTGCTGGGCGGTATGGGCGCCATTGGCGGGATAGGCTGAAGCCGCGCTCAATCCAGACAACACCCGCGGATCGATGGGGTCGGTGCCGCCGAATACGAAGGGGCTGGCGCTCACCGCCGATGTTGGTTCTGAGCCTGCGCGGAAGGCCTCGACAATGGTTTGCTGGGAAGCAGCGCTGGCGAGCAAGCCAGTCATGTAATCGATGCGCACCAAGCGCACGCCGGAGGGAATGCGAAACGGCGTCGGGGGCACATTGGCAAGCGCCTGGCGCATGAAGTTTGCAAACACCGGCGAGGCGACATTAGCGCCGGTTTCGCCTTCGCCCATGTTGCGCGGCCGATCAAAGCCGGTCCACACCCCGACCACGAGATCGGGCGAGAAACCAATAAACCAGGCGTCCTTGAAATCGCTGGTGGTGCCGGTCTTGCCGGCCAAGGGAATGCCGAGCGGGCCCACGGTCGCAGCCGCAGTGCCGCGTTGCACAACCCCTTGGGCCATGGCCACGATTTGATAAGCGGTGATCGGGTCAAGCACCTGCCGGCGATTGTCGGGCAAGGTCGGGGCGGTTTGGCCGGTCCAGACCGCGTTGCAATCGGGGCAGCCCCGCTGGTCGCGACGGAAAATCGAGTGACCGGTGCGATCCTGGATGCGGTCGATCATAATCGGCTGGATGTAGTGGCCCCCGTTCACGAACATGCCGTAAGCGGTGGTCATTCGCACCAAGGTGGTTTCACCCGCACCCAGCGCCAGCGCAAACACTGGCATCGTGCGTTGATCCAGCACGCCCATGCGCACGCCATAATCGAGCACCAATTGCGGCCCCAGCTGATAAGCGACGCGCGCGGTCATGGCGTTGCGCGAAAGTTCAAGGCCGCGGCGCAAAGTGGTGGGCCCCAGCCAGTCGTGCTCATAGTTTTCCGGCGACCATTGGCTGCCGTCGCCGGCTTCGATCGAGAGCGGTCCATCATCAACCAAAGTTGCCGGCGTCAGGCCGTGATCGAGGGCTGCGGCATAGACAATCGGCTTGAACGAAGAGCCCGGCTGGCGCTCCGCTTGGGTGGCGCGGTTTAAACCGCCGACTTCGTTGAAAGAATAGCCCCCGATCATCGCCAGCACCCGCCCGGTGTGGGGATCCATCGCCACCAGCGCGCCTTGCAGCTCGGGGATTTGCTTGAGCGTATAGCGCCCATCGGCGCCGCGAATGACGTAAACAATGGCCCCGGGCCTGAGCGCGCGGGCCGTATTTTGTCCGCGTGACCATTGTGCAGCCCAAGCGGCGTCGTCGCCCAATAGGCGCCCGCTCGCGCCATGTTCATCGCTCAGTGTGACATTGCCGACGTTGACATTTGTCACCATGGCGCGAGCCCAAGCGGAGAGCTGTGGAGGCGCTGGCGCGTGCATCAACTGGGCGCCCACATTGGCGCGCGGATCGCCTGAGCCGATGGGCCCGCGCCAGGCATGGCGGCGATCATAAGCTTCAAGCCCTGCGCGCAAGGCGTGCGCGGCGATCAGCTGATAATTGGTGTCGAGCGTGGAGCGGATCGAAAGGCCGCCGTCATAAAGCGCCTGCTCGCCGTATTGAGCCTGCACTTGGCGACGGATTTCCTCCACATATTGCGAGGCCGCCACGTATTGTTCGCCGCTGAGCCGATCGTGGGTGACGATGGCTTCGTGATCGGCGGCGTTGGCTTGCACGTTGGTGATGAAGCCGCGCTCGGCCATGTTGTGGAGCACATAGCTTCGCCGCGCCAAAGCCCGCTGCAGGCCGCGCGGGTCGCGCGGGTCGTAATTGCCGGGACCCTTGGGCAGCACCGCCAGGAAGGCAGCCTCGCCCAATGTCAGTTCATCGAGCGGCTTGTCGAAATAATTGAGCGACGCAGCAGCGACGCCAAAGGCGTGGTTGCCCAAATAAATCTGGTTCAAATAGAGTTCGAGGATGCGATCTTTATCGAGCACCTTCTCGATGCGCTGCGCCAACACGCCTTCGCGCACTTTGCGATAAATCCCGGCAAAGCCGTGCGCTTCGCGCCCGGTCAGCATGTTGCCGGCGACTTGTTGGGTGATGGTCGAGGCGCCTTCCAGGCGCCGGCCGCGCAGCATGTTGACGACATTGGTCAGCATGGCCCGCGCCAAGCCCTGATAGTCGATGCCGGAATGTTCGAAGAAGTGCTGGTCCTCAGCCGAGATGAAGGCGTTCTTGACGTTGTCTGGGATCTGCTGGATCGGCACAAACACGCGCTGCTCGCGCGCAAATTCGGCCACCAACGCCCCGTCGCCGGCGTGCACCCGGCTGGTGACCGGGGGCACGTAATGCTCAAGGTCATCCAAGCTTGGCAGGCCCTGCAGGGCGGCGAACAAAAAGCCGGCAAGCCCGAGCACGATGACGCCCGCGCCGATGCCAATGCCTATTAAAACCTTACGCAGCATAGCGCCCCACTTCCGCGCGCTTGATGAATTGTCTGGCCCGCGTCGCGTCGTAATGCGGCGCGATTAAGGCCGGAACTGGGATCCGGCAAGCAGGCGCTGAATAGCCCAAGATTCGCAGCGCTTTTAAGGCTTGATGTCTCAGGCCCGTGGCAGGGTGAAATAATTGTCCACCGCCTCGGCCATGGCGGAGGCGATGGCCTGACGCGCGCGCGGATCGGAAAGCCGGCGTTCGTCGGCAATATTACTCAAAAACCCGGTTTCAATCAGCACCGCCGGCACGTCGGGGGCCAGGAGCACAAAGAAACCGGCATTACGCGGCTGCGACGACAACATTGGCGCCACTTGGGAAAGGCAGGGGATGACCGTGTCGGCAAAGCGGGTCGAGCGATTGGTGGTTTCGCGCTGGGTCAGATCAAGCAGGATGTCGCTGATCAAGCTGCGGCGCGGGGTGTTGGCGAGGTCGATATCCCAGTTCTGGGCGCTCGCCAGGTTCTGGGCGCGCGCTGCGCCATGATCGGAGAGGGTATAGACCGTGGCCCCCGTCGCCTCGTGATTGGGGCTCGAATCCGCATGAATTGAAATGAAAAGATCAGCGTTCTGCGCCCGCGCGAAGGCCACCCGATCGGGCAATGGAATAAAGGCGTCGCCCTCGCGGGTCATGGCCACGTTATATTGCCCGCTCTGTTCCAGCGCCTCTCTGAGCCTCAGCCCCGCATCGAGCACCACGTCTTTTTCGTGCACCCCGGTGATCCCTGTAGCGCCTGGATCATGGCCCCCATGCCCGGGGTCGATGACGATGGTTTTGCGCCGTAGCGCCGCACCTTCAAGCCGCAAGGGGCTCGCCGGGGCAAGCGCCGGCGCTAGGGCTGCGCTGGCGGCTAAATCAAAACGCAGCGCTTGAGCGGCGAATTCTTGGCGCACCAAACTGGCCGGCGCATCGAGATCGAGCACCAACCGGCAAACCCCGTTGCCGCGCCCCGCGTAACGGTAACGGCGCACCACCCCCGCGCCCGGGCCCTCGCCGGCGCGCCCGCCTTGGGGCAAAGCCCACTGGGCGTTGGCCACATCGACCACGAAACGGTCGGGACCGGTCAAGAAAAACGCGTTGGGAACTGCCGGGCGATCCAAGGCCAAGGTCAGCCGCACGGCCTCGCCATGGCGCTCCAAACGCACCGCCTTGAGGCCGGCGGGCGCCAGCGCCCAGGCCGGCTGGGCAAAGGCGCCGGCCCCCAGCGCGGTTGCGCCCAGGAGCGCAAAGGATCGACGCGACACGTCCATGAAGACCGCGACCTTAACCCAGTGCGCTTGCTATCCAGTTGAAAAGGAAGGTGAAGAGGCCGGTAACGACAATTTGGGTTTTGCGCCATTTTCCTGAGGCTTGGCCGCGCGCAGCGCTTTCTTTCAGTAATCAAATCGTGCAATGGTCACCCCATCGCCGCGCGCGCCTGGAGGGGTTTTGGCCCCAAGAGCGACCGGCGCGTTCCCGCTCAAGGGGATTGGCACTCGTCCCGCGGCGCCCTCAAAGCGCACGATCAAGGACCCCAGATCCTCTGCTGGAGCGTAAGCGCGATCTAAAACCGGACCGCGCCGCTTGGAGTAGTCAATGATCGTTTCCGCCAACGCCCAGTTAGCCGGTAGCCCGTGCGGCGCCGTGCGCGTGGGCTTGCGCGGCGATCGTCTTTTCAGATCACGCCGCCTCGCCGCCCCTGCTCTGCGGGCCTGTGCGCGCGGCGTTCACGGAGCCCGTTTCAATGGCCAAGAAAATGCTGATCGATGCCGCCCACCCGGAGGAAACCCGGGTTGTGGTGCTCGACGGAAACCGCGTTGAAGATTTCGATTTCGAGACCGCCAGCCGCAAACAACTCAGAGGCAATATTTATCTGGCCAAAGTGACGCGCGTTGAGCCGTCGCTGCAGGCAGCCTTTGTCGAGTATGGCGGCAACCGTCACGGCTTTCTCGCCTTCACCGAAATCCATCCTGATTATTACGCCATCCCGCACGCCGATCAGGAATCCATCAAAGAAGAACTCGAAGCCGCCGACCGGGCTGCTGAAGAGAGCGGCGAAGAAGAAGATGACGACGCCGCAGACGAGCGGCGCCGGCGCATCCTCACCCGCCGCTACAAGATCCAGGAAGTGATTCGCCGGCGCCAAATCATGTTGGTGCAGGTGGTCAAAGAAGAACGCGGCAATAAGGGCGCAGCGCTCACCACCTATCTGTCGCTTGCGGGACGCTATTGCGTCTTGATGCCCAACACCGCCCGCGGCGGGGGCATATCGCGCAAAATCACGCAAGCCACCGACCGCAAGCGCTTAAAGAAGATCGCCCAGGATCTTGAGGTCCCCCAAGGTCAGGGCCTGATTATTCGCACCGCCGGCGCTAAGCGCACCAAGACCGAGATCAAGCGCGATTACGAATATCTGTCTCGGGCCTGGGACACTATTCGCGATCAAACCATGAAGTCGGTGGCGCCGGCGCTAATCTACGAGGAAAGCTCGCTGGTCAAACGCGCCATCCGCGATCTTTACGACAAAGACGTCGATGAAGTGCATGTCGACGGCGAAGGCGCCTACAAGGAAGCCAAAGATTTTGTGCGCATGCTGATGCCCAGCCACGCCAAAAGGGTGCATCTGTGGCGCGATTCAACCCCGATCTTCCCCAAGCACGGGGTCGAGCGGCAACTCGATTCCATCTATTCGCCGATCGTCACTTTAAAGTCCGGCGGCTATATCGTCATCAACCAGGCCGAAGCCTTGGTGGCGATCGATGTCAATTCCGGGCGCGCCACCCGTGAACGCAATATCGAACAGACCGCGCTGAAGACCAATCTCGAGGCCGCCGACGAAGCGGCCCGTCAGATGCGCCTGCGCGATCTTGCCGGCCTCATCGTGATCGATTTCATCGACATGGAGGAAGCCAAGAACGACCGCTCGGTCGAAAAGCGCATGAAGGACAATTTGCGCTTCGACCGCGCGCGCGTGCAAATGGGCAAAATCAGCGGCTTTGGCCTGTTGGAGCTTTCCCGCCAGCGCCGCCGCACCGGGGTGCTGGAAGGCACCAGCCACGTGTGCCCGCACTGCCAGGGCGCAGGCCGGGTGCGTTCGATCGAATCTGGCGCGCTGGCGCTCTTCCGCGCGCTCGACGAAACCGCAGCTAAGGCGGCGGGCCACCTGATCGAGGCGCGCGCCGCCGCCGACGTGGCGCTTTATGTGTTGAACGAAAAGCGCGAAGCTTTGGCGCATATCGAACACAACCGCGGCGTGCGGGTGCGCATTGTCGCAAGCTCCGGGCTTGGCAACGCCGACTTTGAACTCAATGCCGCGGGCCAATTGAGCGAAGAGGAGCTGCCGGTCGCGGAGGCGGCGCGGGCGCCTGAGCGCCCGGAACCAGAACCGGCGCCGGAAATCGACGAGCCAGACGACGAGGCCGCCGAGGCGGACGCAGCGGGCGAAGAAGCTGAAGCCCAAGCTGGCGAGAATAGCGAGAACGGCGACAACGGCGAGGCCGACAATCGCCGCCGCCGCCGGCGCGGTCGTCGCGGGGGACGCCGGCGGCGCGAAGACGGAGAGGTTGCAGAAACCGGCCATGAAGAAACGCCGGCGCCTGCGGCTTTGGCCGCCAATGACGAGCGCGGCCGGCGCCGGCGTCGACGCGGACGCGGGCGTGGCCGACGCGTCTATGAAGTGGATGGCGGCGAATGGCTGGATTTCGTCGCCGCGGATTTGAAACAATTGGCCCCGCGGCCGCAAAACCCGGCGCGCCCAGCCCCAGCGGCGAGCGCGAGCGCGGTCACAATTGCAGCGCCCCCCACAGCAGCGCCGCCCACAGCGGAGGTGATTGCCCATCCCCAGGCGCAAACGCAGATGCCTGAGAGCGAGGAAACGCTTTCCCCGATCGCGGGCGGCCCTCTGCCTCTAGAGGCGGCCGAGGAACCGGCGCAAACTTACGAACCCGATCAGGAGCGGCGCGACAAATTTCTCTCGCGCTTCTCGCGCTGGGCGAAGAAAAGCGGCTGATTGGCGTTGCCCGCCAACGGCCTTGTTTGCGCCGCAAACCGGCGATTGAACGACGCCGGGGGCGGCCAATGAGAGAACTTCAGGAGCGGGCATGAGCAAGCCTCTTCCAACCCTGGCGCGCACGGCGGCGGCCCTGTTTGCCTGCGCCGCCGCGGCTGTCGCTTGGCCCGCAGCTGCGAGCGCCCAAGAGATCATCCGCGACGTCGAAATCGAAGACACGCTCAAGGTTTACGACACCCCGGTGCTGCGTGCGGCCGGCATCGATCCCGATAGCGTCCGCTTTCACATCGTGCAGGACACGTCGATCAACGCCTTCGTGTCGGGCGGGCGCAACATTTTCGTGAACACCGGCCTCATTATTGCAGCCCATAACCCCAACGAGATCATTGGCGTCATGGCCCATGAGACCGGCCACTTGCTGGACGAGCACGAGGCGCGCAGTGACGAAAACATGAACGTCGCCATGCGCCCCATGCTGCTGTCGATCGGGCTTGGGGTGCTGGCTTTGATGGCCGGACAACCCGGCGCCGGGGCAATGCTGATCGCCGGTTCAGAACAATTTGCCATGGGTGATTATGTACGTTTCACCCAGGCTCAAGAATCTTCCGCCGACCAGGCCGGGGTGACGCTGCTTGACCAAAGCGGTCAGTCGGGCAAAGGCCTCATTGACTTCTTTAACCGCGAATTGCGGCCCTACGAATTCATGACCCACAACATGCCAGCCTGGATGATGACCCACCCCTATAGCGCCGACCGGGTCGAGTCGCTGCGGCGTCGGGTGGAATCAGCCGAGCACTACAACGCCCAAGACACCGACGATAATATCCGCCGCTTTCATTTCATGCAGGCCAAGCTCATCGGCTTCCTACTCACCGAGAACCAAGCCCTTGCCCGTTATCCGTTGAGCGACACCTCGCTGTTTGCACGCTATGGGCGCTCCATCGCTTATTATCGGGTCTCCGACTTCCCCAACGCCGAAGCAGAATTGAACAGCCTCCTCGCCGAGGAGCCAACCAATCCCTATTTCCTCGAACTCATGGGCCAAATTCTGTTTGAATCGGCGCGCGCAGAAGCCGCGATCCCGTATTATCGTCGGTCATTGGCGCAGAACCCGCGGAGCGCGCTCTTTCAAATCAATCTGGCGCGCGCGCTCGACGCCAATCCCACCCGCGCCCATACCGACGAGGCGATCGGTCTTTTGCGCCAAGCCGCGGCCACCGAGCCCGATGACGGCTTTGCCTGGCGCGAGCTCGCCGACGTTTACGCCAACCGCCACGAAGAAGGCATGGCCGAATGGGCCTGGGCCGAGCAGAGCTACGCCATGCTCGATTGCAGCACCGCCTATAGCTTTGCGCAGCGCTCGATCCACACGCTTGGCCACGACGGCGCGGTGGCGCAGCCGATCGTGGTGCAACGCGCCAATGACATTGCCGACATCTGCGGCAACGCCATTCGCCAGCAAATGGAGCGGCAACAACACGGACTGAGTGGGGCTGGATGAAACGACTTATTTTCGCGGCCGCACTTCTGTTAGGCGTTGCTGCAGCCGGCGCCTCCGCGCAGAACTTTAACGCCCAGCAGCAGTCCGAAATCCGAGCTGTCGTGCGCGACTATCTGGTCAACAATCCCGACGTTTTGCGCGACGCGCTCAATGCGCTGCAGGCGCGCGTTGACGCCCAGCGACGCGTCAAGGCGGAAACCGATCCGCGTGATTTCTCCATCGGCGCGCGCAACGCGCCCATCACTATGGTCGAATTCTTCGATTATCGCTGCCCCTATTGCCAAGCCGCCTTGCCTTCAATCGTCGATCTGGTGCGCACCCGGCGCGACATTCGTTTTGTGTTCAAGGAAATGCCGCTTTCCATCCACGGTCCGCCGGCGCTTGAAGCCTCAGAGGCCTCGGTCGCGGCCATGCCGCAAGGCCATTATTGGCAATTCCACCAAGCGTTGATGAGCTTTCGCGGCGATTTAAGCTCCGCCGACATCAATCGCCTGGCGGCGCAATCGGGCATCGATGTGGCGCGCATGCGCCGCGCCATGGCCGACCAAACGACTGGGCCTGCGATCATGAAACTCATCAACGACAATGCGGGCTTAGCGGCGGATCTGGGCGCTGAAGGCACCCCGGCCTTCCTGATCAATGGTCAATTGGTGCCGGGCTTTGCGCCCGACCTGATCAGCCAGAAATTGCGCGAAGCTGGCGATGAAGCCCGCCTCCACCCGCGCTAGCTTAGGACAGCCTTTTTACGGGCGGGAGGGCCGCCAAGCGGCTTAACGGGCTTTGGGCGCCTTGGCTTGCGGTTGAGATTATATAAGTCCCGCGAGCGGGGAACTTGGATCGGCGTAGCGCTTCTTTCCCATGCGCCCTGCAAGATAGGCTTCGCGTCCAGCGATCACCGCGTGCTTCATCGCCCGGGCCATGCCGATGGGATCTTTGGCTTCAGCGATGGCGGTGTTCATCAATACCCCGTCGACCCCCAATTCCATCGCCACGGCCGCATCACTGGCGGTGCCGACGCCCGCGTCAACGATCACCGGCACCCGCGCTTGCTCGACGATGAGGCGAATGCCCACCGGATTTTGAATCCCAAGCCCTGAGCCGATCAACGAGCCCAGCGGCATGATCGCTGCACACCCGGCGTCCTCGAGCTTGCGCGCATAGACGGGATCGTCGCTGCAATAGACCATCACCTCAAAGCCTTCGCCCACCAGGGTTTTGGCTGCGGCAAGGGTCTCTTCCATATCCGGATAGAGGGTCTTTTGATCGGCGAGCACTTCGAGCTTGACCAACTTCCAATCGCCGGCCTCGCGCGCCAGGCGGAGCGTGCGGAGCGCCTCTTCGCCGGTATAGCAGCCCGCCGTATTGGGCAGAAACGTCACTTTCTTGGGATCGATATGGTCGGTGAGCCTCTCCTTGCTCGGATCACTGAGATTTACCCGTCGCACCGCCACCGTCACGATCTCAGCGCCGCTTGCCTCGAGGGCGGCGGCGTTCTCGGCGTAGGACTTATATTTGCCGGTGCCGATGATGAGGCGCGACACATATGGCTTGCCGGCAATCATGAGTGGGGCATCGCCCATCACCCGCCTCCCACAAAGTGCACGATTTCCAATGCATCACCGTCGTGCAAACGCCTTTGCGACCATAGGCTTTTCGGCGCGATCTCGCGATTGTGCTCCACCGCCACCCGCCGGGCGTCGATCCCCAACAAGGCGAGCAGCTCGGCAAGCGTCGCCGAATCGGGCGCCTCGCGCATTTCTCCATTGACCGTCAGACGCATAGGCCTTCCTATCCGCCTCGACTTAAAACCCCCATGGGTCGTGATCAACACCGCGGCCCATACGCGCGAGGGGAACGTTTCTGGGGACGATGCCGGACGGGAAGCCGATCTATGTGCTGAACGGACCCAATCTCAATTTGTTGGGGACGCGCGAGCCGCACATTTATGGTCACGCCACCTTGGCGGAGATCGAGAAAGCCTGCGCCGCGCGCGCTCAGGAGCTGGGCGCCAGCATCGTGTTTCGCCAATCCAATATTGAGGGCGAGTTGGTGAATTGGCTGCAGGAGGCCCGCGACAAGGCCGCCGCAGTCATATTAAACGCGGGCGCCTATACCCATACTTCGGTGGCCCTCCACGACGCCATCAAGGCCATCGCCGTCCCGGTGATCGAGACCCACCTCTCAAACCCCGCAGCGCGCGAGGAATTTCGTCACGTTTCGTTGGTGGGCCAAGCCGCAAAGGGCGTCATCGCCGGCTTTGGCCCCACATCCTATTTGCTGGCCATCGAGGCGGCTGTCTTGCTGGCGAATGAAAGTCATGGCGCGTGAGCAGAAAACCAACACCCCATAAGAAGCCCCAACCAGCGCCAAGACCCCAAGCGGCGGCGAAAAGCCAAGGCCTCGACGCCGCTTTGGTGCGCGAATTGGCCAAAGTGCTCGATGACACCGGCTTGACCGAGATCGAGGTCGAATATGGCGATTTGCGCTTGCGCCTGGCGCGCACGCTTTCGCTTGCGCCTCCCCCGCCCACCCAAACCCATGTCGTGCACTCAGCGCCGGCGCCGCTGACCGCACTGCCGGCGCCTCAACCGATGCCGATTGCGCCGGCCCCCGCTGAGGCGGCCCCGGATCTGTCCAAACACCCAGGCATGGTGCCCTCGCCAATGGTCGGCACGGTTTATTTGGCGCCTGAGCCTGGCGCAGACGTCTTCATCAAGCCAGGCGATGCGGTCAGCGCCGGGCAGACCTTGCTGGTGATCGAAGCCATGAAGACCTTCAACCCCATCCCTGCCCCGCGCGCGGGCAAAGTGACCGCCATATTGGTGAGCGATGCCCAGCCCGTCGAATTCGGCGAGCCGTTGCTGATCATCGAGTAGGCGATGTTTGAGAAAGTCCTCATCGCCAATCGCGGCGAGATCGCCTTGCGCATTCACCGCGCCTGCAAAGAAATGGGCATCTCAACGGTTGCGGTTCACTCCACCGCCGATAGCGAAGCCATGCATGTGCGCCTGGCCGATGAAAGCGTCTGCATCGGCCCCCCGCCGGCGGCCAAATCTTATCTGCACATCCCCTCGATCATCGCCGCTGCGGAGATCACCGGCGCCCAAGCCATCCATCCGGGCTACGGCTTTCTTTCTGAAAACGCCAAGTTCGCCGAGATCGTCACCCAGCACGGCATGACTTTTATCGGCCCCACCGCCGAGCATATCCGGCTGATGGGCGACAAGATCGCCGCCAAACAAGCCGCCATCGACACCGGCATGCCGGTAGTGCCGGGTTCAGAGGGCGGATTGGCCAACGAAGACGAAGCCAAGCGGGTCGCCAAAGCCATTGGTTATCCTGTCTTGATTAAGGCCGCAGCGGGCGGGGGCGGGCGCGGCATGAAAGTCGCGCGCAGCGCCGAGGATTTGGGCGAAGCCTTCGCCACCGCGCGCGCCGAAGCCAAAGCCGCGTTCGGCAATGACGAAGTCTATCTGGAGAAATATCTGACGCACCCGCGTCACATCGAAATCCAGATCGTCGCCGACAGCCATGGCAACGTTATCCATTTAGGCGAGCGCGATTGTTCGCTGCAGCGGCGCCATCAGAAGGTTCTCGAAGAAGCGCCCTCGCCGGCGCTCAATGGCGAAGACCGCGCCCGCATTGGCGCGCTCACCGCCGAAGCCATCCAGAGACTAGGTTATCTGGGCGTCGGCACGGTTGAGTATCTCTATGAGGATGGCGAATTCTACTTCATCGAAATGAACACGCGTCTGCAAGTCGAGCACCCGGTTACCGAAATGGTGACCGGCCTTGATCTGGTGCGCGAGCAAATCCGCATCGCCGACGGGGCTGAGCTTTCGGTGAAGCAGGAAAACGTGAAATTCAATGGCCACGCCATTGAGTGCCGCGTTAACGCTGAAGATCCGCGCAGCTTCCGCCCCTCGCCCGGCGTCATCACTGGCTATCACCCCCCCGGGGGATTAGGGGTGCGGCTCGATAGCGCCATCTATGCCGGCTACGCCATCCCGCCCTATTATGACTCGCTGATCGGCAAACTCATCGTTCACGGCCGCGATCGCAGCGAATGTCTCATGCGCCTGCGGCGCGCGCTCGACGAAATGGTTATCACCGGCGTCGAAACCACGGTTCCGCTGTTCCGTGAGCTGATGAGCGAGCCCGACATCATCAATGGCGACTACTCAATCCACTGGCTTGAGCAGCATTTAAAAGCCGTCGTGGCCGCCGAGCAGAGTTAACGGCGCCTGATTTGCAACGCCGCCCGCGGATAGCTCCGAGGGAAGCGCAAATTCATGGTCAATCGTCTCATTGGGCGCTGCTCGGCGGCGGTTTTGCTGAGCTTAACGGCTGCGGCTTGCGCAACCGCCCCGCGCCCCGCCCCAGAAGCGATCGCCGATGACACCCCGGTGGACGCCAAAATGCTGCCCGCGGAATTTCATAACGCCCATATTGGGAGCGATCGCCTGCGCGGGGCGCTGCCCAGCGATTGAGCTTGCCTGGCGGGCGCCGATCGCCATAGCCTTGAGCGCTCATGGCCGCCAACCTGACCGTCGACTTAAACGACATCGTGCTGCGTTTGCTGGCTGCGGTGCTGGTGGGTGGAGCGTTGGGCTTTGATCGCGAGTGGCGCGGCCAAGCCGTTGGCGTGCGCACCTTGGCGCTGGTTTCATTGGGCTCGGCGCTGCTGGCGGTCTCCACTGTTCATTACGGCGCCTTTAGCCACGACATCGCCGCCAGCAGCCGGGTGATGCAAGGCGTCATTCAAGGGGTGATGGCCGGCATCGGGTTTCTGGGCGCAGGCGCTGTGTTGAGCGGACGCGACCGGCAAGTGCACGGCCTCACCACCGCGGCGACGGTTTGGGTGACCGCTGCTTTGGGCATCGCCTGCGCGCTGGCGAGCTGGTGGGTGGTGCTGATCGGCGCTGGCCTGACCTTGATCGTATTGGTGGTCCTTCACCCCATCGACGCCTGGTTCGATAAACGCCGCCAGGCGCAGGCGCAGGGCGAGCCGTTTAATTCGATCGAAAGCCCGCTTTGACGTGCGAGCCGTCGCAATAGGGCTTGGTTTGGGAATGCCCGCATCGGCAAAACCGCGCCGCGGTCAAGCGCGCCACCATGCGCCCAGTTCCAGAAATGATCTCCATATTTCCACGCACCATCAGCGGCCCATCGGTCTGGGGGCTGATTGCAATGGGTCCGTCGCGCACACCCAACATCTGGGTCTTATCGCCGGTCGGCGGTTCCCCGGTTGCCTTGAAATGGATCTCGTGGTGCGAGCCGTCGCAATAGGGTTTGTTTTTCGATGCGCCACACCGGCAAAGCGTCGCCCGATAGCCGATGGCGTTACCCTCGATGCGCAAGTCGCCGCGCCAAGCGATGGGACCGTCTTCTAAAACCCGCGCCAAATTCACCAGCGGCGCGGCTTCTGGCGGACCGGCGTCCTTGCGCACATATTGCACCGCCCCTGAAGGGCAATTGCGCGCGATCGCTGCGAGCTCCTCCACATCCATCGCGTCAGGATGGATCCAGGGGCCTTCGACATTGGCGAGGAAGACGCCCGGCGCCTGGGTCACACAAAAGCGCGAATGAATGCAGAGCTTGGTATGGAAGTTGATGTCGAGCTTTTCACCAGCGACGCGCTCAATGTCATCTGGCGCGCCTTTGGGTTCGGCGTGGGGCGCAGCGGCGTTTGCAGCCGGGCTCGCCCGCATTGACGAGGCCGGCGGCGCGCGCATTGGGTTCAGGCCCTGAAGCGGGGCTTCCCCAATCGCTTCAAAACGCTCTGCGCGCTTGGCAAGCGCCTTCAACAATCCCGCCGCGCGCGCCAGCCGCTGATCGCTCTGATCAAGCTTTGCTGCGCCTTCGGCTAATTCGCCCATCCGCTCGACGAAGAAGCGCCGCGTGCTCGCCCCGCGCGGCAAGGGCGCCCCATCGCGCAGCGCTGTAAACGAAACGCCGGCATTGCACTGGGGATTTTCGCTGCCCGCGGGACGGCGCGCAGCGCTCTCGCCCAGCATGGTCATGGCCTTCATCAGATCGATGCCCAGATCCACGGCGAGGGATTTTTCAAGATCCGGGCTGGGCACGACGTAAGCGTAGCCAATCAGGCGCACCATCAGCTGATAGGCGGCATTGGCCAGATCCACGACAGCGCTCGCTATCGGATCGTCGATCCACACCCGCCCCTCCGGCATCGGCGGTCGGCGCAACACCGGATTGTGGGCGCTCGGGTGGGACGGGTTGAAATTTGGGTTTTTCTGTTTTAGCGCGGCAAATTCTTGGCGGATCGCCAGGAAG
>Ga0075030_100003029_pt1 | contig 15322 bp, 18 predicted proteins | sample LitLauG_LLR_2012_FD_71393 | JGI IMG/M metagenome (GOLD analysis project Ga0075030, IMG submission 71393) | Freshwater sediment microbial communities from Pennsylvania, USA - Little Laurel Run_MetaG_LLR_2012 | ecosystem: Environmental > Aquatic > Freshwater > Creek > Sediment | place: USA... | reverse complement strand
CCGGCTCGGCGCGCCACAACCTCCGGGTAGGTCGCTTGAGCCCCGCAGTAATGCGTGGCCCAGAGGAATGACCGTCCTGCCGCAAGGCAGACAGAATTCGGCTTACAGGTCCGGCTGCCACAAAGTATTTCAAGTGCAACTGTTTAAAGAGTTGGCTCCTCCGCAGCCTTACCAATCCGCGTTGAGGCAGACCATTGGAAATTGAGCTTGCGAATGTCGGACGGTTAATGGCATGTTGCTGGGACAGCGCCGAGAGCAACCTTCGCATTCTTGTAGCTCAAAAACATCCCTCTCCGTCAGAGGAGCTGATTACTGCTCTTTTTGCTGGCGAGTTCCGCACCGAAATCGCTAAGGCCAGTAGCGCGGGAAAAGTTGAAAGGGCGTTCCTGAACGACGTGCGAACGGCGATTCCAGACCTTGACCTTGAAATTGTCCAACGAGCTAGCGGGCTTGTCGCACGCGTGAACCTTCCTAACCGTTGGCACGAAGGGCACTTGAGCGCTGCGGACATAAGTGTGGTCGTCAGGAGGCCGATCGTCGATCTTGCATTCGGCGGTAGGCGCGTCGAGTTTCATCGCGACCACGCCACAGGGTTGCTGGCTCAAGCTAAGCTGGGCCAGCCCGTAAAGCAAGCGAAAGGCACACGGAAGTGGAATCATATGACCTTGCCGCAAGAGCGGCTTTATCCGAAGCGCCGTAAATACTACTCACTGCTTCTGTACCGGCTCAATGGTCCAAAGGCAAATGAACTGGAAGCTTTTCGATGGCAACTCTGTAGTGAGTTCACGCTCAAGAAAGTCAAAAGCTGGCTGGTTTCGGATATCTTTCCGGATGAGATATCCTCTTCGGAAGTGCTCACAAGGTTGTTCGCTCGGACAATCGGAACTGAAGATCCGAAAATCATCGAAACCATCATCGATCCCAAGGCGAACGATGTCCATTCCATTGACCTTCAAATCTTCTGGCCGGATGACGGTGGGCCTCCTCCATCTGTCGAACTCCACCAGGAGCACCAGGCCCAGAGCCTACAAGTTATTCAACAGTGATTGGTATCGACCGCGTGTGCCTCGTGGTAACATTCCCGCGTGAGCGACTCCGCTTGCATTCCAAGTGCTGCTTCGATCGTGCCAACTACGACCGCTGCTTCGCGGCACTCTGCGCTCGTCCGCGTTACTCACTGGATCACGGCCCTTTGCTTTCTTGCCTTGCTTGTCAGCGGAGTGGAGATTGTTATTTCTCATCCGCGCTTCTATTGGGGCGAAACCGGCAACGATTTGACTCCGACGTTGTTCAAGATTCCAATCCCTGCCTCGAGGGCATTGGTGCCGACCGGCTACGGGTATGTGTTGCCGGACCAGAACGGCTGGAGCCGGTATCTCCACTTTCAAGCTGCGTGGGTCTTGGTATTGACCGGCTTACTGTATTTAATCTCCGGCTTGTTAACCGGGCATTTTCGGAAAAACTTGCTCCCGCGACGGGCCGATCTTTCATGGCGGGCATTCTCGACTGCGATCGCCAGCCATTTGCGCTTCGAGCGGCCGATTGAGGCTGAGGCATGGTCGTATAACCTGCTCCAGCGGCTCGCCTACCTGTTCGTGATCTTTGTTTTGTTCCCCTTGGTAATCTGGACGGGCCTGGCAATGTCTCCTGCATTTGTTTCTGCCCTTCCAGCGACCGTCAATGTGCTTGGCGGTCAGCAATCGGCGCGAACACTTCACTTCTTTGTCTCCTTGTTTCTAGTGCTCTTCCTACTGGTTCACGTTGTCATGGTTTGGCTGGCTGGATTCAGGAGCCGCATGTGGGCGATGATCACGGGCCGCGCGGCTGCACGTTCCGCCGCTAATCCTATGGAGCACACATGAGCGATATCTCACGCCGCAAGCTGATCACCACCGGACTGACGGCTGCGGCCGGTGTAGCCGGATTGGGCGTCGCCGCGGGGCTGGCGCAAAAGTACGGGCTGATTCCGCCCGATCACGGAGGAATCTGGGGTCTCGGCGAAACGCTGACCTACGCTTCCCAGCGCTTGCTGACCAGGCACTCGTTAGCGCGGGAGTTCTCCCGGAGTCAGATATCGAAGCCTCCGTTCGCGAACGAAATGCCGCCCCTCAATGACGCGTTCAAGAGCTTTCAGGCGGGAGGATTTGTTGACTGGCGGCTTTCCGTTAATGGCATGGTTGACCGGCCCGCCTCGTTTTCGCTGCCCCAGCTCAAGAGCTATCCCGTTCACAGCCAGATCACGATGCTGCAGTGTGAGGAGGGCTGGTCGTATATCGCGGAGTGGATCGGCGTGCCGCTCTCGCACGTGCTGCAAGCGGTGGAAGTCCACCCGCAAGCGAGATACGTTGTCTACTACTCGATCGATCCCGACTGGTGGGAAAGCATCGATATGGCGGACGCGCTGCATCCGCAGACTTTTCTCGCCTATGGAATGAATGGCGATGAGCTTCCGGTGGGCAACGGCGGGCCGCTTCGCCTGCGGCTCCCCCGGCAGCTCGGCTACAAAAGCGTGAAATTCGTGACCCGCCTGACGGTCACTGACAATCTGAAGGGTTTCGGCAAGGGGCTGGGCTCTGCTTCTCCAGAAGGAGGCTATGCCTGGTACGCGGGCATCTGACAGGTTGGTTTCAGGGAAATCGCCGACGCGAACGGATGCCGGGCAAAACGAAACAATCCTCAGGCACAATAACTTGCCTTGCTCCAATCGAATCCGGGTGAATTCTGCCTACATCTCCCGCGGCGGTGGGGCTGAACCGTTTAGTGTGCTACCTCGACCGTCACCACTCCTGCCATGTCCTTGCCGCCGCGCTCGCCATGAAACATGCAGTAGTAGGGATACACGCCAGGCTTCTCGAACTTGTGCTCGTAGCTTTGGCCGGCGGTGAGCGTGCCGGAATCAAACGATCCATCCTCGGACATGACCGTGTGCCGCCCGCCCGAGTTCGTCCATGCCACGGTGGTTCCGGCTTTGACCTTGACCTCTTTAGGATCGAACTTGAAGTTGCTGATTGTGACTACGACTTTCTCCGAAGTTGGCGCCGCCGGAGTCTGTGCTGCCGCTTGCACGTTCCAAACGTAGTAGGTGCCGAAACCCAAGAACAAAGCGAGCAGCCACATGGCCAGGGTCGTCCGCATCCAGGGCTTGTAGCGGGTGAAGCGATAGCGCTCGGGAAGCAGCGACAGGCCCGCGACCAGAACCACGTAAATCGCGAGGAGTTCCGCAGTTGTGCCCACCAGGGCGTGGGCCAGGGCAATCCAGTCGCCTCCATCGCGCAGGGTTAACCGCCAGTGCGGCGCCAACTGGCGGGAGAAGGAAGGCAGCATGAATCCGAGGATGGCGGCCAAGTTGACCAATACCACCGTTGACTGGACCCAACCGTGAGTGCGAAAACGCTGCCGGCGTGCCAATACCGCGCCACACAAGAGGATGGCAGCCAAGCCGCACTGTACAACGAGATTGAGAAATGGTGAATACACTGACATGAGAGCCTCATCGGCGCGCCGGCAGGGCCATGCCTCCGGCGGCAAGAAACACGGAGAAACAGGAAGAGTAAAACAGGGCGTTTGCCGGGAGGCCACACGGCCCAACGCCCCAATTCATGGAGATCCAGCCTACTCCTCCACAAGTTCGCCTTTACGGCTTCTCTACAATGTCGCCCTTCATGGGACCGAGAACGCCGAGCAGCGTGTTCTTGTCGGCTTCAGCGACTTTGAACTTATCCAGCGCGGCTACGAGATCCTCCACCAACGCGTTGAAATCTGCGGTGGAGACGCCCATGCCGGCGTGAGCTTCCTTCATGCTTTTGCCGGTGTATTTGCAGGGGCCTCCGCTGGCTTGGCAGATCTGGTCAACGAGGTTCATTTTGAACTTCGCCAGGCGCTTCGGGTCGGCGGCGGTTGCCTTGAAGAAACCGTTGATTCGGCTGTCACCGGCGCATCGCCCTACAAAATCGTCCACGACCGCGGTGATACCTTTCTTTTTGCCCAGATTGTCGTAGAGCGTTTTCTTGTCCTTGGCGACGCCCAACGTCGAGAAAGTCATGAGCACCAGTACGGCTGCCATGACGCTGAATACAGTCTTTCGCATTGTCCTCTCCTCCTTGGTTTTGACATCAGAACCGATTTTTCGGAGCAGGTACTGCTGGAAATACCGCCTCCTCCGTGCCGCCACATTGTATTACGGAACGCAAGAAAAAACAGATGCTATCTCACTATATAGGCGATCGTCTTTGCCAGCCGTAAATTCCAGCGAGCGCGATTCCTATTACTTCGCAAACAGAAAGTGCGAAACAATCCATTCCTCGCCTTGGCGGTATCCCCAAAGCTCGGCGCAGGCCATAAAAAATACGCGCCAGCGGACGAACCAGCGCCGGGCCTCCGATTGTGACGCGCTGCCGGAGAGCCCGCTGGCGTAGGTGCGGGCGAAGAGATCGAGGATCTCGCCGCGATGTGCGTCCATGTTCCGCAACCAGGCTTCCGCTGTCTTCTGGTAGTGAATGCCGCTGACTTGCCAATGTTCCTGCAATCGCAAATCGCGCTGAAAGTAGAGGAGCAGATCGTCGCTCGGCATAATGCCGCCGGTGAAAAAATGCTGCGCCATCCAATCGCTGTCATCGCGAACTTCGAAGGGATACGCGTAACGCAGGTGGCTGAAGATGTGCACGAAGAGCTTGGCGTCGGGCCGCATCCACGAAGCGATGCGCGCGAGCAGAAGTTCATAGTTGCGCATGTGCTCGAACATCTCCACCGAAACCACGCGGTCAAATTTCCCCGGAGCTTCAAAGACATTCATATCGGCGGTGATGACATGCAGGTTGTGCAGTCCGCGTGCAGCGGCCTGGGCGTCAATGAATTGTTTCTGCGACGACGAGTTGGAGACACTGAGAATCTGACTGTGCGGGAAGCGCTCCGCCATGTAGAGGGAGAGCGAGCCCCAACCGCAACCGAGTTCCAGCACGCGCTGACCGTCAGCCAAGGCGGCGCGCTCGCTGGTCAGAGCCAGCATGGTTTCTTCAGCTTGGTCCAGGGTGCGAGTGCCATCGAGCCAATGCGCGGAACTATACTTCAGATGCTTGCCCAGCCCCAGTTCGAAGAAGCGCGCCGGCACCTCGTAGTGCTGAGCGTTGGCGGCCGCCGTTTCGATGGCCACCGGCCCCAGCTTCAGCTGCTTGATCAGCCGCATCAAGTGGGCTTGCTGCAGCTCCGGTGAACCTTTGTCCTCCTCCCGCAAACGCTGTCGCAAGAGCCGGCGAATGCCGACGCGGACCAGCCAGTCCGGCAGCAGATCGCGCTCCAACAAATTCAGCGACCAGGAAACTGTGGACGCGGTAGGACGATGACGATCAAGTTGCGCGGCCGTAGTCATGCCTTCACTCCCAGATCGGAGGTCCGCGCCTGCCTCCGGAACCAGGGAACGAAGGCACTGGTCGTCTGCTGGTAACGGCCGTAGGCCTCGCCCTTGCTGCGCAAAGATTGGGCTTCGGTGGCGGGAATCCCCGTCACCCGGAACAGGAAATAGAACATCAGCATCGGACAGAGGACCGCAGTCCATCCGTAGGGCGAAGCCAGTGCAAACAGCGCCCATGCCACCCAGATCAGCCACTCGAAGAAATAGTTTGGATGCCGTGAGTAGTTCCACAACCCACGCTGGCAGACTTGTCCGTGCGAGGCGGGGTCACGTTTGAAAGCGGCCAACTGCGCATCGGCAAGGGCTTCACCGGCCAACGCCACCAGCCAGAGCGCCATACCCGCATACTCCAGCGCCGACAGGGTGGGTTCTGGATTCAGCGCCGCGAGCAGAAACGGCAGCGACAGAAACAAATCCAGCAATGCCTGGAATTCAAAGAACGCCAGAAACTTCAGCGCCAGGTTCGTTTTCCACTGCCGGCGCAACTCCTGATAACGGCCTTCTTCGGGATGGCCCACGATGCGCCGCAGCAAGTGGCTTCCCAACCGCAATCCCCAGACGGCCGCCATGCCCGCCAGCAGCCACCTGCGCCAAACGTAGCCGGAGCCCAAGACCGCGTAAGTGACTGCGACCAGCGGTAAGCCGAACGCCCAGCCTGGATCCACGATGCTCGCGTTGCCGATCCGCAGATGAATCAGCCACAACACGAACATCATCAGGATCACCAGTGCGGCGCCCGGCAGAACGAGATGGAGAATTGCGGACAGCATGGAAACTTAGTTGTCCTCAACAGCGATCAAGCCGCGCATCACGACGCAGGCTTCAGCACCAAATCAGAAAGCGGCTCGTCCGGTTTCAACCTGAACAACTGAATGAGCACATAGCCGGACATCGCGATGTTCCCCAGCGCCATGATGAGAACAAACCAAATCACCTTCGCGGCCAGGCTGCGCTCCTTGAAGCAGACCCAAACGAAAAATGTCACGAAGCCGAAGTAAGCGTCGAAGAGCGTGGCCACGGCCCAGGGGCTGGCGGCCCAACTGAACTCCGATCCCGCCAGCCACAGCGGCTTTTGCAGGCTTAGGTAGGTCGTCATGGAAACCATCCAAATAAAGATGGCGGCAAAAATAATCTTCAAGAGCAGTCTCATAATCCCCGACCCCCGCGCCGCTTTCTAAAGTACGCATACAAACCTACTTGTGGATTGCCCATGGCGCGGCTAAAATCTTGCTCCCGGCGCAAGACCCTCAGATGCGCAGCGCTACAAAGAACAGAAGCGGGCAATCCGGCGCCCGCCTGAGAACGTACCTCATTGGGAGAGAACAAGGCAAGAGCCTTGAAACGGCTGTGATCAAGCGACTGCATAATTACAGTTTCGGGACGGTCATCCCCTTCATCCTGCTGCACGCGGGATGCGTAGCGGTGTTTTTTGTCCCTTTTCGCTGGTCTTTGGTCGGGCTCATGCTCGCGATGTACGTGGTGCGCATGTTTGCCATTACCGCCGGATATCACCGCTACTTCAGCCATCGCACTTATAAACTAGCGCGCGGCTGGCAGTTCCTGATCGCGTTTCTGGCGGAAACCTCGGGGCAGAAGGGCGTTTTGTGGTGGGCCGCGCACCATCGCGTTCACCACCGGCACGCCGACCGCGAGCGCGACATTCACTCGCCCGGACTGCGGGGTTTTTGGTGGGCCCACGTCGGCTGGGTCCTGTCCAATGACTATGACGCCTATGATCCCGCCCTGATCAAGGACTTCAGCAAGTTCCCGGAGCTGCGCTGGCTGGACAAGCACTACCTGGTGCCGCCGATGGTATTAGGCGGCCTGCTTCTGCTGGTTGGGGGCTGGGGAGCTTTGGTTTGGGGATTTGTCGTCTCGACCGTTTTGCTGTTTCACGGGACCTTCACCATCAATTCTCTGGCGCATCTGTGGGGCACGCGGCGTTTCGACACTCCCGACGACAGCCGCAACAACCTTGTGCTCGCGCTGATTACGCTGGGCGAAGGCTGGCACAACAATCACCACAAGTTCATGTATGCGTGCCAGCATGGGATCCGCTGGTGGGAAGTGGATGTCACCTACTATGCGCTGAAGCTATTGAGTTGGCTGGGAATCGCGCGGGATTTGCGAGGGATACGGCAACCGATCTCGGAGGGTCAGCCGGGATGAGCCGAATCGCGGTCATCGGCGCGGGGATTGCGGGCATGTCGGCGGCCTACCTCCTGAGCCAGAAACACGAAGTATGGCTGTTCGAGAAAGAGGACCGTCTCGGCGGCCACACCCACACCCACACGATTGAAACCAGTTGCGGACCGCTGCCCATCGACACCGGCTTCATCGTGCACAACGACCGTACGTATCCGAATCTGGTCCGGCTGTTTCGCCGTTTAGGGCTGGCGCGGCAGAAGAGTGACATGTCGTTCGGCGTGTCCTGCCGCCAGACTGGATTCGAATACAGCAGTCGCGGCCTGCGCGGGCTTTTCGCCGGCGGCAATTGGCATCGCCTGGGGCATTACCGGTTTCTGGCGGAGATCGTGCGCTTCAATCGCGAAGCTCGCAAACTACTGCAATATCCGGCGCAGGCCGAAATCACTCTGGGCGACTACCTGCGCTCGCATCAATTTCAGGGAGACTTCGCCCGCTATTATCTGCACCCGATGGCGGCGGCGGTCTGGTCCACTTCGTTGGAAGAGATTGAAGATTTTCCGGCGCTGACCTTGATTCGCTTTTTCGACAATCACGGTTTCCTGGGCTTGACTACGCAAGCGCAGTGGTACGTGCTGCAAGGCGGCAGCAGCGCTTATATCCCGCCACTCACCGGGCCGTATCGCGAGCGCATTCGTGTCGGATCAAACATCGACGCGGTGACACGCACGCCAACCGGTGCCCGGATCGCCTTCGCGGACCGTCCTCCTGAAAGTTTCGACGAAGTGGTCTTCGCCTGTCATGCTCCGCAAACCATGCAGTTGCTGAAGGATGCCTCGCCTGTCGAGCGGCAGGTGCTTGGCAGTTTCCGCACCAGCCGCAATGAGACGGTGCTGCACACCGATACACACATGTTGCCGCGGCGGCCGGACGCGCGCGCGTCCTGGAACTATCATCTCGGAACCAAACATCGGGCTGCCACGCTTACCTATCACATGAATCGTCTGCAGAACCTGCCCACGCCAGAGGATTACTGTGTCACACTGAACGACACCGAGTCGGTGGACGAAAACCGCGTTCTCCGCGAGATGACTTATTTCCATCCTCTTTATACCCTGGACGCGGTTCGCGCCCAGGCGCGCTGGCCGGAGATCAGCGGCCTCAATCACACACATTTCTGCGGCGCATACTGGTTCTACGGCTTCCACGAAGACGGCTTGAATTCAGCCATTCGCGTGGCGGAGCAACTGGGCGCACATTGGGAGCCGACAGCCTGGGAGTCCGCGGCCCAGAAGGCGGCGGCCTGATGGAATCGGGAATCTATTCCGGCACCCTGCGGCATCGCAGGTTCTTCCCTGCCGTCCACGAGTTCACCTATCCGCTGTTTATGGTTTTCCTCGACATCGACCGGTTGCCGGAGTTGATGAAAGTGTCTCCGCTGGCGGGATACAACCGGCGCAACTGGGTCTCCTATCAAGAGCGCGATCATTTCGGCGACTCCACTAGAACTCTGCGGGAACGCATGTTGCGGGAAGCGCAGCGAAAAGATATCGCCCTTCCCGAAGGTCAGATTTTTCTTCTTACTCATCTTCGCTATCTCGGCTATAACTTCAATCCGGTCTCTTTTTTCTATTGTTACAACCGCGAAGACCATCTGCAGTTGATCGTGGCCGAAGTCAATAACACCTTCGGAGAGACCGAGAACTACTGGCTCACTCCCGGCGTTGAGCATCCCGCCGGCGAGAACAAAAAGTACCGCTTCCTGAAGACCTTCCACGTCTCTCCCTTCATGCGGCTGGGCCATGAATACGAATGGACGTTCACGCCGCCAAGCGAAAAGCTGATCACAGAATGCATCAGTCACGAACACGGGCAGGCGATTTTCGATTCCACGCTGAAGCTGGAACGCCGGGAGTGGTCGCGCGCTGAACTGCACCGCGCCCTCTTCCGTTTTCCCTGGGTGACCGCGAAAGTGATCGCCGCCATTCACTGGCAGGCGTTGCGACTGGCGTTCAAGCGCGTGCCGGTGGTCTCACATCCGGGCGCGGGCCATTTTCAGGCGGCAACGGCAAAGCATTTGGGGGCGTCATGGCGAGTGGACTGAGCGCGAGGATTGCGAAAACTATTTTTCTGAAAACTCTCGCCGGGCTGCGTGCAGGCAGCCTGGAACTCGTTTGCCCGGAGGCCACGTACCGCTTTGGGGCGCAGGACGATCCCTTCCATGCAGTCGTGGCGGTGCATGATGACCGGTTTTTCCTGAGCGCGTTGTTGGCCGGGGACATCGGCGTCGGCGAGGCTTACATTGAAGGAGACTGGTCCACTCCCGATCTGGTGGCCGTCGTTCGCCTGGCGGTGCGCAACCTCGATCAACTGGAGAACAGCAACCGCCTCTTCACCGCCTTTCGCCGCATGGCCGATCTGCTGGCCCACCGCCGCAACCATAACTCGCGATCCGGCAGCCGGCGCAATATTGCCTATCACTACGATCTGGGGAATGACTTCTATCGCCTTTTCCTCGACCGCAATCTTGCGTACTCCTGCGCTTATTACGAGAGCCCGCAAAATTCGTTGGAGCAGGCCCAGATGCAAAAGTTCGATCGCATCTGTCGCAAGGTACAACTGGGGTCGCAGGACTACTTACTGGAAATCGGCACGGGATGGGGCGGTTTTGCCGCGTATGCCGCCGAAACTTACGGATGCCGCGTCACCACCACCACCATCAGCCGGCAGCAACACGACTACGCCCGTGGGGTGTTCTCGCGCAGCCGGGCTGGCGAGCGGATTGAGTTGTTGTTCGAGGACTATCGCAACCTGCGCGGACAGTTCGACAAGATCGTCAGCATCGAAATGTTCGAAGCCGTCGGCTACGATCATTACGACGACTATTTCGGAGCCTGCAATCGGCTGCTCAAGCCCGAAGGCAGCATGTTGCTGCAGACCATCACCATTCTCGAATCCAAGTTTCAGCAATACCGCAAGCAAAGCGACTGGATCAAGAAGCACATTTTTCCCGGGGCCGAACTCGCATCGGTCAACGAGATCCAACGATCGCTGGCGCGAGTGACACGCATGGAGCTCATACACCAAGAAGAAATCGGCATGCATTACGCGTTAACTCTCAAGGAATGGCGGCGCCGTTTTCTGGATCATCTGCCGGAAGTACGGCAACTCGGATTCGATGAGCGTTTTATACGCATGTGGGATTATTACCTTGCTTACTGCGAGGGAGCATTCCTCGAAGGCTACATCGGCGACGTGCAAGTCGTGCTCGGCAAAGCAGCCAGCGAAACTCAAGATCGATCGATCCGCGAACCGGAAGTGGAGTCAGTATGCGAGGAGTGATGTTTATCACCGAGGTCAAACCCGATCAGAACAACGCAGAAGCTTTGACAACGTTTGCGGGACTGCAGAGATAGAATCCGGCGTCTGGCGCTCAGCATGTCTTCTGAAACGACCGACCGACCGGGCAAAGACCGGTCGACCCCTTCCGATCCCGGCCTCTGCCGGAGCTGCCAGCACGCGCACCGTACCGAATCCGATCGCGGGTCGGTTTTTATTCGGTGTGATCTTTTTTTTGAGGACTCCAGGTTTGCCAAGTATCCGCGGCTGCCGGTATTGACTTGCAGTGGTTATCGGCCCAAGTGACCACCCGTGTCTTTGCCAGCGGTGACGATCAACCCTATAATTGAGGATCAGCGCGAGTGCGCGGCACAGCTGTATGTTGTCTCGTGATTTCACTATTACTTCGCTGAAACCGTCACCGACTAACTAAGGAGAACGCAATGTCCGCACCCAGCCGTCGTCCGGAAATTCGCCGCCGCCGTACCCGCGCCGAGAAAATTGCCAAGTTGCGCAAGCGCCTCGCGGCAGCTTCCGCTTCCACCGACAAAGACCGCCTCAGCGCTAAACTGCATCGGGCCGAGCTGGTTTCTCCCGGCAACCCATTGCTGAAGAGCGCGTAGCCACGTTCTAAAATTCCACCGTCACGAGTCTCGCCGGACTCTTGCCCACGTTCGTTACCGTGTGGGTGTAGCCTCCGGGCAGCCACTTGGCCTCACCGGCCTTGAATTTTCCCGGCGTCGGGCCCTGTCCTTCGACATCGCTGCGTAGATCGAGATCGCTCACTGCAACGACCAGATGTGGGCCGTCATGATGGTGGCTGGGCACGGTCGCGCCCGGTTCGAGGTTCACTTCGGACACGCGCACTCCATCCTTCACAAAAAGAAGTTTGCGGCGGCCGCCCGGGAAAGTCGCTTCGCCGTTTTCTTCCGGCCAATGCGATGGTATCTGCCGCAGTTTTTCATCCTGCATCAACTCAATCGTGACATTGCGAAAAGGCTGGTCGGAGAGATTTCTGGCGATGTGGGCAAAGTTTCCCGGCGCAAACCGCGTCTCGCCGTCGGAGAGTTTGACTTCCACCGGCGTCTTGCCCGCCACTTCGTTGGAAATGTGAGCATCGCCGATTGTGACGAAGACGTAGTCGTGGCGATGGCGGTGCATGAGCGTTGCGGCATGGGGCGCGATCTCAACCTGGAAGGCGCGAAGGTATTCGTTGTCAATCGCCAGGTGGTGGGCGGGCTCAGCGGTGATCTCGACCTCGGTCGTGGTCTGCGCCGCCAGGAAGGGAATCAGCAGGAAAAGGAACAATATGCACTTCATGGCGGGAGATTGTAGCACCGGACAGCCGAGGGCGGTTGTTCCTACGCAAATCTAGGCGGAGTAGACAATCTTCCCGGCAACAATGCTCGCCACCACTTTCCCCGTCAGCTGCCACCCGTCAAACGGCGTGTTCCTCGACTTTGAGCGCGACTTGGCGGCATCGAAAGTCCACTTTTTCCTGGGATCGAAAACCGTAACGTCGGCGAAGGAGCCGCGGGCCAGCGAACCGCGCCCGCGCAGGTCGAAACAGCGAACTGGACCGGCAGTGAACAGTTCGACGATTCGGGCAAGCGGGAGGCGCTTCTCGCGATGCAGCCTGGTGATCGCCAGCGCGACGGCCGTTTCCAGCCCGGTAATACCAAAGGCGGCGCGCTCGAATTCCGTTTCCTTTTCGTGGGCGGCGTGCGGAGCGTGATCGGTGGCGATGGCGTCCACCGTGCCGTCCGCGAGCGCGGCCAGGATGGCTTCGCGATCGGAGGCCGAACGCAGCGGAGGATTCATCTTGAAATTGCTGTCGTAGTCGCGCATGTCCTCGTCGGTCAGCGTGAAATGATGCGGCGTAACTTCAAAGGTGACACGCGCTTTGGCCCGCTTGCCGCGGCGCACACTCTTCAATGCGTCGGCAGTGGAAAGATGTGCCACGTGCAAGCGGGAGTTGGGAATGTGCAGGGCAAGCTGCACGTCGCGCTCGACGATCGAGGCCTCGGCAGCCGCGGTCATGCCGCGCAGCCCGAGACGGAACGAACGCGCGCCCGCGTGCATCGAGCAATTTTCGGTCATGCGCGTGTCTTCGGCATGCTGCACCACCGGGAAATTCAATTCTCCGCCCAGAAAAAGTGCCTCGCGCATAATGTCGTCATCGAGGATGGGCTTGCCATCGTCGGTGACTGCGATTGCGCCAGCGCTGTGCAGCGCGCGGAAATCGGTGAGCGTGGCGCCCTTGCTCGACCGCGTCGCGGCCGCGATGCCAAACACATTGACGACCGCGCCGCGTTCGGGCTGACGAAGCCACTCGATCCACTGGACCGAATCGACAACCGGCACCGTATTGGGCATGGTACAGACCGAAGTAAAGCCACCCGCGGCAGCGGCAGCGGTTCCTGTCGCAATCGTTTCTTTGTGCGCCTGGCCGGGTTCGCGCAGGTGGACGTGGAGATCGATGAAGCCGGGCGCGACGATCAGTCCGCGAGCATCGAATTTCTCGTCCGCACCGCCCTTGATTTTGTTGGGAGGAGCAACTTCGGCGACGCGGCCATCTTTGAGCAGCACATCCATGGGCGCGTCGATGCGCGCCGCCGGGTCGATGAGGTGGCCGCCCTTGATTAGCAAACTGCCGCCAAGCAGACTGCCTCGATGTTTTTCCGGGCTCATCGCATCCTCCCCATGGCCCGCGCCAGAATCGCCATGCGCATAGGCACGCCGTTGCGCACCTCCTCCAGGATGCGCGCCTGAGCGCCGTCGGCGACTTCGCTGGTCAGTTCCAGACCACGAATGATGGGGCCGGGATGCATCACGATGGCATCCTTCTTCGCCATCTTCAACCGGGCCGGATTCATCTGGTAGCGCGCGATGTATTCCGCGAGGTCGATCTTCAATCCCGAGAGGCGCTCTTTCTGTACGCGCAGCAGCATGACCACATCGGTGCCACGCAAGGCGTCTTCAATGTGGCGGGTCACGCGCACGCCGGGCGCGAGGGTGGTCGCAATGTCGGGCACCAGTTCGGGCGGACCGCAAAGAATAATCTTCACTCCGAATTTGCTCAACAGGTGGCAGGCCGACCGCGCCACGCGGCTGTGAAAGATGTCGCCGACAATCGCGATCTGCAGACCCTTGAAAGTCTTCTTGCTGCGCAGAATGGTGTAAGCATCGAGCAGCGCCTGCGAGGGATGCTCGTGCAGTCCGTCGCCAGCGTTAATGACGGGCACGTCGATGTGCTGTGCCATCACGTAAGGCGCGCCGGCGTTGGGATGGCGGATGACGATGACATCGGCGCCGACGGCGCGCACCGTGTATCCCGTGTCGAGCAGCGATTCGCCTTTTTCAATACTGGAGCCGGCGGGCTGAATCAGAACGGTGTGAGCCCCCAGCGATTTGGCCGCGATTTCAAAGGAACAGCGCGTGCGCGTGGAAGCCTCGTAGAAAAGCAGCAGCACTCGCTTGCCCTTGAGCAGGGGCCGAGGCCTGTCCGGATTCATGCGCCGGGCAAACTTCAGGAGTCTCAGGATCTCGGCTGCTTCCAGATGCTCGATACCAAGCAGCGAACCGCGCGCTGGATTCATAGTCGATTTGTAAGTTCCAATTTGTAATTTGTAATTTAAACGCGCGCGACCAAAATCCGAGTTTTCAATTACAAATTACCAATTACAATTTGCCCTGCTGCTTTTCCATGAGCAGGACTTTCTCCGCGTCATCGACCTCGCGAAGTTTGACCTCGATAATCTGATTTTCGGTGGTCTGCACCGTTCGCCCAATGAAGGCAGCCTCAATCGGCAATTCGCGGTGGCCGCGGTCGATCAGTACGCACAACTGCAAACGCCGGGGACGGCCCGAGCGAAACAGCGCGTCCATGGCGGCGCGGGTGGTGCGCCCGGTATAAAGCACGTCGTCCACCAGCACCACCGACTTGTCCGTGATGGAAATCTCCAACTCGGTTTTCTGAACTACCGGCTTGGAGTCGAGAGTAGAGAGATCGTCGCGATACAGGGTTATGTCCAGCGTGCCCAGCAGCACCGGTTTCTTCTCGATGCGTTGAATGATCCTCGCCAATCGTTGCGCCAGCGGAACGCCGCGACGCCGGATGCCGACCAGCGCCAGATCTTCGACGCCATTATTTTTCTCGAGCATCTCATGCGCCAGCCGGATCAAGGTGCGCTCGACCTCGGAGGCCGACATCAGTTGCGCTTTCTCACGGATTTCGATGGGAAGGCCTGCCGCGCGTGAATTCATAAACGCTGCATCATACGCGTGCGGAAAGATGAGAGCAAGGCCGGGCTTGAAGCCCACGTCGCGGTGCCGGAATTACACTGGGGGGTTGCGGGGCCGCAGAAACAGCGAGGCCAGGGCCCCGCCAACGGCGGCGAACACCAGGGCGGTAAAAAAAGATGTTGCCAG
>Ga0075030_100003028_pt1 | contig 15322 bp, 12 predicted proteins | sample LitLauG_LLR_2012_FD_71393 | JGI IMG/M metagenome (GOLD analysis project Ga0075030, IMG submission 71393) | Freshwater sediment microbial communities from Pennsylvania, USA - Little Laurel Run_MetaG_LLR_2012 | ecosystem: Environmental > Aquatic > Freshwater > Creek > Sediment | place: USA... | reverse complement strand
CGCATGCAACAGGCGTATGTGGCCATCCATGAAGGCGCCGGAAACGATTGGCGGGTACTGCTGCCGCCTGCCGTTGTCGCCGCTGCCGGCCTGCCCGCGCTTGTGGACTGTTGGCAACCGGACATCTGCGCTGGCGCCGCCGCCTGGCTGAGTGCCAGACTGCCGGCCGGTGCCGTGCGCGCACTGCCAAGCGTTCGCGACGCGCGCGTCGACGCCGGCGTGCTGGCGCGGCTGGCGCTGGATCGCCTGGCGCGCGGCGAGGTGCTCGCGCCCGAGGCGGCCGTGCCCGACTATGTACGCAACGATGTGGCGCTCACGGTGGCCCAGCGCGCTGCGGCGGTTCCGGTGGGTGAGCCATGAGCGCGCAGGTGCGTCCTGCGCCGGGTCGTTTCGTGCCCTTGTCCCGCGAACGCATCCCGGAATTGATGGTGCTGGAACGGCAGATTTATCCTTTTCCCTGGACCGGCGGCAACTTCGAGGATGCGTTGCGCAGCGGCTACAGCGCCTGGACCCTGCTGTCCGACGATGACACCATCATCGCCTATGCGGTTGCCATGCTGGCGGTCGACGAGGCCCACCTGCTCAACCTTGCGGTGGACCCTCGCTGGCAGCGCCATGGTTTTGGCTGGCGCATGCTCCACTGGATGGCGCGGACCATGCACGAGTACGGCGCACGCTCCCTGCTGCTGGAAGTGCGGCCCAGCAATCTGGGCGCGCAGGAAATGTACCGCCGCTACGGTTTCCACAAGATCGGCTTGCGCCGCGGCTACTACCCGGCGCACGACGGCCGTGAGGACGCCATCGTCATGCGGGTTGCGCTGTGAGTGGCGGCGGGCTGCCGGCTGCCCGTCCGCGGTAAGCTGGCCCGCGCGCCCGCTCGGTGCATGCATCAACGCATAAATTCTGAGGAAGGCGCTTCGCCGGTGGATACCGAATCGACCCGTTTGTGGCACGCCCTGGGCCTGGGCCCGGTCTGGCGCCTGCGCGCGGCGGCGGACGCTGTCGATGCCGGCGATTCCCCGAACCGTGCGCCGGCTTGCGGGCACGCGGACCCGGATGGCAATGGTCCGGCCCGCCGGCCCGGCGCGGACGGCGCCGTGCAGGACTGGGTGGTCCTGGAAGAAGCGGTGGCCACGTGTACCGCGTGCGGCCTGTGCGAAACTCGCACGCGTACCGTCTTTGGCACGGGCCAGAGCACGGCGCACTGGATGTTCGTCGGCGAGGCGCCGGGCGCGGAGGAAGACCAGCGCGGCGAACCCTTTGTCGGGCAGGCCGGCCGTCTGCTCGACAACATGCTGGCGGCGGCCGGCCTGGGACGGGACCGTCCGGGTGCGCAGGGTGTCTACATCGCCAATGTGCTCAAGTGCCGCCCGCCGGGCAATCGCAATCCGCAGCCGCCGGAAGTGGCACGTTGCACGCCATACCTGCTCCGCCAGATTGCATTGTTGCGTCCGCGCGTGTTGGTCCTGCTGGGGCGTTTTGCCGTCGACGCACTCCTGCAGACCGATGCGTCTATCGGCAGCCTGCGCGGCAGGGTGCACGAGGTGCTCATTCCCGATGGCGCCGGCGGGCAGCGCATACCGGCCATCGTCACCTACCATCCGTCCTACCTGCTGCGCAATCTGGCCGAGAAGGCCCGGTCGTGGGAAGACCTGCTCCTGGCGCTGGACACCTACGAGTTCCTGCCGCCTGCGGTCGCGTCCTCCGTGGCTACGCCATGATGCGTGTCGCCGATCAGGGCGACCGCATCGAACCCGCGCTGGTTGCTCCGGTGCCGCAAAATAACCAGCGCCATCGCCCCGGCCACGAACAGGCCGAAGACAATCATCGTCATCTGCACGGACATGCCGGCCATGATGAGCAGGGTATAGGCCCCCAGCATGAAAAGGATGCCCAGGTTCTCGTTGAAGTTCTGCACGGCTATGGAATTGCCGGCCGATAGCAGCACGTAGCCGCGGTGCTGCAGCAGGGCGTTCATCGGTACGATGAAGTATCCAGCGAGCGCGCCGATGAGCATCATCAGCGCGGCCGCCACGAGGGTCGCCCAGCCGATCGTCATCGTGCCGATGGCAAGGCCGCCGGCGGGAAACATGCGAAAGTCCACGAGCGCGATGGCCACGACCACCAGCCCCATGGCGATCCCGTATGGCAGCACGCAAAACGACTGGCGCAGGGATACGCGCAATGCGGCGATCACCGCTCCCAGGGCGACGCCGATCGCCGTGACCGATTGCAGGACGGCCGCCTTCGACAGGCCCATGCCCAGGGCGTGCTGCGACCAGGCGATCACCAGCAGTTGCAGGGTGGCCCCCGCGCCCCAGAACAGCGTTGTCACCGCCAGTGAAATCTGCCCCAGCTTGTCACGCCAGAGGGTGGTCACGCAGAAGGAGAATCGCCGCATCAGCTCCGCCGGGGAACGCTTGGTCTGCGCGTAGCGAACACCGGTATCCGGAATGAGCAGGTTGATGCCGGCGGCCAGGGCGTAGAGCAGGCCGATGAGCCCGATGGCGGCCTGGCTGGCGCTCAGGTGCAAACTGCCCGGCAGGTGCAGGAAGGCCACAAGGACCGTGCTGATCCGGGTCGAGACGAGAAGTCCGCCTATTGAGGTGCCCAGGACGATGGAGGCCACGGTGAGCGTCTCGATCCAGCCGTTCGCGGCGACGAGTTGCTCCGGCGGCAGCAGTTCGGTGACGATCCCATATTTGGCCGGCGAATACGACGCGGCGCCGAAACCGATGACGGCGTAGGCCAGCAGTGGATGGATGCCGACCAGCATGAGCGCTCCCCCGGCGCACTTGATGCCGTTGGTATAGAACATCACGCGGCCCTTGGGCCGGGAGTCGGCGAAGGGGCCCACGAAGGCTGCGAGCGCCACGTAGGAGAGGAAAAAGAACAGCTTGAGCATGGGCCGCGTGGCGTCCGGCGCATGCAGTTCCTGCAGCAGTGCCAGGGCGGCGATCAGCATCGCGTTGTCGGCCAGCGATGAGAAGAACTGCGCGGCCATCACCGTGTAGAAGGCACGGCTCATCGGGCACTGCCGGTCGCAGGAATGGGAAGAGGGGCTGACAACGGTGGTGTGTCCAGGGTGGCGCGCTTTATAACATGCCAGGCTCCCCGCATGCGCTGCGGCCATTGCCATGCTGCGTCACGGCATCGACCGGTCCGGGTCGGCCGGCACGACGGGCCGCACCGCCCGTTGCGGCCGGGGATGGCAACTGGGGCTATTCTTCAGGTGTCTTTCCAAGGAATGCACCGGTGACGCTTACGACTACAGCCCCGTCTTCTTCCCGCCCCCTGCAGGCGCTAGTCGATCTGTCCGCCCTTACCCACAACCTTGCCATGGCACGCAAACGCGCCGGTTCCCGACCGGTCTGGGCCGTGGTCAAGGCCAATGCATACCGGCACGGCATAGAAAATGCCGTGCGCGCGTTCGCCGCGGCCGATGGCCTGGCGCTGCTGGAAACCGACGAGGCGCAGCGTGCCCGCGACGCCGGCTGGAGCCGGCCTATCCTGCTGCTCGAGGGGGTATTCGAGGCACGCGATTTCGCCATGGTCGATGAACTCGATCTCACCGTCGTCATCCATTGCGAGGAGCAGCTCGCCATGCTCGAGCACCGGGACCAGGGCCGGCCGGCCAAGGTCTACCTCAAGTTCGACACCGGCATGAACCGCCTGGGCTTTCCCGCGGCGCAGGCCGGTGCAGTCCGTGCCCGCGTCGCCGCACTGCCGAACGTACAGCTGCTGGCCCTCATGACGCACCTGGCCAATGCCGACCGCGAACAGTTGCCTGCGCCCAGCGTGCCGGGCCAGCGCGCTGCACTGCGGGCGCTGGCACCGGACTGGCGTGGCGGCTGGAGCATTTCCAATTCTGCAGCGCTATTCCTGCACCCGGACGCGGGCCCCGAAGCCGTGAGGCCCGGCATCACCCTGTACGGGGCCTCGCCTGCCGCGGGTATTACCGCCGCCAGCCTGGGGCTGCGCGCCGCAATGCAGTTGCAGGCGCGCGTGCTGGCGCTGCGCGAGCTTGCGCCCGGCGAGTCTGTCGGTTATGGAAGCCTCTGGACGGCGCCGCGGCGCAGCCGCATCGGCGTCGTTACTTGCGGCTACGCCGACGGCTATCCACGCACGGCACCGGAGGGCACGCCGGTCTGGGTGGGCGGCCGCCGGGCACCCCTGGTGGGCCGCGTTTCCATGGACATGCTCACCGTCGATCTGACCGAGGTGCCCGAAGCGCTCGTCGGCAGCCCGGTCGAGCTCTGGGGCCCCAACATCCCCGTCGACGAAGTGGCGCAATGCGTTGGCACGGTCGGATACGAACTGCTCAGCCGCCTGCCCGCGCGCGTGCGCGAGGCCGCCGCAAGCGCATGAAAGTGGCCGGCGCCATCCCGGCCGGCACGGTTCCATGAGCCGCGCCGTGCCCCGTTTCGTCTGCGGCGCCTGCGGCGCCAGCAGCGCCAAGTGGCAGGGGCAGTGCCCCCAGTGCGCGGCCTGGAATACGCTCACCGAAGTCACCGGCAGCCTGGGCGGGCCGCGCCCGCGCGCCGGGCTGGCGCCGGCCGCGGAGGTAACGGCGCTGGGCAAGGTCAAGGCCACGGACCTGGAACGCATCTCCAGCGGCGTGGAGGAATTCGACCGCGTGCTCGGTGGCGGACTGGTTGACGGCGGCGTCGTGCTGATCGGCGGTGATCCGGGCATCGGCAAGTCCACGCTTCTGCTGCAGTCGCTGGCGGCATTGGCGTTGCGTGTGCCGGCGCTCTATGTCAGCGGCGAGGAATCCGTTGGCCAGGTCGCGCTGCGCGCCCAGCGGCTGGGCATCGATGCGGCGGGCGTTCCGTTGCTGCAGATCGCCAGCGAGATCGACCTGGACCGCATCATCGGGGCCATCGAGCGCGAACGGCCGCGCGTGGTGGTGGTGGACTCCATCCAGACGCTGTACTCGGCGCAACTGGGCTCGGCGCCGGGTTCGGTGTCGCAGGTGCGCGAATGTGCCGCCGCGCTCACCCGCCTTGCCAAGCAGAGCGGCACGTGCGTGGTGCTCGTCGGGCACGTCACGAAGGAGGGCGCCCTCGCCGGTCCGCGCGTGCTCGAGCACATGGTCGACACCGTGCTCTATTTCGAGGGCGACAGCCATTCCTCGTTCCGGCTGGTGCGCGCCATCAAGAACCGCTTTGGCGCAGTCAACGAGATTGGCGTATTCGCGATGACCGACCGCGGCTTGCGCGGCGTGGCCAACCCTTCGGCCCTGTTCCTGTCGCACCATGGCGCCGACGGCAAGGGGGGTCTCGTGCCCGGTTCGTGCGTTCTGGCAACCCAGGAAGGTACGCGGCCGCTGCTCGTCGAGATCCAGGCCCTGGTCGATGCCGCGCACGTGCCCAACCCGCGGCGGCTGTGCGTCGGGCTTGACCCGCAGCGCCTGGCCATGCTGCTGGCCGTACTGAGCCGCCACGCCGGCGTTGCCACCTTCGACCAGGACGTCTTCGTCAACGCAGTCGGCGGCGTGCGCATCGAGGAGCCGGCCGCCGATCTGGCCGTGCTGCTTGCGGTGGGTTCATCGCTGCGCAACCGTGCGCTGCCGCGCGGGCTGGTGGTCTTCGGCGAAGTGGGTCTGGCCGGCGAGGTCCGGCCGGCGCCGCGCGGTCAGGAGCGGCTGCGCGAAGCGGCCAAGCTGGGGTTCTCCCGGGCTCTGATCCCCAGGGCCAACGCACCGCGCCAGCCTATCGAGGGCCTGGAGATCATCGCCGTGAAACGCGTGGACGAAGCGCTGGCCGAACTGCGCAGGGCCTGAGGCCGCGGGCGTTGCCGAGGCCGGTGCCTCAGGACCCCGCCTGCGGCGCCGGGCGGGAGACAGCCCGCGGCTGGAAGGCCACCGGTATGGCCGGGACCGAAGCCATTATGGATTTTTTCATCCGGCCCACGACATGCATCTCGCAGGCCTTGCAGTCGAACACCAGCGACAGGCGTTCCTTGCCGTTGATGAGCGTCATGGGTTCGGCGCGCACGGTGCCCTGAACGCCGGCTACGCCCTTGGCCTGCTTGGGGCACAGGCTGAGCGACCAGCGCACGCAATGCTTGGTGATCATCAGGCTGACATCGCCCGGTTCCTGATGGCTCTCGTAGGCCGCCTCGATCACCTGCACGCCATGGCGCGCATAGAACGCAGCGGCTTCCCGGTTGGCCACATTTCCCAGGTAACTCAGGCTGTCGGCCGGGTAGCGTGCCGGCGGTTCGGCGGGCAACGCCCTGGGCAGGCGCTGCAGGCTGCCCAGCCGCAGCGCGTCGAGCGTTTGAACGGCCTCGCGGCGCCAGGCATTTGCGGCCGCAGCCGGTATGAAGCGGGGGCGCTGCCAGTCCAGTGCGATGGCGCCGGACTGGTAAAGGGTGGCACCCAGCCGCGCCAGGCCGTCGCGCAGCGCACTGGCGGCGCGTTCCGGATTGTCGGCGATTGCGTATTCCTGCATGGCCGCCACGCTGACCGCATGCCCCTCGCGGTCAGCCAGGTGCAGGATGAGACCTGCGCCGCCTTCGGTTACCCGCCAGTCGACCGCAATGCGCCGCTCCACGGTCTTGCCTTCGAGCGTGCGCAGCCAGGCCATGTCGCGATTGCGCGAGATGCCCACATCGACCTTGAGGTCGGGCAGGGTGCTGACGGGTTCGTTGGGCTCGACGCGCCAGATCGCGGGCACCGCGCCTGCGGCGCTGACGCGCGTGGCTTTGTTGATCGGTACGCCGATCAGTTCCTGCTGCAGGTCGTAATACGTGAGTCCGTCGCCGTTGTGCAGGTCGCCCACGCCCTCGTCGACGCGGATGTCGAAGCTCTCGAAGCCGATGCGCGCCACATGGCCAATGGGCAATCCGGCGTATTTGGGGCTGTCGAAGGCGCCGATATCTTCGCCGCGGCCGTTGACGAAATAATCCGTGCTGCCGCGGTGGAAATTGCGGGACGGGTCGGGGGTGAAGAAAAACGTACAGCGCCCGCTGCTTGCCGCTCGCAGGCCGGGGCGCGCCTCGAGGATGGCGTCGAGGCGCTGGCGGTAGTGGGCGGTGACGTTCTTCACGTAGCCCATGTCCTTGTACCGGCCCTCGATCTTGAACGAGCGTATCCCGGCGTCGACCAGGGCCTGGAGATTTTCCGTCTGGTCGTTGTCCTTCATCGACAGCACGTGCTTGTCGTGGGCGACGATGCGCCCCTGCGCATCGGTGACGGTGTAGGGCAGGCGGCAGGCCTGCGAGCAGTCGCCGCGATTGGCGCTGCGGCCGGTCTGCGCATGGCTCACATAGCACTGGCCGCTGTAGGCCACGCACAATGCGCCGTGGATAAAGAACTCGAGCGTGGCCTCGCGCACCTCGGCCGCCACCATGCGGATCTGGGGCAGGGTGAGCTCGCGCGCCAGCACGATCTGCGAGAAGCCCACGTCCTGCAGGAAGCGGGCCTTTTCGGGAGTGCGGATATCCGTCTGCGTGCTGGCGTGCAGTTGCAGCGGCGGCAGATCCAGGTTGAGCAGGCCCATGTCCTGCACGATGAGCGCATCGACGCCGCTGTCGTACAACTGGCGGATCATGCGCCGTGCCGGTTCTAGCTCGTCGTCGCGCAGGATGGTATTGAGCGTGACGAATATTCGGGCGTGGTGGCGGTGGGCGTGCTGTACCAGGCGTTCGATATCGCCGATATCGTTTGCGGCGTTGACCCGCGCGCCAAAGGCCGGCCCGCCGATATAGACCGCATCGGCGCCATGGTTGATGGCGGCAATGCCGATATCGGCGTTCTGCGCAGGCGCAAGCAGTTCGAGTTCGGGGCGGGGACCGGGCATCCGGCCATGGTAATGGGAATTGGGAATAATTGTGGCGTTCGCGCCCTCCGGAGTAACCCATGAGAAACCGCCTCGACTGCCTCGTTTTTGCCGCCACGGTCCTGCACATGCCGTTGCTTCACGCGGCGCCCTGGCATCTGCTCGAAGTAAAAGACACGACGGGTCTTTTTTTCTTCGACGCGCAAAGCGTGGTGCGCAAGGGCGACACGGTAACGGTCTGGATACGCCAGGCAATGGATCCCGCCCGGCCCGATGGCGGCGCCACCGCGCTGATCGCGGCCCATGATGTGTTCGACTGCAAGGAGAACAGCATAAGAACCCTTCAGGCGGACATGTTCGCTCGTGACGGCACGCTCCTGCACAGCGATCGCCGCGACAAGCCGGCCTTCTATCCCGAGGCCGATACGCCGGGGGCCCATTTCGTGAAAGTCGCCTGCCTGCCCGATTTTCCGGCGCTCGCGCATCCGGATCTGTACACGGCAGTGCCCGCTGGCGATATGAATGCCTACGCCGCGCGATTTTTCGCCGACCACGCTAAAGGGCAGCCGACGCCTGCGTCGAAGTCGCCCTAGGCGCTTGTTCACATTGGGGCGAACGGGTATTTGTGGCGGCGCGGATCGACGCGCAGTTTCCCTTATGCGACGACGCGGTGGCAGCCAGTGGGGACTGGGCCCCGCCGGTGCCGGCGGCACGGTGGTCGCCCCCTGCGGGGGCGACTGCGCTGCGCTGCTCGGTCCGCGGGCGCACGGCCGAACTCGCTACGCGGCCTGCGGCCGCTGCGCTCAGACAAGCGGCCGTGAGTCAGAAGACGAAGCGCGCTGCGCGCGCCGCCCGTGGCCCTGCGCTGCTCGCCACCGTGCCAATGCCGGCCCCGGCCGGGCCCAGTCCCCACTGGCTGCCACCGCTTGCAGCGCGCGACAAAAGGCAAAAGCAACGCTGCGGCGAGGATCGCCCCAAATCAACCCCAACCGCAACCGCAACCGGAACGCAACCGCAACCGCAACCTTGCCCAATAGGACCTTAATGATTGCCCAAGTGCCCTTAACAGCGTCGCCCAGCCACCACGGGTGCCTGCCACGAGTTCCGGCTGCCCTGTGCGCGGACCGGCCCCGTGGGGTCGCGGCGAGCAGCGCAGGGGCCGTGGCGGCGCGCGCAGCGCGCTTCGTCATCTGACTCACGGCCGCTTGTCTGAGCGCAGCGGCCGCAGGCCGCGTAGCGAGTTCGGCCGTGCGCCACGGTTCCGAGCAGCGCAGCGCAGTTGGCCCGCAGGGCCAACCGCGACACCTGGGGCCGGTCCGCGCACAGGGCAGCCGGAACTCGTGTGCGATGTCCGACGCAAGAATTCACCACCCAGGCTACCCCCCGCAACATTCCACGACTCAGGCTACCTCCGGCAATATTCCGTCACGCAGGCTAACGTGCGAACAGCGCTTCCTGTCAACGTGGCGTAAACAAGCCTTTGCCACGGTTACCGCTTAGCAGCCGGCTCGTCTTCGCCCTCTCAGTATTGCACCGGACCGATGGCAGCCGCCGCCGCTAAACCCGAGCGCACCGAACCCTCTATCGTCGATGGATACGGACTGTCGGCCGAGTCGCCAGCGAGGTAAATTCCGGCAACGGGCAGCACGGCCGCCGGCCGCAGCAGGCCGGGCGCCGGGACGATGGTGGCGTGTTTTTCGGTGATGGCATAGTGGGCCAGCGGCGCGGGTAAGCCCAGAGCCGCGCGCAACTGCTTGGCCACTGCATCGCCCAGTGCATTGCGTTCCAGGCTGCGGTACGGTCCCTCGCCGCTGATGATCACGCTCACGATGCCATCCATGGAAGGATCCAGCGCGCCGCGGTCGAAGGCCCATTGGCCATGGACACCGCGTTGCGCGTCGTCGAGCAGCGCGATTACCGGGCGGGCCAGACGCGTTCCGGCCGCGTAGCGCAGGTAAACGGTGGCGATGGGTGCGAAACGTATTGACCGCAAGAGCAGGGCGGCCGGCTCCATCGCCGCGTGCGTTCCCTCGATCAGGTCCGCAGCGCGATCCGCAGGCACTGCCAGTACGACGTGTCCTGCGCCGATGCGTTCGTCGCGCAGCTGCACGGTGTGGCCTGCGCCCGCGCCGCCCACCTCCAGGCCCGTCACCGTGCTGTGCAGGCGAACCTCGGCGCCGCGCGCCCGCAGCCACGCGACGGCAGCGTCGGGAAACAGCCGGGAAAGCCCCACCCGCGGCACCAGCAGGCAACTGTCGCCGGCACTTCCGCCCAGGCTGTCGCGCAGCACATTGAGAAGGATGCGCGAAGAGGCCTCTTCCAGTTCGACGTTGAGGGCAGCCAGGCACAGGGGCCGCCACAGGCGGCGCACGAGTGCCGCCGGTTCTCCGGCAAAAAGCGCGGCCGCCGGTTCGTCCGGCGCGTCGCGGCGCCAGCCGGCATTTGCCGCGCGCCGCGCCCAGCGCGCCAGCGACCATCGCTCCGCCAGACTCAGGCTCCTTGTACCAAGCAGCGCCGCAGCGAGGTGCCAGGGCGCAGGCAGCGGGGCGGCCGCCACGCGCCAGCCGTCCGCATAGGTCAAGGCAAAAGGTGACCCGGCCAGCGCGCTCGAGCGATCGATCCCGACAGCACGCAGCAATTCCAGCGTTGCAACGTATCCGCCCAGGAGCAGGTGCTGGCCATTGTCCAGTTCCGCCACCTTTGCGCCCAGTTCGTGCGCAAAGGAGCGGGCCCTGCCGCCGGCATGCGGCGCGGCGTCGAGGACCAGCGGACGATGCCCCCGGCGCACGAGTTCAACGGCGCACGCGAGGCCGGACCAGCCGGCACCTACGATGACCGGCCGGCCGCTTGCGGGCAAAGTCGGGGACATAGGCGGTATCGGGACCGCGGCGGCGCTAACCGTGCCCGGGCGGGTGGCCGCGATCGCCGCCTCATGCGCCGCTTGCTGCAGCCGGCGCCCGGCGCATGTGCGCGGGAGGTCCGAACACCCAGGTGCGCCAGGCGATGGCCAGCTTGCGCAGCGGCGTGAGCGAGACGTGCTGGTGCAGTACCTGGAAGCCGTCGCGCGCCAGCTCGTCGAGCAGGCTGGCGTAGATGGCGCCCATGATGAGCCCGGTGCGCTGCGCGCGCACGTCTGCCGCCGGCAGTTCCGCCAGCGCCTGGGCGAAGGCGCCGCGCGCCCGTTCGGCCTGGTGACCCATCAGGGCGATGAAGCCGTCGGTATAGCGGCACGCAAGTATGTCGGCGGCCTTGACTCCGTAGCGCTGCATGTCGTCGATGGGCAGGTAGATGCGCCCGCGGCGCGCGTCCTCGCCCACGTCGCGGATGATGTTGACGAGCTGCAGCGCCAGGCCCAGGTTGCGCGCATAGCCATAGGTGCGTTCGTCGGTGATCCCGAAAATGCCGGCGGCCATTTCGCCAACGACCCCCGCGACGAGGTGGCAGTAGCGGGCCAGCGCGGGAAAATCCAGGAAGCGGTTCTGCACCAGGTCCATGCGCATGCCAGCGAGCACCAGCAACATCCGCTCCCGCGTGATGCCATACGCCGCCAGGTGTGGCTCAAGGGCGCGCGTCACGGGGTGCTGCGGCGTGCCGGCAAAGAGCCGGTCGATCTCGCCGTTCCACCAGTCGAGCTTGGCGCCGGCCACTGCGCTGTCGGTGGTTTCGTCCACGGCATCATCGATCTCGCGGCAGTAGGCGTAAAGCGCCGTGATGGCGCGGCGGCGCGGCGGCGGCAGGAACAGGAAGCTGTAGTAAAAGCTCGATCCGCTCGCGCTGGCGCGCTCCTGGCAGTACTGGTCCGGTGTCATGGCTCTGCCCTCATCGTGCCTCCGACATGGCCACGGCACGCGCCGCCATGCGCGTCCAATCGCCAGCGCGCAGCACGGGGCGTTGCGTGAATACGTCGCCGCGCACGGCATCGATGCGTTCGGCGATGCGCAGCCCGCCCTGTATGACCAATCGCAGCTCCCAGCCGATGCGTCCGCCCAGCGCGAACGCGAGCGGCTGGCCCGACACCAGCAGCTCGCGCGCCACGGCCGTCTGCGCCAGCAGCAGGCGTTCCCAGGCGGCGTCGGCCACGCGCCGGGCGATCTGCGCCGGGTCGACGCCAAAGCGCTGGAACTCCGATTCCGGAACATACACGCGCCCCTTGGCGTGGTCCTGGTCGACGTCCTGCCAGAAATTGACCAGTTGCAGGCCCGTGCAGATCGCATCGGACCAGCGCAGCAGGTCGGGCTCGCTGCGCCCGTACAGCGCCAGCAGCAGCCTGCCGATGGGGTTGGCCGATCTTCTGCAGTAGGCGTGCAGGTCGGCATAGTCGCGGTAGGTCATGCCGCGTACGTCCTGCTCGAAGGCGCGCAGCAGGTCGCGAAGCATTTCCACGGGCAGGCGGTGGGCCTGCACGGCCGAAGCCAGTCCGCTCCAGCGCCCGCCGGCCGGATAGGTTCCGGCGGCGATCAGGTCCAGGTCGGCGTGCAGGGCGGCCAGCGCGGCAAGTCGCTGCGCGGGGGCATCGTCGCCTTCGTCGGCGATGTCGTCGGCGCACCGTGCAAACCGGTAGATCTCGCGTATGGGCGCGCGCAGTGCCGGCGGCACCAGCAACGAAGCGACGGGAAAATTTTCGTAGTGGTCGATTCCCATGGCGGCGAAACTAGCACGCCGGCGTGCATTTGCCGTGGCGCACGTTCATGCGGGAGCCAATTCCGGCCGGCCGCGGTACCGCGACGCCCACGGCCGGCCCGCTGCGCGGGATGCATTAGAATTCGCGCTGACGCCGCCGGATGGATCAACCGGGGCCGATGATCCTGGCATCCGGTCATGACAGCGGCGGCGCGGTTCGGGCAGTCGGTCCACCGCTGCGCGTTGCGAAGGTGGCGAAATTGGTAGACGCACCAGGTTTAGGTCCTGACGCCTTCACCGGCGTGGGGGTTCGAGTCCCCCCCTTCGCACCACAGTAAAGGGCTCGCCAGGACCGGCCGGGCCGGCACCAGGGGGACCCGCAGTACGCTTCGATTCGCCGGCCACTGCCCGGCACCGCTGCGGGGACATGAACGGAACACAGCGCCAAGGCGTGGGCAGCACACGAGATTTCCACCGGACGATATGCAACAGACCATAGAAACCATCGGCACCCTGGGGCGCCGCATAGACCTTTCCGTACCCAACGCCGAAGTCGCCGCGGAAGTAGCCCAGCGGCTGGCCCGCCTGGCGCGTGATTCGAGCATGCCCGGCTTTCGCCGCGGCAAGGTTCCAGTCAAGATGATTGCGCAGCAGCATGGTGCGCAGGTCCAGGTTGAAGTGGTCAATGACAAGGTCGGCAATCTTCTTTCCCGGGCTCTGGAACAGAACCGGTTGCGCATGGCCGGGCGGCCGCAGATCGAATCGGCCGCAGATGGCGACGCGGCCAACCTGAAGTTTCGCGCCACCTTCGAGGTCTATCCCGAGATCGGCGATATCGACGTTACCGGCGTGACCGTGCGGCGCGCAGTGTGCCCGGTCGGCCCCGACGAGGTGGAAAAGACCATTGATGTCATGCGGCGCCAGCGCGGCGCCTTCGTGGCCGTCGATCGGCCTGCCGCCGACGGTGACCGGGTCAAGGTCGATTTCCGCGGCACGATCGACGGCGCGGCCTTCGACGGCGGCACTGCCAGCGCCTACGCGTTCGAATTGGGCCGCGGCCGCATGCTTCCGGAGTTCGAGGCGGCGGTGCGTGGCAAGCCGGCCGGCGCCGTCGCGGTGTTCCCGCTGTCATTTCCTGCGGACTACCACGGCGCCGATGTCGCCGGCAAGTCAGCGGAATTCACCGTGAACCTGCTGTCGGTCGAGGAACGTGCGCTGCCGCCCCTGGATGCCGATTTTGTTCGTTCGGTGGGCATCGCCGACGGCAGCGTCGACGTCCTGCGGGCCGAGGTGCTGAGCAATGTCGAGCGCGAGGTCGCGGTGCGCCTGCGCGCCCGCACCCGCGACAGCGTCATGGAAGCGCTGGCTGCCACCGCGCGATTCGATCTGCCCCGGTCACTGGTGGCCGAGGAACAGGAGCGCCTGCTGCAGATGGCGCAGGCCGAGATCACGGCCCGCGGCGCGCAGAACTCCCCCGCGGCCATGCCCGGCCCCGAGGTATTCGCTTCGGCCGCGGAACGGCGCGTGCGCCTGTCGCTCATGGTCGGCGAGATCGTCAACCGCAACGGCCTGCACGCCCGGCCCGATCAGGTGCACAAGGCGGTGGAGGCCATCGCCCGCGGCTACGAAAAGCCGTCCGAAGTCGTGCAGTGGTACATGGGCAACCGCGAACGCCTGGGCGAGGTCGAGGCCACCGTTGTCGAGGACAATGTGGTGGAATGGGTCCTGCAGCGTGCCAGGGTGTACGACGACGCAGTGCGCTTCGATGAACTGATGGACAGTGCGAAGGGATGATGGAGTCATGACGAACAAGTCCGAAGCAGCGTTCCCGGAACCGATGGGCCTGGGCATGGTTCCCATCGTCATCGAGCAGAGCGGGCGGGGCGAACGCGCGTATGACATCTACTCGCGACTGCTGCGCGACCGCGTGATATTCGTCGTGGGCCCCATCAACGACATGACGGCCAACCTCGTCGTGGCCCAGCTGCTGTTCCTGGAGTCGGAAAATCCGGACAAGGACATTTCCCTCTACATCAATTCGCCGGGCGGGTCGGTCTACTCCGGCCTGGCCATTTACGACACCATGCAGTTCATCAAGCCCGATGTCTCCACCATCTGCGTCGGCATGGCCGCCAGCATGGGATCCTTCCTGCTGGCCGCGGGCGCCAAGGGCAAGCGCTACGCGCTACCCAATTCGCGCATCATGATCCACCAGCCGTCCGGCGGCTCGCAGGGCCAGGCGGCCGACATCGAGATCCAGGCGCGGGAAATCCTGTTCCTGCGCGAACGCCTCAATCAGATCTATGCCGACCGCACCGGCCAGCCCGTCGAACGCATCGCCAAGGACACGGACCGGGACAACTTCATGTCGGCCGACGATGCAGTAAGCTACGGTCTGGTTGACAAGATCTTCGTCAAGCGCACCGAAACCGCCTGAACGCGGACGGGCGCGACACCCAGCGAGGCCCAGTCGGCATGTCGGACAAGAAGAGTTCGAGCGAAAAGCTGCTGTACTGCTCGTTCTGCGGCAAGAGCCAGCACGAGGTCAAGAAGCTCATCGCCGGCCCGTCGGTGTTCATCTGCGATGAATGCATCGACCTGTGCAACGACATCATCCGGGATGAAAATGCACCGGAGACCGCGGGCGGCGTGGCTCGGTCCGACCTGCCCAGCCCGCGCGAGATCTGCGCCATCCTCGACCAGTACGTGATCGGCCAGCAAAAGGCCAAGCGCATCCTGTCGGTGGCCGTCTACAACCATTACAAGCGCCTCAAGCACCTGTCCGCCAAGGACGAGGTCGAACTCGCCAAGAGCAACATCCTGCTCATCGGGCCCACCGGCTCGGGCAAGACGCTGCTGGCCCAGACCCTGGCGCGCCTGCTCAACGTGCCCTTCGTCATCGCCGACGCCACCAC
>Ga0075030_100003027_pt1 | contig 15327 bp, 16 predicted proteins | sample LitLauG_LLR_2012_FD_71393 | JGI IMG/M metagenome (GOLD analysis project Ga0075030, IMG submission 71393) | Freshwater sediment microbial communities from Pennsylvania, USA - Little Laurel Run_MetaG_LLR_2012 | ecosystem: Environmental > Aquatic > Freshwater > Creek > Sediment | place: USA... | reverse complement strand
CTCTTGCGGCGGCCCGTACCCAAATACTGAACTATCGTCGCTGCCACGAAACGTTACCTTCCTGCTACTTCACGGCCAGTGCGGCCGGCTTTTGCGCGGCGTGCGGATGGCGATCACCCGCATACACCTTTAGTTTCCGGTACATTTGCTTGCCGAGTCTGGTCTTGGGAAGCATTCCCTGGATGGCCTCCTCTACGATGCGGATGGGCCGTTCCTGCCGTACTCGCCGAAGACTCTTTTCGACCAGCCCGCCCGGATATCCCGTGAAGTGGCGATAAACTTTATTCTCTTCTTTCCGGCCGGTGAGCCGAACTTTTTCGGCGTTGATGACGATCACGTGATCGCCTGTATCCAGGAACGGCGTGTACGTTGGCTTATTCTTGCCCATCAATATCATTGCCGCCCTGCTGGCAAGCTTGCCCAACACCAGTTCCTGGGCGTCGATGACGTGCCAGCGGCGGTTAATGCCCTTCTTGGAAGGAAATTCGGTACTCATTTGACACACTACTCCAGAGCTTGTCGGTACGAATATTTAGCGTATCGAGAACGGGAACGGTTGTCAAATCGTTACGGCCACAGGGGACACAGGAGGCTGCAACAATTCGCACGCACTCGATGGCTTTCGGGGAGTGCGCCCTAATTGGATTGATTGATTAAGATATCTATTTTGTATGGATTGCGGATATAGGGTTGCGGATCTAGTTGCCCCGACCCGGCTGCGCAACGCCGCCGCGAGGCGCGGCGGGCGGCAACGTGCCGCCTTCGGCGAGGATTTTCATGTTCGCGAGCGCCTGCGTGAACTGCGCGGTCTTTTGCGCCTGATCCCTTTCGCGAGCGGCATCGTCCGCCAGCATCGAGTTGTCGAACACCAGGGTGTAAACGAGCTTCGAGGTGTTTGCCGTCACCGGCCTGGCCTCCAGCGTGCCGTGATAGAGGTTATACGGCCGGCCGGCCCTCACGGGCTGGGTGTAGGTGTAGGAGAGCTCGGTTTTTCCCACGAGGATCTCGCCCGCGACGGAGCGCACGGCACCGAATTCGCCGTCCTTGCCAGAGGTGATTGTGCAGGGGATCCGCAGCCATTCGCCGATATCACAGAACTTACCAACGCGTTTCCACACTTCCGCGGCGGGGCGGTTCACCATGACCTCCAGGGGAATATAGATGTAGGTCGGATTGGTCACCACATTGCTGACTGGAGCGGCCGGCGCAGCTTGAGCACCCGGCGCCGGAGTCTGTGTGCCCGCAACGCGCGCCAGACAGACGACCGTGAGGGCGCAACCGGCGGCGATCTTACCGAACTGATTCCGCATGATTCCTCCAAAGGGTTTCGCCTTGCGGCGTTGTAACGACTCACATCTTCGCACAGGCGAGCCGGCGCAACAACCGATTGACCCGATCGGGCGACAGTCAGAAGCTGGTCACCTGGATCCGCTGGAATGAAGTAGATTGGCCTCTGCGGCTTCTATCGCGTTGTTTAGCTCGCGGCCGGTTGGGCCGTTGTGGTTCACCAGGTTCTCGGCGCGGTGTAGAAATTCCTCCGCCTCGGATCGCCTGCCCTGATCGGCTCCTGCTCGTGCCAGTCCGACCAGGGAACGCACTCCATCGGTCTGGTCCAGGACGGGCGAATTCTCTGCGATCGCCAGCGCCCGCCGGAAAAGAGGTTCGGCCGCGCTGGCCCGATGCTTCGCGAGACGCACGCTCGCGAGGTTGTTGAGAATCGGAACCAGACTCGGATCTTCGGCGCCGTGGTTTTTCTCGATCCACTGAACGGAACGCTCAAACATCTTTTCGGCAACGGTGTACTTCTTCTTCCTAAAATAAAAGATACCTAGATTATTGAGTAGAGCCGCTTCGTCGGGCGAATCCGGCAGCGAGTCGACAATTTGCAGGGCCCGCCGAAAGAGCGGTTCGGCGCGAGCGAAATCGCCATCGTTTGCATACAGGAGGCCGAGATCGCTCAAACTGCGCGCTACATCCGGGTGGTTCGGCCCGAAAACCTTTTCCCTCACGGCCAAAGCCCGCTCGCAGAGTGGCCTGGCATCGATATCGGCGTTCAAGCGGCTGGAGGCGACGCAGAGATTCCCAAGCGTTGTCGCGGTAGCGGGCTGTTCGGGTCCGAGTACTCTTTCCAGCAACGGAAGCGAGTGCGCATAGAGACGCTGGGCCTCTTCGTACCGCCCTTCAGTCATGCATCGCTCCGCCCGGTAATTTAGAGACTGAGCGACCTTCAAGTCGTCACTCCCAGGATCTGGAGACGCAGCTAACACCGCATGCCCGCCCAGGAAAACGCTGCTCACGATCAGGGAAACTCTCAACGCGTTCATGATAGTGACCCCCGAAATCAGTGTCTGGCGAGACGGTGGATTGCGTCCACGCAAATCGTCCAGACGCGGACTATAAGAGATAAACGAAGAGGAGCGAAGCCGCTGCGCCAATGGGCAGGGCATGGTTGCGGTTAGCCCGCGTTTTGCCGGTCCGCTGCGTTTACCTGGTCAGGTTCGCGCTCAGCGGCTATTTTCCGCGTCCACGCGGTAATACTCCTCGAAAGCTCTGCTTGCGTTATCCTTTTGGGAAAGTGAGGATGCTCCGAGTCCATGCAGGGAACTGCCGGCATTGATCCCTATGTCGCGGCCGATCTGATCGGGTTCACGGCAGGCCTGGTTATCTCGATTCTGCTTCTGGTCCTGACTCTTCGGGCCGCCAAGCTCCCGGGCACTGCCACCCCCAATATGTTGGCGGCGGTCTGCTCGCTCATTTGGAACCTGGGAGGACTTGGCAATGTCATCCAGTATCCGCTCGGGATACAGGCCGCGCCGGGGCCTGCCTGCATCGCCATGGCCATCCAGTTCACGGGCGCTGCCGTTTGGCCGATCCCCATGCTTGCCATCTGGCGCCGTCTGGCGGTCGAACGCTGGCAGTGCGCCTGTTGGCGATTTCTGCAAGCCTTCGCGTTTCTCCATGCGGCGGTGATTATTTTGGGGTTTTGGGCCGCGGTGGCAAACATGCCAATTCTTCCGCTCGTCACCTTGAAAGAGTGGACGGCCTACGACGCGGCGATTCTACTGGGCTCGGGAGCCGTCATGTTGCTGAGGGGGCGCTCGGCCTCCCGGGCTCTTTGGTTCTCTTCTCTGGTCGTGCTGCTCGGCGTGCTGATTACTACCCTCTCCGTAATCCTTCAGACCAACGTCCGGCTCACGGACACCATGATGGAGGCGTTGGGCGTGTCTGCGCAACAGTCCGTGCTTCTCGTAGTCCTCGGAACATTCTTTCTGTTCGCGCGATTTCGTTTCGCCGATCTTTTCATCCGGTACAGCGTGCGGATTCTTCTGGCGAGTGCGTCGGCGGTCATGCTCATCCTGCTCATGAATGTCCCTTTTATCACGCGCTTCGCAGATCAGGCGGAATTCCCCGGCGCCTTCCGGTTATTCGTGAAGACCATTTTGGCCACGGGGTTGCTCCTCTGTTTTGCTCCTTTGGACCGAAGCATTGGAAGGCTCGTGAACCAGTGGATCTTTCGCGCTCCTGACTATCGAAATGCAGCCCGGGAGCTTACCGACGAGCTCCGCCACTTGTACATGGAATCCGACATGGCCGCGGCGGTAGAGAGGGCCGTCCGGAATACGCTGGCGCTAGATGACGTTCGCTCGATCGCCCTCGCCCGATTGCCGGAGTCGCTGTGGCCTGCCGAAATCCACGAAGGAACGGTCACCGAGCTGGATAAAGGCAACCCGCTGGGTTGTTTGCTTTTGCTGCCGGAAGTCGAGTTGCTGGTCCCGGTACGCGCCGGAGGAAGAGTCAACTCGGTTCTCGCTATCTCTCCGGGGCCGGCCCGCCGCGGACTTGTGAGCTATGAAGTGGACTATCTGCGCAGTGTGGCAGCGCAACTCGGCAGCCGGCTGGATTTACTGCGGCTGGAACGCGAGATGGCGGACCGCCAGAATCATGAGGCCTTGCTGCGGCAGCAGGTAACCGAGGCGGAACTGCGCGCCCTTCGCGCGCAGATCAACCCTCATTTTCTCTTTAATTCTTTGAATACGATCGCGAACCTGATCGTAACGAATCCCGCGCGCGCAGAAACCATGACCCTTCGGCTGGCCAAAGTGTTTCGTCATGTGCTGGCCCAGTCATCGCGGCCGCTGATTCCGATTCGCGAAGAAATCGAATTCCTGCGCACGTATCTGGAAATCGAGGAGGCACGCTTCGGAAACCGTCTGCTGGTGGAGATTGAGGTTTCTCAGGAGGTCGCACTCGACCATGTTCCCTCCCTGATCCTGCAACCGGTCGTCGAAAATGCCCTGAAGCACGGGTTGGCTCCCAAGCCGGGTCCCGGGCGCCTGTGGATCTCGGCGAAAGTTCGGGGCGATCAGCTATGCCTCAAAGTCGAAGATGATGGCGTCGGCCCGAGTTCAGGCAGTCTCCGCAAGGGGAACGGCAACGGCGCACAACCTGAGGGCGTCGGCTTAACGAACATCGCGCAACGGCTCACGACGCTTTACCAGGACCGAGCCCAGGTAACTTTGGAGCCGAGAGAGCCGGCAGGCGCCTGTGTGACTCTTCTGATGCCCCGCGATTTCGGATGGAGCGGTGATGAGAAGCCTCATCGTTGACGATGAACCCGATGCGCGAGCCCGGCTTGCCCGGTTGTTGAAGGACCATCCGGAGGTGGCCGTCGCCGGAGAGGCTCAAGACGGGCTTGAGGCGCTCGAGAAGATCGAGAAACTGCAGCCGGATCTCCTGTTCCTCGACATCGAGATGCCCGGGCTTACAGGCTTCGAAGTAGTGCAATCGATTCCCGCAAAAGTCCCGATGCCGCTTGTGATATTTGTGACGGGTTATGACCAGCATGCTCTGGCCGCTTTCGAGGTAAACGCCCTCGCCTACCTGCTCAAGCCCGTAGAACGCGACCGGCTGGCGCAGGCTGTGGCACGCGCTCGCCGACTCAACGCGTTCACCGATGACAAAGATGCCGAGCAGAAGAACATCCTTCGCGTGGCCCGTGAGGCGCCCAAGGTTTTACGGCGGTTGGTGTGCCGTTCGCGGGATCGTCTGGTGCTGCTGCCGGTGGAGCAGATCCTTTGGTTTCGCGTGGAGGGCGGGATTGTGAGGGCCAGGAGTGCAAGTGAATCGTTTTTCGTGAATTTTCAACTCGCCGAACTGGAGGCTGCTTTACCGGAAGACCTGTTCTTTCGCGCCCGCCGCGATGTGCTTGTGAATCTGACCCGGATCAAGGAGATCAAACCTTATTTCAAGAGTGGGTTTCTGTTGGTCATGTCCGACCCAGCCGCGACGGAAATCGTCGTCAGCGAGCGTCAGGTCCACCCGTTTCGGCAACGCATGCCGGGTCTGTGAGATCCCATCGCGCCCGCCCAGGCATGACATTGCATCGGAAGAATCGGCATGATATCAATCAATACAAACGAATGAAGAAGCTTGCCAGACCGCTCCCGCTGCTTGCGATCCTGTTCTCCGCCGGCGCCTTGTTCGCCCATCACGGAAACTCCGCCTACGACGAAACCGCCCGCGTCTCAATTAAGGGCACTGTCACCGAGTTTATCTGGACCAACCCGCACTCCCAAATCTATTTGGACGTGAAGGATCGCTCCGGCAAAGTCGTCAACTGGGGCGTCGAGACCAATAGCCCCGGCATCTTGACTCGCGCCGGCTGGACGCGCCGCTCGCTCAAGAAGGGCGACGAGATCACGATCATTCTCTGTCCGGCCAAGAATGGCCAACCCGTCGCCTACGCCGGATCGGGAGACCCCGGCACCAAGGTTATCTTCGCCGATGGCCGCGAGCTGGCCTTCGTCGATAAGACCGCACCCTAACCAACATGCGAATCCATTCCCATAGTTCGCTGGCCCCGCTCGCCCTGATTTTGTTGGCGTCGGCTGGCGCAGACGCCCAAGCCCCTGCGAAAGGCGCCCCCGCGCCCCGTCGCGATTTATCCGGCGTGTGGGGATTGCAGCCGGCGCGCCAGGTCTCCGAGGACGATCATCAATCGCCCGGCGGCGAGATCCCACCCTTGACGGCCTGGGCCAAAGCCCGCTATGACCTCCAGAAACCCGGCTATGGAAAGCGAGCCGCGCCCGGCGGAAACGATCCCATCCTGCAATGCGACCCCATGGGTTATCCGCGCATTCTGTACTTTCCCGCGCCCTTCGAATTCGCGCAGATCTCCAACCGGGTCCTGCAAATGTTTGAGCGCGATCACGTGGTCCGGGAAATCTGGACCGACGGCCGCGCTCTCCCCAGCGACCCCGATCCGCTCTGGTACGGATACTCGGTCGGCAAATGGGTGGACGATACCACCTTCGTCGTCGAGTCCACCGGCTATGACGACCGCACCTGGCTGGGCGCCGCCGGCTTTCCCCACAGCGAGACCATGCGCCTGGAAGAACGCTACCAGCGCGTGGATCGCGACACCATTAACTTTACCCTGACGATCGACGACCCGCAGGCCTATACCAAACACTGGATCGCCTCGCCCCGCGTTCTCAAACTGCGTCCCCGCGCCGAAATCCGCCAGGGCTACTGCGTGGCCTCCGAAGAGCAGGCCTTCACCAAACGAATTCGCGAACCCGGTGCGATGAAAACCGGCGCAGCCCCCAAGAACTAGCCATGAAAGCAGCCCGACAATGCGGATCGTGGCCGGCGTGAGTATTTTCGACAATCTCGATTTCGAAAGAGCGGCCGAGCAGGCCAGGCGGCTCAATCGTTACCAGTTCCTGTTCATGGCTGCGCCGCTGCGGATCGACAAGGGAACCGGATCGCCACTCAATCCGCTAGCGATATTCTGAACTGGCCGGCGCTCAATCCGTCTTTCGCGACGACCGGGGGTGTGGCACGTAATCTTTCTTGAATTTGGCTTGCATCGCGTCTCGATCAACCAACGCTTGCTTGAACCTGGCTCGGAGCGTCTCTCGATCGAGCTTGGTCCCGTACAGGTAAACACTGTCGATCTCCCGCGTGTTGCGGATGTCCTCCAGCGGATTCGCGTTGAGCACCATAAAGTCGGCCCGCTTGCCCTTGGTCAGCGTCCCCGTGTCCGTAATCCGCAGAACTTCGGCCGGCCTCGAAGTGGAGACCATGATTACCTCCGCCGGCGTCATCCCCAGCTTTACATACATGCCGATTTCGTGGTGCTCCGCAAAGCCGTACGAATATTTTGCGGAAACCCCCGCATCGCTGCCGAGCACGATCCGAGCGCCGGCTGCCAGGTATTTTGGGAAATTGTACTTGAGGTTCTCCTCGCGTTGAGCAGCCTGGGCATTGGCAGTCGCCGAGCAAGGGTTCGAGGGTAGCCAGGTCTTACCCGCTCGGACATCGGCGATCACACTTTCGGGCAGCACCTGCTCGACGAAAGGATTGTTGCCATCGCATAGCTCCGCGCGATCGCCCAAGCCCATCACGGGAGCCCAATACGGCCTTTTCTCCTGGAGGATCGCGATGAACTCATCGTCAATTTTCTCAGCCGCAACCGTGTGCACCAGCACGTCGACTCCAGCCTTCACCACGCCCTTTTGATCCTGGAGGTTGGTCGCATGCGCATGAACAGTGATGCCATGCCTGTGTGCCTCTTCGATCAGCGCAGTGTAGACTTTCGGCGGCATTTTCTTCCTGCCGCCGCGGGTATTGTCTCGGTTGTCCACCCAGAACTTGATCTGGCTGATCTTGCTGGCGGCAATTTTCCGGACGGCGGCAACGGCCTCGTCGGCCGTCGCGACTTCATAGACGGCATGCAACGGCGTGGTCCCCTGGATCAAGAGTGCGTCCGGGCCGCCTCCCGGCGGAGCCATGCCTGCGGCGAAAAAAAACCGCGCGGCGGCAGGGAATTTCCCGGCTAGCTGGTCGTGTTGGAATTTGATCGCGAAGCCGGTCGGCTGATCACCCATTGTCATGGCCGTGCCGACTCCATAAAACGCCTCGCGCTCCAGGTGATCCAGCACGTTCTCCGGCGTGTGGTTCTCCACGCTCCAGCTCACATATCCCTCGTACCCAATATGGATATGCACATTGTTCAGCGTGGGCATGACCGTCTTGCCGGTCAGATCGACTCGAGCGGTTCCGGAAGGTGCCTTGACAGTACCTTTCTGTCCAATCGCCGTAATGTGCCCATTCTGGACGAGGAATGCCCCACTCTCATTGGGTGGGCTCGCGTTGCCGATAATCAAACGGGCGCCTTCATACAGAACGGCGTTAGGCTGCGAATACGCGGTAATCGATGCCAGTGAAGCGAGGGCCATGCAACTCGCCAGCGCCTTCAACCAACGCACACAACACGTACTCTTCCGCATGTTCCTTTGACCTCCCGGAGGGTAGCCAGTATACACGATCCAACGCGCGGAGCAGAAGAGCGTCAATGCCTCCTGTACGCCACCCTCCCCGCACACCGCGGAATCCGGTATCGTGGTTTTCCGGAGGTGTCCCATGCAAATCCGCGCGTTGCTCGCCACGGCACTGTGGTCACTCTCGTTCGCGGCGGCCCAAACTGCCCAGCCCAAACCGCTTCCCGAAGTGCCCTACGTGCCGACGGAAAACCCTGTCGTCGAGGCCATGTTAAATCTGGCCGGGGTCAGAAGCACCGATATCGTCTATGACCTGGGCTGCGGCGATGGACGGATCGTCGTGATGGCCGCCAGGAATTACGGGGCGCACGGCGTCGGAGTCGATATCAACCCGGAGCGCATTAGAGACGCCCGGGCCAACGCCCAACGGAATGCCGTCGAGAACCTGGTGAAGTTCGAGGAAAACGATCTCTTCAACGCGGATATCCACGATGCCACCGTGGTGACGCTCTACCTTTTGCCGAATGTGAACCTCAGGCTCCGGCCGAAGCTTCTCAAGGAGCTGAAGCCGGGAACCCGCATTGTGTCGCACAGTTTCGACATGGGGGACTGGAAGCCTGAAAAGGAAGAAGTGGTCGATGGCCAGAGACTTTACCTCTGGACGATTCCGCCGAAAAAGTAATCAGCCGCAAGGAATCACAGCAGCAACTCGCGGGCATCAATTTTCTTTCGGGCCGGGGCGAGCGGAGCGTTCAGAAAGGCAATAAACGGCGCCATGGCGCGAAAGCGTTGGAGAATCTCGGGAAACAAGGTGTTTTTGGATGCGATCTCGGGTGGCAAGACCACATAAAGGATGAATCGTTTGAACCGCAGCAGATCGGCCGCGGGATGATCGGCTGGAAAGCCTTTGGGCACACGCGAAAGCTGTTCGCCCTGCATTTCGCCCAGAAGTCTGCGCACGGTGCGCGACCCCGTGACCTTGCGCAGTTCCGCATGGTGCGTCGCGATGTGATTTCGCAACGCCAGCAAAGCCTCGGGAGTGGGCATATACAGGCCGCCGCCTATGGCCACTTCTTTGTGCGAGACCGCGAAGTAATAACCCGCGCCTTCGTGCCGCCCGCCCCCTCGCCAGCGAAAGTTGGCAGCGATGTGATCCTTGTACGGCGTCTTGTCGTTGCTGAAGCGCGTGTCGCGGTAGATGCGATAGATGGCCTTGTCGGGGTCGGTGACGTAATCGGCAGCGAAGTCCTGCATGGCGGAGTTGACCGCTTGCACCAGTTCGCGCATGGGTTGTTTCACCTGTTCTTCGAAGATCTGCTTGCGCGGCTGAAACCATTCGCGTTTGTTATTGCGCGCGAGGCGGCGAAAGAACTGAATGCCCTCGGGTGGAAAACCCCGAAATCCGGAACGCATAAAAAGCCTCCCTTATAATTGAGAGAATGCCGACCGCGGAAGAGACGCAGGCGCGTCTCGCCGGAATTCCTAATTTAACCGTTTCAACGGGCACTCTGCTTTCCCAATACACCCGCTTCGGGATCGGCGGCCCGGCGGACCTCTACGCGGAAACCGATAGCGTGGAAGCGTTCATCGCGGCGCTTACCGCGGCATGCGCGAGCGGTCTGGAGACCATGGTGATTGGCGGCGGCACCAATCTGATTGTTTCCGACAAGGGCTTCCGGGGCATCGTGCTGCGGTTTCGCGCCGACGGGTTGCGCGCTACAGGCCCGTGGGTTAGCGCCGATGCGGGAGCCGAGTTGCAAGACCTGGTGGATTTCACGATCGCCCGGGGATTGAAGGGGCTGGAGACGCTAGCAGGGATTCCGGGCTCAGTGGGCGCGGCAGTATACGGCAACGCCGGCGCATACGGCCACTCGATTTCGGAGCGAACGGTGCGGGTGCGGTTTTACGACGGCGTCCAGGTACGACTCTTTACCAACGAGGAGTGCGAGTTTCAGTACCGGGAGAGCATTTTCAAGAGCCACAAAGAGTGGATCATCTTTTCTACCGAATTGCTGCTGGAGCATGCGGACGCGGCCGGGTTGCGCCGTACGGCCGATGAAATACTGAAGGTCCGCAACGAAAAGTTTCCGGTCACCATGAAGTGCGCGGGCAGCATTTTCAAGAATCTGCTACTGCGGGGTCTGCCTCCGGAAGCCGCGGCCACCGTGCCTCCCGCGGTGGTGCGCGAGGGCAAGGTCCCGGCAGCGTACTTTCTCGAGCAAGTTGGCGCCAAAGGGACCGAGAGGGGGCAGATTCGCGTGGCTACCTATCACGCGAATTTGCTCTACAACGCGGGGGGAGGGTCGGCGGCCGATCTGTGCGCGCTGATTGGGGAACTGAAGGCCCGGGTGCGGGGGCGATTCGGGATCGAACTGGAAGAAGAGGTACAGTACGTAGGGTTCGGGCGGCGCGACGATTACCCTACATAAAATAATCTTTGACCTTTTCGAACAGGCCCTTTCCCGACGGCGCGTTGTCCACCGGCAGGGTTTCGCGCAACTGTTCCATCAGTTTGCGCTGCTCGCGCGTGAGGCGGCTGGGAGTCTTGACGTCGATGTGAATATAGAGGTCGCCGCGGCCTCCCCCATTCAGCATCGGCACACCTTTGTTGCGCAGCCGGAACTGGGCGCCGGTCTGGGTGCCTTCGGGTATTTTGAGTTTATGCAGTGATTCCAGAGTGGGCACGTCGATTTCGCAGCCGAGCGCGGCTTGCGTGATGTTCAGCGGAATCGTGCAGTGCAGATCGTGCTCGCGGCGTTCGAAAAAGAGGTGTTCCTTCACTTTGAGGAACACGTACAGATCGCCGGGAGGGCCGCCATGGGCGCCCGGCTGGCCCTCGCTGCCCAGGCGTACACGGGTTCCGTCGTCCACGCCGGCAGGAATGTTCACCTTGAGTTTCCGCTGCACTTGCAGGTAGCCGTGGCCGCGGCACTGGCTGCAAGGATTGCGGATAATCTGCCCGGATCCGCCACAGGTGCTGCAGGTCCTGCGGATGGACAGGAAGCTCTGCTGGTAGAGCACCTCTCCACGTCCTTTGCAGGTGGGACACGTCGTGGGGCCGCTGCCGGGCTCGGAGCCGCTTCCGCGGCACCGCCCGCAACCCTCCATGCGGGGCACCTGGATCTCGGCGCTCAACCCGGACACGGCCTCTTCAAAGCTCAATTCGAGGTCGTAGCGTATGTCCTCGCCGCGCTGGGCGCGGGTGCGTCGCCGGCCGCCCCCACCGCCGCTGCTAAACAGATCGCCGAACCCGAAGAAATCCCCCAGGATATCGCCGAAATCCTGGAAAGCCTCGGGATTAAAACCGCCCGCGCCGGCTGCGCCTTGCAGGCCGGCATGGCCGAAACGGTCGTAGGCCGCGCGCTTTTGCGGATCGCTCAGCACACTGTAGGCTTCCGACGCTTCTTTGAATTTGTCTTCGGCGCCCGGGTCGTCCGGATTGCGATCCGGATGAAACTTCAGCGCCATCTTGCGATACGCGCCTTTAATTTCCTGCTCGCCGGCTTCCCGGCCCAGACCGAGAACCTCGTAATAATCTCTTTTTGACACGGAGTTTTTATGGTTTTACTGCGACCTTGACCATGGCCGGCCGGAGGAGCTTCCCTCTGAAATTATAGCCTCTCTGGAACTCCCCGACGATGCTCTGGTCTTCCATCTCATCGGTCTGGACGCGCTCCACAGCCTGATGTACGTTCGGATCGAACTGCTTCCCGGCGGTTTCAATAGGCTCCAACCCCATTTTTTTCAAGGTCTCGGACAGCCGCTGGTAGATCAGTTCCACACCTTTTGCGTAGTTCCGGTCGGCCGTCTCGACGTTCAGCGCCCGCTCGAAATCATCCAGCACCGGGAGGATGTCTTTCACCAGGTCCACAGCCGCGAACTGCAGGAATTCGGAACGCTCGCGCTCAAAGCGACGCCGTGCATTATCGAATTCGGCGCGGCTATAGAGCACGCGGGCCTGCAGATCGGCATTTTCCTTGGCGAGTCGATCGCGCTCCGCGGTTACCACGGCCAACTGGCCTTCCACCGTCAGAGCCGGCGCGCTCTCTTCGGAACCGTTAGAGGGATTCGGATCGGGCTTCTCGGTATCCACTAGTCTTAGCTTAACATCGAGGCATCCGCGCGTTAACCTTCCCAACGCGGTAACTCTATAAGAACACAGGAAAAATTTTCTAGAATTGCGCGCTTTCCAGGGCCCGGCTGGTCTGCAAAACCGCCGCCATCACGCGTTCATACTGCATCCGCATGGGCCCCAAAACCGCCACCTTGGCCGGCAGCCCGCTGGCCATCCGTACCGTCATACCAATCAGCGCCAAATCTCTCATGGCGGGGTGAGCCTGCTCCAGACCTACATGCACCTGGAGTTCGCCCGGCGGCTGTTCCAAGAACCGGTCCAGCAGTTCGATCACGCGCTTTTTCTCCTCCAGGGCATGGAGAAGCTCCCGGAGCTTTTCGCGCGTCAGGTGCAGATCCAGACCCAGAAGGTTGGAAGCTCCTTCCATGTGGACTTCGGGGGCGGTATCCACCTGTAGCAAACCCTTCTGGGAGAGCAACTGCAGTTTGCGTTCGACTGCGTCGTACAGGGCGCGTTCCTCGGCCATCCGGCGAAGCAGCTCGCGGCGCGCGGCGCCCAACTGCCATCCGCTAAAGTTCCGATTCACGTAATTGCGGATCGAAGCCAATTCCTCCGGGCTGACGACTTCGTCGAGCGCCAGCACGCGGTTGCGCACCATGTGATCCCGTGTCACCAAAATCACCAGCACGCGGCTGTCGCCAAGCGGCACCAGTTCGATCTGGTCGAGCTCCTGGGCGAGCGCCGGAATGGCGGCCGCGATTCCCACATTGCGCGTCAATTCCATGAGAATGTGGCTGGACCGCTCGACGCGCGCTTCCACCGTGGGAAGCCCGCTCAACTCGTTACGCATGCGCTCGGACTCGACCGCGACAATCCGGCTGGCCGTAAGCGCGGCAACGTAGAAGCGGAAGGCCTTCTCGGTGGGAATGCGTCCCGCCGAAGTGTACGGCTGCGCGAGATAGCCTTCATCCGCCAGGTCCGCCATCACGTTGCGGATGGAGGCTGGGCTCAACCCTTCCCCGCGCCGTCTGGAAATTGTACGAGAACCTACAGGTTCGCCATCGTCGATATAAGCACGGACGATGGAATTCAGAATTTCGGTGTGTCTGCTCTTAAGCGGCGCGTCGCTTTTCATAGACCCCAGGGCACCCGCATCCAATATCATTGTAATCTAATGAAAGTAAAGGGTCAATCGGAGTCGTACCGAAGAGTGGTACTATCGGGCCCGGTGCCGCCCGGGAAAAGCAGGCAAACTCAGGCTTAGAATGTCGATTTTAACCAGCAGCGTGGATGTGCGCAGCGCGAGTTTCCGTACCAATGCCGCGGCTATGCAGGCCTTGGTACTAGACCTGCGGGCCAAGGCCGATTTGATTCGCCAGGGTGGCATTGAGAGTGCGCGGGAGAAGCATCTGTCGCGGGGGAAGCTCCTGCCGCGCGATCGTGTGCGCACCTTGATCGATCCGGCCTCGCCGTTCCTGGAACTGTCCCAGCTCGCGGCTTACGGTATGTACGGCGAGACGATTCCGGCGGCGGGCATCATCACCGGCATCGGGCGGGTAGCGGGCCGGGAATGCGTGATCGTGGCCAATGACGCCACTGTGAAGGGCGGCACATATTATCCCATCACGGTGAAGAAGCACCTGCGGGCGCAGGAGATCGCGCTCGAAAACAGGCTACCTTGTATTTACCTGGTGGATAGCGGCGGCGCTAACCTGCCGCATCAAGATGAACTGTTCCCCGACGCGCAGCACTTCGGCCGGATCTTTTATAACCAGGCACGCTTGTCGGCGGAGGGCATTCCGCAGATCGCCGTGGTCATGGGCATGTCCACTGCCGGCGGTGCGTATATACCGGCCATGTGCGACCAATCGGTCATCGTGCGCAATCAAGGCACGATTTTTCTCGGCGGCCCGCCGCTGGTGAAGGCCGCCACCGGCGAAGTGGCCACTGCGGAAGAAATTGGCGGCGCCGATGTACACTCGCGCATTTCGGGCGTCACCGATTACTATGCGCAGAATGACACCCACGCATTGGCCATCGCCCGCCGGATTGCCGCGGCGCTGAACAGCGTCAAACGGCCGCCAATCGAACTACAGCCGCCGCGGGAGCCGCGCTACGATCCCGCCGAGCTTCACGGCGTGGTGCCCGCCGACGCCCGAAAGCCGTATGACGCGCGCGAGATCGTCGCGCGGCTCGTGGATGCCAGCGAGTTCGACGAATTCAAGCAACTCTACGGCCCTACGCTGGTCACCGGTTTCGCGCACATCTGGGGCTATCCGGTGGGCATCCTCGCCAATAACGGCATTCTGTTTTCGGAAAGCGCGCTGAAGGCTGCGCATTTTATCGAGCTGTGCTCGCAGCGCGGAATCCCGCTGGTCTTCCTGCAAAACATCACCGGGTTCATGGTGGGACGCAAGTATGAGGCCGGCGGCATCGCCAAGGATGGCGCCAAGATGGTCACAGCGGTCTCGACTACGGCGGTGCCCAAGTTCACGGTCATCGTGGGAGGCAGTTTCGGCGCCGGAAATTATGGGATGTGCGGGCGCGCTTATGGCCCACGCTTCCTGTGGATGTGGCCCAACGCGCGCATTTCGGTGATGGGCGGCGAACAGGCGGCGAGCGTGCTGGCCACCGTACGGCGCGACAACTTGGAGGCGGCCGGCAAAACCTGGAGCGCGGAGGACGAGGAAAAATTCAAGGCGCCCATCCGTGAACAATACGAGACCCAGGGGCATCCTTACTATTCGAGCGCGCGGCTGTGGGACGATGGCGTGATCGATCCCGCGGACACGCGCCTGGTGCTGGCCCTGGGGCTTTCGGCCGTGCTTAATGCGCCCATCGAGAAAACCCAGTTCGGCATCTTCCGGATGTGAGCATGTTTGACAAAATCCTGATCGCGAATCGCGGCGAGATTGCCTGCCGTGTCATCCGGACGGCGCGCCGGCTCGACGTGCAGGGCCTGTGCAT